>JAAUYK010006564.1_pt1 | contig 14085 bp, 8 predicted proteins | sample 7278021 | NCBI WGS metagenome assembly JAAUYK01 (sample SAMN14350223, study PRJNA611818) | marine sediment metagenome | isolation source: surface marine sediment (1.8m) | place: French Polynesia: Moorea | collected 2018-08
ACTATTGAATATTCACGGCGGTTAAAACCGCCGCGTTGCGTTTCCGCCCCGATATAAATACCGCTTCGCTTCGGGGCTACCACGCTTTCCGTGTTCTCCTCGTGTTTTTCTATCGGGCATTCAAAGTAATCGCTCATGCGCTTAACAAAAACATCAGCAAAATCCTGGCAAGCCTTACGGCATTCCAGAGATTCTTTCCTTGCAGCTGCATAAGTTTGACAAAGTTCCTCAAATTTAGACATATCAGAGACTCAGAAAGAATAGGACGCAATACAAATTAGGATTGGTGTCGGCTATCAATTTTGAAATCCCCGTTACTCGTTTTTGGAAAAGGCCCATTAATATACATCATTTTTTGTTGCGGAATCCCCACCTCAATGCCCTTCTCGTCAAATGTCTTCTTCAAGCGGCGGCGAAATTCCCGAGCAACCGACCACTGCTGTAGCGGTTGAGTCTTGATGATCACTCGAATCAAAATTCCCGTATGGGCGATATGCTCAACGCCCAAAACTTTCGGTGCTTCTAGGATCAGCTCTTGCCATTGGGGAGCGCGATACAGTTGTTGACCGACTGCTTCCATTACCTCCAGGACGCGGTCCACATCAGCATTATAGCCGACCTCAATCGCATAATTCACCTGGGACCACTCGCTGGAGTAATTTCGCACCCTCCCAATTGAGCCATTGGGAATGGTGATTAACTCGCCATCAAGATTCCGCAATTGGGTGACCCGCAAGGTAATCTTCTCGACCCAGCCGTATTGTTCGCCAATGACGATCCAATCTCCCACTGTATACTGGTCTTCCCATAAAATGAGCAGGCCAGTGATCAAATCTCTGAGCAAGTCCTGAGATGCCAGGGAAAGGGCAAAACTGAGAAAACCGAGGAAGATTGCCACCATCTGGGTAATGGCGCCTAACTGTTGCAGATGATAAACGAGGGTCATCCCCAGCAACAGGTAAACGATCGCTCTCAGCCAGCCTTTGAAGACTCTAGTCAAGGTGGTAGCACGCAAAGAGCCACGCTGGCTTAATTGTTCCTCACCCCACTGCCGAAGGAGAAAGTCGCTGAGGGCATCCCCCCCTTTGAGCGTCAAACGAGTCGCCAGTAAGAGCAGTAACACAAACAGCGGCGTTCCGAGTGTTGCCTCCTGTCCGAAACTGAAAAGCCAATCGGCTGGAGGCCAGCCAACAACTAACGCTTCGGACCGAATACCACGAACTGTCACACCGACTATCCAATTACTCAAGGGGCGAGTCAAGTAAAACAAGCTGGCCAGGTAGCCAATCCCGAGCAGCCAAACCAGCCATTGAGTCCAAAACAATCCAGTTCTGTAGAAATCATTGAGACTGTAGCGTTGATTCAGAGAAAGTTTCCGCTCGACAAGTTTATACTCGAGCTGTGAAGCAACTGCTCCTGACTCGACCGTGACCGGCGATGGATTAGAAGTCAAATTAATCTGGGCTTCAATGGTCTCCGCTCTGGATAAACTATGGCTGAGCCTTCTTTTTTTAGAGTCGAGGGGTTTGTTCAGTATCCACCACAGGCTCAGGTTAGTAACCGTCAAGGCAACCAGGACCAGCAGCGCTCGTTGACCTTGAGCCAGCAGATGAGGAGTCTGGCGTTCTTTCCAGGCTTGAATGAGGGCTTTGTCAACAACGTTGGCTACCCTTTCTGCGATTTTTAACGCTTGGGAGCCGCTCATTCGAGGTATTTCAGTATCTGCTTGGGTAACCGAGAAAATGATTTGTGGCACGGTGTCTTGAGGAAACCTTACCGACACAAACGCAGTCCCCTTTTTCTCGGAGACATTAGTGACTAGCTGCTTTCTTAGTTCTTTTTCTTGCGCCTCTAGTCGAAATATCCCTCGTTTGGGGAGAACCTCCTTAGAGTAGTAGATCATATGGCCCAGGATTTTTTGTAGCTTGCTGTTAATCAATTGGGAGCGGGCGGCCGCGCCATAGTAACTAGCTAGACTGTCGTCCTTGTCTGACGCCGATTCGGTGAATGAGGAGACAGTTCCGATGATTTTTCCATCGAGAAACACCGGCGCTCGCTCCAGGTTCCACCAAGTGAAGACGGGGACGTGAGGCTCAGAGGTAATCTGATCCTCAGACCAGCCTAGACTGGGAATAATTTGCGCGACCGTGGGAAATTCCCAGGCTAGAGCCAGCGTCAATGCCAGCAGGCCAACAGAGAGCACAAAGGCTAGAACCCGAATAGATCTGCGAACCATAGTAATTCTCGAATTTACCCAGATGGATAGGGTGCGGTTAACGCGCCTTTACTTTACAAGGATTTACATTAGTTTACAATAAATAGTAAACAATCAATCCAATACCCTCAAAACATCAAACTTGAAGATAATGGCGTTAAGTTTCCAATTTTGGAATTAAAGCCAATATTCATAGAAAGTTTGACGTAAAAATTAAGACTGTTACCATCACTAAAACTAAAATAGGAATAAGTTGGCGATTTCCTCGGGCGTTCCTATATAAGTTAATTGCCAGAAGCATAAAAACATGAAAAAAAAACGTCAATCTCTTCGTAAATTTTTAGCTCATATACTGCTAGGAACAACTTTAGCTTTAGGCTGTCAGTCACCAATCACGGCACAAAGCTTAAGAACCAAACAATTACCAAGATCTGCTCCTCGGGAAAATCCTTCTGTTTGGACTTGGGAAGATGCGAAAAAAATTCAGCTCAATGATACCAATGTCGCTCCCAAAATTGAAGAATTTGTCAATTTAGCAGAAGAGGCAAATCTGTGGATTTGGGATAGTTGGGTACTGCGTAACCGAGATAGTTCCCTTGCTCAAGTTAATGGCTATTATGTTCTATTTTCCTTGATGGCACCCCGCAATTTACCGCCAGAAAAACGGCACGATCATGCTCGCATTGGTTACTGGTATTCTCAAGATGGTCGCAATTGGACATTTGCCGGACGAGCCTTTCCTGAAGAAGATGGTTTAGGTTCGCGGCAATGGTCAGGAGGAGCTTTATACGACCAAGGAAATATCTATCTGTTCTATACCGCAGTAGGTCGTAAACGACAACCAGTAGTCAGATTTGAACAACGAATTGCTGTTACTAAAGCCAAAATTGCTACCAATACCCGAGGAGTTAGTTTTACTGACTGGACTCCCCATCAAATCATTGTCGCACCAGAAGGGGTACATTACCAAACAGAAATTCAGTCGAATTATACGCCAGAGGGATTAGTTGAACCATCACCTGGTCCATCCGATGAGCCTGCTGATGGTAGTCACAATATTATTTATTCTTTTCGAGATCCTTGGTTTTTTGAGGATCCAGTGAATGGCAAAAGTTATCTTCTCTTTGCTGCTAATACCCCTGGAACTCCCCAAGAAAAAACTTGTAGCATTGATCAAATTGGTAATGTATCCAATCGGGACAAAATTTTCCCAGGAGTTGCAGATTATAGCGGTAGTGTGGGTATAGCAGTAGCTCCAGATCCTGATAATCTGTTTGTGTGGAAGCGTTTACCTTCTATCTTTCATGCTCAATGTGTTAATCAACAGTTAGAATTACCCCGTTTTGTGTTTAAAGATGGTAAATATTATCTGTTTATTTCCAGTCATAATTTTACCTTTCCTAAAGATTTACGAGAAAGCGGATTAGATGCACTCTATGGGTTTGTTAGTGATTCTCTTTATGGTGAATATACACCTCTCAATGAAAGTGGTTTAGTCTTAGGCAATCCAGAGGATAACCCGATTCAAACCTTTGCTTGGGTTGTGTTACCTAATGAAGTAGTTTTAAGTTTTATTAACTATACCAATTTAGGAGAAGTTTCTCCCGAACAACTCAGTCAACAATCCATTGAATTTCAACGCGATCGCTTTGGAGGGACTCTTGCACCTACCATCCAAATTGAGATTTCTGGAGATAAAACTCAAGTAATTCGTGAACTAGGACAAGCAGAAATTATTCCTGAATAATCTTAAATTGAACTCACTCCACCCAGTGCAAGACATCGCGGATGATCGACCATCGAGGCGGCTGCACTGCTTCGACTTTGCCCTGTATCCAGTAATCAAACAGCGATTTGATCGTCCCATCTTGCTGCTTGAGCGCCAACCAGGCATTTACTACATTTGCTAGCTGCTGGTCACCGAGCGGCATAGCGTAGGCAACCGGAACTGCCACCGTCGGTTTGGGAATGGCAATAGAGTACTCAGGGTAGAGCAGCGTCCAAGCCGACCCATTCTCGGCAGTAACAACGAGGGCATCGATGTCCTCCCAATCGGACTCTAAGAACTGCTTTGCAGACTCTAGGGGAACTAATTCAGCCTCAGGCAGCAATCCCCGCAGTTTTGCCCCGTAGTAGGGAACGCTAGCGGTGGAGCCAATCCGCAGCGGCCCTAATTGCTGGATTTTTGCCCAACTGCTGAATTGATCTCGGCGGCGGTCGGGAACCAAAAACGCCAGGGTGTAGTTTTGGAAAGGGATGGAGAAGTTGACTAGCTCTGCTCGTTCTGGGGTAATGGCGGCCGCAGACATGAGGAGGTCGCAGTAGCCCCGATCAAGAGCCTTGGCTACCTCTTGAGATTGAGTAATCTGGCGAAAACTCTTCGGCGTTGGAGCAAATTCTATCCCGACCCCCAAATCCCGTGCCAGAATGTGGGCCATCTCCACATCGAACCCGACCAATTCTCCCTTCTGGTTGAAGTAGGACAGCGGATAGTCGTCGGGAACGTAGCAGGCTCGCAGGATGCCTCGCTCTCGAATCCGCATCAGACGCGACGGTTGCTCGGGGTATAGGGGCAGTGGCGGTGGCGGCTCCCGAAACACCTCCGCCGACTGAGGATTGCGCACCCGCAGCAGTTGCAGGTTAGCGAGGACCTTGTCCTTGGTATAGGCATTGGTCACGCCATAGGTGAAGAAGGCATGGTTCGAGCCCAGGATCAGGGCTACGAGGAGAACCGTGACCGTCCCGAAGCGCACCAACTGTCTCCGGCGCACTCTGAGCAGCCCGTTGATGGCACAGGTAGCCAGTAGAGCCAGGGCTATCGTATTCATTCCCGCCAGCAAGGTTCCGAACCGGGCAGCAGAAACCTGGTCGAGGGTGATGTAGAGCTGCAGCATGTCTGAGGGAATGGCCAACAGGTTGAGCAAGAAGCGCATGGCCACGATCCCGTCTCCGAAGAAGCTGGCCAGTCCCGCCAGCAAAAAGGTCGGGTATTGGTCAGCCGGGAAAGACGAGCCATTGTACCAGGCAGCAAAAGGAATGAAGGCGAGGGAAAGGAGCTTGCCCATGCTGGGAAAGGTAAAGGAGATCGGCACTAGCACCTCAAGGGGAGAGTCTATTTCCAGCGGACCTCGATCTGGCGAGCGGTCGATGCGGCTCAATAGCTCTCTACTCCGGTCGATAATCAGGGGCAGGACAATCAGGAGGTTGGCTGTGGCGAAGGCAGTAATCAGGGGAGTCCGGTAGGCAGCGACCACTTCCCCATAGCGCAGGGGAGTCAGAGCGGCAATTAAACCGGGCAGCACCCAGAAACTGAGCAGAAGCGCGATCGCCGCTTGGAGGACGACGTACACTTGGAGCCGCCCGAACGCGTCCAAGGGTAGGGTTCCGGCTGCGTTGGCGGCGATGGCAAAAACACCGATGGGGGTCAACTTGGCGACGAACTGGGTGATTTTCATCAGGGCATCGGTCAGGTTAGACAGAACCTCGATCAGTCCCTGTTTGTTGGGGAGGGGGATGATCGCCAAACCCAGGGCAATACTGAACATCACCACCGAGGGAATGACGGTATCCGCCATTGCACTGAAGGGATTGAAGGGAATGAACAGCTCTATGAGACTAATTGGCTGTCCATCTTCCAGCAGACTGGTACTGAAAAAAGAGGCGGATTCCCAAGCCGGGAAGCCGAGGGGAAAGACAAGGACAACAATCAGGGTGATCGCCCAAAACAGTAGAATTACTGCTCCTCCCTTGAGGAAGATCGACTTTGCCTCTTGATAGTTCAGCCGTCCGAGGCTGCCAATCAGGGAAATGACGATGTAGGGAATCACTGGCATCTGGAACAGGCGCAGGAATGCCTCGCCCAAGATATTGAGCCAGGCTGCCATTTCGCCGAAGAACAAGCCGACCAGAATCCCTAGAACCAATCCGATGAATATTTGGTTTGACAGGCTGAGTCGAATCTTTCCCATGAGCCGCTGAATTTTTGGAGTAGGATTAGCATATCGCTCCTCAATCTACAAGTACAAGAGTGCTTGGATAAGGTCTAAGCGCTAATTCTCTCTTCCCCTGCTCCCCCTGCTCATCTCAACCTTAAATCTAAAAAACCTACCCTTGAAAGAGAGGCAGTCGCCTGTTGCCCCAGGCTCTTAGTGTTAGCTAGATTGAAGTAGTGAAGGCATCAGTGAAAGTCAAGGGTTCAGTGGAGGCAACAGTGCTTAAGAAAGGATCACTGAAGGGAACAGGAGCCCCCTTGCCGTCGGACCCGGACCAAACCACCTCGTCCACTAGTTTCAGGGTTTCGAGATCGTGGACTGTGACTCGCTCGTTGGAGATGGCATACAGGTTATCGCCAATTCGCAGGCTGCGTCGAATGCTTCCGCCTTTGTGTTCGATATCTCCTCGCACCTCAAAGCCGTACTTCGGATCGACATCGAACACCCGCAGCCCTTGTCCGCGCGAACCTTGGAAGGGAACGGCCAGGGTGTCAGAGGCGGGGAAATAACCGACCGCATGGTGATCCCATTGGGCTTCTGAACTGCTGTATTTACCTGGAAACTTGTAGCTATCTACCTCTTTGGGAGCCTGTAAATCCGTCACATCGAAGAGCGAGACTTTCAGGTCGCTGCCCTGGCGACCGATGCCCAGCACCTGGGTCTGGTCTCCGTTCTCAATTACTTGAAGGTACGCGGAAAAGCCAGGAAGTTTCACCTCGCCGGCTACTTGGGGTTTGGTCGGGTTGCTCAGGTCCAACGTGTAAAAGGGATCGGTCTGCCTGAAGGTAACCACAAAGCCACGCTCGTCCTTGAAGCGAGCCGAGTGGATGGTTTCCCCAGGCAGCCCTAGATGCTCGCTGCTACCGACTATCTCCAGATTCTGGCCTTGCTGCTTCAAAACGTGTACTTTGTTTTGGACGTTCCAGCCGGAGCCACTGGTGGCGGCGACGCGCAGGTAGTCATCCTGTTCATCCACGGAAAACTGGTCAAGCACCCGACCGGGTACTTCGCCCACGGCGACTAACCCCAATGGTTTGAGACCGACCTTTAAGAAACTAGTTTCCCCGCTTTGCCACCAATTATTCCCCAGTAAGTAGAGATTGTCTAGGGACATGTAAGTCTCCGCCAAGCCGTCGATAGGGATACCAGTTGAGGATTTGGGTCCGGGCTGACTATCATCCAAGTCGAAGACGGAGACAGATGCCAGATTGAAGGGCTTTTTGTCATCCAGAGGCTTGTAGATGTTCTTGGCTTCACTGAGAAGTCCCTCACTCAGGATCTTCCCCTTGTGATCAACTGTAGTATAGTTAGGCAGACCTAAATTCAGCTCTTGACCTTCGATCCTCGCCAGGTATTCTTCTTCAGTTTCGTAACGGGAGGAAACAGAAGAAAAGTCTGAAACAACAAGGTCCTTGGAAATAACCACGTCCTGGGAAAGATCGACCTCCTGGGAAAGGTCTACAGGAACGGGTTCGATCGGGGTATCCTGCTTCTTGGACTTAAGCTGTGGTCCTGGCAAACCAAAGGAATTCCGTGTGACCACGTACACCTCGCCTCCGATCGCCCGCGACGAGAGCAAATTCCCGTCCAGCTGCGACTTTTCTTCGAGCTGCACCGACGTGGGGTCGGACACGTCCAGCATGGTGACGTTGACCGTGGGGTTATATGGTATGGGATCGTAGTAGGGGAAAAAACCACTGGAGGAAAAATACCAAGGCGAGGCAGTGGAAATGACCGTCAGTTGATCGCCGTAGAGGTACGCTCCGTGGATGTTGCCCAGGTTAGTTAAATCCGTTTCCGAGGCAACGCTGAGCTGGTCTGAATTGCGAGCATCGAAAATCTTTAAACTCCCATCGCCCACCTTATAAATGTACTCCCCGTCGGTTTCGACCAGGTCGGCCTCGTCCACCCCCGCCTCTTGGGTGTTGGTGTCGGAGAACGTATCGGTGGAGGCCGTGGTGCTTTGGCTCAACGTCTCGGCGGAGGTCTCAGCGGTGGCCTGGTTCCCCGACACCTCGACATTGGTGAATGCCCCGGTGGTGGCCAGCGGCCAAGGGAAAAGCTCTTGGCCGAACTGCGTTGAGTACTTCTTCAACGCGTCCTCAACCAAGTAATCTTTTAATTCTTCCTCGGAACCAAATCGCTCAATGGTTCTCAATTGTTTGTCTTGGGCCATCTTCTTATCTTCCTTGGTTTAATATGGCTGATTCTGTGACTAAATATTTTTCAAGCACTATCTTCAGCTCAATGTCCGGCTCGCCCAGGATTAGCTGAGTGTTCAATTTATTCGCTATTGGTAGCGATATGTAAATTAAATACGCAACAGCTTAGTTCTAAAGGAAGAATCTCATAATTAGCCTGACTTGTATTGCCAAATTGCCAACTTCTTAAAGAGCCGAAAACCAGAACCGTGGAAGGCAATCACGATGGTCATTACTTCATATCAAATCCGCCTAATTGCCCACAGATACGATCACGTCAGAATAAGGATTTCAGCTATTCTTAAGAGGTTGTTTAACTGTATTTAGTATCACACTCAAGCGATACTGACACAGGCGTTCACCGCAGGTAGCGGTCAATAATCGATAAATTTGCTGCTCTAGGAAAAAAAATCCCCCAGAACGCCGGAATAATCGACCTGTTCTGGGGAATTGTCCAGAAATTAAATTGCTAAATTATGCAGGTTTTGCTTGTGCTTTGTTTTGCAGCAAATTGATAATGGAAGCTTTCTCCAACAGTCCAATAACTGCGCCATTTTCACCCACTACAGTTAGCTGCTTTAAGTCCTGCGTCTCCAGAAGCTTTACTACTTCTAAAAGGGATTGATCTGACTTGACAGTGGTAATAGTTTCCAGAGGTTGGATCAACTCCGTCACTTTAATTTCTGTCCACTGTGACGTAGGCACTTTTTTCATGTCATCAACAGCGATCGCACCTAGGGGTTGTCCCTCTTGATTGGTGACTACAAACTTTCTCCAGTTGCCATTGCCAATCACATAATTGTTGGCAAACTCCCGCAGGGTCAAATTAGCAGAGACAATTGGACTATTGGGAATTACCGCATCTTCAGCCGTAAAACCATCTAGTGTCTCTTGCACCCTGGCAGACTGGGCAGAAGAACCTGCATTTTGCAATAGGAACCAACCAATTAAGAGAGTCCAGAAATTGCCAACAGGGCTAATGCCGATGATCGCGAGTCCGCCGACAATGATGGCTAACCAGCCAAAAAACTGACCGATTCTACTGGCAAATATCGTACCTTTATTTGGATTACCAGTGATCTGCCAAACTGCGGCTTTGAGGATATTCCCGCCATCGAGGGGCAAGCCAGGAATTAGGTTAAACAGCGCCAAGATTAAGTTAATCGAAGCCAGCAAGGAAACGATCGCTGTCAAGGGAGCCGGAAGCGGTATGCTCACACCAATGGCAGTAAACAGAGCAAATAGTACCAGACTAACCGCTGGACCGGCGATCGCTACTAAGAAAGCCTGCAAAGGGGTCTCTGATTCTTTCTCTAAGTTAGCCAAGCCACCAAAGAGAAACAGGCTGATCGAGCGCACGGATATTCCCTGCTGTATGGCTACAAAACTATGTCCCAATTCATGGGCTAAAACCGAAGCAAATAACAACAGTGCGGCGACAAATCCCAGAATCCAGGGTGTAATTCCACTCAGTTGGGGAAATAGAGCGAGCTGTCCCCCATAGCTCAAAGTTACTAATCCCAGGATAAAAAACCAAGAAGGATTGACATAAAATGGGATTCCGAATAAATTTCCGACGCGAATGTTGCCGTTCATAGGATTACCTCCCGTTTAATCGGCGAAAGGTTTGACTTCGCCTTTTCTGAAATTATCTTAACAAATTGTTACAATGCCCTAGCATCTTTGATTGCAGTGAAATCCGTCCCTTGAAGTTCGGTTGGTAAGAATATTAACTTCGACATAATAGAGTCAGAGTTAAGCTGTAGTTAACTAGCTAAGAATAAATACTTAATTAATCAAGTCAAAAAAGCTTACGGGATTACTGATATAAGAGATTGTAAAGATGTCAGCTTCTGAAAGCAAACCTCCTAAATCTTACTCTCAAGAAGAGATCCAGCAAATTCTCCAATTGGCGATCGCCCGTCAAACTGACAAAGGAGAATTGTCTAGGGAGCAACTGTGGGAAATCGCGTCTGAATTAGAAATTGACCGCAATTGCCTGCAAGCGGCGGAATACGATTGGCTCAACCAGAAACTCCTCGAACAAAAGCGACAAGCTTTTGATATCTATCGAAGAGAGCAATTCAAGCAAAAAACCATAAAATATCTAATTGTCAACGCTTTTTTAGTGACTCTCAATCTAATTGGTGCTGGCACGCTTTCCTGGTCACTGTATGTTTTACTAGGCTGGGGGCTATTCTTATCCCTGGATGCTTGGAAGACTTTCCAATCAAAAGGCGAAGCCTACGAGCAAGCCTTCCAAAGCTGGAACCTCAAGCACGAAATGAAACGCTCAATCGAAAGCCTTTGGGATAGATTAAAAAAAGCTTGGCGAATTTAGATAACAGTGAACAGTCAACAGTCAACAGTCAACAGTGACTAACTGACAACTAAATCCTTGCTATACTGTCGAGATGAAACTGCCGAAATTAGTGCGATTTATTGGAGGAGATGCAGCCAACCGACTCTAGCAAATTTACTGAACAAGCCTGGGACGCGATCGTCAAATCTCAAGAAGTTGCTCGCCGCTTTAGAAACCAGAACTTAGATGTGGAGCATTTAATGCTCTCGCTTTTAGGACAGGAAGGGCTGGTATACAAAATCCTCGACCGTGCCAGTATTGATATCCTCCGCTTGACGCAGCAGCTAGAAGCCTTCACCAATCGCCAAGCAAAAGTCAATAGTGTCGATCAACTCTACCTCGGTCGCGGACTAGATGTGATGTTAGATCGAGCGGAAGCTTCCAGGGCGAGTTGGCAAGATAAGTTTATCTCCGTTGAACACTTACTGATCGGCTTTGCAGAAGATGAGCGCGTCGGAAGGCGCATCTTGCGAAGCTTTAATTTAGATCCCCAGGATCTCGAAGCCGCCATCAAAGCGATTCGCGGCAGCCAAAAGGTCACAGAGCAAAATCAAGAAGAGCGCTACCAAGCTCTAGAAAAGTATGGACGCGACCTGACTGAAGAAGCTATAGCAGGTAAACTAGACCCCGTGATTGGGCGAGATGAAGAAATTCGCCGCGTCGTCCAGGTATTATCTCGCCGCTCGAAAAACAATCCCGTCTTAATTGGGGAACCGGGAGTGGGAAAAACGGCGATCGCCGAGGGTTTAGCCCAGCGGATTGTCAATAGCGACGTTCCTGAATCCCTGAAGAACCGCCAACTGATCTGCCTGGATATGGGTAGTCTGATTGCCGGGGCTAAATATCGGGGCGAATTTGAAGAGCGTCTGAGGACAGTATTGCGAGAAGTTACCGATTCTGGAGGGCAAATCATTCTGTTTATCGACGAAGTTCATACCGTGGTTGGAACTGGTTCGAGGGAAGGCTCAATGGACGCGGGGAACTTACTCAAACCGATGCTGGCGCGGGGCGAATTGCGCTGTATTGGCGCAACGACTCTAGATGAGTATCGCAAGCACATCGAGAAAGATCCCGCCTTAGAACGGCGCTTTCAACAGGTATATATCAAACAGCCCAGCCCAGAAGATACGATCTCGATTCTGCGGGGACTCAAAGAACGCTACGAAGTCCACCACGGCGTGAAAATTACTGATTCTGCCCTAGTGGCTGCGGCGACTCTTTCCCATCGCTATATTACCGACCGCTTCTTACCCGATAAAGCGATCGATCTCGTAGACGAAGCCGCCGCCAAGCTAAAAATGGAGATTACCTCCAAACCTGTGGAATTGGAAGCTCTCGATCGGCGATTGATGCAATTGCAAATGGAAAAGCTCTCTTTAGAAGGAGAAGAGAAGCGCGCCGCAGGTGTCTTGGTTGTCGATCGCGCCTCTAAGGAGCGCCTAGAGCGCATTCAGCAAGAAATTGACGAGTTAGAAGGCAAGCAAAAGCAACTCTCCTCCCAGTGGCAAGCAGAAAAGCAGTTGCTCGAAGAAATCAATGCTCTCAAGGAAGAGGAAGACCAGTTGCGAGTCCAGGTAGAACAGGCAGAACGAGCCTACGATCTAAACAAGGCCGCTCAGTTGAAGTACGGCAAGCTGGAGGGATTGCAGCGCGAACGGGAGGCAAAAGAAACTAAGCTTTTAGAAATTCAATCCCAAGAAACTGCCTTACTGCGGGAGGAAGTTACAGAAGCAGATATTGCGGAAATTGTTGCCCGCTGGACTGGGATTCCAGTCAATCGGTTGCTAGAGTCTGAGCGCCAAAAGCTGCTGCAACTGGAAGGGCATCTCCATCAGCGAGTAATTGGACAGCAGGAAGCGGTAGCTGCTGTAGCAGCAGCGATTCGTCGGGCAAGGGCGGGAATGAAAGACCCCGGACGACCGATTGGTTCTTTCCTGTTTATGGGTCCGACTGGGGTGGGGAAAACAGAATTGGCGAGGGCGCTAGCGGCATTCCTCTTTGACAGCGAGGATGCCATGGTGCGGATTGATATGTCCGAGTATATGGAAAAACACGCTGTCTCGCGACTGGTTGGCGCACCGCCGGGATATGTCGGCTATGAGGAAGGAGGACAGCTATCCGAGACGATTCGCCGCCGTCCCTATTCAGTCGTCCTGCTAGATGAGGTAGAAAAGGCTCATCCGGATGTATTTAACATTTTGTTGCAGGTGCTTGACGACGGGCGAATTACCGACTCTCAGGGGAGGGTGGTAGATTTCCGCAACACGAGTATCGTCATGACCAGTAATATTGGCAGCGAGCACATTCTCAATGTGGCTGGGGATGATGCAGATTATGAGAAAATGCACAAACGGGTGACGCAAGCATTGCGGGGGCATTTTCGCCCGGAATTTCTCAACCGGATTGATGACTTGATCATTTTCCACACCCTGAAGCGGGATGAATTGTACCAGATTGTCGGACTTCAAATTCAGCGCCTTCAGAAGTTACTGGCGGAGCAAAAAATTACCCTGGAACTTTCAGGAGCCGCGCAGGATTATATAGTCAATGTCGGCTACGATCCAGTTTATGGGGCGCGTCCTCTGAAGCGGGCAATTCAAAGGGAATTAGAAAACCCAATTGCGACTAAGTTATTGGAAAATACTTTTGTTGAAGGGGATACGATTGCGATCGATTGTGTCGATCGCGCCCTCACCTTTAGTAAAAAAGCCCCAGTTGCTCTGCTAAAGCCTCAAACTGCCGTTTGACATCAGTTATTTACGAATCCAAGGGTTGTCATTTCGATCCAAGGGTTGTCATTTCGACCGGCCCCTCAACCCAATGTTCGCCGCCAATTGCTTCGTAGGCGCCAGAATTGGGGTCAACGCGGTGCAGCCGTTTATTCTCGATTATGTACAGCGAGCCATTCAGAGACGTCATCGCAATTGGTTCTTTGACCCAGTTCTCCCCGCCAAGTTGCTCGTAATCCCCTGAAGCCGGGTCAACACGGTAGAGCCGCTTGTTTTCGATGACGTATAGCGAAGAGCCAAGTGACGTAAGCCGAATTGGACTGACAGACCAGTTCTCACCGCCGAGGGTCTGATAGTCGCCTGATTGTGGATTCACGCAATGAAGTCTTTTGTTTTCGATCACGTAAAGTGGCATTGGCTCACGCTCAGTTTGAAACAATCCACCCTTTTGTCGATGGTAATGGAAGAACAGGACGATTATTAATTACGTTTCTGTTGTGTGAACAAAATATACTACAGCGCCCTTTACTCTACATCTCTTACTATTTCAAGAAATATCGCGCTGAATACTATGATCGTCTTCAGG
>JAAUYK010073987.1_pt1 | contig 14082 bp, 11 predicted proteins | sample 7278021 | NCBI WGS metagenome assembly JAAUYK01 (sample SAMN14350223, study PRJNA611818) | marine sediment metagenome | isolation source: surface marine sediment (1.8m) | place: French Polynesia: Moorea | collected 2018-08
TGAGGCGATCGCTTGAGCACTGGATATAAGTAGGGACTTGCGCTTTATTAAAATACCCTCTTTAAACATATTTAATTAAACTATTAGGCTCAAAAAATAACTCATCAAATTTTAGATTAAAGAATTTGGGATTTTAGATTTTAAACCACATCCATCTTGAGACCTGGAGTTTTTGACGAGACTAAGATATTGTCCCTAAAAAGACCCAAGAAGACAAAAATCAGGATGCTAAAAGTAAACTATCGTCAGTGGAATCAGAGTATAGAAGAGTTGCGAGAAATGTCGCTCACTGCTGCCCATCCTCGGACTCGTGAGCGCTTTATGGCTCTCTATGAAATCTGTTTGGGGAAAAGTGCCACTCAGGTAGGAAAAGATAGCCAGCGGAACTCATATTAATTAATTAGTTAGTATCTCTAGTTAATCGTATTTGGCAATCTCCAAAAAAGTTTTAATTATTGAATCAGGATTCAAACTAATCGAATCAATCCCTAACTCCACCAAGAAACGGGCAAATTCTGGATAGTCACTAGGCGCTTGTCCGCAGATACCAATTTTGCGATTATTTCTTTTCGCCTTCTCAATGATTAATTTGACTGTTTGCTTGACTGCTTCGTTCCGTTCATCGAAAATATGGGCAACCAAGGCAGAATCACGATCTAATCCCAGAGTCAGTTGAGTCAGATCATTAGAGCCAATGGAGAAACCGTCAAAGATTTCACTAAATTGATCCGCTAAGATCGCGTTACTGGGAATCTCGCACATGACATAGACTTGTAAATTGTTAGTTCCCCGTTTAAGTTCATATTTTTCCATTTCTAATAAAACTCGGCGACCTTCATCGGGAGTTCGACAGAAAGGAATCATCGGAATAACATTGCTAAGTCCCATTTCTTGGCGTACCCGTTTTAAAGCTTGGCATTCTAAACCAAAAGCTTCGCGATATTTGGGATCATAATAGCGCGAAGCTCCTCGCCAGCCCAGCATCGGGTTGTCTTCACTGGGTTCAAACTGTTGACCTCCCAAGAGATTGGCATATTCATTACTCTTAAAGTCGGACATCCGCACAATTACCGGCTTGGGATAAAATGCGGCGGCAATAGTACCAATGCCCTGGGCTAATTTCTCAATGAAAAAGTCTGGCTTATGAGCATAGGTTTGGGTCAATTTGGCAATCTCTTTCTTAACCGATTGATCTTCAAGTTCGTCAAACTTCAGTAATGCCAAGGGATGGGCTTTGATGTGATTGGCAATAATAAATTCTAACCTTGCTAAACCAACTCCATCACAGGGAATCGCCGCCAAACTGAATGCTTCTTCAGGATTGCCCACGTTCATCAAGATTTGTGTGCGGGTGCGAGGTAAATTCTCTAGTTCTGTTTCTTGTATTTTGTAAGGAACTAAGCCATCATAAACTTTCCCAGTTTCTCCTTCAGCACAGGAGATGGTGATGTCTTGACTTGTGGTTAACTTTTCCGTTGCCCTCATGCAACCGACAATCGCAGGAATTCCCATTTCTCGGGCAATAATCGCCGCGTGGCAAGTTCTACCTCCTTGATTGGTTACAATAGCGCTGGCTTTTTTCATGATCGGTTCCCAATCGGGGTCGGTTTTATTAGTTACCAAAACTTCACCAGGTTGAAATTCGCCAATCTTATCGACATCAAGAATTATCCTCGCTTGACCTTGACCAATCATTTCGCCGACGGCACGGCCAGTTACTAAGACTTGACTCGTCCCTTGTAGTTTATAGTGGCGGAGAATAGTATCTGACTTTTGCGATTGAACAGTTTCGGGACGGGCTTGGACGATAAATAATTCTCCAGTTTCGCCATCTTTTGCCCATTCAATGTCCATCGGAGTATAGGTTCCTCGGATTTGGGAATAATGATCTTCGATAATGCAAGCTAACTTGGCTAAGGTAAGAATTTCTCGATCATTAATGGCATATTTACTTCTGGCTGCTGGATCGACGGGAACGTTTTTGGTTAAATGTTCACCATCGAGATCGTAAATCATTTTAAGTTCTTTGCTGCCGAGACGTTTTTCGAGTATCGGCTCAAAACCATCTTTGAGGGTAGGCTTAAAAACTAAGAATTCGTCAGGATTTACAGCCCCTTGAACTATATTTTCCCCTAAACCATAGGCAGCATTAATTAGGGCAGCATTCTTAAATCCAGTTTCGGTGTCGATGGAGAACATTACCCCAGAAGAGGCGAGATCGGAACGAACCATCTTTTGCACCCCGACGGAAAGGGCAATATCAAAATGATCGAAGCCTTTAATAGTGCGATAGGAAATGGCACGATCTGTAAAGATCGAAGCAAAGCATTTATGGCAAGCTTCCAGAACGTTTTTGATTCCAGAGATATTGAGATAGGTTTCTTGTTGTCCCGCAAAACTGGCATCGGGTAAGTCTTCGGCGGTAGCACTAGAACGAACTGCAACGTCAATGTTGTAGCTAAATTCTCGATCTATTTTTTGGTAATTGGTATCGAAGCGGTCGCTAATTCGGCGCTCTGCCCTATATAGTTCACATAATTTAAAATAAGCAGTAGCGATCGCCTGTTCTAATTCTTGGGGAAAGGGAGTTTTGAGAATCAAAGTCCTGGCTTCTTCACCCCTTTGGCGCAAGTTTTCAACATCATCCACATTAAGATCAGAAAAAATTTGTCGTAGTTTCTTTTCTAATCGAGCTTGTTGCATAAAATGACGATAGGCATGGGCAGTGGTAGCAAACCCCATAGGTATTTTCACTCCCTTAGGGCTAAGTTGTTGAATCATTTCTCCTAAAGAGGCATTTTTGCCGCCCACCAAAGGAATATCCGTGATGCCTACTTCCTCAAACCCCATAACAAAGGGTTGTTGTTGTAATACAGAAAAACTTACTTCTCGATGAGTAATCTTCATAGTTATTTTTAAGATAAATTTTAGCTTTATTAAGTTGTTGTATTGTGATACCCAACAATTGATACTAATTTTAGTAAATAGTTAATTAAAATAAAACATCGAAGGCAGTGGCTAAAGCTACCGCAATTTGAATTGCAGAGTCAGCATCATTAAACTGTCTCACAGTTATATAAGTGAGGAATTCCTTCAATATCACCCGTTTCTTTGCTTGAAGAAGTAGAATTTACCACAAGCAAGAGTTCACACTATGCAATCATCGGGTTCTATATCGACAATTTCATTATAGTAATTACAATTTGGTTTTGTGTTTTATGCAATTACTAAAAACAGTAAACAGCGGCGCGGAGTCGCTCGTCAAATTCTTCAAACCCCTAGCCCCTAACACCTAACATCACTAGAGTGTACTGCACTTGACCAAGAATTCTTATAGTCATTATAAATTACACATTACCCTTTACCCATTACTTATTACTTATTACTTATTACTTGCTTTCCAATCTTCTACTTACTAATGACATTGAATAACAAATAACCCAAAAAATTAGAGCAATAAATACATATGCTTCTTGATAATGTCCGACAAATTTTTGATTACCTTTGACGATCTTTTCTGCTATACCAAGTAAATCTACTAAACCGACAATAGCTAATAGAGAAGTGTCTTTAAATAAACTAATAAATTGTCCTACAATACTAGGAATTACTGCTTTAATCGCCTGGGGTAAAACTATAAAACCGAGAGTATAAATAGGATTTAAACCTAAAGCTTTGGCTGCTTCTATTTGACCTTTAGGAACAGCTTGTAAGCCACCACGAACATTTTCAGCTAAATAAGCAGAACTAAAGATAGTAAAAGCAGCAATTACTCTGATGACTCGATCTGGTCTCAAATTCGCAGGTAAAATCAAGGGTAACATTACCTGAGCCATAAAGAGAATACCAATTAAGGGTAAAGCCCGAATGATTTCTATATAAGCAATTGATAACCAACGAATTACTGGTAATTTACTTTGTCTTCCTAAAGCCAATAATACTCCAAAAGGAAAGCAGAGACTAATACTAACTACAGCGACTAAAATATTTAAGATTAAACCACTAAGATTATCGAGCTTGACGTATTTTGTTCCGAGTAATATCCAAAGATTAATAAAAAATATACCTATCCATAACACAGGTAGCCAACTAATTAAATCAGAAAACTTTCTTCCTAGCTTTTTCCCAATAATTGCACCAATAATTAACAGAACAAAAAAACTCAAAAGAATAAGGCTAGAAGTAATGTTACTAGGAATAGATATTAAAACAAAAACAACAGCAATAATACTAAAAGAAATTAAAATTTTAGTATTAAATAAATTATTATTATTTACAGGAGATAAGATTCCCCAAGATAATCCTCCCATTGACATAATTATGCCTAAACTTAGCCAAGGTCGCCATAATAAATTATTTGGCTTTACAGGATAAAATCCAACAAAAAATAGACGAAAATTAGCCTCAATTACTTCCCATTGAGCTTCATTTACTGCCCACTGAATAAACCCTTTTCCTATCCAGTAAATGAAACCCAAACTAATAATTGTCAGAATGGTATTATACCAAGTACTAAAAAGATTTTTCTGCAACCAAGAGATCGCATCCAGTTTATTAATCATAGGTACTTTTTTTACTTCCATCGTGAAATTGAAATTGAAAGTCAGGGATATGAGATTAAGTTTAGTTCTAGAATAAAGCGAAAGTCCCGTTGATTTTTGCTCAACAGAGAGATTTTGTTTTCAATTGCAGTTGCGGCAATAAGAGCATCAGCAATTAAAAATCCATGACTGAGGGAATAGCAGTGAAACAGCTCAATAGCGCGATCAGCAATATCACTGATAAGCGTGAGAACTTGAAATTGGACAAGAAAACAGTTTAAGACTTGCAGTTCGGATTTATTCCTACAGCCTATGATTAATTCCATAAACATTATTAACCGATTGAGAGAGGTCAATCACAAGAATTGTTTCTAAAGCTTTTTTAATCACATCTGGAGTCAAGTTAATAGTTGTCAAAGGAATTTTTTGTTGTTGTATGGGCTGAATTCTGTTTCCAGTTATCTCTACTTCCTCTCAAGTATCTAATCTGACGAGCGACCCCAGCGAGGTTGCCTCGCTATGGCTTGCCCTCGCTTGTCCTCGAATGGGGGAATGGTAGGAAAAGGTTCTACCTTGACAATTGTTTTACCAAAAAATACTAAACTATTGGCATGTAGTATTGTAATTATTCATTATGATCTTTTTACTGTTTGTTGATTTTTAATGTTTAGCGGTTAAGTGACTTATTATGAATCAAATTTTAATTGCCGAAGACGAATCTCGTATTGTTTCCTTTCTCGAAAAAGGATTAAAAGCTAACGGGTTTAATACTACGGTGGCAAAAGATGCAGATGAAGCAATTGATTTGACTTTAAGTAACCATTTCGATTTACTCCTCTTAGATTTAGGACTTCCCAAAAAAGACGGCTTAGAAGTTCTCGAACAACTGAGAGGTCAAGGTGCAACTTTACCGATTATTATTCTGACAGCCAGAGATGATATCAATGATAAAGTAGCAGGATTAGAAGGCGGTGCTGATGACTATGTAACCAAGCCATTTCGCTTTGAAGAATTACTCGCCAGAATTCGTTTACGTCTGCGCAATTCTCAACTGCAATCGAACAAAAACAATCAAATCATTACTCAATTAAAAATTGCTAATCTGATACTCGATTTACCTACCAGAAAAGTAATCTTAGATGGTCAAGAAATTGACCTAGCAGCTAGAGAATTTAGCCTTTTAGAAACTTTTATGTCTCACCCCGAACAAATAATGACAAGAGAACAACTTTTAGACCGAGTTTGGGGTTTTGATTACGATCCAGGTTCTAATATTGTCGATGTCTATATTGGTTATCTCAGGAAAAAACTTGGAAGTAAAGTTATTAGAACTGTTAGAGGAGTAGGCTATTGTTTGAATCTTTGAAACCCAAAAAGACAAAGGCTTCTCATCCTCTACTCCCTCAACTGAGTTTCATATAACAGATAGATTTAGACGGGTGCGGAAGGACTTGAACCTTCGACCGACCGCTTAGAAGGCGGTTGCTCTATCCGCTGAGCTACGCACCCTAGTTATCAGATATGGATCTTGTTGACATCCTCCCTTTGGCGTGTGCTGTCGGGATTCTCCAGTCCCTAACGCTTAGAGAGGTTCTTGGTTCAACGAGTCCACTTAAACTAACCTCCTTGCGGTTGTTAGTCCAGAGATGGTCTTCTTCCCAGTTTCGTAAAAACATTACATGGGTTCGTTCTCACGGAAGAGAGATAATCACCTAGAGAATTCAACCGTAACAAATTATCACTTTTTCTGGATTGGTGAACATCGAGATTGATTATAGCAAACTTTTTTATCTTTCTTTCCACAATCGAACTCAATTTCAAGTACCATCAAGGCTGGAAAAGTACTTTCAAACTTCTCTAAACTGATAAAACTTAAGGTTACCAGAACGAGTGTAAAGTACTGCCGTTCAGGGTGGTGATATAGCAAAGAACTTTCAATTAATTAATCATGAGCAAACAAATAACTTTTAATCAAAAATTAAGTTCTCTTCTCGTTACAGGATTACTGGCTTTGTCTATAAGTAGTTGTGGTCAAAGTATTGACACTACAGAACAATCTACAACGATTAACAGTGAGAGTCGCTTGGAGACTGTGAAAAGTCGAGGCACTTTAATCTGTGGAGTTAATGGTCAATTACCAGGTTTTAGCTTTATCAACGAAAATGGTGAATATTCAGGGATGGATGTAGATTTATGTCGCGCCATAGCATCTGCATTATTTGACGATCCTGCCAAAGTAGAATTTCGCGATCTTAGCGCCCAGGAACGTTTTACTGCCATCATATCGGGAGAAGTCGATCTGCTAAACCGCAACACCACCTGGACAATTAGTCGTGATACTTCAGTAGGCATGGAATTTGCTCCCACAACTTTCTATGATGGACAGGGAATTATGACCACCAAGGCAAGTAAAGTTACAAGATTAGAAGATCTCAATGAAAAATCCATTTGTGCTCTATCGGGAACTACTACTGAACAAAATTTAGCTGATCGGATGCGAAAACTCGGAGTAACTTATGAGCCAGTAGTATTTGACGATCCCGATGCCGTTTATGCTGCTTATGAACAAGGACGCTGTGAAGCAGTTACTAGCGATCGCTCTCAATTAACCGCTAGACGTGCTGTCTTAGCAAATCCCCAAGATCATGAACTGTTAGAAATAGTGCTATCAAAAGAGCCATTAGGTCCGTTGGTAGCCAATGGGGATTCTCAATGGTTTGATGCTGTGAAATGGATTACTTATGCCATAATTCAGGCTGAAGAATTTGGCATTACTTCTGCTAACCTTAGTAGTTTTGAAAATACAGAAGATCCCCAAATTCAGCGTTTTTTAGGTCAAGTAGGTAATCTAGGAGAAGATATGGGATTACCCAATGATTTTGCTGCCAGAATAATTAAAAATGTTGGTAATTATGGAGAAATCTATGAACGGAATATTGGTCAACCTTTTGGCTTAGAAAGAGGCCTCAATAATCTTTGGACTAACGGAGGGCTTTTATATTCTCCTCCTTTTAGATAATCGGTAATAGGTAATAGGTCACTAATGCCTATTACCTTTAGTTTGTTGCTACTGTTGGACTAACAATTAACTCTTGAATAATGCGACCTATTTCTATCAGAACTTGATGTTGATTCTGTTCCGGTTGGTTATCACCTACTACAGAAGCCTCTAGTTCTTCTATCTTTTGTCTAAGATTATTCAAAATATCTTGTAATGGTTGTAGGTTTTCTTGATAAAAATCAATTTTAGTTTGTATTTGAAAAAGAGTAACTTTAGCTTGTTGCCAAGCATCTTGCTTTTGAACTATTTCTTGACGTAAATTCTCTGTATCAGTTTGTTTATGTTGAATTTCTGCTTTGAGTTTTTGGATTTCAACCTCAATCTGTTGAATTTCTGTTTTGATTTTTTGTTGCTGCTTTTGCAGTTCCATTTTACTTTTTTGCACGAGATGCTTAATCGGCTCTAAATTAATAGCTTGTAATTCAGAATCAAGATCAATAATTCCTTGACGTCGTTTCAAAATACGAGAATGTTGTAGCAGTATTTCGTGTCTTTCCTTAAGAGAACGACGTTGACCGACTAAAGTTTCATCCAACATCCTTTTCGCTTCTTTTTCCTCGGCTAGTTCTTGTTCTAAAGATAAACGATCAAACTCACTAGCTTCGTTAATTTTCTGTTCTAACTCTTCTACCGCCTGACATTGCCAACTCAATTCTTCCTCTTGATCACTGACAAATCTCGCTACTTTTTCTAAATCTTTTTGCAGATTCTTAACAATTCCTTCTAGCTCAGAAAGAGGCATATTTTCTAAAGCTTTTAAATCCAATTGTTGCTCTAAACTCGCTCCTGAAGACTCAATTCCTAGACGGTTAAAAGATTCTTCAATTTCCGTTTGAGCTTGCTCTTGCAGTTCTAAAATATGAATCAAATCTTGTTTGATTTCTAGGGATTTTTTGGCTGTTTGCAATTGTTGATTCATCTGTGCTGTTGATGTAATCAAAATTTCCAAATTTTTTTGAGATTGCTGAAATTCCGATTCACATCGTAGACAGTCTTGTTGAGATTGTTGAATATTTTTTTGATTTTGTGATGATTCTTGCCAATGTTGAGTAAAAAATCCTTGTTGTTCCTCAATAGCCTTAAAAGCTAGCTGTAATTTTTGTTGAATAGACTCTGTGGGCAGTGTTTCTGCCTTAAGAGACTCTAACAAGGTTAATATTTCATCTGCCTGAGATTCATCTATCAATTTAGAGTTTTGAATTTTTTGTTCCAGAAGATTTTGTTTTCCTCTGAGTTGTTCCCAAGCTTTTTCTAATTCTTGAGATTGAGCCTCAAATTTAATTTTAATTTGCTCAGCTTCTTGTCGAGCCGCAGCAATCTCCTGACGTTGTTCCTCAAACTTTTCAGATTCGGCTTCCATTTTTTCTAACTGTTCAAGGCGATTCTCCATCTCTATTTCACGACGGCTCAACTCTTCACTTTGAATAGTTAAAGATTCTTTCCACCCTTCAATTTCGTCTTCTTGACTTTTAGTCTTATCCAGTAAACGAGAGAATCCTTGCAAAATAACGATCAATTCTTTGGAAGCAGTTTCTATTTTCCCCTGAACTTGACGATTGGCAATATCGACGATTATTAAAGCTCCATCTCCCAAATTGCCTGTATCATCAGTCTCGATAAACTCATTGCCAGAAACAACACTCCAACTACGATCATTCCGTTGGTATGCTAACAGCTTGAGTTTGGTATCAAAACCGCCCATGAATCCTTTACTCTGTTTTTGTATTTCTGCCAGATATCGCACTCTTGCAATCTCCTAGGTTTTTATGACTAAACTGCGAATTACCCTACTTAATTGAGGTTATTAATGAAAATTTTGTTTTCCTATGAATTTTGTAGAACTATATAATTAATCAATAAATTTATTGCCGTATGACTACCCATCCAGGATAACCAGTATCAGAATTGGTTGCCAAGGTTTATGTCTGAATATTATTCAAATTTTTGATTATTGATCATGTGTATGTGGCGGTTAGTGAAAATCTAGAGTATATTCTGAAGCTAAGAGGATATAAGTTACTCCCAACCTACTTAAATCAAAAGTTTATTTTGTAGAATATGATTCAATTTTGTTCTTGTAAAAAATTAATTGTCTTCAAGATTGGAGGAATATTATTAATTGTTATACCAATCATTTAATCACCGAAGACCAATGACTATATTATCAGTTGCAGAACTTCAAAAAGTTTTAAAACTACAGTCAAATTCGTCTGTTCCTTCTGTTGGTCAGCATTCCCAAGTCAGTCCGTTGGTTAAGCATTGCGGTCTTTTCGAGAGGAAATGCTGGGGGTCTCCCCATTCGAGGACAAGCCCCAGCTGTCTTGAAGCACTTGCTCAACGGAGGATACCTTCCCAACGCAGTAATTCGCTATTCCATTCTCGCGGTGGGGGTTGCCCCCCATTTGAGGACAAGCCCCATGAGCAAATGCTGAAAGGGTTTCCAAGGCAGAGTGTTGCGGGGGTTCCCCAGGGACTTTCTGAGGAGGAAACCTCCTCATTTTACTTGTCCTCGAATGAGGATACGCCTCGTCCCGTTGTAGCGACTGCCGCCGACTTGAAGGAACTGGCGTTTGCGCCTGACGGCAATATTATCCCCATTCGAGGACAAGTCCCACGAAGATCGGACGCAGGAATTGACCGCTTGTTAAGGAAACCTCTCGATGCGCGTTTCGCAATCAGATATTCCGCATGGTCGCACGCCGGGTCGTTCGTCAATTCCATTGGTCACAAAGTAAACTTTAAGTAATTGAGTATGGATTTTTGCAGATAGCGTGTTATGAGCAAAGTTCTAATCGTCGAAGATAGTTTAGCGCAAAGACAGATGATTTCAGATCTACTTAAAGGAAGTGGGCTTAAAGTTGTCGTAGCTTGCGATGGGATAGAAGCATTAGAGCATCTAGAAAAGTTCAACCCAGATATCGTAGTTATGGATATTGTGATGCCAAGGATGAATGGTTATGAACTTTGTCGTCGTCTGAAGTCAGACCCTAAAACCCAAAATGTACCTGTGGTGATGTGTTCTTCGAAAGGAGAAGAGTTTGATCGCTACTGGGGTATGAAGCAAGGAGCAGATGCTTACATTGCCAAACCATTTCAACCAGTAGAGTTGATTGGTACAGTTAAGCAGTTGCTGAGAGCATGATTAAATTCAATCATAACCAACTAATTTATTCAATTACTAACAAGCTAACAAATCTGAACATTTACCAAGATCAATATTTACCGTCCTAAAATTACTGTCCTAAAATTACATGGTTACTAATCCAGATTTATTCATTGGTAACGGTCAAGAACTTTCTTTAGAGCTGCAACCCTTAGAGAATCCTGAAGGTGAATTGCACCTTCGATTTTATTTAGCTTCTGGGAAGGAATTTGCACTACCAGCAACTACCATTGCAGAAGTAACGCAACAAGCTCCCGATCAAATTGCGCCTATCCCCAATGCTTCTCCTTTATTACTAGGGACGATAAATCTTAGAGGAAAAATAGTTTGGGTAGCAGATTTGGGTCAATTTTTAGGTGATTCGGGTAGTTTAAATACTAATAGACCTAATATCCCAGTGATTGCGATTGAAAATCAAGAACGGGTTTTAGGATTAGCTATTGAAAAAATAGGTGATATTGATTGGTTGGATATAGAAAATTTAGAAATTGCATCTGACATACCAGATAGTATGGCTCCTTTTATTGTTGGTCAATGGAAATGGCAAGAGAATCAGAAAAAAGGATTAAATCTTTTAGATTCGAGCAAATTATTGCGTTCTGCTCGCTGGGGGGCATAATAAATAAAGAATACTGTGGATTTCGGTCATTAATTACCTTGAAAATTATCTCTAGAATATTGTAAATAAATATTGCTACTTTATCGTTAATAGCTAATAGCCATTGTCACAGTATAATGATAACTTTAAATTAACTTAATATAAAGAAAATGGCATCAGGAACTAATTATTCACAAGAATACGCCCAGGCAGAAAAGGCTTATCTGCAGGGGAATTTTACTCAAGCAGCCGAGATTATAGATCGTTTAGCTGAAAATTTCTCAGATAATCCGAATGTCTTATTGCTAAGAGGTCATATTTATTGTTATGGATTCCAAAATTATGAATTAGCTCAACAACATTATGAAGCTGTTTTAGAACTGAGCCAAGAACAAAATTTATTAGATTTTGCCTATAATGGGATTGAACAGGTTAAACAATTGCAACAACAATTTGAAAATGAGGGGTTGTTTGCTCAAGGGAATAAAATAGAAGAAATTGACGATCTTGAGCATAGTAGCTGGGATGCCGACGATTATCAAGAAACTGAGAATTTCTTAGATTCTTCTGATGATTTTAGTAATTCTTTTGGGGTTGAATATGAAAATAATAATCTAGAAGAATTTTCAGAAGAGAGAGAAGACGAAGATATTTTTGCTAACTTCAATGTTTCAGAATTAGATAAGGAATCTTTAGATGCATCAGATAATGATGATGATTATGAGCTGTCAGATCTTATTTTAGATAGAGATCAGGCTGGGATAGACGATGAAATCGATCACAGTTTACAGCCTAAGCCTTCCATAAATAATAGTTCGACCTTTATGGTTGATGATGATGAAGAGCAAGAGGAAGAAGATCATCATGATGATGATTATCTGACTAATTCGTTTGCTGAATTTGAGATTCATAATGCGGTAGATAATGATTTTGAAGATAATTCTGAGATAGAAATTGATACTGTATTAACAGAACCTTTTGCGCTCAAAAATTCTGGAGGATTTAATAAAGAAGAATCTTCAGAGCAATATGGATTAGATTATCAAGATGAGCTAGAATTCGATGAAATAGATAGCAGTTTTTTCGATTTAGAAGAATTAGAACAAGGACTTCCTGATACTGGGTTATTCAATGTATCTCAAGACATGAGCGAAGCCAGTCCAAGTCTGCCAGCTAGCAGCATGATGGAATATGAAGATTCTAGTTCTGTTGATCTTAGTTCTGATATTCATTCTAGTTCTAATAGGAATAGAATTGTTACAAGTAAATCTGGTATGGCATCTGAGTCCGATATTGAGCCAGAAGTTGAAGTAAAACAGGGTGTCCTTGCTGGGTTTGTTAACTCTCCTATTCGAAAAAAAATATTTATAACTGCTTTGTGCACAGGTTTAGTTTCTGCGATCACGGTGGGAATTGTCACCAAAGGTAACTTGAAAGATCAGGTAAAAATTCTGCCTCTGGGTTTGATTTCTCTGGTTTCTGGAACTACTAGTTTTAGCACGGCAATGATCTTTGGTACCTTAATATCTAGGCAAATACAACAAGCGACTAATAATTTACAAAGTCAGTTTGATGATGTATATCAAGGAAATCTCAATGCCAAAGCCACAGTTTACTCTAGAGATGAGTTTGGCAAGTTAGCGACTGGCTTCAATCGCATGACGCGAGTAATTTTAACCACTACTCAAGAAGCCCAAAGAAGAGCGGAAGAAACCGAACAAGCTAAAGAAGATTTACAACGTCAAGTAATTCGCCTCCTAGATGATGTAGAAGGAGCAGCTAGAGGGGATTTAACAGTACAAGCCACTGTTACAGCCGACGTCTTAGGTGCGGTAGCTGATGCCTTTAACTTAACAATTCAAAGTCTACGAGAAATTGTGCGCCAAGTAAAACAAGCAGCAGAACAAGTAAACCAGAGTTCTACTGATAGTGAATTATTTGCCCGCAATCAATCTAGCGAAGCTTTGCGGATGGCAGAAGAATTGGCTGTGACTCTTAACTCGGTACAAATGATGACCGAATCCATTGAGAGGGTAGCAGAAAACGCTCGTGAAGCTGAAGAAGTAGCTCGTTCGTCTTCAGTAACAGCTCTCAAAGGGGGTAAAGCGGTAGAAAGTACGGTAGCAGGGATTTTACAGATTAGGGAGACGGTATCTGAAACAGCGCGGAAGGTAAAACGACTGGCAGAAGCTTCTCAGGAAATCTCGAAAATTGTCCTCTTAATTTCCCAAATTGCCGAAAGAACCAACCAACTAGCACTTAATGCCTCGATTCAAGCAGCAAAAGCAGGAGAAGCAGGAAGAGGTTTTGCAGTGGTTGCTGACGAGGTACGTCAATTAGCAGATAGGTCAGGAAAATCTCTGAAAGAAATTGAACAAATTGTATTGCAGATTCAAAGTGAGACTGGCTCAGTGATGACAGCAATGGAAGAAGGTATTCAGGAGGTAATCGAAGTTACAGATAGGGCAGAACAAGCGAAAACGGCCCTAGAAGATATTATTCAGGTCTCTAATCGGATTGATACTCTAGTTCGTTCTATTACGGCTGACACGGTAGAACAAAGAGAAAATTCCCGTGCGGTGGCGCAGGTAATGCAGTCGGTAGAGTTAACGGCTCAAGCAACCTCTCAAGAATCTCAAAGGGTTGCTGGTTCTCTACAAAGTCTGGTTAGTATTGCTCGTGACTTATTATCCTCTGTGGAACGTTTCCGCATTGATAA
>JAAUYK010039973.1_pt1 | contig 14076 bp, 20 predicted proteins | sample 7278021 | NCBI WGS metagenome assembly JAAUYK01 (sample SAMN14350223, study PRJNA611818) | marine sediment metagenome | isolation source: surface marine sediment (1.8m) | place: French Polynesia: Moorea | collected 2018-08
CGACGACGGAAGGGCGGTCGATTACAAAGGAATCTCCAAATCGGCACCCTATAAGGTCAGCCAACCATTCGCAATGCGTATATAGTATTGAGCGTTTAAGATTAGCTTGTCCATCATGCAGTCGTACAAGAAGCTGACTTTGGAGCTGCAACGCGCCGACCTCAGCAGCCTTCCTCGCAACGCCCGACTGGCCTTCTTTATCAACGTCTACAACGCTCTCGTCATTCACGGCACGGTGGAGAAGGGAAGGCCGCGCAATATGCTGACCAAGTTCATGTTCTTCAAGAACACGGCGTATAACATTGGAGGTCAGATTTACTCATTGAACGAAATGGAGAACGGAATCCTCAGGGCTAACAGGTGCGTTGTACGTTTTGCGTTAGAATTAAGATCGGACAAAACTAAGTGTAAATTTCTTTACAGTCGGTCGATGGGCACGTTCTTCCTGACGCCGTTCTCGAGCGACGATCCGAGGCTCGCACTGGCGCTGGAGAAGCCGGAGCCACGAATTCATTTTGCTCTCAACTGCGGAGCTAAGAGCTGTCCTCCAATCAAGACCTACTCGACAGAAAACGTAAGCTACGCTATATTTTCGATTGTCTTACGATCAATTTAATTCCAGATTGAGGAGGAGCTTGACTTAGCGACGGCTGCCTTCCTTGAGAGCCCCGACAACGTGAATGTTGACAAGGAAGAGGAGACCGTCTTACTGTCGAAGTTATTCGGCTGGTACAGGTCAGACTTCGGAAAGTCGACGAATGAGATGGTGCGGTGGGTGAAGAAGAGGGTGAAGGACGAGGTAAGAAGCAAATACTATACGTTTACGATACTTCTGGAAGAACACTGTCTGTAAATCAAAGAATAGCTTTCACAGGGATTAATCCGGATCTTTGCAGGAGAAGCGGAAGGCGATCAGCGAGCTACTGCGAAAGGCCAACGACGAGGATCGTGATGTGTTGGTGAGGTACCTACCTTACGACTGGGGAGATAACGCTAAGAAAGAAGAATAGAGGGAAAATAAATTTTATGCGAAGAAAGAAGGCAACGCGCAGTATTTTCTCCGAATTTTCTTCCTACACTCTAGAAGCTTCAATCGGATGTTTGTCAAAGTTATAAGCGCTTGCAAAATAAACGCGAGTTATCGATCCTAAAGAGTAAAGGGTGAATAATTGAATGCACTTAGCAACAGGGCACACAGCTCCGGAGCGGTCTCTTAGGATATTCTAATAATATATTAGGTTGCTTGGATATTCGTCGCGCTCACACATAGAAAAACGGATCTGATCTCGTAACAGTGCGGTTGCCGACGGCGACCAACAGACAGGATAGTGGCTCCACGCCTCACTTCTCCTCCAGAGTCAGCGTCTCCTGCGGGAACAGCTTCAGAGCTTCCAACGTCTGCGAAAAGTCTTCCAGCGTGGTCAGCTGAAAAAGATCCAAGTGCATGAATAGATCGAATTCAAAGCTAGGACATCAACCAACTGCTTACATCTCTCCTCGGCCAACTGCTGAGCACTTTGAAATCTGACGGGCAGTCCAGACCCTCGACGGTGAGGAAATCGAAGACGGTCTGAAGTGAGTCGGAGCCGAGAAAGCGCCTCGTTATGGTCCGGCTCTCCGTCGTCTCGCCGCCAACGACACGAAACCTAAAGAGGCAAAGTCAAGCGATGGCTAAATACGTAGATATTATGTGAAAGGCAACTTACCTTAGCGTGGCTATTTTGCCCTCCTTGGGCTCTGGTGGCAACCTCTTCGATATCTCGGCCCTTCTTTTCTCCTTTTCCTTCTCTTCCTTTGCCTTAGCTTCCTCTTCGGAACGGCGCATGGCCTCCTCCAGTCGCTCCTGTTCGAGCCTCTCCTGCTCTTCCCTCTTCTTCTGTTCCTCTTTCTCGCGATCGGCCTATGTTAACACCGAATATTATTTAATCCAATTCGGCGCTGATTCAATCTATGAAAAGTTACCTGCTGCGCCAACTCAAAAGCCAAATCCTGCTCCCTCTTGACTGCATTCCTTGCCTCTCTCTCCTCTTCCTCTCTGACCTCAACGCTCAACTGCGAGGCATAAGCGTCGTGAGCAGAGAGGAGCTGGGACATCAGCTCGTCGAGCGTGACGTTCCCGTGGATGATCTATAATAAAGGCGTATACCATGTAACCTGACTGTGACATTTTGTAAGCTTTCGTACCTGAAAGATCTCCGTCGTTCCTCTCAATTTATAAACGAGGGCGAACAACGGGAGCTTTTCCAGTCCCAGGTTTCTGATCGTGGCCGCTGCGACGCTGCCAAAGTGCTGCTTCACCATGTCCAACAGCCTCTGCTTGTTCGAGGCGTGGGTGAGGTCCCAGCCGAATGAGACGAAGTTGGCGTTAAGGAACGCGACGACGGAGTCAGCGCACAGGGCTTGGGTGCAGAACACGTTGGTCAGGACGCTGTGGTCGTGATGGAGATAGATGGCAAGCATTTTTCTCTGAAATTATGAAGCACGTTGACTACGTTTGTTAGTCTCTTATCCTCCTAAGAAGTTATCTACACACCTCCTTCGCTGGTTGCATACAACTCTCCCTAATGGCGTCGTCGAGAGAGCCTGGGAAGAAGGAGGGGCACGGCCGGCCGTACCGGTTGGCAAACTCCTCCGCGAACTTGATGCCGGCCATCGATTCGTCGCCGTAATCGTCAGGGATGAGCGGCTGGAGCCGCTGCGTTGAGCTGCTCGACGCGCCGGCCGCGCTTCCCGAGAAGATGTCCTCGTCGTCCATGACGTCATCGTTGGCGTCCTCGAAGTCGTCGTCACTGTCCATGACGACGACCTCCTTGCTGCTGCCAGAGCTGGTCTGGCGCCTGGGCGGAGAGGAGGACGAGGCTGAGGCTGAGGCGGCGGGGCCGGAAGTGGACTGTGACGACGAGGCTCCCAGATTGACGCTGTTGGAGCCGCCCGCCGCCGCCGCCGACGCCGACGCGCCGTCGTCATCGACAACCATGGGCATCTGTAGCGTGCAAAGACAACATGGATTGCAATGATTATCATGTAACGGAGTCTTAAGAGTGGCTTACGCTGTCCTTCCGGTTGATGTAGAGGTTATGCTCTCTCGGAATACCCAACTGGACTAGACTTAGCTGGTCGTTGACGTTTTCCGGCCAGCCTCTCCACACCTGTTTCGAAACCGGGATGTCGGTGAGGTTGCTGAGGTCCAGCTTGATGTTAAGGACGGTTTGTGTGGCTGAAAGGGTGGATGACATACATATAACCTATCTATTAGAGCTACTTTAATATTAACCATACTTACGTCGAAAGTTCAATTTGTAGGTTTTGTTCGATGCTTCGTCTGTAATGTTGAGCCTGAAATCGCCCGGCTGTTCATCGTGCGGCCTAAAAGTGTTAAAACTTCAGTGACGCTTTGAATTACAGCATTTAATATCCTTCACTTACTCTTTCTCTCCGTTGCCGAATTCCATGTCCTCGGCGTCAGGTACGACCAGTTGCAAAAAGTTTTCTCTTGGCAGATTCAAGTCCGCGAGCCGCCTCCTGTCCGTGGGCGGTAGGGGAGACGATCCCTTGAATCCTCTGAGGGTCTGCTGGCACGGCGAGAATCCCGTCTCGCCCTGGATCAACGTCTTGAGCATCTTCACGTCCTCGTTGTCGGGCACTTTGAGGTGATGGGTGCGGTCGTGGTGAGTGATGTAGAAGTCGAGCATGCGTGTGCGTGACGTCGACGGTCCGGCGGAGTACAGATCGTTGGCGACGCTCACTAGAAATTAAGAACGACATCGTTAGTGCCAAGCATCATGGAGAGTAATTTTCGGGTTCAGGCGGGTCTCGGTAGTACTACGAACATTTGAACCCATTTCCTACTCGTTACCTATTCTACGTACACCTTTGCTCTATCAGGCTGCCGAGGTATCGTAGTTTCGTAGGCTTCCTAGCCCATACGTAACGCGTATGCCAGTCAAACCGCTGTTACATGGTGTAATGTAGGTATTTCACCGGTCACACCAACATTATCTACTCGTATGCACTCGTATACTCAACCTGCGTATAGATACAGGTTTCACAGGTATGACCAGGCCTACTTCCTACGTATCGATCGGAGTGCCCTGCTGGAGCCCGAAACTTTGCTTACCTGCTCCTGGAAAGCCCGAGAAAGCCGCGCCCGCGTTCATGACCCCGGCGCTGGCCAGGGACGCCTGGATGGGCCCCATGGGAGGAGGAATCGGCGGAGGAGGAGGCTCGTTGTTCAGCCTCTCCCACTGCGATGACCGCTCAGATGAGGGCGTCGAAGAAGATTCAGACGTCGGAGTCACCTGGGCACCGCCGCCGGCGGCCTCAGACACCACGGGGGCGGTCGGGTTCGACCCGACCGACGCCGCCGCAGCCGGGGTTGGTGCCGGATCGCTCGGTCCTGGAGTCATGAACTTGTTGACGGCGTCCACGAGGACCCAGTCGGAGGCCTCCAGCTGGCAGATGGCCACCTCCACGTCCTCGATGCCAGTGCAGGCCTGAAAGTACATGAAAATATTGTTGCAAGGCAGCATAAATTGAGGGTCGAAACTCCCTTTTCGTTACCTGGAAGTCTGCGAGGATCTCCTCTCGCGACGCCATGGTCGTCGCGGACGTGACCAAAGATCTGTCGAAGGTTCGAGACTGTTCAATGACCTCACCGTGAGAGATCGAGCACCTCGAGGAATCTGCAGCACAAGACGTGTCTAAATGTGAGGCTTATTGCTATTCTAATGGTGCCGTTTCAACTGGGTCAATTGAGTGCCTAAGAGCAATATGGCTTACCGGATCGCGCGCGTCCCTTCTGTAATCCCCATCCACTCCAATAAATGATCAAAATCAAATACGATCCCCAAACTCTCAAGACGACCTCTTTCTCGGATCGAAGCACCCACGCAGTGCAAGCGAGAGAAAGACAGAGAATGATTCGACTGTCTGTCTGTCTGTCTGTCTGTTTGCAGCTCGGCCTCGCTCGGCTCGATCGGCTCTCGCTAGCTGCTTGAGTTTAGTCACTCAGGGTTGACAAATTTAATGAAAACATGTTCGTCAGACACATTCTTTGCCAAAGAAATGGTTCTAAATTCTATTCTATAGCAGCAAAAGAGAACTCACTTCTCAATTGCAGTAGATTCAATGAATATGAGATCCCATTTTATTCATATGACTGGTTATTTTCAAATCCGTCACCATTTTGCTATTATCATATCGGCGACCCTGCACCAAGATCTGGCCGTCTTTCTTTCTCAAGGAAAAGTCAAAACTCAGGGGGGTAACTGGTTGAATTCTAAAAGCTAGCTTTGTTGTCTAATTCCAAAAGAATTCCTAATTTAGTAAAAATATAGTTGTAATTGCCACTTTAACATACTTTTTATTTTATGAAAACACTGTACTTTAGTTTGTAGAGTATTTATGTCTCTTATATCGCGCAACAAGCAAACATTTTTCTTGTTCCGAGACCCCTGAGTGAGTTATGCAGTTGAGGACTGCTTGGTCTCAGCTGATGCCAAGGAAATGGAAACAGTATAATTTAGCAATTTATGCACAAAATGGCATTTCCGGCTTTTTCGTAGCATTATGTTCTTTAAAAGCAATACTCAGATATCAATGTAGGTATATCGCGCTATAATACAATAGCTCTTTAATCAATATGAACTTAAATGGTAATATTATTTTGTTTGTTGTGCATCGCTTATCCGTGAAAAACTCGTTTTCTTCATACGTAATTTTAATAGTTTATGTAAGCTAAGCGAATGCATATTTCCTAATGCCAAACAGAGTATGACATGCAATGTCTCGATCTTGACTATTGTAAGCTATAGTATAGTTTTCAGCAGATATTGCAAAAATTTTAGCACACGAAGAAATTTATAGTTCTTTTCGATTGTAGACTGCAGTACGTACTCTGGATTTGAATTTCCCGCCGATACCTGCCTGGTGAACTTTGAAAATATTTCGACGCGACGGAATGTGTCACTCACTGTTAGTGCAGCGGCGCAGCCAACGCATGATAGATACGCATCTACGTATAGACTATATAACACTAAAGTACTTTCCTAACGAAATATACGGAGTAAGGCTCAGCTAGTAGTCAGTATTCAGTAAGCTAAGCTCACTAACTGGGAGATAAAATTTTCCCCGGCCGGCAAGATGAGCCTCCGCTTCAGCAAATCTGACGTGCGCCGCCACCTCCTGGACCTCGGCTACGGCAACGTGACCGACGAGCAGCTCGACGAGTTCGTCGTCGACCTCAGGAGGCTGGTCAAGTACGAGGAGAAGAAACAGAGGTGCAAGAAATATGACGAGGAGAGGTCAATCCGACGTCGATCCTCCTCCACGAGCTCCGCCTACAGCAGCTCCAGCAGCCACAGGCCGGCGACGGAATGTGACGAGGACGAGGCGGACGCGGACGCGGTCGACCTCGCCAGAGTCCGCAGGAGGCGCAGGAAGGTGGTCGACGTCATCGAAAAAGAAAGCAAGTCGGCCTCGTCTATGTCTGTGACCTCGTCGTCGGCCTCCAGCGACGTGCTTCTCAGGGTGAACGTGGACGACTCGAGCGGCCTCAGCCGGAGCCAGTCGATGTCGTCGCTGGAAGAGCCCCGTCCTCCGGCGGCGAGGATGACAAAGACCGGCCTCATCCCGCTGTCCAAGCCGACGACGTCGTTCATCACTCCGGCGGCCATGGCCATGGCCACGGGGTCGGCGAGGCAGCCCCGCGGCGGCGCCGCATCCGGAAACCTCAAGTGCGACCCCGTCCGGCTGTACCAGTACTATCAGCAGAGGTGGGCGAGAACGCGGTTTCCGGGCGACGACTCCAGCAAGCAGGTCCGATGGGCGGTCAGGGAGTGGATGATGGGACACGCGGAGTGAATTTAATCGGCTTTCTACATAGGTGTGAATTTGACTGACGACCAAGCCTCGTACCTGTTGTTAAATTGTTAACTAGCTAATGTGTAGGCATTTTGACCGATTGCAAATGAAATGTACGTACCATACTAGGTTTTATCTACTCCGTACAATTCAGTTCTTCCCACTTTCCCTAAGCCTCTCGTAATAATGAATTGTGGTCACGTTCTTCGACGCGTAGCAGTCCACCTCCCTCACGAACCCGGCCTCGAAGAAGTAGTAGGTGGAGAAGATGGTCCACCCTTGCTCCCTTTCCTCTTCAATGCATCGCAGAACGTTGCCACTTCCGTCGTCTGATAGTGGCTCGCACCACTGGTACAACTCTCCCCATAGGGGAGACCAATCTGTAACGAACGTCTCGTTGATGGCGAAAGTCCAGGACTTCGCCGTTGATTCTAGAGAAGCGGCGACTCAACTTTTTTTGTCATTGTCAATTAACCGGTTATCTAACCAGCGATAAATTCCCAGGTAAATGAGTTGTTCTCCATCGGCGTAATGCTCATCTTTGCCGGCGTGGTGAGGATGTAGGGCAAGAGGATGGACGGCGTCTCCAAGGCGGAGAGGTAGGCGTGGTAGGTGTCCGAGTAGCTGACGAACTCATAACTAGCGAAACGACATCAATTTAGGACGTTTGGATAACGTAACGTTGCGTTCGTGGACTTACATCGCCTTGGTCTCCCAGCCCCGCTCGGCGCTGCCACTGCTCCTTAGAACTCGATCCCATGCCCTGCTCGTCTCTTGCGTCGCCACGCTGCGGCTGACAAGGGCTTTGAGTATAACCTGAATGGAAAGGACGGGGCCTATTATGCGCTTATACGTATAGAGAGAGCACTTTCTACAACCCTATTTCTGCACCTTGTACATAGCATATCCTGCAAGCGCGTTCGCCGCGACGAACAAAAAGAGGACGATTAACCCGACGATTAGACAGATTCTGCTGCACCGCGGCATCGTCTTCGCGCTCTCGCCGCCCGTTGTGGCTCCGTTGTTGGACGTGGGCGCCATTATCGGGTGCGAGGCTTCGCCGCGGGTCGGAGACTTTTCATCACTGATGGCGGCCTCCCGCTGCAGCTTTCGCCTTTCCAGATTTTGTTCGCAATTCATTTTGTCCTCTCGAAGCGATTCGAAATAGTTCCCAGGCATTCTTCAGCAAAGTTATTAATTCTAAAGGACTCAGTTGGCGAAAAACTTCCTATCAGTCCGCGCTCAATTCAATATTCGTTTCCTGGGCAATGTGTCCGTTCCGTAGTTGTACATATCGTCTTTCTCATCGCCGCCAATTCCGCTCTTTTCTGCCAGTCGCCCGCCCAGCTCTCTTCTAGGGCATCTCCTCTTTTGAAATACGCGTACGGCCGTCGTGTTCGTGCCCTCGTATTCAGCGTCTCTGACAAAGCCGGCCCTGAAGAACTCGTAGCGGGCGACGAGCTTGCTTCTGTGCCTCTGCTCCTCCGTGCACCGGAGGACGTTTCCCGCAAACGGATCTTCAGTACAGTTGAACTTCACCAAGGCCAACGTGTGGTTGACCTCGAACACTGCGTTCAGACTGGAGTTCCAGTTGTAAGCGAAAGGCCCTGCATGTATATATACGTACACCAGGAGGAACTTTCACTTATCACTAGAAGGCGCGCATACACATGTACGTCATACCTCTTTTGAAGGCCCAATTCAGGCCACCTTCGGCGTGCTGCGGAGCGCTCACGTTTATTAAGGTGGGAGCCTTAATTAAGAACGACTGGACGAAAGTCGGGACTCCGAGGGAATCGAGCGCCTCGCTGTAAGAATCGGAATAGGCCACGTAGGTGTACCTATAAAAGCTAGTCTATTAGTCAGTCTCCAAAGACGTAGAAACATGTCCTACGTACACTGCTGGTATTTCCCAGCCCCGCCAGAGGGGCCCGCTGCTGGAGAGCACCCTCCTCCAGGCGACGTAGGTCAACGGCGACGGCTCCGCGTTCTTGCCGACGAGGTCCCTCAGCACGAGCCAGGAGGCGACGACGGCGAGCAAGAGGACAAAGGCGGCGACGTAGACCGCGAGGACGACGGCGGCCAGGCAGCACTGTCTGCACGCGCGGCCGGGGATGCAGCTGCCTGCTGTGCCTCTCTTGCTGGCCGCTTCCACCGGCTCGTGGTTTTTCATAGGCGAGAATTAGCTGCGGAAATGGAACGCGTACGCGCATGGGGTGCCAGATCTTCTTAATTATATACGTACTAGCTACGTCAAACGGATAATCGAAGGCATCTGTGCTGTGCGTGTCTGTCGCTGTAGTGTACTATATACTGTACCATCGAGTTGACACGACAGGGGACAGTTTTCGCACAGAATTTCCTCGGCGGTGGCCGTGATACGTATGTTATGCGTGTCACGTACAGTACACCGTTTTTGGATGTGCATGCAATCGCGTGTACGGTACATACCTGCGTATATTCACATAAACGTACGATTTTCTTTTATTATAGTCTAGTAGACTTCTACTTAATAGGGCCTAAGTTAAATAAAAGTATGTATTTTGGTGAAACTCGAACTAAATCGTTACGACGAGAAGAAATCGTCATCAAAGGAATCGAAGTCTGAATCCTCGTCGTCGTCGCCAGTGCTGGAGAAGGGCCCCCCATCAGTTTCTGATGAGTGATCGAAATAATCATCTCCTTTCGGACTGTGAACATATAATAGAAAAGCCGTCTTAGATACCGGTACTTGTATAGAAAGTGCATCCAGTGTCAGGCCACCTTTCTGGTCTCTTGTTGATGGTCGCCTGGTCGACAAGCCTCTCGTAATACCTCGACATGACCACGTTGGCCGAGAGGAAGTCTGTGGTCCTGATCAGCCCCTTCTCGTAGAAGGCGTAGGTGGAGACCATCTGCCAGTTCCTCTTCCTCTCCTCCTCGGAACAGACGATCACGTGGCTGGCTTTCCCGTAGGAGCACGTTTGGTGCATCACTCCCTTGTTTCTGCCCCACACCGTTTCGAACGGTTTGCCCAGATTGAAGATCCAAGTTTTGTCGGTCGAGTCTACGGTAACGAACTGCGTCAGGTAATTTAGTTTTATTCATTTGCTACGATTCCAGCACCGGTTTTGAAACGCCACATGATGGAGGCGTTCCCAGTATTGTTGACCGTGATCCTCTCCGCTGTCGCTTTTACGAGGGGGATGACGAAGCCCGGGGTGCCCATGGCAGAGAGGTAATCGTCGAAAGAGTCGGTATAGCTCACGAACTCGTATCTATGCCACGACATTCGTACATTAGTCGGTCAATACATACATTATTGCGTTGGGCCTTATTCGTGGATAATTAATGATCTGGTTCAAATATCGTATCCAAGGCCCAGCTAGACGACGACCTGTCATGGTCAAGGCCGGTTCTGTTGATTGCACTAATCAGAACAAAGAAGTGGTCCTAGCTCCGCCTCTGTACAGTACTTTGGTAAATGCATCGAATTGCTTAATTCTGCAAGGATGACAGGCGCAATGTTTTCCTTGTCTGGGAGCTACTAAAGGGCATTGCGAAAGCGGCCGGCCGGCCGTATACCCTCCGATGATATCATACAGTACAAACTAACTACATGTACATGCACTTACACGCCTGGCTTGTCCCATCCCGCCTTGAGAGGGCCGCTCTCCTTGAGGAGCTTGTCCCACTCTCCGCTCTTCTCCGCGGTCGCCCTTCCCGTGAGGCGAGACCGCGCGACCAAGTACCTCACCAGGCCGGCGAAGAACACGAGCACGATGAGGAACGCCATGGCGCCGACCGCAATCAGGCAGTTCTTCTTCCCGCAGCGTCCGAAGCAGACGGTCTTGGACGACGACGGCCCGCTCTTGGCGCCCGCGGCCCCGTTCTGTTTCGGCTTAGTCTCCACGACCACTTTGTCGGGGTGGCCGTTGCTGAGAAACTGCTCTTTTTCAGAAGTCTCGCCGGGAGCGGTGGCGGTGGCGGCGCCGCCGTTGGACGTCGTCTGGCCCTCAACTTCTGTCATTTTCGACTACTCTATTTCTGTGAACAATCATGGACGGGACTACAACAGTACATGTAGTACACACGTGTGTGATGGGGGTGATGGGCGTTGGTACATAAATCGATCGGACATGATAACGTAGGAAAATGCAAGCTCGCATTCGCTTGTCATGTCGACATTCAATAAGGTAATTTGGGTTCGCCGCACATGAAATGCCAACGGACACAGAGGGGGTGCATGCTTTTTGTCTGTTTGTGCATATTGAGCAAGGTTCGATCGTAAACTAAATCCATTGCATTTTGATTAACGTCGGATTCGATCAGTTCTCTTACCAGAATTCCACGACCTCTCCACGCGATGAGGGCGGTAGTAATTGTTTCTCCAATAAGTGTCCTCCTCACATTCGACGGTGGTCCGACCGACCGAAGACTCGGTCCCGATCGACGGAGCTAGCTCTTCCTTTTTTCACCCGCACGCAGCAGGTATGCGAGCACGCGGTCGGTCGCGGTCGTCTTCCCGTCTGACTGACTGACTGACTGACTGCACGAGTGAACTAAGCACATGCAAACGTTACCGATCGAAGCTCTCCCCGTAGCGTGTACTACATGTAGATCTTACGGCGAGCGAAGCGAGGGTGGCGGCTGCTGCTTTTAAGCTCGCGTTGTTCTGTGTGCGTACGAGCCGGCTGATAACGCCGCTCGCGCTTTGTACGTTGATGGTCCGTTACCAGTCTCTGCTGTGGTGCAACTCGATTTAACGTGTGCCTGGTGTGCCTTTTCGGAGCTGACTAGTATGTGTGCATGTCCAGCGCGTCCGTCCGGCGATCCGTCCGTCCAGTGGTGGACCAACACTACTGCCAGCCGGTAGTAGCCTCGTCGTTGTAAGCGTACGTAACCTTACTCTTGCGGCCTCGCTCGCTCGCTCGCTGGCTCGGAGGCGAAATTCGCTTCATCGGCTGCTGCGAGCGCGCGACGTACGCACGTACGCGGAAGGCAGGCAGCTAGCCGGCGAGCGACGATTGAGCGATCGAAGCGAAGAGAGAAGCCGGTAGTACCAAGAGACAGATACGTGTTCGCTCGGTCGAACAGGCGACGAATGCGAGCGCGAAAAAAAGAACGGAAAGAAATTTTCGACCTCATGTACGCGTAACAGAATTGCATTTATGCTCAGATAATAAGATATACGACAGTGTACGTACCCTAAAATTCTTATTGCGCGGTTTCTAAAGCTCAACTAAGAAACCGCGCAGCTAGACAGAAATATGAGAGTCGAGTCGCAGGGAAGGAAAAATTGTTGCCTCGGTGAGTAGGGCGGCCGCCATCGAAAGAGAGCGAACGAGTGCGCGCAACAGATCGAGCGTTGGAAAAATTGCGGCGGCTGTCGCGACGAGCTTTAGAAAAGGAGCATGCAGAGGGAACGAACGATACCTAGCTCGAGCAGACGAGTGCTTCCAATCACTTATTGGCCAAGTATGAAAGCGCTCCGACGTAGAATGGGCTAGCTGTCCTTGAACCTGTTGCATGCTATTAAACCCAAAGATAACATTTTCCCGTTTTCAGGAGCCGGTTATGGATGCTCCAGCTACTATTTGGACATGCATCTAGCTACGTATACTAATAGAACTTTGGGTGAATGATTTTCGTGCTTGCAATGCATTTATTTATCCGTTACGATGCGTTTGCAGAAAATTACTCAGCGGCAATCAATTTCAAGGTTATTCGCATTCTTTGGCCTGGACACATCTCCTCGCCATGAGAATTCGGATGGCTTCGTTACGTCACAGCATTCGACTCCTACGTGTACCCAGGGTTTCTTTATGCTTGGTTAATTACAGCAATTTCCTATCTTACCATTGGCCACAGTTGCTCCTATGAAATTGGTGATGTACGTAGAATCATGATAGAATACAAAAGTGTAAACACCCCTGTCATGACGGCGGTACCACTACCACCCGCGAGCGGACGAACCCACCCCGCAAAGCGGGGGGAGGGCCGGGTGAGAGCGTCAAATGTTAAAGGATACTACTACTACGTATCGAGCTCATACACTGGACTGGACTGGCCACCATGCAGAGATGAGCGAGCGAGCTTGTCAGTGAAACTTGATCATCCACGATGAACGGGTCTTCTTTGGCGCTGACCGCGGCTCTCCTCCTCGTGGGGTTCTATTCCGAGGCGGGCGACGCCACCTTATCCCAATCGACACCCAGGTTCATCTACAACTGTCCCGACAGGCCAGAAGGGATGACTGAGCTGGATTTAAACAGAGTAAGTAGATATGTTTCTCCTTAAACAAATACGCACATGTTTGCCTTTCGTTTTGCAGTATGGCGAGGGCCGGTGGTACACCCAGCGCGTCACCCCCTACGTCATCCTGCACGCCCAGGTCAGCTGCATGGTCTGGGAGGGCTACAACCTCACCAGCGGCGGCTACAGACAGACCATCACGGAGAAGCTCCTAGACGGATCGATCCCGGAGTTCTGCATGAACGTCACTCAGGACAAACTTGACAGAAGCGGTTGACTAGAATACTACATAGAATATTAAACTTAGATGGGCTATGAAATCAGTCCTACTCTGCCGCTTGTTACACACGATCTTACGATCATTCAGGGGAAGAAGGGCGACGGAGAGCTGAAGTTCAAATACCCGGGCAATCCGATCAAGCTCCGATTCTATGTGCTGGACACTGACTACGAAAACTACGCCTCGCTCTATCTATGCTACAGGCTCTTTAACAAGAATCTTTTCAAGCTGGAGATGGGTTGGGTGCTCACCAGAGAGTCGGAACCATCTGACGACGTGGTATATAACGATCACGTACTACATATATATACTAGCTACTGCGTTTTGTATGACAATTAATCTCATCATTCTCATGCAGCTGGAGTTCACGGCATAAATCTCCTAATGCACACTTGCCATATATGACACGTATTCGTATTCTCCATGTAGATTCGCAAGGGCTTGGACGTGTTCAAGAGGACCAACATTTCGGAGAAGCGGCTGTATCCTATGAAGCAGGGCCCCGAGTGCATCTACGATGTGGGCGAGAGTAGCTGTCGCAGGGAGGACCTCCCCAAGGGTTTGATTGAAGAGGGCATCTTCGTGATCAGGCACTTGAAGCGCTACTTCTACCGCAGGGCTAAGCACTTCCTCCCATTCCTGCCTTAAATAATAGAAATCGCCACATATGCATGTACGCGTATACGTACTACTACATTACA
>JAAUYK010085618.1_pt1 | contig 14072 bp, 7 predicted proteins | sample 7278021 | NCBI WGS metagenome assembly JAAUYK01 (sample SAMN14350223, study PRJNA611818) | marine sediment metagenome | isolation source: surface marine sediment (1.8m) | place: French Polynesia: Moorea | collected 2018-08
GCCTCTTATTGAAAATAAAAGCACTGTGCGTCCGTCCGTCCCGAAGGACAAACTCGTGTGTGCATGCCTGCTGGTTGGAAAAAAAGAAAGAGGGAGCAGATGTGGCCGTCAGTCCGTCCGAAAATATGCGCTAGCATTCTGGCTCGAAAGAATCTCAGGTGTATCTCGGATCTTGTAGCAATTTGTCCCCTGTGCGTATAACATGCATGCCTTGCAACTGGGCTCATTAATATATGCGCAAGGAAGAAGGTCTAATATTGTACAGTAGAAAAGAAATATTTTAGTTAATCAAATTTATTTGCCCAATTATCCACTCTAAGATTTCATCGAATTGACGTTCCTTATCCGCCGTGCAATCTATAATTAATTGCGGCGGGAATTCCTCCAGCGGAGAGAGCGAGAGCTGGCGGCATTCACACACGAGGGCGACGGCAGAGGAAGTTGTCCGTTTAGACTGGCTGTCAACTGCGATAAAGCACGCTTTCCTAGTAGACCTTTAGGAAGGGTGCCCAAAGTCAGTCTTAAATTCGCTGCCAAAAGGCCCCATCTAGGCGGACAGATTGTGCATTTCTGACCTGATGCCGACCCTGATCCCATACACACCTTCTGACGTACTACCTCCCTCGCCGGTTGCCTGCAGGGCTCTGGCCTCACTCACTAGGACGCGACCGTAGCCTCCGCGCCCGTCCGCCAGATTTATTGAGGACAATAAAGCTGGCCTTGCAGCAGCAGCAGCAGAATGAAGCTATGGAAGGAAGACGCCTCCTGCCCTGCCTCGATCCTACTGCTGCTGGAAGCTTCCTTCTTCATTCGAGGCGACGTCTGTCTGTCTGTTGGCCTTTTGAGAAGTGGGCGCGTGCGTAGCCCGTGAAATGGGCGGAGGAAAAGCATCGCAAGGTCGAACCATTTTAGATCCGATCCTTTGACTACGTAGAGCGTCTGTTCAAAGTGGGAACCTTCGCACCTAATCTAGAAGGGCTCTCGAAGCATATGCAGCTATGTTCATCATATTGACTCGGTCGGCTTGGATGTCACGCGGATGGGCAGTGGCCGAGTATTCTCTACCTTTCCCTCTACAACCTCCTCATATATAGGGGAAACAGTAGACGATGATTGGCCGGCCGACCGACCCACGAGGAGATCAGTCAGTCAGTCGGCCACCTCTCTCTCGGGGTATTTATGGATCGGCGCTTCGGGTGTTTGCCTTTGTTCGGGAGGGAAACAAGGTCAACTTTTTGGTAGCCCTCCTAGCTCCCTCCTCCAGCGCTTTGTTGAACAAAGTGGCGTAAGTGCGCTTTGCATCACTCGTCCGTCCGTCCTCCCCCTCTCTGCCGCCGTGATTGATCGAGACACGGACCGGCCGACCCGATTCTCTCTACACGTCGCGCATTAATGGACTTTCAATCAGTATAGTGAGCGGGCAAAAGTGGCGCCTGTCACTATTGGAAGAAGGAGGAACAATATGCCGCATGCATACTCGTACATACCTTACCTTCGAATACCCTCCAGCAGACTAATCCCGTTATTCTGGAGCAATCGCACTGCGCCAGCCACAACTATTACGTAGGCACAAACAACGTGTACCATACGTATAGTATTGAGGTTCTCTGCGCCCCTCGCTCGTTAATGGAAGAGCCCGCGTTATTATTGTCGCGTGCTTACGTGGTCGCGCTCTCGGATTTCAAAAAATCCATTAGCACTGAGTAGGTTTTCGGCCTCCCCCCCCCTCTCTGTGTCTAATTAGCCGTCCCCTCACTTGAGCTGGCTTAGTACTTTCCCGGCTGGCTGGGTAGGTGCACCGACCGACTTAGTTAGCGGCCATCTCAATTGGCCTGACTCACTGCGCGCTGCTGCTGCGGCCGTATGTGCATTAACGTTATACGCTCGATCCCTGCAGCCAGCATTAGAAAGCTCTCAGTCAAATTGGGCGACCACCACATGCATGCAGTGTTCAACTTATGTTCTTTGTTCGAAGTTATGCCACGCACGTGTTGGCATGAAGCAAAAAGCATTCAATATTGAACCGCGGCGGCGGCAGCGCTAAACAGCGGCCTCAGTAGCTGGAATCGATCAAGCTAGCGCGCTCGCAAGGACATGTACGTACTCTGTGCTGTGCGTGAGAGCCACGTGGCTAAAGTCGGCGGCGGCGGCGTGCAAACCAGTGAAGTGACCTTATAGGCCGATTCAGGGCTTTGTTTTGCAATGTACAAAGAGAGCTAGTGTCGAATGCAGAAATGCGAGGCCTCCCACCATTAGAACAAGTTTGCGAGGGAAACTTTGTCGCCACGCGCCGTTTTTCTCTCGCTATTTTCCCTATGGCTAGCTCGGCCCCATCAATAACAGAGGTCTGCCTGTGGCCGTCCGCACCACCTTATGCCGGTCGCCCGACCGACCGACCGGGCTTTGTGTGGGATCAGAACCAGCTGTTGGTCAAGGAGGAGGAGGAGGAGGAGAAGGCAAAGCTCAGGAAAAGATATACGCGTTTAGACGATCGCGAAAGCACCCCCGCATGTAAGTAGTTGTACTAAAGCGCGCGAATCGATGTCGACTCCTCCCACTTATGCGTTCGCGAAGGCAGCTTTGTTTGCCCGCGTATATATATATGAGGAAGGGGCGCTTGCCACCCATATGTGCATGGTGGTAGGTGTCTAGCTAATGACCATTGCATGGTAAACGATGGGAAAAGGCGGCGAGGGCGACAGGTGCGACGAACGATACTCGATCCTAGCTATCTCTCCAACTTAGGGTCGCTCCATAACTTATTCCGGCGCATACGTAAGGGCGGCAGGCAGCATGCAGGGATCGAGCTAGCCGAAGAAAGCTGAAGAAAAAAAGGCGGCAAATCTAATTTTCTCACTCGCCTGCCTCGCTCGCTCACGTAATATGATAGGCTATACGTATGCCCCTAGTACAAAAAGTTCGGCCTTGCGCGATCGAAGAGCCGCTCCCTCTCTCTACTAACCGGATCTGCGTTCACTTTCCCTAGCTGTGCTACTAGCCGCGTGAAAAAGACTGATCCGATCATGGGAGGATGAGATGGTGGGCTGTAAGACCTTAATTATCCCCCCTCCGCAAACGCTTCTCTGGCCTTCATCCCCCTTTGAAGAAGTGTACATCATGTACCTGGAGAACCATATCAGAGTCGTCTCCCAGAGCTAGCTCAGATCGTAAAGACACATTTGCCGAACGAGCGAGGACGGTTGGAACGCGACGATTTTTCTGTCCCTGGGGCAACGTTTCTCCTCTCGTTTTTTTGCCATCTCTCTCTCTCTCTCTCTCGGGCTCCCTCTGTGCATTCATTTTTTTAGCCCGAGCAACGGCTGCAGCAGCAACACGCGAGGCAAAATACGTTCGAGCCAGTGACAAACTTTCTTGTCATATTATAGACGTACCGCATTTATGCTATTATGCAGCAGCCATATAAGCGGAGAAAAAATAATAAATGATTCAGGCCAAGATAATACGTTTAGTCCGCCTCGCTCCTCTTTGGAATGACGCGTGCGCGCACGCAAAACTTTCGCGCGTGCGGCACACATCGGGGCCCATCTGCTAAATGCAGCAACGTACGCGAGGCGACGCGACGCGACGCGCCACCTTGATTAATGGCCGCAATATCATGCACTTGGACCTACTGTGCACGATGCTCTTGAAGTTACTCTTCTTCTTCGGCTCCTCCTGAGGTTGTTGTTGCTGCTGCTGTTGCTTCCCGTTCGCGAGCTTGCTCTTGTCCCTCCGCCTGACCACGTGGTTGACCACGGGCGACCCCGATCCGGACGAGCAGCAGGAGGAGTTGTTGCCGCCGCCGTAGTCGTTGCCGCCGCCGCTGCCGCCGTTCGCATGGTGGTTGTGGTGCAGGTGGTGGACGTGGTGGTGGTGGGACTTCTTTTTCGGGGAGCCAAACATTCCTGGATCGATTGTTGTTATTGCTTGATTTGATCGACGTCGTCGTCGGTCGTCTCACGTACCGCCGCTGTTCCCATCGTCCGAGACCAGGTTCGGCGCGAAGTGCGCGGTCTTCTTCCCGCCGCCGGACGGGTAGAACGGGTGACTGCAGTGCCGGAAGATCAGATCGGGCGAGGGAAGGAAGGAGAGTTTGATTGAAAATTCGGCGCCTAATGCAATCCAACTATGGACTCTTTCCATTAGCTAATTGACAAACATTGGTGTTTGTCGATCGAAAGGAGGAGAAAGAAAGGAAGAAGGCCTTGCATGCTTCTTTCGAAACTCCCTTCCTCTGCTGCTGCGGCGACTCCGGCGAAGAACTGTTCGATGTCACTGACGCTGAACCCTTCACTCGTCTTGACAGTCAGACAGACAGGCGGACAAGACAATTGTTGCGGCTGCCACGAAAAGTACGGAACTTGTACTACTACGTACTACGAAAAGCAATTTCCCTTCCCTATCGACATCTCGCGCCCGCCGGCAGCCGCACAATAGACACTGCTCCTGATGCTCTTCTTGAGCATGTCTTTCAAGGCCTCGGGGCTGGTCCGTTCGGTCGGTCGGTCGGTTGTGGCGCCGGCTGTTGGCTTATTTCCTCCTAGCTCCGTTCACATTGCTGCGACGCGACGTCGATCTCCGGAGGAGGCAACAGTTTGACCGTCTATAACGTCGCCGGAAAAGTTTTTCCTCTTCCTCGCAAGCTGACGGATAGCTAGGGCGACTCCTGGCGAGCGACTGACTGAATGATCGACGCAGCCTCGCTTGAACGGCCTCTTCGGACGTCGAAAGCGGCCTCCCTCCGGTCCGGAGCGCGCGCTCCAAGCCGCCGCCTCCTCCCGCAGAGCGCGCGTATATACACAGGACGGAAGGTGTACTACTACTACGTACCTCTGTCAAACAGGGATATGGGGCCGGCCGCGCGCACGCTTCCGCCGGAAATGAAGACGCGAGCACGGCGAACGGAGCTTGCATGAGTGGCGAATTGAAGACTGCAATATACGTATACGGAATTCAATGTCTCCGAGCGCCCAGAAAATATTCCAGATCGAAAGCCGATTTCTGCTTGTCTTTCTTTACGAGCCGTCACATGCAGCTACAATCGGATTCGGAGCGAGCGGAGATGTCTGTTAAGCCGACAGTCCTCCTTCCCTACTCGTTTACGTCTCTCGTCTCCCGTTCGCTCGCGCACAAATTCCGCCCATGCATCACGCCTTTATCGAGCGAGCCACACAAGAGATGTTTTTCGCAGAAGCGACCACTATACGACACATACGCACCGCTTTCTGCGCACTATTTTCGCAAGCGGCGAGGGGAGACAGGTTCGTATTGCGTACAACGAAAATGTGCTAGTGGCGTATAACAAAGGTATTCGTCCTTATACATTCATGCCGCCGGTCACTCTATCATTAATGCATCTAGTCGAAGCCTCCTCCTTCTGAATACACATGCATGTGGATCGAGTCCCTCTCCTTCTTCTTACCGACCTCAAATATTTATAAGCGAATACGTAGTAGTACGCGTATATGGACTTCATCCATGCTTGGCGAGCGAAAGCTCGAGGGAGGGAGAGCTAGAGACCGGAGCGGAAACTGAAAATTAACCGGGGACCGGCGAAGTCGTCAGTCGCTGAAACTTTAATCAACTAACGTCTCCGTTCGACCTCGAATCCGAACGAAATGAAAGGTCGTCTCTTTCTCTTCCTCGAGCTCTCTCGCCTCCTCCTCACCTACCCAGCTCTCCACATATCTAAAGTAACCGTAATTAAGTATGTGTAGGACAGAACGTCTGTGGACGGAGCAATATAATTAAAGTAACTAATGTACAAGCAATTAGGCAGTGAATTATGCTTGAGGAAGTATACTAGAGTTGTTTTTACATGCGTCCTAATGAAAAGCAGTTCATGCAATCGTATTCATTGCTCAGCCTACTTGAAGGATTCATCGCGAGGCCTAACTTCAGGGCCTTTTGCATTTTCCCTTTCATGGCACCGCCCACGCAGCAACCGAAATTGTCGTCGGCGCTTTCAATTTCGTGGACAAGCCCATTAAAAGAGATTTAACTGCCTGCGGCTGCTTTTTTTGCACAGACCGTCCGTCCGTCGGCTCGCAAGCACTTTTCGCTTTGATGACGAAAACTTCCTCTCTGCACACAGCAGCAAACTTTTCCTCCGTAGCTTCTCTCTCAGGCTAATTAAAAGCTCGTTCTTACGCGCGAAGGAAGGCAGACTAGCGCACGTTTTAATACCAGCTTGACGCTCGGAGGATACTTTTATGCAGGAGAACTAGTGCCTTGCCTTGAGAAAAGAAAGGCGTCCGCCAGAGCGCGTATGTACGTGACGGAGCTCCCATCGGCGAGTGGCGCGCCTCGAGACCGTTTGGACCGGACCGTCTCGCCATCTGGCGGCGGGAGAGGGAATAGGAGGTTACATCGATGTCAGAAAACATACGGGTCCGGGGGCTATACACGTAGATCGGGTCAACATTGTTACGCAAACTGCAATCTGAGGACTGCAGGATTCTGAGCCAAGTCAACATGCGGACGGGATCCTTCTTCCCGATTCTGCGGGCAAACCGTTTCTGTTTGTCTCTTTTCCAGCCCTGCAGATTCTGGATCTTGATTAAGACAACGCAATGCTGTAATATCGATCTTCAAACGCTTTATAATCAAAAGCTATAAATGACACATGAAATGGGCCAGTAGATTTCGAAGCAATATATAATTTCTGATTTTACCATCTCATCTTGCATCTCCATCTCTCTCGCGCGCTATCTCTCTCACTTTTTCTTCTCATCCACCTTTCCATCCCCATCCAGCTCCACTTCACGCCTCCGCCTCACGTCCCAAAACTTTCCTCATATCCCGGCGTATATAGGCATTTTGTGCAAACTTCGCCGTCCCGATCGAAACCTCATTCGCGACTACACATGCCCTTAAAATTTAACAGGAACGCTTTGCACGGAGTTTATTATTAACTCCGGAAGCGGCGCGTAAGATCCGATAAGCGGCGAGCTAGTCCGCTACTGCTGCGCACATCGAAAGTCAATAATAGCATGCGCGGGGACACTACACGCACAAACATATGGGTACTACTGTAGGTCAGGATGGCCGGGTGGCACAGCTACTACTACGTATGTACTTGACATATACTGAACGCTAATTGTACGCGTAGTTCCTCCATCTTTACTTAGTACCATCGTGCATCGCCGAAAGGAGCAATCTCACCGCTGGGGACATTAACAAGGAAAAGCTCTGAACCAGCCTCTGTTCGCCAAAGACAAATGAAGTTATGCATGGCTTTCGAATTCCACGTACGAACTTCCATTTTGAGTGAAAAACACTCCCTTTGCCATGCAACAGCTAGACTTACGCCTAACTGTCAACGCTACTACTGTCACGGCCAGCTACGTAGGTAGGGGTGCCGGCCCAACATTCATTCAGCTCCTTATTAGCATTTTTGCAACCTGCAGGAAGCGGCCGGCCGAAAGGGAAGTGAGGAAAGAACGGACGTCAGAATTCATATTCAGATCAGAGGCACGGGTAATCAGATCAGACAGAACAGACAGGCTAAAGTGGGAGAGCTAGCTGGAAGTGAAGGAGTTGAGCTGCTCAAAGTTAGCATCGTCACATCCATAGATAGGCGGATGAGACAGTCCGTATCCGATATTGGTCGTACCGCCTGTACCCTCGAAAAGCGATCCGTGCCCAGTTGTAAGTAATTGACTGCTGGTAGTACGTAGTATTCCCTGCTCCGGAGGGGGAGGTAGGATCGTTGAGCAAGTTCTGTGAGCAGCCAGCCAGCCAGCCATCCAGCCGGGAGATGTTCTTCAATAATTCAAGAGTCGGTTGGTTCTCTCTTTCTCTCCGTCGCGGCGTCTTCGTCTTCGGCGAGCAGGTCTGAGCGCATGATAACGACTTTCCACGGCACAGTAGTACACGCCATGCCACTAAGACCCATTTCTAAATTAGAGAGGAGAGATCGCGAGCAATGCTCACGCACACATGTTGAGCGCGTTTCAATTAAGATATTGACTGATTCATTTCAGGCCAAAACTTTACCCGTCTGCAACATTGTCAACATACAGTCTGGAGGGGACAGCTTTGCTAATTCGATCGAGACGCCCGCCCGCGGCAAAGTGATTGCGCGCATACGTATAAGCATGATTGGATCGAGCTGGGACAACGTACGACACTACTATAGCTATACCTAGCTATACGTCACTTCAAACTGAATGTTTGATTAGCAGACTTCACTTCGTGCTCAAACGCCGAGAGATAGTACACGTTCGTCTTGCGCATGTGGCATTTGGTTCGTGGCGGAAAAGGCCGGGCAGAATACGTACACGGAATAAGGCTCATATTACTCCCAGTGCTAATTATTACCAGCTCCGACTCAACTTACGTTAATTTCCTCCCAATGTCCCGAAAGGTCACCTCCACCTTAGGCTGGTAATAATAAGTTTGTAGCTGTAGAAAAGTTGTAATAAGTGCTGAAAATAATATGGGCACGGAATACATATGGATAGAGTTTGGTTACGCGACAGAGCGCGCAGGTGGCACGGGAGCAAAATTAACTTAGGAGCGGCTGGCGGCCCATTCGACCCGCTGCGCCATACGCATGGGATTTCTCCTACAGCACAATTTGTGCGCACAAAAAAGCTCGATCGCAAACGTTGTTTTCGTACAACCTCTGCTGCATATGTTGTTGCTTTCGAAAACAAATTTCCCCGTCATAATGAGACAGTCTGCATGCTTAGAAGACAGCTCTTTGTGCGGCGGCGGCGACGACGACGGCCACTTAATGCTGTAAAACCGTCACCGCCGCCGCCGCTTTTCGTCGCCGTCTCCCGGATACGACTTTTTCTCCTCCTACTTTGTCGTTCAGTCCTTCCAACTGCCATTTATCACGCCCGGAATGAGGAAAGAGAGAGAGAGAGACGGCGACAAAAAGGACAACAAAGCGAAGACAAAAGCTGGCAGGTGGATGGAACGAACGGCTACCGGTTGCCGGGGAAGGAAGGCAGCTAGGCGGACTTTTTCCGCGCCGCATATACCAGACTCAGTGAAGTTTCGAGTAAAAAGCACTTTGTTCTATGCAGAAGGCCGGAAGCTTAATTTTTTCTGGGCGAATCGCGTAGTAGTGGTATACGTACACTCAATATACACCGATCAGAGATCTAAGTGCAAGCTTCCCTCACTTTCTTTCGTTCCTTCTTGCCTGGGGAAAAAGTTGATCTCGCCTGCCTGCTCCTGCTACCCTCATTCTTTGAGCAAATACACCGAGCCAGGCGCGGGTGAAACGGCCCCGTAAAAAGGGGATTTCCGACCGTCGCTCGCCTCCCTCGATCCCAGAGGAGAACTTTTCTGGTCAAACGACGACAACTGTTGGGTTTATATACTCACTCCAAACGTGCTCCTTCCACTTGGACTTTGCGTTCGGCTGCGTCGACGGCGGCTCCTCCTCCCCCGCAGCGCCCGGGGCGCCCGACGTCGCCGACAGGCTGCGGTTCATTAACGCCGCCGCAGACGTGTGGTTGCTCCTGACGCCGTCGTCGGCGCAGGGGGAGGAGCCCTCGCCGCCGGAGCCGAGCCCTGCCGTCCCGCTGAGAACGTCGTGTTCTAGGGGCCCCGCCGAGCCCACCACGTCCACCGACTGCGAGTGCGACTTCCACTTCGACTTGAGCAGGTTCTTGGTCCTGTTGCCCAGCTTGGACATGGAGGCGGCCTGCTTCCAGTGGTTGAGCAGCCGGCGGTTGGACCGCCTCGCCTCCGGTGGCATCCCCGGCGACGATATGGAGTGGCCGAAGGCGGGAGGCGTGGCTGCGGCAGACGCCGACGAGGACGAGGTCGGGACGGGCGGGCTGGTGCAGGAGGACGACGGCAGGGAGGACGAGGTGATGCTGGAGGAGGCGGCGACGGCCTTCGCGTTGCGCTGCTCCACCGCCGCCGCGATGATGTCCCTGGTGGCGGCGCGGCTGCCCATCGGCGAGGCGCCGCCGTAAAGGTCGATGACCGTGGCCGAGGCGGTGGAGCACTTGCGCGGCAGGGAGGAGGAAGAGGAGGACGGGCCGGTGGCGGGCGCAACGTCGAGATACTCTGTAAGTGCGCAAACATGCACTTAGAACTGTCACCGGTAATTAGTAGTAGCCGAATGAATTATTCACCGCTGCTGAAGCTCGTGTCCGCCTTGCAGGTGAGGTTGATGGAGCCGCCGAGGTTCGGGTTGGAGTGGCTGCTCGCCCGGCCGTTCTGTCTTCCGCCGACCCCGAGGAAGTTGGCCGTCGAGGCCGGAGCCGGGCCTCCAGCCGCGGCGTTCCCGGAGTGCGAGAGCGGCGGCGTCGACGAGGAGGAGATCCCGCCGGCCGGCGACGTCGACGACGGCGGCTGGCAGAAGCCGGCCGAGGTGGAGGAGGCCGGGCGAGGGGAGGAGGACGCCGACGCCATCATGCCTGAATTGAGAATAAAGAGCTTGTCCTAGCTGAAGTGTGTTTTCCCATTGCATTGTCGGTATGTCGTATCAAACAATCTAGTAGGACACCACCCCTCCCTCCAATGCAGCAGTAATCAATATCAATACAAGGTACCACGGCGCACAGCACATAGGTACGCGCATGTACCAGCTAGTCTACGTATAGCCGGCAGGGCAATACCATCTCTATTTCCCCAATCCCAACCCGATGCGAACGTAACAATAAAGCGGCACGGCCGGGGAGCCGACTGCCTCTAAATGTAGAGTTAAAACGTTCGTGCAATACGATTCTAGTTCTATTAATAGCTGACGCAAGCTGCGAAAATTACACCGAACCGAACTTTGGTCACATCAAAGAGTCCGTACATGCAGTTGCGAACTTGTCCGAAAAATACTGGCCCCGCTTTCGCCGCCGCAAAGCAGGTCGCCGCTCGGGGAGTGTTTCCCAACATGTCGTCGCCGGCGCCTTTTGCGCGTACTCACTCCATCCTTTGAAGTTTCTCGCTCTCTCCCTGCTTCCCCGACGTATTCCTCCCTCTCTCTGACGTGCAACCTTCTTCGGAAAGAAGAAACTTGCTAAGAGCTCCCTTTCCGCACGCTCCCATCTCCTGCCCCTAGCTCCCTCGTCCTTCCGGTGGCGGTGGAGGAAACCGCGGAGGCGCCGCAGCTCCTCTTCTCAAAAAGAAGACACTAAAGGATTTGCGTTCTAATAGACTGTCAGTCATCTTGTGGAGGCCATAGGAAAAAGTTAAGAACATTGTCGACAACACTTTGTTAACCAAATTGGATCTGTCTACCTCACCTCACTACATTAAGTGGGCAAGCTCACTGCAAAGGAGAAAGCTTTCTCCTTTTTTTGCGAGCACAAATTTAATTAAAATCGCATCAAGAACGAGAGCTACCATCGAGCCCCTTCTCTCGAGGTCGCGAAAGCGTGCATGAGCAGAATTCGCACGTACGTATATGCACCCATTATAAGTTTTGCTAGTATTGGCTGACAACCGGCGGCGGTCGGCCGCCGCGAGCGGAAACTCTGTGCAATGTTTCCCCTCCCGCCGCTGCTGAAGCGGCAGCGGAAAGTGGAAAAAGTCAAGGCGCGCGAGAGGGGGAGAATTGATTTTGACATCTACCGCTGCTGCTGGATCGTCGGTCGGTCGCGTCGGCTGCAGTTCTCCATTATATATTCGCATATTTTCGAGAAGAAAGGAAATCGGTCGGCGGAGGAAAATGCAGGTGCGAAACCGTATCCGCAAATTCTTCACTTCTGCACCTCGTTCGTCAAAGGAGCTGCTGGACACAGAGAGTGCACTGAGAAATCCCGCTCTGTTTTCCTTCCATCTCCCCCTCTTCCTTCCCCGATCTATCTGCTCCTCCCTTTGATTGATTGGACGTCGGGCCTCATCTCGGGGCCGATGTATCGATCGGGCGAGATATCGAGCCGACCGTTTCTTCGATCGTTCGCCATTAACGCAGAACTCATGCGAGTGCTTATAATCCGTTAATCTGGCAATAACTGCCTTCAAATGCTTAATGCCGGAGGACAGCTTGGCATTGGCCTCTTTTTTGTGCGCCTGCGTATGTCGGATTGAGTAAGAATGGCCGACGCCCAGCTGCTGCTTGCGTCGAGAAAGGTGTGACACTGACGCTTCCCAGCCGAGCGATTGACGAATTGATCGAGACCAGCAGCCTAGGTCGCGGCCTCGCTCGACACGACGACACGCACGGATCGAACTAAACAGAGAGCCATGCATTTGGAGCTTAACACCCGTATGTCCAGAGTGAGAAGGTTGGCGTTACATATACGCCAAAGAGGGGGAAAAGGGGCGCAGGATGAATGCCCGGCTCACGACGTACACCGACTGCATTGCTTGGCAATGGGAAGGAAGGTCGGTCCAGCTACAAAGGAAAACAATATTTCTCGGTCACGAAGGAAGGCCGACAACACGGCCTTGCAGGAAAATATAGTAGCGCACTAGCTACCCGCTTTCCCCAGCGGTCCAAAAACTTTCGAAATTATGTGCAATGCAGACCCCGGACGTGAAAATTTGTTAATTGCGACCCATCTCCTCCTCGTGGCGTGCGTATTGCGGCTGCGGGGAGCTAGCCGAAACCGCGGCGGACAGGAATAGAGGCAGCGCGGGCTATATGCATCGCTCGCTCCAACTTTGACAAAAACACCGCTCGGCCTAGCTCGCCCTCGTTTACGCCGCCTCTTTAGTCTTTATACCCCAGCGTACTCAGTTGGGTAAGAATGTAGATTTATGCTACGATATGTAATTTCAGCCCAGTATCACGCCGCTGTCAAATAATTGCACCAAGGCCCGACCTTTTTATGGGATTCCCTTTCGCAGAGCCGAGCCCTTTCCCAGCTCCTAATTCCTTTCAGACTCTCCTTTTCTCCTCTCTCCTCTCTCTCCCTTGCTGTCACCTTTGCCTATCCTCTCTCTCCGCCGCCAGCGAGCTGTCCCCGGCGATTTGCTGTCCAAATTGCGCTGCCGGGGGAGGAGGGACGGTCGGCCGCTCGGCGTGGCCGCGGCAGCGGGGACTACAAATTCGAGCAAATTAGAAAGCAGCGGCAGCCTGTTGACAATGAATGGATGGCGGACCGCGCCTAACTACTACTATGTCTCACTCAATGCATACTATGCGCAAGCGTATTAATAATCTGTGTGCAAACATAAGAAAGCTCGATCGTCGTTAGGAAATTCGCACACGCCCGAATCAAATTTACGCTTAACACGGCCAGGAAACGGCTTCAGATAAAGGTTGATTCGAAAGCCAATTAATTGATTTTTGACTCCATGAGCTGCAGCAGTGTATTAGTGGCCCAAAGGCCCGCACAGTTCAACATTAGCTTTTCCTAGTGCACTAGCTAGCTGTGTCGGTAGGGACAGAGCGTCGGTCGGCGGGTCGTGCGTACGTATATATGGCTGACACGGTGCCGGAGTCTTAATATTTCATGCGCGCGCTCGTGGGCGAGTGAGCGAGCGAGCGGGCAACGCGCAACACGCCGTGACGCGCGCGTTATACAATCCCTCAATGCACTCACTGAAGTACAAAGGCGCCATCGATGTAACGACGACGGAAGAGAGATTATGCGCGGCTGCATGGGATAGCTAGGGGCCTTGAAACTTCTAAAAGCCTAATGCGGCGGCGGCGGCGGCGGCGGCGGCTTGTCGTGGCCATGCAAGCAACGCCCTGATCGTGACATTTTAAAGCCGCGGCGGCTCTCTTGCGGACAGACTTCGAGAATGCCGCAGCAACAGCTAAATGGACCTTGATCGTAGCTAGGTGTCGTAACGTCGCTGACACTATGTAGTATGTTTGTACGCTGCTCTGACTTTCTCGCTATGTGTACGCAGCAACTGTTTTTGTGCCCAAGGAAGAAATTGCGGCGGAAAGTATCGCTTTTCATACGTCAAAGTACTTCTCTACGAGGGTATACAAAAACGGCATTCGGGAGACTTTCTGCAGCAGGAGCCGTGACGTCGTTATTTGTGCACTTTCCACATTTGCGGCACTTACGCGATAGCTATAAAACATGGCTGTCAGCGGCATTTAAAGGTCGATCGTGTGGTACGGAAAGTGCCGAAGCAAAGTCCTTACTCCACTGTTTAATCTCTGTTGCAATCTCACCTGCTTTAATATGGGACGCAATACTGAA
>JAAUYK010133112.1_pt1 | contig 14071 bp, 11 predicted proteins | sample 7278021 | NCBI WGS metagenome assembly JAAUYK01 (sample SAMN14350223, study PRJNA611818) | marine sediment metagenome | isolation source: surface marine sediment (1.8m) | place: French Polynesia: Moorea | collected 2018-08
AACGAACCCACTTCGTAACGACCTTGCAAGGACGGAAACGGACAGGGCGGTAAATCGAATTTAGCTCCATCCTACCTTCACACCTGTCTATCTAGTATACTGCTCTCGTAGGCGTAGGAATATCAGTGGAATATTTCTAGAGCTCCAAGCTCCAATGCATAGGGCGCTTGGATTATAAACGACATTTCTTCGAACAAATAGTCTTGATTGCTAACTGAGGATTTACAGTTTTTACCCAGTATTTGCACTCAGCCTAGCAGTAATTTATATGATCGTTTGTAGTAAGCTCCGTCCGCTCAAACCTCTGCTATTGGAGCCACCCAAGACGCCGCGAGTGAAAAGGAGTCATCAAATCCTCACGCGCCGTCAGTTGCAGCAGCAGGACCTGCCTTTTGCTCGATCCGCCCGCCCAACCCTTAATTCCCGTAATCCTGTAAACGCGAAACGACCGTGTCAACCGGCTCGTAAATCTGACTTAGCTTGTTAAACGCCCTGTTTATGCGTCGCGACCGACTACCCAAACAGACTGACGACAGCTCAGCTTGCTTTGCACTCAATGCCTAAGCGTCTGCAACGAGCTGGCCGAAAATTAAAATTCTCCCGTCTCGTATCGTCTCTGCTTATCTTGGCGATCTGCTTGCGTGCCATTGTCCCCCTTGCGTGCGTGACTGGACGGATGAATGTGCGTGTGAGAGATCTGAGGAGCTCCCTCCAAGACTCATCCGAAATGACTCAATCGACGAAGACAGTCGAGGCAGCAGGGAAGGCGAGAATTGAGTTCGTTTCCTCCGGCAAACAGGTGGCTGGCTTCGTGCTAATTGAATAGGAAGGAAGAAGAGTTCAAGGCCGCGATTAAGTGGATTGTTGCGGATATGGAAATGCAAAAAGTGTCGGCTAGCCGAATGCGTATAGACTAGCATCAGGAAGCAGCTCGCGGTCTGTGTGACGTTAGCGCAACGAACGAACGGGGACAAAAGCGGACAGCCAGCAGGGCGTGCGTATGGTATGCGCGCGCAAGCAACACGGAACGGGACCGAGGCCGACCAAAGCGGCAACGGCGCCATCCATCCTGGATCAGATAACTTTCGGTGCAGCCGGGTCGGTCGATCGGTCAGACGTTGTCTCTGCTCCCGACCCAAAGAGATGTCCCAATCAGGGCCGACTTACGAGATTCCCGGAAGATCGGATTTCCAGAAACTGCACGGTCACCAAGACTTCTGTTCAGGCAATTATTTCCCTATTCGATTGCTGTTTCCAGCAAAGTGTAATGCTTCAAGAAAACGGCATGTGCGTAGTATGTCCCCCTCCCGCGATCTCAAATACCGTGAGATCATTGTCGGAGATGACAATGGCCGATCATCGGGGAGCCTTTTTGTCGGACCGACCGTCGCGTCCGTTCACGCACGTACGCACGGCTGGCCGTCGGCGTCGGGTGACGCACGAGCGACGACGACCGGCTTCTGGAGCTAGCTGGCTGCGTCAGATGAACGCGTACGTGCGTACGTCAAACCGTGAAAAATGCGACCCGATGCATGGAGGAGATTTCTGCTTTTGGTCGCCGCGACGCCAAATCAAGTTGGCCGGGCGGCCGAGCATCAGTCTTCCGATCCAGGATATAAAATCTCGACAGCTGATTCATCAAGAAACGTCGGCGTCGTCGGTGTAGCAACGCAATGGATCAATCGATCGATGGATGCTATCTTCAATTTCTTGAAACAATTGAGATTTGAGTGCGTTTTATCAGCGTGCGTCAGCAACAAACAAACCGCCGCTACTGCTGCGTGGCCACCCGCGTCGACGAGAATCCCGATCTGCGGCGGGTGCATACCTGCTTAGAATCTGCGACCGGCTACCTGACCACATCGCGTCGATGGCCGTACATCGCATTGAAATTCTGGTCGCAACTCCTGCTGCAGCAGGTCCGCATGCGTATAATATACGTCGTAACCGGTAACCGCCATATTTTAGAGGTAGCCCGAGGTCCCATCGACAAGCCAAAAGAATTGTAAACGACCGACCGAACGCGAACGGCCTCCTCACTTCATTGTCCTTTAATGGGGGTGTGAGGATGGGAATACTAATGCATGGCGTCAGCGCATGTAGTAAACTGATCCCGCAAAAATGTAGCGATGATAAGGCGGTGGACTGACCGACTAGGGACCATAAAATCATGTGAAGTTAGAGTTCCGGCCCAAAAAGCAAACGCCCATGGACGCCCATTAAAGGACGTTTGTAACGACCCGACCGCTCGTTGGGCGACATTCCAGTTGTCCCCCGACGCCAAAAATGGGCTTGCGACAGTCAGTCAGACGGCGGGGCAACATTTTGTTCGTACACAGAACGACCGATGACCGGTCGGTAGGTCTGCCAGAGGCAATAATGCAATCACCGCAAGCAAACTAGACATTCCTCCTTGCCTCGGCCGGCCAGTGAACGGGGTCATCAATTAGCCCTTTACGGTTTGCGTTTTATACGTATCTATTTATGGCTCTCTGTCGGTGCTTACCTTTTTCAAGTGCTTGTTGACCCACTTGGTGAAGGTCTTCTTCTGAATGGCGTCCCTCTCATCTGAAAAGAAACGAAAGGAGAATCAGTGTTAAAGGTGCTTGATTAGCTTGGGTCACATATGTTTTCTTCTTCCACCTCTGCCAGCTTTTATAACGCGCGCAAAACCAGCGTCTCCGCCCCGGTCGCTGCTCGACTTTTTCCTGCTGCGCCTTTTCTCCGGCTCCTCCTTGGAGGCACTCATCACATAAGTCAAAGAGGAGCGACTTTTTGGCCACTACATGTCGATAAAATGGCAATTTCAACGTCCCTTTTACTTCACTATCACCGACTGCCTTAAAGTCAGCTGTCGAAGGAGGAAGCGTGAATGCAGTCTTATCACATCAGCTATACGTAGCATAGTGTCGTCACTGAGCAAATAATTGCACTGTAATGAGGCATCTATGCCTCTGTAGTCTCCGACGCCGCCACGACCTCTCGGTATTTGCCCCTCACTCTCAATCTCATCATCATGCAGCTTCGTAGAAAATGTGTCCTTTGACACTGCATTATTATTTCGCCACACATGTTGACAAAAGAGCGGAAATTTCAAAGGATTGCCAAACAAGTTTTGGTTAAATATTGGCTCGTAAGTCGCGTGCAAGGCGAGACTATACAAGGAAACGCGGCCCGGCCGGCGCACGCAGCCCATATTTCATGTTGAGTGCAGCGTGTAGGTAACGCGCCACCAAGCAGGAAGAGAGAGCGCATTGACAAAAAGGCCGCCGTACAGATGGATGCCGATCGCCAGACGCACGGCAGATTCACGAACGGACAGTCTGCCAGATCAAGGAAGGAAGAGGAGGATACTTGACAACACGAACACGCAGCGTGCGAGTGCATGTGGCTACTTTATCGAAATATTGCATCGCTATTAATCGACGGATGGACGGATAGTGCAGCTAAACCGCAATGTTTTCAGACGAGCTGCTCCGGAGGCCCGTCGGGCCTATCTTCCAGCCGTCTGCATTGCGTACGCACATGGGAATGTTGGCCGGCCGGCCACACGTACGCGGTCGGTCGGTCGCAACAGCAGAAGCCGTCTTTTGTCTTTGCTAGACGGACGGACGGACAGATAGATTTACCATTAAGATTAAACTGGCCCGTCTGAGACGTTGCGTACGCGTACGCGTGCAGCCCTCCCTACGCACTACCGGGTTCAAACTGCAGGGCAATAAAAGCAGAGGCATTTCTCATTTGGTCTCGTGGCTGACTGGCGGTGATGGAGCAGCCGAGCTGGCAGTCAGCTAAATGCATCCCCTCACAAGAACAAAACGGCTAAGGACCTTCGAAGGAAGGTAGCTACGCGTCCAGATGTTTGTTATTAATTGGCCCCTCCTTCCTTCCTTCCTCCCACATCTGGCCGACTGCCCACGTAATTGAGCGAGGCAAAAACGTTTGCCGCCGGTGGCGACATTTTGAAATCAAAGGCAAAAACTTATCTGCGAGTGCGAGTCGGTCGCGTCCTTTGGTCCCTCTAACGACGATCGACGCTCGCTCGCTCGGTCGGTCGGTCGGTCGGGTGGAGCATTCAATGCCATATCGGGGGAGGGGACGGAACTGCCAGCCGGCCGACCGGCTCCGAATAGCGGGCGAACGTGCGCGCTAATGGGATAAGTGGTACGATTCCTCAGCCGGGGTTGATCCGCCCCGACCACACAGGCTTTGAAATAAAATTATTCTGCATGATTGGCATGTAAGATATTCAACAATCAAAACTTCAATTTGCAACATGTTGCAGTTTTGCCTGTGACCAGGCTTAACAGCTTGTTCTTTGCGACAACGCCCCGCTCGATCGCTCGCTCGTCGTCGAGACGTCGGCATGCAGTTAAGAGTCCACACGCACGCCGATCGCTTCAGCCATTATTAGCCCTATAAAGTCGTAGCGCACGCAATTACAATACACTTTTCGTTCTAGCTCCGGCCGCGACGCCGCCGTTAAAAGGAACAGAACAAATTTCCTGCCAGCTCGTACGGACGGAGCAGCCGGCCGGACAAAGAGGTCACCGTAGAATGTAACTTCGGCCCATGACGCAATCTCTATCAATGTCCAGGCAGGCAGCATCGCTCCCGTTACGGCTTGCTTCCAGATCACCGAACAGCCAGCCCGTTATACTCCCAATGGCGTGCTTGTACTGCATCCAGGGAGAAGGAGACAGATAAAAATCGACCCTTGTTGCCGTCGTCCGTCCGTCCGTCCGTTTCCCGCCCGGCTAGGGGCGATTCAAGTTTGGTTCCTGCTCCTCACGGGCGACGACAGCTAGTAGACACTGACAGACAAACGAACCTTTGATAGGACTAGTGCATAGAATACAATGGAGTAACGACCTTTACAAAGCCATGAAATCGACGCTTTAATTGGCACCCCCACAGCACTAAGGCGATGCTCATTCGATCTCCACCTCTCACGGCAACCAGATGTGCAACTATCGCACAACTGCCTACCTCCAAGATAATGGGACCGATGCTAGCTTGCTTGCGGACCGCCCGCATCGAATTCAGGGGTGCAAACTGGACTTTAAAGGCAAAGCGAAAAGGAAAAGTTTACATTTAAATTTTAGTCCGTACTTCCATACTTTAGCTATCAAGCAACATATTAATTTGCCCTCCTTTTTAAATCCCAGTCGCCACGCCTCCTTCCTCGATTTACGACCCTCGCGAATACTTAATCCCCTTCCGCGTTTTGCACGGCGGCCCGTTTCTCTCTCTCTCTCTCTCTCTCCCTTCCGCCTCCTGTGTCTCTTTATTTAGCATGATGCTGACGGACATGAGAGACAGAGGGGAGGACGTTACGGTACGCGGCGACGCGGCGGTCGAGACGGCGTAGCAGGATATATCGGATGACGATGCAGTCAGGACTCAGGACGGGTTGCAAAATGCGTCTCACTCACGGATGACTACCGACAGCATGACGCAAATACCATCTTCCTCTTCTCCCTTCTTTTCTTCTTCTATCTTTCAGAACATAATTAAAGTAGTACGTACCACGTACGCTACGGCAATTAAATCCTTTCCTCCTCTCTCTTCATCGTTAGTCCGGGGGCGGAGTGGGGAGCGAGAGTGCAATACGAACAGGGAATGAATTCAGCCTGTTGAGAGTGAGTCATCCACGACTAGCTGAGATGATCTAAAGAACGCACACGTTGACGAAAAGGACGCGCGCTTACTTTTGTATCGTGCTATTTGAAACGAGTGGTTGCCGTGTTCAATGCGAGCGAATGGCAGACAGACAACGGAGCCCTTCAGTTCTGTCCGTCCGCTAGCACGCTCGAGTGAGCGAACTCATAGGGGACAGGCAGGCCGACAGAGAGCGATGCCAATGTGCACCGATGTCTAAATGCGATGCCGCTGCCTAGAGTCGAAATATTCCAGCCATAACGTACGCTAATGGCGCTGAAAAAACGTCACCGCAGTGATACAGTTTTATGACAACTCCCAGCCAATGGACCTCTCCCTAATTTACACTGGCAGCGTGTCAACAAGTATACGGAGACAGACACCTAGCTACCACTGTTGACTGACTGTTCCGAAGCCGTGTTGACGCTTCGACACTAGGAGGAGGAGTATTGGCCGACAGGGCGTTGCGTACAGTACGTACTCGATCGCAAGAAAGGCAAACAAAAAGATTGGAGTCGAGTGTTTTGTCGAGAAGGAAATGCCCTCTCCCATCAGTCCGTCCGTCTGTCTCTACGGAGGCCAATCGCTATATACTGATCGCTTGCTCATGAGTACAATCAATGCTCGCTTGATAGTCCTTACTGGAATTCTGCATGGATAAAACTTCTACATATGTACGTGTACAGGACGATTGCACGAGACGAGCAGAAAGTGGTTACTAGGGCTTGAAAGGGATCTGGCTATAGGGGATTACGCCTTGCACAGTTGCAAATAGGAGCAGACAAGAGGCAGACAAGAGGTCTTTAAATCGCTTAACAACCATGACAGTCCAAATTCCGACCACGGAGGAGTCATTGGCCGGACCTAGCTGCAATTCAGAAAGATCTCGTCCTTTCTCTCTAGTTGCCTCCTTCCGAACGCTGCGTTATGGATGTGGGCAAAAACGGAGTTTGAAGCTGGTGTACGCGACGGGGACGGAAAAACAATTAAAATCCAGCCGTCCGTTCTTGTTTTCACTTTGCCCTTCTTTGCTTCCGTCCGTCGCAAAAACACCCCACATGTCGAGTTCTGGCGAAGCTCGTTAGCAGCGGGAGAATCACTCTTTGGGGGTTGGGCTGGAGCTGAGCTGCTGTTGAAGCAAGCTGGTATAACGCCAGAAATATTTAACGTTGGGGAGGATGTGTTCAACAGAAACGCAAAACGTACAGAGCAACCCATTCATTCATGCAGCCAACAGTCTTCTGGACTGAAGCACCTTCCTTCCCTCTTCAAATTAGCCTTATTATAGGCTTGGGAGCTGCCAACGATTCTACAGAGATAAGAACGGGAGGAGCGAGCAAGTGGATGGAACCGGCTGATAGTAGACTGGGAAAAAGCGGATTCTTCCCTATTAGGCCGAATCGGGCCGGACGAGGAGGAATCCGTCGACTATACGAGCAGCGCGGCGCTCTCGAATATTTTCCTTCCTCCCAATTTTAGCGCGCCGCCGCCGCCGACTGCCAATCGCTTTTTCTAGCGGCTCGACTCGTACGTATCACACTTTTCAACAGCGACTGCCGTTTCTGGCCGGGCTGCAGAGCAAGACAAAGCCGACAAAGCTGACTTTCTCCCCAGGCTCGCTCGTCCGTCCGTCCGTCCGCCATCCCGCCTCGCTCCCCCAAGAAAACCCCAATCATTCGCTCGCTCCTTCTCCTCCTTCCTGTCTGCAGCAGCCCTAGCGGTTTCCAGTCGCCGACCCGTTACGCGCGACGGATTTTCATCTCTTCTTCTCCTCCTCCTCCTCTGAATGCGCGCAGCCAAACGCACGCAGCGAGCGTGCCTATTCATGCCCATACTTACGCGTACCTACGTCTGCCTAGCTCGAGCAAGCAACAAGTGTGGCTTTAGCTTTACAACCGACGGCGCAAGGTAAAAACGGGCTGCTAACTGCGCATGCTCGCTCGCTGGCTCGCTTTCGCGGCGGCGCGGCGGCGGCCACGAAAAACACACCCATCGCCTGTCAGGAGCTGACAAACCGGTGCCTCTCTCTCTCACCCTCCCTCTCTCTCGTGTCTTCTAATGAAGCGGAGCAATCTCGCCTATAGCTACCGATAGCTTGCTTCTGGCGACCGACCGCAAGATTCCGGCGAGAAACAGACAGACGAGGGCTAATCCGTGGCACCACCGAGAGAAAAGTTGGCCCAGTCGACCGACCGACCGACTGACAAGACAACCGTTACGACCTTTTCTTCCGTGGGGCCTCCTAGCTGACTTTATCGCGCTAGCTCGCTCACTTCACCCAGGTGAAAAAGGCAATTAGCGTGATTCGGGCGCTTCGCAATTAGTGAGAAACATGAGAAGTCTACGCACATGTTGTCTTCGTCTTGAACGGGCACAGCAATCGGCCGGTGGAGCGTTAAATTAAAACCAGCCAGCAACGGGAAACAGGAATGCGTACGAGGACCGACCGACCGACGACGCACATGGAGTGAGTGTCCAGTCGACCGAGCGAGCGGGCGAATGGGCAAAGGAGCTCAGCAGCGCCTTAATTCTCCTTTTTCAAGCCAGGTAGACAGCAGCCAGCAGGATTCGGCATTTCAATGCAGTTCGGATTTCGGTCGGTCGGTCGCGGGCCGTGTGCGATGCACGATGCTAGCTGCCTGGCATAAATGTTACTCCCAACTGAAGTGTACACGTACTCAAAATGCAATGGGGTCGCCAATTAAATCTACGTACTGGGCAAGCCTGTGTAGTATATATTACTGCCTTACAGACAGGAAGTTATTGCAAGAAGTGTTCAATAATGTCCACCAACATAGCGGACTCAAAACGGCTCACGTGATGTGCAAGTGCCGTGAGTGTTACTCAAGAAGAGGCGAAGCAGACGTACTATAAGTAAGTAAGAGCGCGCAGTCGACCGTGATTCCAAGACACGACAAAAAAGAGCTCCTGCTTGGCAACACCGAATTTGACGGACGGACGGCACCACGGCATCGCAGGACACTCGTTCGATCGAACGGGATCGAGAGGGGATAAGGATTTGCTCCTCCACTGACCGACCAATAAACTGAAAATGTAGCCATGAGTGGAACTGTTGCACATTAAGCAGCTATTCGAGACCGGACGCTCTTTATGCTTGCAATGCACGGGGCATAGCTCGCCCTGCCTTTTCATTGCGGGGCCATTAAAAGATCGACAAACGAATGATGACTAATGCTATCGATTGATCGAAGCTATGCTAGCTACATAGTTCGTACGCATTACTCACTTCCCACACCCTCTCTCTTTATATGCAGATCGCACTGACTATGTACGCCTACATTATTCAGCGATGGAGTCACTTTTTTGCGCGGCCGGCCAGCCAGGCCAGCTTGACCTCTTCCTCGATCTCCGAGTCGGTCGGTTGGCCGAGTGCTGAGTGACGTACATGCACATCCATGGCGCCCATGTCCTGACACTTTGCGCTAGCTCCGCTCACCCGTTAGCTCCACGTAGAGGGCGGCGTCGAAGCTCGCGAATGACTCGGCAAGATTGCATCCCCGCCGCTGCTGTCGGCAAGTAAGTAAGGTTCGTCCGTCCGACGATTTTGAATTCTCCCCGCCGATCACGGACGTAGCCGGCCGGACTCAAAGCCGTCGACGTACTAAGTTCGAACATTAGGGCTAATGGGCCCAGCCATCAACTGGAAATCTCTTCCGAAGCCACCACAAAAAACGAACGCGCTGCCTGCCATCCGGCATTAGCAGCCAGCCCCTGGCTCGCATGTTTTTGCCGGTTTTAGCCACCGGAACGACGACGAGAGATCCACAGGCGACCTAGATAAGTGAAACGTCTTTCCTTTATAGCCAGTACATACATCGGGGAAAAACGTCGCGTCGCCGACGGGCCGCGGAGGATGGCAGTGCAAGAGCTAGGAAGGAGGGGCGGCACCCACCTAACGAACGAACGGACAGACTGATAGGAAATTTTATTGCGTCCTGGAAAGGCGGCGTCGGCGTCGGTGTCGGTCGGCGACGCAGAAAGTGGGTAGCTGAGAAAACTCGCCTGTTAGCGAAGAGACAGCGATCGGAATGCGACTAATACGAGTATGCAGAGGGGAAGAGAAGAGAGGGAGAAAGATGATCCAAGAAGATTTGGATGGAAGCAAACAAACAAGCTGCAGCGTTGAGTCGACGTCATCGCCGTTGTTGCAGCTGGTTGCCCCCTCCGCTCCGCCGCCAGCGCTTCCAAGCCAGTCAGACCACACGGCGACGGCTGTTGTGACGCCCACGCCAGAGAAAACAATGAGCGAACGCTGGAGGAAGGTGCGGACGCGCGGAGGGGCCGCTGCCCGCGGCTACGAGCAATCCGAGGGCCCTAGGGATCTGCCTTAACATATTGATTGTGCAGTAAATTTACGCACTGCGTGGTAATATTGAGGCAACTTCCAAGCGCGAGTTGACCATGTGGAATTTCGGCCGGCCGCCTTCATATCTACCCAATGCTAATCGCAGCTGATCTCCTTCTCGTAGGCAGCGCCTCGATCGCGTTGGTTGCCTACCTCCTCGCTTGGCATCCACGTACGAAAAAGTTTAGCGCGCGCGCCCCGCGTCAAGAAATTGACGGAAATAGGACTGATGCCATTGTTCGCCCCGCACACAACGGGGTCCAAAATGACATAAAATCCCGCATTTCGAGCCCAGATGTGAACTGGATTAAGGAGGCGGGAGTGCAATGGCCTGCGAATGTAGCGGGTCTTAGATGTCCTGCATCAATCGTATGCACGTTCCGATTTTATAGCTCCCAAATTGACATAGCGGTCGTTTTCGTTTTTGTTGGCCTCGACGAACCTTTAAACTTGGTCAGATTTTCCTCGTAGTGTCCTCCGGTGACGCTCCTCTGCTCCATCCTGGACATGGTGGTCACCTGTCCGTGCCCGACGGAGGACTCGTGTCCGTTGGTGGGGACGCCCATGCCGCCGCCGCCGATCGACTTCCCGTTGGCCACCAGCTGCCCCGAGGTGGAGGATGCACTGTGACTGTGATGCTGTTGCTGCAACCTGTGCTGCGTGGTGGACACGGTGCTGCTGCTGCTGGTCACGTGCCTGCTGCTGCTCTGCGTCGCACTCTCACTGCGTTGCTCCAGCCGCGAGCTGCTGCTGTACTGACGGTGCGGCTCGTAGTCGGGCTCGAAGCCCAGACGATCGCGGTAATAGATGCTCGTCGTGTGCGCCATGGCGAAAACCAACGAGGCAAGGTCGGGCGGTACAGCTGGAGAGCTCCTACACTCGTAGTCGGTCGGTCGGTCGGTCGGGCCGTACCACGTTTGGTCGACGTCACGCCGAAACCCGAAAGCAGTCCGGCTCCAGGTGTGGGTGGCACTGGCACACGATGGAGAGCCTCCAACGCGCTCGCTCGAGCGATCGCAGATCGACTCACTCACTCGATCTTCGAGGAGGGGCGCAGAGGCATTTCCCCAGGGGGAATAAAGGCCGCCGGCCGGGACGCGTCCGGAGGCCGGTGGTTTGCACTTATCGGAGGCGTGTTAGACGACCTCCGGCCTCTCACATCACTGTCGGGGCCTCGGCCGGACGAAATTACCGCCCAGCTGGGGTTTCTCTCTGGCACTCAACAAGTACTCGACACCAGGCACAGCTGCTGCCAAGACAGTAGATGGCGCTGCCGCTGCACACTCAAGACAGGCAGGCGGCGGCAGGCAGCCCGGTTGGTATAGGCTAGGGAGTTCCACAAAAGTGGTGGGCGATGATGTTCCACACTCACTCCTGCTGCACCAACTGCCGAACGAACGTCGGACGGATGGACGGACGGACGGAGGCGGACGCGCGCAGACGGACCGACCGTCTTGAAGGGGAGGGAGGGAGGGAGGAGGTGGAGGGCCCGCCCGCGCCCCTCGCACTCACAGCCGCAACCGCTGCCTGAGCAAAACCTGTGTGTCGGGCAGTCGGGCGGTCGGGCGGGCGTTGCGTTACGTTGCGTTGCGCGTTCGCCGCCGCCGCCGCCGCCGCCACCGCACTCCGGATCGGGATCGCTGGGACGGATGGATGGAGTCTCCGGCCGCTGTCTTTCTGCCTGACTCACCAAGCGAGCGAGTGGTCGACGAACTGAACTGCTACACTTGAAGCATGTGTGCGGATGGAAGGAAGGAGCGAACGCTCACTATGTATACGCCATGCAGCAGGCCGGCGAACTTATTCCTCCGGCTTCCTAGTAGAGTACGGTAGCCGGCCGGCCGCCGTCGAATACGGTTCCGAGGTGGAGCCGAAAGTGTGAAGAGCTCCTCTGGCGGTCGGTCGGTCGGTCGGGCCCGCGTTTCCCGGAACGAGATTTCTTCTCCTTCGCTATCGCTCGCCGGCAAAAATCGCTTCCATATGTTCGTACGTCTTGACCTCGTGGTGGTCTGACTACGAATGTTTATTTTCTCTCTCTCTCGCTCTTAGGGGTGACATATACACACATGAATGATGATCTCCCAACTCCCCCTTTTCGCGTTCGAAGTGACATACTATCTGAGAACGGGAAATATAGCATATCTACTTATATGAGACTGGCGACTTTGTCGCAAGACGGTCACTCCTTCTTGGAGTTGGGTTGAACGAGACTCTCTTCTTCTTCTTGGGAGTCTCCTTGTCGCTGCTCTCCTGCAGCGCCTCATCTTCATCCAGTGAGAGACGTGGGCGGAGGAATCGTCTGTTCCTCCAGAAAACTCGGCCGCTCGGTAGCTTGATGTTGTAGTCGCGGTGTCGGCCGATTCCGACCACCGCGCCGTGGCTGTCCCACAGCTTCGTGGCATGGTCCTGGACCAGCACCTCCTGGCCAATCTTGAGCGGGGCCAGGTTCCTGTGGGCCGTTCGGTCGTAGTACTCCTTCCTCTTGGTCTGGCCGTCAGTGACCAGCTTGTCCAGAGTGGCACCCTTGGTGCGCCACTGGTGGGAGTACGCTGTGTGGTGGATGGGCAGGCTGGACTTGATCTGCCTGCCGAACAAGATCTCGGCGGGGGACAGGCCGTGCACGCGAGGCGTGTTGCGCCACTCCAGGAGGGCGGCCTGGAAACCATCTGTCCCGATGTCGCCATTGGTCGTCGTCTTCGCTACCAAGTTCTTGAGCGCCTTCACAATGGCCTCGGCGTGGCCATTGGACTGAGGGTAGTGCGGGGTGGAGAGGATGGAGTGGACTCCCCACCGTTTGCAGAAGTGTTTGAACTTCCTGGAGGAGAACTGTGGGCCACCGTCAGTCCGAATTCTCAGCGGGCACCCATAGTCCATAAACCAGCCCCGAAGCGCGCCAATGACTTGCTCGGCGGTGGGGTCGTTCCTCCACATGGTGATGCACGGCCAGCCTGAGAGCCGGTCGCCGTATGCGAGGTAGTGCCGGCCTGCGTGTGAGAAGAGGTCGGCGGAGGCCGACTCGAAGGGTCGAGAGGGGAGCGCATCTTGCTCCATTGGCTCCGCGGGGTTGCTTGGTAGCCTCTCCTGGCAGACGGTGCACCCCTGGACCGTGTTCCTGATGTCTGAGGTCATGCCTGGCCAGTAGACTGTTTGACGTGCTCGGCGGAGCGTGCGGTCGATTCCTTGATGCGAGGAATGGAGTCGGGCCAGGATGTCGCGCCGAAGGTGCGCCGGGATGACAACTCTGGTCCCATAGAGGATAATGTCGTTATCGATGGAGAGCTCCTCCTTGAGCTTGTAGTACTGGTGGCCACGTCCGTGCGGCACCTGGAAGTCGTTGATGATCAGCGAGGAGAGCGCCTTGTACTCGTCATCGGCCTGTCCTGCCTCCCTAACTTCTTTCAGGAGGAGATCGCCAACTTTCTCATCAGTCTCGCCATCGTCGATGCTGACAGTGATCGCGCGGATCGTCCTCGTAAGGCCCTCCTCCGCGAGGTCCTGCTGGTCCGGGTCGTGAACTGGTGCACGGGACAGTGCATCCGGAATCGCGTGCTCTTTGCCCTTTCGCCACGTCGCTGTCATTGTGTACAACTGCAGCTTCTCCTTCAGCCGCTGCAGGCGGGGCGACTCGACCATGTCCAATGTGTAGTCGTTAATGATGGGGATCAGGGGCTTGTGATCCGTGATCAGGTCGAAGTGTGGGAGGCCCTGCAGATAAATTTTGCACTTCCGGCACGCCCAAACTACGCCGAGTAGCTCGAGCTCGATCATGGAATATCTGCTCTCCGTGTCAGAGATGAACCGGCTCCCACACGTGATGAGTCGCCAAACTCCCTTGACTTCCTGTAGGAGTGTGAATCCCAATCCTTTGAGCCGCGACGCGTCGGTTTGGAGCATGGTCGGGGCTGTGGGGTTGAAATTGGCGAGGACTGGCGGGCTCGCTAGCGCCGCCTTAGTTGCGTCAAAGGCGTGCCTTTGGCTCTCCTCCCACCTGAACACGTTGCTCTTCTTGAGGAGGGGGCGGAGGGGGTCGGCCGCTTCGGCGAT
>JAAUYK010054029.1_pt1 | contig 14065 bp, 4 predicted proteins | sample 7278021 | NCBI WGS metagenome assembly JAAUYK01 (sample SAMN14350223, study PRJNA611818) | marine sediment metagenome | isolation source: surface marine sediment (1.8m) | place: French Polynesia: Moorea | collected 2018-08
CCACTGCCGCATCCTCACTGTCAACGACGTCGGCCGCGAACTCCTCCACGTCGTCCGTAACCGGCGGCGTCCTGCCCGTCGTCCAATCTAAGCCCGGTGGCGGCAGTGGTGGCCGTGATTATGAGACCGGAAGAAGCGGGGAGGTTGTTCGACGAAATGGGGGACACAGACGACGACGACGAAGACACGGAGATCAAATTTGAACTAGTGGTGGGGACTTGGACCCGGCTGTTGGCTGGTTGTACTATTTGGATTTGCGGAGGCGCCTGGGCCACAACTGTGGCCGCGGGGCGCGGGGCTTGAGGCTCGGGTTTCACCGTCACCGGGAGCGGGAGGCCTGGTACAGACACGGACACCGGCTGTTGCTGAACAACCACGGCGGGCGGCGCAGGGGCCACTGAGACGGCGGCGGTCGCGGCTACGGGTGGGGCCTTCGCCATCTGCTGTTGCTGCTGCAACAAGCGCTCGGCTTTGGTCGGCTTCTTATTGACGACGAGCGCGCTCGGGGGTCCCTCCTTGGGCAATCCGAGTCCTTTTGACGGGTTGCAGTGGAGATTGATGTGTCGCCGGAGGTTGAACTTGGTGGTGAACGCCTTTCCGCACGACCGGCACGCATAGATCGCCTTCATCCCACTCGTGTCGCGCTTCCGGACCAGGCGGCCCCCGGGACCCCTGCGCACCTCCTCCCCTGTCTTTGGGTCGATTTCTACCGTGCCCCCTGGGGAAATCGCGGACGGGGACTGCTGCTGAACCGAGGTCGACACAGTCGGCAACGGATTGCCCGCCCTCGCCACGATGTCCTTTATGTTCGGCGGGAGCACCGCTGTCCCCGCGGCTGGCTGGACTTGTACGGCGGCGGACCCGCCCGAAGTGCCCGCCGTCGCCGTCGCCGCCGCATTGCCGCCCTCCTCCGTCGCTCCGAACCCGAGCAGATACTTGACGGCGTTCTCATCCTCGCCGGCCTCGAGCACGTCGAAGATGTCGGGGATGTCGACCTCCTGCATCTGGCCGCTCTCGTTGAACAGGTGCGCCGCCATTGTAGCTATACTTGTAGAGTGCTAATCTTCTTCTGACTAGATATGATGATACGTATTTGGACTATGAGCTATCACTGGGTTGGTTCTCTTGATCCGACGATCTTCTTAATTCCATGTTCGATCCTCATGAGTTGGAACTAGTTCTTGTTTTGCAACAGCTGCTGAAGAGCCGGAGACGGCGGTACATACGTGCGGCGATATCTTCAAGTGTCATATTTCCAGCTCGATCCTACTTGCGACGAGTATCCTTGCATGTATCCGACACGTTTGTATAACGCTTGTCGGAATCTTTGGCGTTTTCACCATGTATTACATGGTGTGTAATTGCTAGTTGGGTATTTCTAATTATTGTCTAGTACTGCATGGAATGTCCCATAGTAGTACGTGTATGAGTGTCCGCTGTTGTACGTAGTATAGTAGTTGCATATAGCAAACTCGCACGTCCTGTAGTGAGCCCGTCCGTCCCGTCCGCGCGTTGAGCTTGTGCGCCGCCTAGCTACGTACGTACAGTACACTGTCTGCACGTATTCGCCGAACGGACGGACGGACGAAATAAAATTTGTTGATATGTGAGCCGCGCGGACGCCGCTCGTTCGTTCGTTCGTTCGCTACGGCACTAACTAGCCGATCGCGGCGTCGGCGGCGTTGCTGCTGTTGCCTCAGCCGATCGGATTGCAGCGCAGTCGGATGGATTGGATCGACCTTGCTGTCAGATGTAGCACACCTTTTTTACTCACACAGATGTTTTAACTCAAATGTCCCAAACTGTCTTGCGCTCGATCGCGAGATTTCAATCTGTCAGCTAGCCGCCGAGTTGGCCAAATTCTCACTGAGGGGCCGTCGCCGCCGTCGCAGCTTTCAGACTTTCCGATCGATGCGAGGAACTGTGGCAGCAGCGTCCGTCCGTCGTCGGCGTCTGCGCAGCTAGCTAGCTGTCCACCTCGCTACCAAGGAGAAAGCGCCTTTCCCCTCCCCTTCGTCTTCTCCTTCTTTCCCCAGCTATCCGCGTAGAGTATTCTAGGTACGCGCATTTTAGCAAAGTTTTCCCTCCACGAAAACGCTTCCACTCTCGATCCTCGGACGCCGGCACCGACGGGGGGAGAGACACCGCACGCATAAAAAACAGAGCACTCACTAGCCATGCACTACTCTTCGAGCAGCCCAAGAGTCCCTCCTCTCACTCGCCACTCTCTCCCTCTTTGTGAGAGTGATGAGCACTGCACTGGCAGCAGCAGCCGAACGAGGGAGAGAGGCCTTTGCTGGTAGCAAGCCAGCCACCGACTAGCTTTCTCCATCGCGCACCCGCCAGCCGAGCGAACAAACCAAGGCCACGCGACTTAACTTGGTCGGTCAAACCAGCCAGCCAGTCACCTAGCCGCGCGAGCTTAGTACTTTCCACAGTTTGAGGCACGGTAGCGACATCTTTCTTCATGCGAAATTTGCGGCCAGCCTGTGGCTTCCGCGTTTTAGAGCTAGTTGGCGTATATACTTTATATCATGCCGGCAGGGCCATATCGCTACGGCTAGTCAGCTTGCCAGCCAGTCGGCTATACGTGTGCTTGTTCGTTCGTTCGTTCACTTCAGCTTTCTCTCCTTCCTTCCCTCCAAAGGTGGAAAGAAAGCCCTTTGCATTATTTCCATGCAGTACCCGCCCGCGCCAGCCTGCTAGCCAGCTTTTAGAAAGCTAAAGTGTGTCCCCTGCGCCGCTGCTACGCCAATTGTGAACCTATAGAATCGAGTGAGTCTATGCCAGATTATTGATGCCACAGAGGGAGCTTTCGCGGCTGCTTAGATATTGGGTGTGTGCGTTGTACGCACGTTGCTGCCAGTAATCCCAGCAATTTTCTCGCTACTTGAAATACGTTGCGTTCCAATATAAAGCTGTTATAACTTTTGAATGAAATCACACCTAACGCTAATAGTGCTAATACGTAGTTCTTCCAACACTTTGAAGGAGCTAGATAAAACGACATAGAACTTAGTGTACGTAAGGCATTAGCAGAAAGCTAATTGCTAAGATACAATTCATAATACGGCTGAATAAAATGCCACATACGTAATTATTCATTTGTATCATATAACCGAGGTGCTGCCATCGATATTAGCGGCGAAAGGATCTCGGCTCTAGGGAGGCAGCTGCTGCTCGCGCCCTCATTTCGTTCGTTCGCAGAAGTATATACGTAGAGCTAGCTAGGGAGGAGAAAGCGCGCAATACTGTGATGCAATACTCACGCATGCCGCCGCTGCTGTCTCCGACGACGCCAATGAAGCACGACTACGAATTCTATTTGCTCCTTATAACTTAAACTCGAGCGAAAGAAACGACACAGCCTGCGGCCGTTCGTTCGGCTGCATGGGCGGATTGTTACTACTACTATCAAGAGAGAGACCTAAAGCGAGAGACATGGAGAAGGAGAACTCTGCTCTCAGCTCCTCTCTCCTCTTCCTCTCCTCTCCTCTCTCCCTCTTTTTCTCTGTCCCGCCGGGGGACGAGCGAGACGAAAAGAGGAGGCAACGCCGGTCGAGCGAACGAACGCGAACGCCTCTCTCCCTCTCTCTCTCTTTCTCTCTCTCTCTCTCTCTCTCTCTTTCTCTCTCTCTCTCTCTCTCTCTCTCTCTCTCTCTTTCTCTCTCTCCCTCTCTCTCTCTTTCTCTCTCTCTCAGAACGGGTGAGGAGAGGGAGGATAAGAGAGGAGAGGAGGGAGAGAGACTCTGAGAGAGGAAGGAAGGAAGAGTCTAAGGAGTAAGACAAGAAGACAAGTTATATAGACCAAGGGAGACTGACTGAGACAAAAGGCTCAGCAGAGAGACAAGTGCCATTCGGCTCCACATGCGTATGCGTAGAATTTTGATGGAACATGCATGGTGGATTCGTATTCAGTGCTACCAGATCCCTAGGAAGGTTGGAATCGTATTGCGTACGGGCACTACCTGCGATGCGAGCATATATTTGGTCGACGCAATTCATGTATAAAAAAAACTTTTGTCTGGGGTAAAATTATCAGCTTTCTCGTTGTAAGTACGAAAATTGTGTGCGACCCAAGCGTAGTTGGTGTGTATGCGTCTACGCACTATTTTAGCTATGTAAATTTAGGATGTCATCATGAAGCGAGGTGAAGCAAAGACGGCTTTCGGAAGTGAGTTATTGAGCTGACGAAATATAGCGTCCGCACGTATCGACGCAAATGCAATTCTTTTTAGCTGCTTTTCAATAGAAGATCTTATTCTTCGGTCTACCCGCGACGTACAAATTTGGACACATTTAAGTCTGGCAACTGAGATTTCTGCAGCTCGCTCGTGAATTGTGGTCAACTTTATTTGATTCGTAAGAAGTCATCTTCATTTTTGCGCCGCATAAAAATGATTCTTCACTTCCCGAGTTGAGTTGCCGTTGCCGGGAGCGTCAATCGTTCACGATTCGCGTCACAAACTCCACAATAAAGTAAATCTATAGAGTGACAGTGGTCGATCGATTGGATCAATTTCTGCCAACACGAGGACAAAGAAAAGGTCACGATTAAAAGCATCTATTGCCCCCGCCCACGAATTGGATGGGTCTTGATAGGATTATTACTCAGCGCGAGTCTTGCGTTAGGATTTCTCCTCAGCGCCGATGATGCTCGATCCGGCTGTCAAGAAAAGAAAACCCGCGCGAAAAGAGAATCGATGCTTACCTGAGGCCGATAGAGTTCCTGCGTCCAAGAAAAACTTGCGGCGTTTGGAGGCTTATATGACGCCTGTCCGAGGTCGTACGGCCTCGCACTTTTGGAGAGCGTCCTCTTGGGTTTGAGCAGGCCCCGAGGATCGATTCAAACTTAATTCTCCGGACGAGGCCCAGCCGACCAAACAGAAGAGACAGCCAGCTAGATCGGACGGATAGAATAGATTGTTGTGCTCGGTCGGTCGGTGGTGTAGCGGCAGGCAAGGGAGCCCAAACCACGGCGGCTAAAAGTGGTTTCAAATGGGCCCTGGCAGTCAGACGGCGACTAATGAGGCCAGTCTGGGCGGGCAAAATAGTCTCTTCGATTTTTGACAGATGCAGAGGTGGTTCTGCTCATATCTGAAGGTTTCTCCTCCCCGGTTCCGACACTTGGGGCCCCTTTCTCGCGGTCAGAGTCAGAGCCCCAGCGGCGGAACAGAGCCGCTCTCGAAACACGACGCCTCGAAGAGATTGCGCAAAGACAACTTGAGATAAAGTAATATACTAGGTGTTGTCTGTTCAGCAAACTTTATCCTCTTTAAATAATAACCACGACACTAAGCTTTTTACTCAATCATGGCTTGCATAATCATAGCCGTACTTTTACTTTTTACTAATCACTTATCAAGAGTAACTTCGAATCATCTATGAAGTCCATGTCGATAGAGGCCGATAAAACATCAACTCTACGTACGATGTAGGCATTAGACGAGAAGGATTGTAAGTCATACTTAATGATACTTTCCTAGAAATAAATAGCACTTTGGATTGTTACACAGTAAAATTATCAAAACTAGATACATTACTACAAACTTAAAAAAACTCCCTAATATCTCAAGTTCCGCCAGATGGCAGGATTAAGCTTCGTGCTGTCTTTTGGATGAAGCCGCATTGAAGCTGATTCTCTCATTGGTTGACACGACGCCGACCTGGGGATTGTAAGAACTGTAAGATAGCATAAGTATATTTTAATGACAAATTTGCTACGTATTTTGTTAAAAGTACACTAAACTCTGAACGTTGGAAGAAATAAAACTGAACGAGAATTCCTTCCTATTCTGCACAATAGACAAGGCAAAGGAATCTTACCAGCCCTACTTCAGGCGGTAGAGGTGTGGACGAAAGCATATTAATGGGCGACTCAGTAAAAACATATACGCACACATAAATTGGTAATACGTGCGTGGTATAATCACCAGTTCTAAACTGTAGCCAAATTAAGCTCATAAAGATCTTTTATAGTAAGTATTAAAAAATTATGAGTTTGCCACCTTCCACCACGTTTTCGTTCGTCTCTTTCTCTCTGTCTCCCCTGTTTGTGTCTGAGGGTATAAAAGGAGGCGATGTTGTCGGCGTTCTCCGCGGTTGTGACGGCGCCGTCGCAGCGAATTCTCCAGTCCAGTCGCCATTTTGAAAAGAAAGAGAAAGGAGAGAGGGTGCGAATAGGACTCCGAGGAGAAAAGCGACCAGAAATAAAGTAAGCCCGGATAATTAGTGCATCAAATGGTCTTATTATTCTACCGCGCATTCCTTCGTACTATTCGGACTCTTAAATGTACCTGTAATTCCTCTGTTCAACGTTTGCAATTGCAACACATGATGCTGATGCGTAATAAGATAGCGCGTTTCACAGTACTATAAGTATTGCCGCCTTTTCGAGGCTTTCCCCAGTCGGGAAAGATCACCCGAGGCTGAGTGGAGGTTCACGTTCAAGTTCGTCCCGTCTTTGGCTCGGGTACGCAGATGGCCTTGAAATAGATTTTTTGCTCTGTCGTACGTTGGAACATTTGTACTTTGATGCTATTATGCTGAAGAAGATCATGTTTTCTTATGTTGTTCGCACGTTGCTTTTAGACGACATATATACGGTGTTGGCTCCCCGTTGTAAGAAGCAGCCGCCAAGATGTCGGCGATCAACACGAGCGACTCGAAGGCCACGGTGCGCCCCGTGAAGCGCATCCAGTTCGGCATCCTGTCGCCCGAGGAGATCAAGCGGATGTCGGTCACCGTCGACGGGATCAAGTACCCCGAGACGTACGAGGGCGGGAGGCCGAAACTGGGCGGCCTCATGGACCCCCGGCAGGGCGTCGTCGACCGCGCCTCAAGGTGCCAGACCTGCGCCGGGAATATGACCGAGTGCCCAGGGCACTTTGGTCACATCGACCTCGCCAAGCCGGTCTTCCACCCGGGCTTCCTGGTGAAGTCGATCAAGGTCCTCCGCTGCGTCTGCTTCTACTGCTCCAAGCTGCTCGTCAACCCCACCAACCCGAAGATCAAGGACATCGTGATGAAGAGCAAGGGGCAGCCGAGGAAGCGGATGGCGCACGTCTACGACCTCTGCAAGGGCAAGAACATCTGCGAGGGGGGAGACGAGATGGACATCGGGTCGGAGCAGGCGCCGAACCCGGAGAAGAAGAGCCACGGCGGGTGCGGCAGGTACCAGCCCAAGATTAGGAGAGTGGGGCTCGAGCTCACCGCAGAATGGAAGCACGTCAACGAGGACACGCAGGAGAAAAAGGTATTTGACGACAAGAGCTGAAAACACAATTTGCAGAATTTAATTAATTGTGTCCTTTGCAGATTAATCTGACGGCCGAGCGCGTGTTCGAGGTGTTCAAGCACATCTCCGACGAGGAGTGCTACATTCTCGGCATGGACCCCAAGTTCTCCCGACCGGACTGGATGATTTGCACCGTGCTGCCGGTGCCGCCGCTTTGCGTCCGCCCCGCCGTCGTCATGTTCGGCTCGGCGAGGAACCAGGACGATCTGACGCACAAGCTCGCAGACATCCTGAAGGCGAACAACGAGCTGATCAAGAACGAGGGCAGCGGCGCTGCCGCGCACATCATTTCAGAGAACGTCAAGATGCTGCAGTTCCACGTGGCCACGCTGACAGACAATGACATGCCCGGCCTGCCGAAGGCCATGCAGAAGTCCGGCCGGCCGCTAAAGGCGATCAAGGCCAGGCTGAAGGGAAAGGAGGGCAGGATCAGAGGAAACCTGATGGGCAAACGAGTGGACTTCTCCGCCCGTACCGTCATCACCCCCGACCCGAACCTGAGGATCGACCAGGTCGGTGTGCCGAGGTCGATCGCGCAGAACCTCACGTTCCCCGAGATCGTGACGCCGTTCAACATCGACAAGATGCAGGAGCTGGTGGCCAGGGGCAACTCTCAGTACCCCGGCGCCAAGTACATCATCCGCGACACTGGCGAGAGGATCGATCTGCGCTTTCACCCGAAGCCGTCTGACTTGCATTTGCAGTGCGGCTACAAGGTGGAGCGTCACATCCGCGACGGCGACCTCGTCGTCTTCAATCGGCAGCCGTCGCTCCACAAAATGTCCATGATGGGTCACAAGGTGAAGGTGCTCCCGTGGTCCACCTTCCGCATGAACCTGAGCGACACGTCACCCTACAACGCCGACTTCGACGGCGACGAGATGAACCTGCACGTGCCGCAGAGCATGGAGACGCGCGCGGAGATCCTCAACATCCACCTGACCCCGCGCCAGATCATCACGCCACAGTCGAACAAGCCCTGCATGGGCATCGTGCAGGACACGTTGACTGCGGTGCGAAAGATGACCAAGAGGGACGTCTTCCTCGACAAGGAGCAGATGATGAACCTGGTCATGTTCCTGCCCACCTGGGACGGCAAGCTGCCCACGCCGGCAATCCTGAAGCCGAAGCCGCTTTGGACGGGCAAGCAGCTTTTCTCTCTCATCATCCCCGGGAACGTCAACTGCATGCGATTGCACGCGACGCATCCCGACGACGAGAACAACGGTCCATACCACTGGATCTCGCCGGGAGACACCAGGTACGGAAACTAAATACGCCCAATGTTCTTTCTCAAATTAAACATTTCTGTTCCAACAGGGTTCTGATAGAGCATGGCGAGCTGATCATGGGAATTCTCTGCAAGAAGTCGCTCGGTGCCGCCGCCGGATCCCTGATGCACATTTCGCAGCTTGAGAACGGCCACGAAGAGAACGGCCTGTTTTACGGCAACATCCAGACCGTGGTCAACAACTGGCTGTTGATCGAGGGCCACTCCATCGGTATCGGCGACACCATCGCCGATCCGCAGACCTACGCAGACATTATCGCCACGATCAAGAAGGCCAAGGACGAGGTGATAGAGGTGATCCACAAGGCGCACAGCGACGAGCTGGAGGCCACCCCGGGAAACACGCTCAGGCAGACCTTCGAGAACCAGGTCAACCGCATTCTGAACGACGCCCGAGACAAGACCGGAGGCTCGGCCAAGCGCTCCCTCACGGAGTTTAACAACTTCAAGGTGATGGTGGTGGCCGGATCCAAGGGGTCGGACATTAACGTGTCCCAGGTCATTGCTTGCGTGGGTCAGCAGAACGTGGAGGGAAAGCGTATTCCGTTTGGATTCCGCAAGCGTACCCTGCCCCACTTCATCAAGGACGACTACGGTCCCGAGTCGAGAGGCTTCGTGGAGAACTCTTACCTGGCCGGTCTCACGCCGTCCGAGTTTTACTTCCACGCCATGGGAGGCAGAGAGGGTCTGATCGATACTGCTGTCAAGACCGCCGAAACTGGCTACATCCAGCGCAGACTGATCAAGGCCATGGAGTCGATCATGGTCAACTACGACGGCACCGTGAGGAACGCCGTCGGCCAGGTGATCCAGTTCAGGTACGGCGAGGACGGCCTCGCTGGAGAGTTCGTCGAGTTCCAGAACCTGAACACGATCAAGCTGTCCAACCACGCCTTCGAGAAGAAGTTCAAGTTTGACCCGACGAACGAGCGCTACGTGCGCAAGCTCTTCACCGACGAGGTGCTCAAGGAGATGGTCGGCTCCGGCGACGCTGTTGCGGAGATCGAGCGCGAGTGGGAGCAGCTGAAGAAGGACCGCGAGTCGCTCCGCCAGATCTTCCCTACCGGCAACAACAAGGTGGTGCTGCCGTGCAACCTGGAGCGTATGATCTGGAACGCGCAGAAGATCTTCCACATCAACAAGCGCAACCCGACAGACCTCGCGCCCCTGAAGGTCATCCGCGGTGTGCGTGAGCTGCTCTCTAAGTGCCTGATCGTCCGTGGCGAGGACAAGCTCTCCAAGCAGGCGAACGAGAACGCGACGACGCTGTTCCAGTGTCTGGTGCGCGCCACGCTCTGCACGAAGCTTGTGGCAGAGCAGCACCGGCTGACTGAGGAGGCGTTCGAGTGGCTTCTCGGAGAGATCGAGTCCAAGTTCATGTACGCGCAGGCAACGCCAGGAGAGATGGTTGGCGCGATGGCCGCGCAGTCGATCGGCGAGCCGGCCACGCAGATGACGCTCAACACTTTCCATTTCGCCGGCGTCTCCTCCAAGAACGTGACGCTCGGTGTGCCCAGGCTGAAGGAGATCATTAACATCTCCAAGAAGCCGAAGGCGCCCTCTCTCACTGTGTACCTGACCGGAGGCTGCGCAAGGGACGCGGAGAAGGCCAAGGCCGTCCTCTGCCGCCTCGAGCACACCACTCTGAGGATCGTGACGGCCAACACCGCTATCTACTACGATCCCGACCCGCAGAACACAGTGATTGCCGAGGACCAGGAGTTTGACAACGTCTACTACGAGATGCCGGACTTTGACCAGTCGAGAATCTCTCCCTGGCTGCTCAGGATCGAGCTGGACAGGAAGAGGATGACGGACAAGAAACTGACCATGGAGCAGATCAGCGAGAAGATCAACGCCGGCTTCGGCGACGACCTCAACTGCATCTTCAATGACGACAACGCCGAGAAGCTCGTGCTCCGCATCCGCATCATGAACGCGGACGACGGCAAGGACGTCGGGGACGAGGAGCAGGCGGACAAGATGGAGGACGACATGTTCCTTCGCTGCATCGAGGCCAACATGCTGTCCGACATGACGCTGCAGGGTCTGGAGGCGATCACCAAGGTGTACATGCACCTGCCCAGCACGGACGACAAGAAGCGCACGGTGATCACGGAGACGGGCGAGTTCAAGGCGATCGCAGAATGGCTCCTGGAAACGGACGGCACGGCCCTGATGCGGGTTCTTTCCGAGCGAGACGTCGACCCCGTGAGGACGAGCTCGAACGATATCTGCGAGATCTTCAGCGTGCTCGGCATCGAGGCCGTCAGGAAGTCGGTGGAGAAGGAGATGAGCGTGGTGTTCAACTTCTACGGCATCTACGTGAACTACCGCCACCTGGCGCTGCTCTGCGACGTCATGACCGCCAAGGGCTACCTCATGGCCATTACGAGGCACGGCATCAACAGGCAGGACAGCGGAGCCCTCATGCGCTGCTCCTTCGAGGAGACCGTCGACGTTCTCATGGAGGCCGCTTCGCACGCAGAGGTCGACCCAATGCGTGGAGTCTCTGAGAACATCATCATGGGGCAGCTGCCGCGAATGGGCACCGCCGCCTTCGACCTCCTGCTCGACACGGAAAAGTGCAAGTACGGCATCGAGATCCCCATGAACGTGGCCGAGGGAATGATGGGCGGCGGAATGTTCTTCGGCTCCGCCGCCTCGCCTTCCGTGTCCATGACGCCAGGCATGACCCCGTGGGCGGAAGGAAGTCCCTCCGCAGGCTACGGAGCGTGGTCGCCAGGCGTGGGCAGCGGCATGACGCCGGGCGGACCAGCATTCTCGCCGTCCGTGCAGAGCGAGGCCGGACTGTCGCCAGGCTACTCACCCGCCGGGTGGAGCCCGCAGCCCGGCTCGCCCGGGTCGCCGGCCATGTCGCCATACATACCCTCGCCGGCGCACGAGGGACTTTCTCCGAGTTACTCGCCGTCCAGCCCAACTTACGTGCCGCAGTTCAACTCGCCCTCTTCGCCGTCGTACAGTCCGACGTCGCCACAGTACAGCCCGACCTCTCCTGGAAGAGGAGGCGGAGGCTACAGTCCCACATCGCCCTCTTACAGCCCAACGTCTCCAAGCTATAGCCCGACATCCCCGTCCTACAGTCCCACCTCTCCAAGCTACAGCCCGACATCACCATCCTACAGTCCCACTTCTCCAAGCTACAGTCCGACATCGCCTTCTTATAGTCCAACCTCGCCTAGCTATAGCCCCACCTCCCCGTCCTACAGTCCAACGTCACCAAGCTATAGCCCGACCTCTCCTTCTTACAGTCCGACGTCGCCAAGCTATAGCCCAACTTCTCCGAGCTACAGTCCGACATCACCAAGCTACAGTCCGACGTCGCCCAGCTACAGCCCCACATCGCCTAGCTACAGTCCAACATCCCCTTCATATTCTCCGACTTCACCCTCTTACAGCCCTACCTCTCCCTCCTACAGCCCGGCATCACCAAGCTACAGTCCGACATCCCCCTCCTACAGCCCGGCGAGCCCCTCCTATTCTCCCAAGAGTCCTGGCACATCGCCTGCCAGCCCCTCATACTCGCCTTCGCACGCAAGTCCCTCATCCCCCAAATATTCGCCGAGCTCTCCCAAGTACTCGCCGACGTCGCCGCAGTACTCCCCAACAAGCCCGTCCTATTCCCCAACGAGTCCGAGGTACTCGCCATCGTCACCGCAGTACTCACCGACGAGCCCCACATATTCCCCGACAAGCCCGACCTACTCTCCAACATCCCCGCAGTACTCGCCCTCGTCGCCGCAGTACTCCCCCACGAGTCCAACATACTCGCCAACATCTCCCCAGTATTCCCCGACAAGTCCCACATACTCGCCCACAAGTCCGGCTTACTCACCGACCAGCCCGGCATATTCGCCGACCGCAGGTCCGTCTGGGGCATCGGGATCTGGTGGAACCACGTACTCGCCGACGAGTCCGACCTATTCGCCAACGAGCCCCACCTACGAGGGCGGAGAGGAAGGAGGAAGAAGCGAGGGGGAGAAGGACAAGAAGGAGAAGAAGAAAGGCAAGAAGAAGTAAATTGTGATCATCGTCCAAGAAAAGTGAAGCAAGGCAAAGAACAGAACGCAGCAAGCAGAGCAGCAATTTTTGGAACAAATCGTACGTGTTGTACTATGTACATAAGTTATCCTGTAACTATCTGCGTAGAATAAAATAAAGAAAAGGGCTGCAGAAAAAAGCTAGCAGTTTATTATGGCACTCGATCGTCTTTAGATTAATCTGTCCGCGCTGTTTCATAAATTAGACCCCGTTAATTTAATAGCTCTGCACCTTAAGGTAGTTCGTAGGTTTTGTTCGCTAACTTTTCTGCAGTCAACCTTCCGCCGCTTCTTCGGCAGGAGCTTCTTCTGCCAGAGGCTCTTCTGCTTCCTCCGCCACTACCGCCTCATCTTCTATTGCCTCTGCAACAGGCTCTTCAGGAACTTCCTCCACAGGAGCCTCCTCCGTTTCCTCACCAACACCGGCTTCCTCCAATACCTCCTCCTCGACAGTCTCATCCATTACCTCCTCTTCAGCGGCTTCTAACGCTTCGGTCTCCTCTGCTTCTAGAGACTCTTCCTCGTCGACGGGTTCTTCCTCCTCCTCAGCAGCGGGATCTCCTTCCTCCTCCTCGATAACGGCATCAGCTGGCGGAGGCTCCTCTACAACCTCTTCGGGCACTTCCTCCTCGGCGGCCTCCTCAGCAGCCTCTTCCACTACACCTGCCTCGGCCTCTTCAAGCGCTTCCTCAACTTCATCCGCAACGTCCTCGTCCTCCAGAGGCTCCTCCGGGGACTCCTCATCAAGATCTTCGGGTGCCTCTTCCTCCTCTTCTTGTGGCTCGGGCTCGGGTTCCTCTAAAGCTGTTTCCACGGCCTCTTCCATTTCCTCCATCGCTTCTACGTATGTATAACCATTCATGGTAAGATAGGACTTTTTGTCAGTCTATAAATGTTACCTTCTGGTTCTTCAGTCGGTCCAGCCGCAGCCGCCTTAGCCTCAGCCTTTGCCTTTCTGGCCTCCTCCGCGGCCTCCTCCTTGGCCTTCTTCTCGGCCTCGCGCTCCTCCTCCAACACCGCCTTCCAATTCTCCTCCAGCTGTCCGGCCTCGGTGCACGACTGGCAGCAGAAATCGGCGTAGATCTCCTTCAGGCATAGTTTAGCCTTAACGATGAGGTCGCACCTGGCGAAGCTGGGGTGGTCCTCGCACTCGGGCTCCGGCTCCTCGCCCTTCTTTACTGTGATCTCAATGGACTCCGTGACGCCCTCGTGGATGTTGGTGGCCCTACATGCATGGGCACAATTATGAGTTGAGATGTTGCTCTATACGGCGTTTACATTCATTCTTATTACCTGCACGCGTAGACGCCGGCGTCGATAACTGTGACTTTTTTGACAGTGAGTGTGTTGTCCTCGTCCACGCTGACCCTATCAGACTTGGGCAGCGGGGTGTTGTTCTTGTACCACTTGACGAGC
>JAAUYK010204666.1_pt1 | contig 14043 bp, 10 predicted proteins | sample 7278021 | NCBI WGS metagenome assembly JAAUYK01 (sample SAMN14350223, study PRJNA611818) | marine sediment metagenome | isolation source: surface marine sediment (1.8m) | place: French Polynesia: Moorea | collected 2018-08
CTCACTGTGGTCACGTGCGGCGGCGGGACGGACCCGCCCGACCTCGAGTTCATCACGTCGGACGTCATGAGAACGACCGCGGCGGCGGACGGAGAGCGCCGCTTTCGACAAGGAACGAACGATCGAAGTTGCTACAGGCAGCTGCACACTCTGAGATCCCCTCACTGACTGACGGTCGGTCGGTCGGTCGGTCGAGGGGGCGAACACGTGCGCGCGCCCGGCAGGCGGCGACGGCGGAGGCAGCGCCCGGTGAAAGAGGATCGAGCGTGCCTGCTGCATGCAGTACGTGCGAGAGGGCGCGCAAACGGACGCGGGAGGCCCGAAAGGCGAACAGGTTGGCATACCGCCGATGCAGGTGTTGGGCGGCCGGGGCTCTCTTCGGCTCGTACATGGTAGCGCACGAACGCAGAAATACCCGAGTCACCTTTTTGCGCAAAGAAGTCAATTGCGTAGTGCGACAACAATAGCCCTCGAATCGATAAAGATGGAATCGCATATACCTACGTACGCGGTGGGAAGAGGACAATAAAATAGACTCCTCTCTGTTCGCTGTCATGCTGACGGAAAATACAGGCCTGTCACGTGTCGCATCTGTAACTCATCGATTTGACGTCTTCGAGCGATACGCGCGTCGCCCTCGGCAATGATGGTGTTGTTGGCTAGATATAGCTGAGAATCAGGACAGCGTCGAGCGGGTGGGCGAGGGATCAATTGGCAGACGCCAGAAATAATTTGATCGGAATAAAATGGGGGCCTGCCTGCCCGATCTGTCGAAGGAGGTACTACACATTCTCACGTTTTCAAACTTTTAAGCTACGGCGTCAACAAGTCTTTGAGAATCCGGCCGGCCGGCGGCGACATATGGCGACGGCAATTGGGAACGAGGAGAGATTATTGTCACTCGTTCGTTCGCATCACGCCAGCTAACCAACCACTTGGTTGGCGAAGCGTAACATCATCATGCAGGCGAGCAGAAAGAAGGAGGAACTGCTGACAGAAAAATGCATCTGCATCGCCTTTGTTCGAGCGAGCGATGCATGCTCGACTTCGGCGTCATGTCGCCGGCGAAACGAATGAAGCTAAAGATGTCCGTCCGTCTGTCCTTCAGGGGGAAACTGCTCGAAGCTAGCAGGCGCGGCGGCGTTCCAACGAAGCCCACCGGAGGCAACTACCTCCATGGATCGAGCGAGCGAGCTCCTCCAACCGCACGACACGAGATCGAGGCGAGGTGCACGTGAAAAGAGACGTCAGCCACGGGAGCAATAAAGGATGCGTATCACGATATCAGCTTTTCTGTCTTAAAGTGCAGTGGGGGACTGAGGCTTAATCAAGATTACGGCATGCAGGGAGTGAGCGGTTTCGCAACAAATACCGCATGCCGGCCGGCCGATCGAACCTGCACACATATGCGTGACTGGCAACTCCCCGCAGCCTCATGCCCCGTTAATGAGCCGCCGGGGGAAAGGAAAGAAAGAAGGAGGGGAGGAAGGCTACTCGCTACGGGTGAAATTGCCTCCTTGGCGCCGCCACAACAACTTTCGGTCGCGGCGTCAGACGATTCCATTGGCCACGGAAGAGAATAACGTAGCTACGAGAACACCACGACTTCCTTCCCTTCCCTCCGCCGATCGTTCTTCCAGCTCACTCTCCGCGATCCAATGTCAATAAAAAGGTTGGATGGAAGAAATATGTACGTCGTCGTTTAACTGGACGTACGCCGATATCTCCCTCCGAGATCGATCCTTAAGTCAGCTTCCATTGCCGTCCGTAGCTGTCCGTCCGTCCGTCCGTCGACCACATTTCGCAATAATGATTCCAATATCCAGCAGCAGCCTTACTTACTGTCGGACGAAACGGCTTTCTTGGCCATCTGCCGCCAACGTCGCTACCTCTCCTCCTCCGACGATGTGGTCGTCTTTTGCACACACGCCTAGCTGCCAGCCGCCAACTTTCCATTCCCGCACTCGCTCGTTCGACGATGATCGCAAAGTTATGACCCCGCCTGTCCGTCCGATCGCTTGTCTTCAGCATTCGATGAGCGGACGGACAGCTCGTACAGATAGGTAGGAGAAATCCGATAACTCTCCTCGCTGGTCAAGATGACGCCGACGACTTTGATCGAATCTTTAGTAGCAGCAGTGCACTGATCGCCTTTTTCGTCCGTCCGTCCATCCGACTGACATTGCTATTTTCATTACATCAGACTCAAGACGTCACGTCACACAGTGAGGGAGTGGTCGATTAGAGAAAACGTGTCTGTTTCAAGCATGTCGACGGCGGCGGCGGTGGAATTCTTCGCCGGCTAAATTAAGCGGCGAGCTGAGGTATGGCATGAAACAGGCCCCTCGCTCTTCCGTCCGTCCCGTTCATTCGTTTCTTTTTTCCGTCCGTCCATACGTGTATATCCGCCGCGTTGGATGGACCAACAATCCATTAGGCCTGGGAACGGACGGACGGACGGACTGAGCCACTACCAACATGCTCGACGCCGACGCTAAAACCACTCATGTCGCGTTCGTTCAAAACGAAGCAGATGCAATTACGACGCCACTTAAACATCTTCCCATATTTTTGCACGCGTACATAAATCAGCTTATTCAGCTCCGAGTAACGCCATAAAGCGAGCTCGTGCAGTCAATTAGGAGTAAGAGGATCGGAGGCCCGACCTGTCCACCCTGTCTGGTTGGGTTGGTGGCGTTTCGTCATTAAGCGCGACGAACGAACAGTTGTCGTGAAAGCACGAAGACGATCGACTGACTGACAACAGACATTTTCTCCGTTTGTCTTACCTCTCTTTGTCATTCTGGTCGAACGAGGCGGCCATGTTTGTAATGTCCGTCGTGGGTCAAGGCTGCGTGATTCGCTGAAAAAAATCGAAGTGAGAATGCAGAGGTTAAATACGTCGAGTTTATATGCACTAGACGGAGCTAGTAGGCATTGCATAGAGGACAGGAAGTGGGCAATGAATGCGTCGCGCACTCCACCCATGCGCGGGGTAATAAAGCCCTTCCTAGCTGGATGGACTCGCGGACGCGGACGGGCCGCGAACACGCGAAGGGACACAAAAGTCCTCTCAAGGGCGCAGACACATAATTCAGGGGCAGGTATTGGATTGAGTCTGTCGGGTGCTCTTGCATATTTGAATTCGACAGCCGGCAGAAAGCGATCGAAAGCCGATCGAAGAGGCGGAAAGCGTGTCGTCCGTACACGCCCCTCCCGATCATGCGGCGCGTCCCCTTTGCAAAATGTGACTAATGCAGTATTTACGAGGAGGCAAATATCATCATATTCGTCATTACATACAGCGGCTATACTTTTTTGTGCGCCGGCCGACTTAAGGGAAAAGGTTGTAGAGTGCAAAGCGTTTGCTTTTCTTATCTCTCGCTGAGTTCGAACTCTAGAGCTGAGTTCGGGTTGAGCTGGGGGGCCTCACTCCGACCGACCTACGCTTCACCTAACCCAAGCTGCAGCAGCAGTTTTAGAAGCGTAATTAACGCATTTTCTATAGCTACCAAGCTATTGCTTTCTCCAAATCGGTCGTTTTCCAAAAAAAACCTAGTAGCTAGCCTTACCTTCTTACAGCTAGCACCCGGACCCGGTCCGTTGCAGTATATATTGCACTATATATAACGTCTCTTCTGCTTTTGTCTCGTCCTTCACGCTTTCATGCTTGACGCCTTCTTCTCTTCTCCGGGCCGCCGCCCATTCTGTCTGTCATGGTGAGCTCAAGACTCAATTGCGGAGGCTCCTCTCTGCTCTGTTGCCTCCTCGTAAGATGGGCTGGTCTCACTCACTCCCTCACTCGGTCTGTCTGTCTGTCTGTCTGTTATGGTTTTTCTTCCGCTCCTCGTCTTGTCTCGTCTGCAGTGCAGCAGCTTCTCTCTTGCTCGCTCGCTCGCTCTTTGCTCTTCCTCTGCAAATCCCAAGCATGGGCCAACTAGTCTGCTCCCACCGAGTACGAGTCCATCCGCCGCCGTCGCCGCCGTCGTCGTCGGTCCGCCTGCCGGCCGATCCCACTCTCGTCTCGTTCTCTTCTTCTTTTCCTCTCGTCGTCTTCACTCACTCAGTCACTCTCCTCCACCGCCTGACGCTGACGGTCCCGACCGACCGACCGACCGAAATCTGCCTGCTAAAAGAGCGGCGGCGGCCAGAACGAGAACGAGGGCGAGGCGAGCGAGGCGAAGGAGCGACAGACGGCGCGCTCGCTCGATCGCTCCTCCGGCGGGCGATAGCTGACGGGATGTATTGTGTTGCCAGACACCAAGGGAAATGTATGCCAAAATGATACAGAGCGTAGGAAATCATAGTTAGCAATGATCATACTAAAGTAGGCCTGTTTGTAGTCGAATTTATGCACCTGCAAGAGAGCGAAACCCGCAAGCTTTTTTCTCCCGAATAGCCTTTATTCGAGGCCAATGCCTGGTGAGCATACAGTATGTAGTCGTAATACTGTACCACCAACCCCGTTAGAGACAAGTGAAGGCGCGACACGAGCTGTAGGTAAGTTATACTCAATGCCCCGCATAATTAAGGTAGATATGAGAACGAACAATGATGTGGTCGAGGGAAGCAGAATTTAGGTCAAAGTAATAGGAGAGCTCTATAGGAGAGAGCAGACGAGAGGGAGTAGCCGTGCTCCCAAGGGAAGCGGCCTAAGGCGACAGAGATGCTTAGGAGAGTGGAGTACGCGCGAGCGTGTCTGTCCCTAGCTAGGCATGCCTCAACTGGATGCCGGCCAAAAGTCGCGGCGACGACGACCTTTTCAAAGTGTCATCGGCCTTCAGCGATTGTATCCTCAATCACGTAGTCCGAGGGAGGACGATAATAGTGTCCGTCGTTAGATGCCGCCACGGGTTGGCCGGGCAACACCCGTCGCTTCGGACGATAGCGGCGGGCGAGATATTTTTCGGTGTCGCTGCCGCACTCTAGCGGCCGGATGACGGACGACGCACCGTTTGGCTGCGGGCTAGCGGACTCCGAATGGGACGTCAGTCAGACTCTCCCGTCGGCCCTCTGCTAGCCCGTGAATGCTCGCCAAACGGCGGGATGCTCCGCCAAACGCCGCCGGGAGCGTTTGGCCGGCCGAACTCACCAAGCGTCAGCCTGCCCTCCGGCCCCAACTCGTGTCCTCTGTGCGATAGCTCTTCTGCCGTAACGAGTAACGACGACGACCGACGGCGAACAGAGGAGGGCGGACGGGCGACCGACCGACGTCGCCAAACTTCCCTAAAGAGGAACTCCCTAATGCAGCGGCGGCAGACAGTGAGAGAGACCTGCCCGAGACCTTAACCTGCCATTTGCCAGCCCATCTGCCCTAGCGTCCGCCCGCCTGTCCGCCGGCTTGCCCGCAAAGAAGAGGAACGAACGGACGGCGAACGGGCGATCGGCGCGCGGACGACCGTCAAACGGACCACGGAACGGACCGCGAGCGCTCGCTCGCTCGTCCGTCGGCGTCCGCCGCTCGCTCGCTCGCTCGCTCGCTCGAGAGCAATCGGCCAACGAGAGAGAATTTTATTCCGCGGCCGTCGTGGCTAGAGCAACATCTCAGGAGCAAGAGGATACGCAGTGTTTGAGACACTAGTGAAAGGAGGCCAGGCGACGAATTCGGTAAGTGAGAAGCGCATTCTATGGCAAATTGTCTCCTCTTCAAAAGTCGACTTCGAGTCGAGGGCCAAAATCCGCCTCCTTCCTGGAGAAAATCGGCCTTTTGTCCGCGTCGTTGGACCGTTGTGCTCTCGCATACGTGCAGCCATTGCACTTCGTGTCATAGGCTGCTAGAAAGAACATTTGTGACGCGCCCTCAATTGTCGTTTCGCGATTCGAATGTCATTGAATTAGTGAGGCAGGTCACCGAAAAAATTATCTAAGCTTGGAAAAGGCAGTTGGATTAAGCTTACTTCCATTGTCATCCTGCTTAATGCCATTTTGTCTCTATTAAGGCTTCAAGTCTATTGAGATTGTAGCTGTCTGCGCGTCAAGCCACAGTCGGCGAGCAGGGCCCGACTTTGTTGCCAGCTGATCAGGCAGCAGTCGGCGCGGCAAGAAAAAGTGTCCATTCCCGGGAAATTTCGAGCTATGATATATTTTGAGATGATAAATGAGGATGCGCCCAAAGGACATAATACTGTAGTCATTATTCAACGAGCGTGCACGGTGCACTTATTTGAGTTATTTCGTAATACCGTACTGAATTTCACAAGAATCTGTTCAGGATTTAGTATTAATCCGCCGTTTCATTGCAGTTTTCGCGATGGCCGCGGTCGAGCTTGACCCGGTGTTCGTGCGGGCGCTCCGCCTGCTCCACTCCAAGTCGAAGGACTCCACCTCGCAGCTCAAGTCCATGCTCGACGAGGCCATCAGACACAGGAAGGGACTAGGACCGGGACCCACGGGATTCAGCCCAGTATCACCTCAGAGAAAGCGCGAGGCCCCGCCTTTGACGACCTCGGCCGCCGTTCCTCCGAGGAAGGACGCCGAGAAGAGGAGCCTGGACAAACTGAAGCACGAGCTGTCGGAGCTGGTGCCCAGCAAATCATCTTTCGAAGCGGCGCTGGGGGGCGGAAAGAGGCCCAGACTGGACTCTCCGAGGTCGTCGAGTGCAGGCTTCTCGAGCAAGTCGCATACTCCGAGTCCGACGCCGCCTGGGTCGCGGGGCGAGTCCGCCGACAAGCACAACTCCTCCTCCGGCGGGAACTCCTCCGAGGCTGAGGCTGAGGAGAGCCTGGAGCTGGACATGAACCTGGAGGGTCTGAACGACTGCACGTGCTGCGTGTGCAAGTCGTTCAACCAGGAGAGCGGCAACAAGCTGATGGAGTGCCACACCTGCCAGAACCTCTTTCACCAGGGATGCCACGAGCCGCCCGTGCCAAACGACGAGGCCAACGATCCGAGGCTCGTCTGGAACTGCACAGAGTGCTCCAAAAAGCAGGTATAGTTTAAACACATCTGGTTGTATGAATGCCGAGCATGATTATGATTCCTTCGACAGCCTTCGTACAAGCCTGCGACCATGGTCAAGGGCCACACCGGGTTAAACGTGTTAAAAGCAACGCCATCGGGTTCGTCAAGCAGCCGCGCTTCGCCGAGCAAATCGGATCTCTCTGCCTCGAGCAGCTTTTTCAAAAAGGACAAAGGCATCGGAAGCGGCAAGCCGACGGGAATGTCCGCACTGGCCGCCTCCTACAAGTCGGGTAACGGCAGCGGGAAGTCGTCGTCGTCTAGTCGTGAGTTTCAGCTACAAATGGTATATGGTTAATCTTTTTACCAAACGTTTCTTTCCAATCCAGGCTCTTCGCGAAGTTCTTCCTCCTCCTCATCTTCATCGTCGAAGACCCTGCCCGGTTCGTCATCGTCGTCAGGTCCCATGAGCGGCATGAGCGCCGACAAGCGCATCCAGATGATGAAGAAGAAGGCCGCCGCCGCCAGAAAGATGAAATAGGAAGAAGGGCCGCGCACTGTCTGTGTAGCGTATAGTGATAACATGAACCTCGTATGCGAGGCGGTAGACAAACGTTTCTTCTTGCTTTATACCCGGCCTCCTTGTACGACGTACATACACGCGTCCAATCCGTGTAGAACAAAAGGAGAAGGGTTCGGAGAACGTGAATGCAATGTGCAACAACGTGACCTATTATTTTCCCCTCTGCAGGGGAGGAAGGCATTACGTAAATCAGTACAATATATATTACGGTGATGACGTGAAAACTACATGGGCGCCTTATTATTTTATGAGTAACAACGTGTATTACAAGATTACTGCTCGTGGACTGGAAGACATTAGCAAGGGGTAGTGGACTATGGTGGCATGACACTTCGGAAGGGCACAATGGTAGCTAGGGCAGACATTAAAAACATTTTATTATCTTCGCTTCCTTCCTTGCCTCCTACTCGATCGCGATGGAGAACTGGTCCTGCTCGACCGGCTTCTCGATCCAGTGGCCGCACCCGCCCTTGTTCAGGGCCTCGATCAGCTTCGCCTTGGACGACTGGTAGTTGATGGCCGCCTGCTTCACGTCCGAGTAGCGCTCCTCCTTCGAAAACGAGCCCGGCATCAGGTCGTTGGTCACGGTCAGGAACTTCTTGAACACTAGGATAGGGACAGGAACTTAATCTAGTTGGCCTAAAACTCTATAAATAGTCGGAACTTACGGCATCGCTTGCTGAGCCTTGAAGTCTCCTCGTTGATAGTCTTCCCCGTGGAGCCGTTGACGATCTCGGGGCGGCCATAGTCGAGGATCCAGTTGACGCTGTAGTCGTGGGCCTTGGTCGCCTGGCGGGTCTCCGGGGAGGTTGTGGCGTACAGATCGGGGGCATTCACAGTGTACGTTCCGGGCAGGGGATCGATGTGGGGCGTAATGCGCTCATACACAGCTCGCTTCATGTGGCCTGCAAAAAAAGAAGAGAAACAGCAATTCGTGTGCACAATATCAAGGTTGATGTGGGTGCAGCGAGCGAAACCTACCGGGATTAAACTTCGATCCGACGGTGATGGACTTGAGGTAGATGGGCTTGATGAGGTGCGTGAGCAGGGCGCCCTGTATACCGAGCACGTTCCAGCGGAGGATCTTGTCGGAGCATGCCATGGTGAGCAGGCGGTCGCCGGCCCTCACACCGTCCCACGTCTGGATCAGGATCTTGGGATTGATTGGCACGGTGCCCATGCCGCACTCGATCTTGGAGCGGAGCATCCCGCGGGACGAGTCCGCGGCGGGCTTGTCCGATTGCTGCTGCTGCTTGCCAGAAATCACGCTCTCCGTCCCGTCGGCCGCTTCGTCAGAGGGCTCCTTCCGATCGTCGAGGAGCGAGGTTTTCGAGTCCTCTGATCGAGCCGGCTCGCCAGGGGGAGGAGTGACGATAATGGTTGGCGTTGTGGGCTTCGTCGGCGTAGCGTCGTTCTCTTCGACGGCGTTGATGTCTTCAGAGAGGTCGGTGTCGGCTTGCGACTGCATCTCAATGTCGTCTTCATGGTCCGCCTCCGTCGGAGCCGGCGGCGGCAGCTGCTCTGTCTCGTCGTCTTCGCCGTCCGCTTCAAAAGAAGGCTCTTTCCGAACGAGATCCTCTTCAGAGTCCGTTGGCGGGAGCTCTGGTTCCTCTGGAAGCGGCACCTCAGACGGACACGGCTCGCCGACCTCCGAGGGCAGCGGAGACTCCTCCTCGTTGTCCTGCTGCTGCTGGGTCAGACCCGACTCAGACTCTTTGTCTTCCTGCTGCTGCTTAGCGGTCTCCGAGGTCAGACTGGCGGCATCGTCGGGCTTAGATTCGCCAGGTTCGTCGGCCTTCTCCTTGCTGTTGTTGGTTGTCGCTCCGCCGGTGCTGGGGTTTGTCCGGCCTTCGTGCAGGGAGAAGATGCGCGCGTCGCCGCAAGGAGACGTCGTGATGAAGAGGTGAAAGTCGATGCCCTCCTTCAGCCTATAATGTTTCAATTAGAAGTTATAACCCACTTAATTCATTCGAAGTGTACTTACTCAAAAAGCCCGTTGGGCTCCGGCCTGCAGAAGATGGACTTTTCCTTCTCCTCCTCGTCCTCCATGTTGAGGAGCTCGAGCTGTGTGTAGAGGTAGACGACCAGGCATCGGCGCGTCACGATCTCCGCGTGCGAGTCGTTGATGACGCAGCCCTCGAGGGACAGCTGCTCCCCGTTGATGCACTTGGTGCCGGAGCTGACGCAGATCACCTCGCCCGTGTTGGCCACGTCGCAATCGTCCTTGGTGATCACGACGCCTGCCATGACGCGGCGCTTGGAGTAGGTCGTCGTGCCGAACAGGTCGTGGTATTTGGCGTTCACCAGCTGGCCGATCTGGTCGGCGAATGAATGGCCATCGGCGACGTCGTTGTTGTTCACCTGCGTGCTCATCATGTCGCCCGTCATAGGGTCGAAGCCGACCTTGTGCAGGTGCACGAGCAGCGCCTTAGAGGCGTTCAGCTTGGCGTCCTTCTTGGACTTGCCTGAGCCCTCAAAGGACATGTCGTTGAGCGAGGCCTTGATGACGAAGAGGGGCGCGTGGGACGGACCGGTGGTGGAAATCAGCTGGTACTGGATCCCGGGGTAGAGCTCGTTCAGGATCGACACGGGGTTCTTCCCCTCGAGCTCCATCCAGTCGTCGAGGTCGCAGTTGGCGCGCGGGTTGCTCCTCTCTGGGGTGGACGCGGTCTCGGACATCTTGTACCCGTAGAGCACCTCGATGGCTTTCTGGGAGCAGGAGAGCTTGGCCTCCTTCTTTGACTTGCCCTCGCCCATGAAGGACTTGTTCCCGATGGTGCAGACCATGGTGAAAGTCGGGTTGTTGGGCGGCCCGGTCTGGGAAGTCACCTTGTACTGAGGAGCTTTTGGCGGCGGGAAGAGCTCGTTGAGCATCATCACGGCGTTCTTGATCGGAACGTTGGGCTTGAGCTTGAGCTCGCCGGTGACGGGGTCCTGGAACTCGCCGCAGTCCACGGTGTCTCCGTCGCTCTCCTCGTAATAAGTTCCGTTGTCGTCGGCAGAGGGTGGACGCAAAACATTCACTGCTTTCTCCGAGGCGTTGTCATTAATGTCCCGGGATGGTTGGGATTGGGAATTTCCGGAAGTGGAGGGGGCGCCCCGAGATTGCCTGGCGGGAGAGCGCGACCTAGCCGTCGAGTCAGACTCCCATACAGCGTTGGCAGCGCCCCTCCTCTGATCTTGCTGTCCCATCTCCTGCTGCTTCCTCATGTAGGGGGGCAAAGGCTTCCTGGCCAAAGGGTCCCAATACTGCCTGATGAACTTGACAGTCTTCTTGCAGCACTTCTCCACGGCCTCGTCCACGCTGCAGCCCCTCCCTATGAAGGTCTCGCCGGAGACTTCGGTGCGCACCTGGAACATGTTCCCGTTGCCCTTGAAGGGCAGCTCCACGGAGAGCTTCGCCTCAGGACGGAGCATTTCCAACTCGGCCTGGTAATCGATCTCCTCTTCAATGTCGTTCTGTTGGGGGACCACGGGGATCTTCGCCGGAGCCTGCTTCGGTGGAGCAACAGGTGCCGGAGGTCCGTTTCTGCCGCCGCCATTTCCGGCGCTGACGCCGCTTCCGCCGTTTTGAACGTCCTTGAGCCGTCGGGATCCCCTCCCGTCGTCTCCGTAGCCATTTGAGTACCCATGCGGGCCGCCATTGTTGTTGCTGTAGGAGCGGTCCCTGTTGGAGTACTCATTCCTCTGGCCTCGGTAGCCACGATCGTTGTCTCGGCGGTCGTTGTAGTAGCCGTCGTTCCTGGCCCTGGAGGAGGCGGTGAACGTCCTGGAGCCGCCATTGTATCCGTTGTAAGGGCCGCGCTCGCGCTCCTCGTACCTGGGGAAAGGCGCTGGCCGTCGGCGACCGCCATCCGAGGAATATCCGTTGCCGTATCTTCCGTATCCGCCGTTTGCGCCGCCTCCGCCGTTGTATCTGCCTCCTCCTCCTCCCCCGGCGTCGTGTCCCCGATATCCCCGTTGCGCCATCCTTCCTCGAGGGCAGGAGCACTGGAGCTGTCGGGGAAGTCCCTCAAGACAAAAGGCCGGTAATGGACGGAGGGAGGGATATGAGGTAAGTCCGGAGGAGGTTCGAAGTGTTGCGACCTTGACCAAAAAGGGAAATGCGTTAAAAGTTGCAGGTGGTTAAAAAAGCGTATAGAAAATTACCTGATCGAAAGGAGACCGATGAGGATCCTGACGCTTCAGGAGAGCTCGACGGGAAGGGAAGTGATCCAATCCCGACCGACGCCAATCCACTTCTAAATTAAATGAACTGAGGCGATGGTAAAATGGCTGCCTGAGGCGGACGGGACGGATTCCACGGCCACGCGGCTGTTCTGCAGACTGGCCTGGCCCTGAACGAGCGAGCAACTTAAGCCTGAGCGCTTGAGTTGAGCAATCCCATAGGATAAGGCCAGGCTGCGGACCAGCTTTGTAGGAATTCCGGCCTGGCTCGGGACCTGAACGTGGAGGGGAACTACCAAGTGCCAAGTACCAACAGAAGTGGTACCAAAGTCCAAACCAAGTAAGAACGGGGTTGACGTGTGCCAAGGGTCAGGCCGCGTATAAAATGCATGCTAGTGATGCTTCGTTTCCGAAATATAATTAAATCGATTCGATCCCCAAAAGTTTTATTATCCTCAGAACTACAAAATATTCTCATATGTTTGGAATTCATGAGTCGCAGGAAAATTAAACTGCATATATCATTGGCTGCTAGCCTGCTGCTTTCATTTCTGCCTTGGGTGCAAGCGTGCAAGGTTGTCCAAGGGATTAAGGATTCGGACACGAACAAAGTCAGTCTTTCGTATTGGGCCATCACTAATCCTTAAAATACTACTACCCCACTGCTACTTAAACATCGATAGGGCAAGAGTTGAACTGCTGAGTAAGCGTTGCCAGACGATAACTTTTATAAACGTCTTTACCCGCGTGTACCACTCTTACTATAGCATGTAGCAAACTGAGAGAAAATTTCAAGGACAAATATGCTAAAAATTATTATTTTTTATTTTGTAACAAATAATGCACGGCCAGCTAGCAGGTACTTTTGAATTTAAAGAACTGCAAGTTGGGGACTCTAGTACGTAGGTGTCATATAGTACTCTAGTATAGTACTGCGTACTTCGTCATTCGTCATTAATGACAGGACACCATAGGCATAGATAACGAGGCCTATAGATTCACATCAATCGCGATCGCTTTCAGACGTATTTTAGGTCCTCAGGATTATACCTCATTAAACTTACCTGCTAGATAGGGGTATTGGATCACGTTGGATGCGATATCGGCCTCGCTCATCGTTTAAGTTTCCCGCTCCGTGGCCAGCGAACTTATTGGCCACATTCAACTAGTGATAGAGAAAGAATTACATCTGTAAATTACTTTTTTTTCGAGCACATCATACTGTTTTCAACGCTGCACAGGATTAAGAACCCAACACTTTGTTAAAAGCGTATAAAATACAGGAAGAGACACTTCTATTAGGTGTCTATGAAACGCGAATCAGCGAGTCTAATACGACGCACGCAACGCAAGCAAAGCAACGCAACTCGACTCAACAGAACAGAAGAAGTGAAGATTCCCCCTAGGTCAGTCAGGCAGGGGAACGAACAGCTAGAGGGCCCAATTAAACTGCACGACAGGACATTGGACCCAAACGTGGAGGTGGGACCCTCCAAATTGGGCCTCTACCCATTCTATTGGCCTTCAGGGCCAAAACCGATCTGTGATACGTACGGGGGCGTCGTATTATCTTATCCCCATTCCATTCCATTGCATATGCATTGCATTGGTCGAATGGATCTTGGCGTACATTGAGGCATGCACGAAGACCGCCTGATCCGTGAACCACGCACACATCGTCGCCATGGAGTCGAAGCCGAAAAAGGACAACAGGCGGTGGGGGAACAAGGGAAAGGCCGGAAAGGAGACAGGAGCAGGAGCAGGAGGAGGAGGAGGAGGAGGCGCAAAGAGGGAAAAGGATAGCGGCGGCGGTGTCGGCAAGAAAATCTCGCAGGTGTCGAACGGTCCTTCGCCGAAGGAGGACAAGAAGTCTCCCGTTGCTGCTGCGGCCAATGTGGAGAACGGCAAGCTGTCGCCGGAGGCCCCGAAGGAGGACAAGTTTGTCGACGTCGAACCAGAAGCTCCCGAGGAGGTCAGCGAGGAGGAGCTGCAGCGGCGGCGAGAGGCAGAGGAGGAGGAGAGGAAGAAGCAGGAATTGGTATAGGGAACACGGCCATATTTTCATTTAGAGTTAATCTCACGCGTTAATTGTTTCAGGCCACTCTTCAAGACTTCATCGAGGAGGCGAAGCGTCGAAATGCCTGGAAGTCTGAACTGCGCGAGGCCAACCGCAACGCGGAGAACAGCAGGCCGGACGAGTCGGACTTTCACAAGCTGGACTCCTCCCTGAAGAAGAACACTGCCTTCATTAGAAAGCTGGTAAGTCTAACAGTACAGAGGTTACAACAATCAATGTCCTTGCTAAAAGTTTCCTTGCTCAGAAAAATTTCACCGAGGCTCAGCGCGAGGCTGTCAAGAAGGAGATGGTCGCTCTCAACCTGACCAAGTACGTAGGC
>JAAUYK010154709.1_pt1 | contig 14042 bp, 9 predicted proteins | sample 7278021 | NCBI WGS metagenome assembly JAAUYK01 (sample SAMN14350223, study PRJNA611818) | marine sediment metagenome | isolation source: surface marine sediment (1.8m) | place: French Polynesia: Moorea | collected 2018-08
ATGGATTAACGAGGGGAATCAATGATGGAAGAACTCTCTAATATGTCAGCTTTCAACCATTACTTTCTCAGCATGGTGGTCTTGATCACGATGGTTTTGATTTCCCGAACCATTGTCGCGGGAACAAAATACTCTTCCATCCTGGTCATCGTTATTTTTGGATTGGCCATGGGCGCTTTGCTGGTAAAGAGTGGGATGGCAGCGCCCGGACTGAGTGCGTTTCCGGCCATCGTGTTGGTGAGTCAAACGACCATTATCGCCCTGATCGCCACTTTCTTTGTTGGAGGGCAGGAAATAAGGCGGATCCTATCCAAACAAGAAATAGGTGATGCAATTTTTATGACCCCCTCCAAAGAAGAAGTGATTCTGGGAACCAGCAGCACACAGCTGTTCTTCATCATTCGCGCGTTCTTTATTTTAGTAGGCATCGAAACGGCCCACGTGCTGCTCAGCGGTCGTGCGTTTAAATTTGCCCTTGGCGACTCCTATTTATTGTTCGCTTACGTCAGCTTGGTGCTGGCCGTTATTCTTATCGATAGCAGGGCTAAGCTGGCAGATAAACAGATCTATATCCGAAAGGGTGTTGTTGAAATCCTGGCGATTATCCTGGTACTGAAAATTTCTCTGCAGCTAGCCGCTTGGATTGGACCTATGATAGCGCTGCCCCAGATCTTTTTTGCCATGATTATCTCATCTGCTGTGGGTATGGTGTTGCCGAAATGGAAGCTTGGGCCGACGCTCAACTCGCTATTGTTCGCCGGTATTCCAATTGTTTTGGCCGGCAGTTTCCTGGTGGGTGGCTCAAGGATGCTGGAAGCTTTCGCTATAGAAGGTGTAACCAACGTGATGATTTACGGCTTTTCCGGACAGATGTTCTGGATGTTTTCCGGCTTGTCTGTTCTGATCTTCCTGGCACGAGCCAACCACTTGCGAAATCTGGCACCCGGCATGGCGGGCGGCCTTTCACACTCGGGCCTGACCGGCGCCTGTACAGCCGGTGATTTAGGTGAAAAAGCTGCGGCGCGAGCGCCGATCATGATAAACATCCCGTTTATTGGCCATATTTTTGTCTTCTCTATTCTAGCGGTCAGTGCTGAGCGGGGCGGCATTATTTATAGTTGGACGCTGCTGCTGATTTTGGTCGGTGTGGCGTTTGTTGCGTTGGCAGTGCTTAACCTGCGCAAAGCTAACGGTGATGATGGGCAGGAGATTAAAGGTCTGATGCAGTTCTCACTCGGCTGGCAGGTGGTTGCTGTGTTTGGTAGCTTCACGATGCTTAACGCCGCAGGTATGGAGCTGGATCATGTATCTCTTGCGGTGGCTTCAGCGTTGTCTCACTTTGGTTTGTTCGCTGCGGTACAGGGTGGCATGTTTGGCGACGCCGCCGCCGGTTTGATCGCGTTTATTTTTGCCATGCCGTTCCTGGTTCACCCACTTGTGTTCGGTATGTTTGGTAAGGCGGCAGAAAGAGACGGCAGCATGGCCGCTAATTTTGTACTGGGCTTTGCGGTGATTGGCGTGGCGGGTATAGCCTATTCGCTAGTGACCGTTTAACCTGTAGGTCAGTTAAATGGTCACTAGCTACGCTGAGAATTTAGGAGAGTGGGGCCGGTCATGAAGTTATAACATTTTTAATTTCGCCGTCCCAAGGAGGTAATTTATGAAAAAATATACAGCAGTCTTTATGGCCCTGTTTATTGTTTTGGCAGCTGCCAACGGATACAGTTATCTGGAGCAAAACAATGAAGTGAACCAGTTTTTCCTCGATCGAAAAGTTTACCCAAACCATACCTACTATTATTCTGGATCAGAAGCGCGTCCGCATGCCATTATCGCTATTCATAATGATTATGTTCTGGAATCCAAATTATGGCGAAGCACTGACATCACCCAAGAGAAACTAAAAAGATGGGTAAACACTATGACTAACAATAGCCCAACCACTTTTGGAATATGGGGCAGAAGAATCTTGGGGCCTAATCGCGTATATCTTGGGGTTTGGTTTTCACCCGCCAGAACCGCCAGTGTCCGTCTGAATGGCAATGTTGTTAATGTAACAACGCCCAATCGCAATGCTGATAGACAAATTGGTAACAAATTTAGATCCCGATAGACACTTGAATTAAGCTATCCGGCAGGAAAGGGAACCTATTAATGCTCATAAATGTGAATACATGAGGTTGAAAGGATGTCATTGATGGTTTTGTAATCAATCAAAGAAACGCATTCAAAATATTTTTCAAATCAAAAATGCCAAACAATGGATCCACAAATTATAAAAACTGGCAACTTTGGGTATAAATAATACTTTTCCGTCTCAAACGTAATTTCTGGTACCTATCCTGTCGATAGATGTTGGGAAGACGCGCGAGCGCGGAGTGCGTAGCTCGCGGAGTCTGCCCGACTCTGTCGACAGGGGCTTCAAGTCTTAAATTCTTTCCGCATCATTCATTTTATAAAAATAAGTAGGTGAAACTCCCCTGTTTAATGCGCCATCAGGCCGTGGCCTGTGGCATAGTGTGAGGGCAGTCTGCAATCAAGCAGCTGCAAAACAAAAGGAGTTTCACCTATGAAAAAACGAAACATTTATCAGAACCAAAGTCAAGAGTTACTGCATCTTTTTGAGGTGGCCGGCAGCGGCCAAAAAGTGATGTGTGTTGCCATAGATTATGCTAAAAATGATCATTTGGTGATGTTTTGCAACGGCCACGGCGATATTTTGCGCAAACCGTTTTCGGTGAAAAACACGGCTGAAGGCATCGCCTATATTGATGCGCAAGTCAGGCGTTGTTGCCGCCAGCGCAATATAGAAAAGCAGCACGTTTTCTTTGGTGGTGAAGATGCCAATTCATTTGCCAAAAATTTTGTCAGCGCTTTGCGCAACAAAGGCTTTGTGGTTGCCAATGTAAATGCACATGAGGCCAAAAAGCAGCGCGGCCATGTGCAAGCCAGCACCGATCGCATCGATTTAATGGGCATTGCCAACCTGCTGCTCAATTGCCGTGCCAACTGCTGTTCAGCCCAGGCGGGCATCTATGCCAACCTTCGCACCCTGGTGCGGCATCGGCGTCGGCTGGTGCAAATGTTGACCGAAGTAAAAAATCGCGTGCATGGCATTGTCGATGAGCTTTTTCCAGGGTTTTTAAACCAGAATAATAGCGGCATTGTGGCCTTTACCCAAACTTCGCTGTACTTGATGCAAGAGCGCTTCAGTCCCAAACAAATTGCGCGTCGCCGGCGCCAGAAGCTGGTGGAAATTTTGAAACGCTTGGGCACATCAAGGCCTGAGAAAACAGCGGCAAAACTTCAGCACCATGCGGCCAAAGTTCTGCATGCCCCGGTTGAGCATGTTGATACCCTGCAATTATCATTATCGCAGCATGTCAAACACATACGGTGTTTGAAGGAAAGTGTTTGCCAGATGGAAAAAGAGATCGCCTTGAAATTATCGCAAACTCAAGGCGCTTTTCTGACAAGCGTACGCGGCATTGGACTTGTTCTGGCCGCCGGACTTACCGCTGAGATCGGCGATGTGAATGCACAAAAACCCTTAAATAATCTGGCCTCCTATGCGGGCATCATTCCCCGGGTGAAACAAACCGGTGGGTTGCGGGGCAAAACCTATACGGGCCCTGTGGCAAAACGCTGCAACCGTATTTTGAAAGACTATGTTGTCAAATCTGCATATCACCTGGGACTGCATGGCCCGCCCGATTTGATGGCAGACTACCGACGTCGCCGGGTATCGGGGCAACATGCTGATTTTGGCATTGCTCGCCGATATCTGCGCATGGCCATATGCCTGATGCGAAGCTCGCAAGTATATCTGCCACTGAATTTGCGAAAAGAAAATTCTACCCGGCAGCAACGCGCGGGTTACTATTTGAAGAGCTGGCCTTATCTCAGAGAAAAATGGCAAAGGGCCGGCGCGCTTGAAGCGGCTTTTACAACTCCTCGGCCCTTGGGTCTATGGCGTCAGATGGTACAGCAGTTATATGAGATAAAGCTTAAATTATAAGCCCGAGTTGAAACTGGATTTAAGCCTTGCGGTAAAAGATTTTTAAAGTTTCGGCAGACAGGATGGCTGTGTGATTGCTGTCGCAGTGCTGCATCGATAGATGCAAGTCATTGACGGCTCGTTGGAGAGTGTCTCACCCTGTCTGTCCGAAACTCAATGATGGCTGAAAGGTACTCTGATGCTGGCAGTGCCCAGAGATCTTGTCATACCAGTTTGCCAAAATCGGGCGTTACGGACAGGGACTACCACCTGGTAGGCTGAACTTTGAATATCTATCGCTGCAATGGCTGAAACCAGTTCACTAAAGCTTGTCAAAACCGATTTGCATCGGAACAGGGGAAGTGTTGCCTTAAAATGGACAAGAATTTTAACTTGATTTTACTCTGGTACTCTCCAACTAACCGGCAATATTGACCGTGGTAAAAACCTTGTGATTTCCATTGCTAATCTGTGAAAATGCTAAAGTACCGATTATCTCATATCTGAACATAGGACTTATTTGTTATCAGTTTGAATGGGGTATGTGGACAATCGGTGGAAACTAAACGAAGACCTTTTCATATCTGGTATTTTAAATGAAGTTAGATGGAATATTTTCTATGCTTTAGAAATGATATACTGATAAGGTACCATATAATAATAACTGTTGGACGGTTTGGTAGGTTTTTATGGACAATCTAGTGATCAAGTGGACGAAGGATCTCGCAACGACGGTAGAACGCTTCCTTGCACTCGCACTAATCGTCGGCAGCATCTATTTCGCCTTCCACAGCATGTTTGTACTCATTGAGTTGAACTGGCGTGATGTGGAAACATATTACGAGCTAATTTATCGCGTTCTTCTGCTCGTCATCGGCGTGGAACTGATCAGGACACTCGTGACCCACGATCTCATGGCCATCCTGGAACTGATTGCGTTCGTTATCGCACGCAAGATGCTGAAACCCGACCTTAGCAGCCTGGACATACTTGTGGGTGCAGTGGCCTTTGCCCTAATTCTGGCTGCACGCCGATACTTCTTTCCCTGGCCCATTGGTCCGCAGGAGGAGAAAGACCCTTCACACCAAGACTGATTCGGCAGTGTACCTATTAGCCATCGAGCTCTGCTTCGCACACAGCCAGCGGTTTGAACGAGACGCTTGTAATGCTCGCGCCCATTAATCGCGTCTTACCGATACCTCCAAAAGTAATTGCTTCAATACTTTCAAATATTTTATATTGAATCCGCTTGAAAGTTGGCTGCGAGTTCAAAAATTAATAGATGTAGAATAGCTGTATTTCGTCATCCTTTCCAACCCACACCGCCACATCATAAAGCCATTGATAAAAGGGTTGATTTCATTCTGATTGATGACGATGTTTGTTGGTCAAGGAGGATTTCGGCATGCTTTCTATACCCCTTGCATTCCATCGTATAAACAGAGCTCTCAATTCAGCCGTGCTGGGCTTTGCGGTAACGGTGGTTTCACTGCTTGCCACAGGGTGCTCGGATCACGCCTTGGAAAATTGGCATACTGAAAAGCTGACAGCCGAATTTACGGTCGACAAGGCAGATAAGATTCAAACCTTTAATGACTACCGGATGTTGGAGGATCGGCTGTTCGCCCAACTGCAAGAAAAAGTCTATGCCAATACGGGAACCGGGCCCGAATATGCCCTGGTCCGTTATAGCGCTGGCAGTGCTGCCGATCCACAACGTCACCAACCCAACTGGAATCGTAGTTTTGAGCTCGGCACAGATCAACCGGTAGGCGGTGTGCTGTTGTTGCATGGCATGTCGGATTCGCCTTATAGTCTGCGTGCTTTAGGCCAGACCCTTAACCAGCGCAAATACTGGGTCATTGGCCTGCGATTGCCCGGCCACGGCACGGCGCCTTCGGGACTCAAGTTCATCAGCTGGCAGGACCTGTCAGCGGCAGTGCGCCTGGGTATGGCCCATCTTGCTGACAGGGTGGGCGACAAACCGATCCACATCGTGGGTTATTCAAATGGAGCACCCCTGGCCCTTAATTACACACTTGATGCCCTGCAAGATAATACCTTGCCGGCCACGGCCAGCCTTGTCTTGATTGCGCCTTCCATCGGTCTTCACCCGGCAGCGGCTCTGGCCAAATGGAAGCGTCGCTTGTCCGCTGTGCCGGGTTTAGGGGAACTTGCCTGGCTGTCGGTGCTACCCGAGTTTGATCCGTATAAGTACAATTCCTTTCCAACCAATGCGGGTGAGCAGGTTCACAGCCTAACCCGTTCCGTGGCCCGGCGCATTGCTGCCCGCGCCCAATCGGGTGCAAAGCACGTTTTACCGCCGACACTGGTGTTCAAATCCACCGTTGATGCCACGGTCTCAACCGATGCGGTGGTTGACCGGTTGTTGAAACACCTAAAGCCCAAGCGCCATGAATTTGTTCTATTCGATATAAACCGCTTTGCAGCCAAGTCGACGTTACTGATCTCCGATCCGGCGCCTTTAACGGACCGTTTAATGGCTGACAAGAATTTGCCTTTTGTTTTGACCCTGGTAACCAATCAGAATTCAGAAAGCAGAGCGGTTGTCGCCCGTCACAAGCCACCATTTACAGCTGAAATATTGAAATCCGAAGCGTTAGGCCTTCAATGGCCGCAAGGTGTGATCTCCCTGTCCCACGTGGCATTGCCGTTTCCGCCTGATGATCCATTGTATGGTCAAATTCCGCCCGGTGAAAAAGGCGCACTCTTTCTGGGCCAGATGGCAATTCAGGGGGAGCGCGACTTTTTAAAAATCCCCTACAGTTTTTTGTTGCGGATCAGATACAATCCGTTTTACGTGTTTCTCGAAACGCGGGTGCTCCAATGGTTCGAACAGGCAGGCCAATGAGATCTATTGATGGTGTCTAAAGAAAAGGAGGTCCGATGACATCTAATGCACAGAATTTCAAGCCACGGCTGGTAATGTTCTGTCTGATTGTGCTGGCGGTCATGATCAGTGCCTGCTCAAGCAGTAGAAGTTACAAAATAAATCTGATGCCTGCTCCCACCATATTTGAAGACGGTGCCATCGATCCGTTGCCCAAAGGACAACCGCCGGTATCTTACGATGATTTTCGCATGCTGTATGCGACGGACCGCAAATCCTCTGATGACCCCAATAAACGACCGTTTTATCTCGATAAAGCCGGATTTATTTTGAAATTGGGTGAGGCCCGCGTCAAAGCCGGACCGGAAGGAACCAATTGGGAAACAGTACGCCGAATCACATTGGCTAAAAACCGATCAAGAGATTACCCCCTTGAGGTAGTGTCAGTCGATGGTACCGGTTATCTAGCAAATACGTATTCGTTTCAGACGCGCTCGATTCCGGAACCCGCATCACCCGATCGACGCGGCCAGGAATTTGCCCAGCTGGTTGATGCGCGCCTGGCAGGATCCGGTGCAAAAGATATCTATGTTTATCTCCACGGTTTCAGGGTTATGTTTGACGTTCCGGTGCTGGTCGCCTCCGAACTGTGGCATTTTATGGGCTACCGGGGTGCGTTCATTGCGTATAGCTGGGCCTCGACACCCAGTGCGTTTGCCTATTTCGCGGATCTGGAGGCCGCTGTCATTATGGCGCGCAAATTACGCATATTTCTGACCTATCTGGCGGATAAAACGCAGGCGGAAAAAATCCACATCATTGCCTTCAGCGCCGGATCGCGGCTGGTGGTTCGGGCGCTTCATCAGATGGCACTGCTCAAGGCCGAGGATACTGACGAGGAGATCCGTAAAAAGTTTCGCATCGGCAATGTCATCATCATCGGTGGTGATATCAGTCAAGAAGAATTCGGCGTTGGTTTAGTGGATGGCCTGCTCAGGATTCCGGAACGGACCACGATTTATGCATCTACCGCGGATCGGGCCCTGGCGTTTGTCAACTGGCTATTTCGGCGTGAACGCCTGGGCGAACTATGGGCTGATGATTTGCCGGTGCGAATGGCGGATTTTCTGAGGGCTAACCCATCGTTACAATTTGTTGATGTCACCGAAGCCGCCGGATCGACAGGCGGCGACGGCCACTCCTTTTTTCGCAAAAGCCCTTGGGTCAGCTCTGATCTGATGGCATTACTGGCCTACGATCTGGGTGCAGCCCAACGAGGGTTAATAAAGGATGACAGGCTGCTGACCTGGCGGTATCCGCCGGACTTTATCGAACGGTTGCGAAGGCAGTTGGCCAAGATGAATCCGGAATGGGCTGGCGCACAAGGCCAAGCCGAATAATCTTTTTCAGTAAATAACAGATGGCAATAGACAAGGGTAATTTTATATAATGAGGGGGGATGCATTTGTGATGTTGTTGAATCGATATTGCAGCGCATTTGAGCGCCTCCGATCGGTTCTCAAACCGGCTTTAACCTTTGAATTCTGGTCCACCCTGGTATTGATGGTCTCTTTTGCGCCGGCATCCGGATGGCTGCTCAACCGGCTGGTAGCGTCCAGTGGCCAATTTGCGGTTTCTGACAACGACCTCATCGCTTTTTTCTTGTCACTTCAGGGTATTCTGTTCCTTATTTGCAGCATCGGTTTTATCCTCACATTCTGGTTTGCGGAGCAGGTGGGACTGTTGATTATCGCTGTCAAAGCCACCTCGGAAAAGCACGTTAGGGTTGGTGTTGTTTTATGGGAGCAACTATCGCATTTTCCAGCCTTGATTCGTCTCGGATTGCTTCAAGCAGCGGGCTATATCGCCGCCAGTATCCCCTTTGTTTTAGGCCTGGGTTTCGTCTATTGGCTGCTGCTACGGGAATTTGATATCTATTTTTACGTTAATGTTCAGCCTCCCAGTTGGTGGATTGCCCTCGCTCTTGGGGCCACGTTAATAATTGCTTACCTTGTACTGGCCACTTGGTTGTATGTGCGGTGGCTGTTGGCTATTCCTTTGCTTGTTTTTGAGGGTGCTAGCCCTTGGGGGGCATTGAAGCAAAGCTGGCAGCAGACTCGGGAGCGATTTCGAAAATTGACCGTGCCTCTTTTAGTATGGTGGGCGGGTGTATTGATATCATCTGTGATCATGACCTGGCTAGTGAGATCTTGTGCCTCTTGGTTGCTTGAGCATGCGGGGCTAACCTTAAAAGTTGTGTTGCCAGCCGTGATCGGAACATTGGCGCTTGTTGCCATCCTGGATATTCTGTGGCTAATCATTGGCAAAACGGTACACGTGATGTTGATGGCCGATTTTTACCGTGAAACAACCGATGAAAAGCCCGCGCGGCGCACCACCGTGCCTGCCCCTAAAATGATGTCACTGGTAGCCTTTAAAAGACTCGGTTGGTTGATGGTCATTATCGCATTGGTTATAGGGGGTAGTGCCGGCGCCGCCTTTCTACAAGGCTTCAACATCGCACCGGAGATCGCGATTACCGGTCATCGCGGCAGCAAAGTCAAAGCTCCGGAAAACACGTTAAGTGCCCTGCAACAAGCCATTGCCGAGGGGGCTGATTATGCTGAAATCGATGTGATGACCACTGCGGATGGCGTGGTGGTGCTTTTTCATGATGCCGATCTGATGCGCGTCGCATCGGTTAACCGCAGGCTGCGAGACATTCTTTATCATGAGTTGCACGATATTGATGTGGGCAGCTGGTTTGCGCCGGAATTTAGCAATGAACGCATTCCCACCCTTCAGCAGGCCATCGATCTTGCCCACGGGCAAATCAAACTTAACATCGAACTTAAGTTCACCTGGCAGGATCCAACGCTGGCAGCGAAAGTCGGCAACATAATCCGGCAAAATAATTTTGCGGCTAATTGTGTGGTCAGTTCACTTAATTATCAGTCGTTAACGGAAATCAAAGAGAAATTTCCGGAACTCATCACCGGTTTTATCGTCTTTCAGGTTGCCGGGAACCTTCCCCGGATGGAAGCCGATTTTTTGAGTCTCAATGCCGCCAGGGCCACTCCCAGGCTGGTGCGACAGATACACCGTCAAGGAAGGGCTGTGCATGTGTGGACCGTCAATGATTTCAACAATGTCATTTCAATGATCGAAAGAGGGGTGGACAATATCATTACGGATTACCCACAAAATGTACGCAGCTACTTGAAGGCATGGAATGCCCTGTCTGGCTATGAGAAAATCCTTCTGATGCTGAGAAACCTGATCGTAGATATTGAAAGCCCCGTGCCATCTGATCTCTGACAGTGCGGCGGTCACTGCGAACGCAACCGTAAAAAAACGCGCTTTGTTACTGGATAACAACCGGGTATATCGATGAAAAATAAAAAAAATGGGTGGGGACGTAATAAACGCTGGCTTCTGTTTATTGGTTCGATATTTTTGATAACTGGTCTGTGGCAGTTGGTAACAAACCTTTTTCAGGAAGAAGAAAAAGAACTGCGCTCCCAATTGCGGAAAACCATAAAAGAGACATTCCCGGCACAAACAGAAGAATTTATCAAAACCATCGGGCTTTTCTTCTATGAACTGGATCCGACCGCACCCCGCGAAGCAGCGCTGGATCGTAAATCTGTGGTTCTGATTCATGGGCTGGACGAGCCGGGCAAGGTGTGGCAGAGCCTTGCGCCGGCGCTGGAAAAAGAGGGTTTTAATGTCTGGCTGATGCGTTATCCAAACGACCAGCCGATTGTAGAATCAGCTCGTCTTTTCTTCGCAGCCTTGCAGGATCTCAAGCAGACCGGAGTTAACCGTATATCCATAGTCGGCCACAGCATGGGGGGGCTGGTATCGCGCGAAATGCTCACCCGCCCGGAAATAAATTATGATACCTTTGTCCAAAGCGGGCGCGTGCCTGCGGTTGCATCGCTCATTATGGTGGGAACGCCCAACCACGGTTCCCAGTTGGCACGTATGCGTGTGTTTACCGAATTGCGCGATCAATTGGGGCGCTTGACCAAAGGCGAAGCAAGATGGCTATATGGAATTCTTGATGGTGCCGGCGAAGCTAAAATCGACTTGCTGCCGGGAAGTCGTTTTTTAACGGAGCTCAATAGCCGTTCCCATCCGGTAGGGTTAGAAATGTTGATTATAGCCGGCATTCTCAGCCCTTGGAGCGAGGATGATATCAACCGCTGGATGAGAGAATCACACCAGGAACTTTCAGATAATAAACAAAAATGGATTAATGAGCTTGGCAGCTACATGATTGCCATGACCCATGGACTGGGAGACGGTCTGGTGACGGTTGAATCGACCCGTCTGAAAGGGGTTTCCCACCAAATTGTCTCCGGCACGCATCTGTCAATGATTCGAAATGTTAGCCCAATCAGCCAGCGCATCCCGCCGGCGGTGCCTCTTATTATCGAGAGGTTAAAGCGACAATCGCTGTAGTTTTTGCTCTTGCAGTCCACGTTGTTCATCTTTACCAAATTTGGTGCCCAGATCGCAGATAACCGCCTTACATCTGGGAAAATTGAAGCCAGATTTTATTTTTTTACCATCTTTCTTCATTTTGTTTACGATTAATTGGGGTTGAAGCATATACATTCATAAGATCCAAATTACCTTGATCTTAGTTGGGCCACATATGATTCATTCTGATGGTGATCCGGTTTCCATATTTTCATAAGCACGTTCCACCGCCGCATCACAAGGGTTGGCATAGCCAGTGCCGGTGTCGCTGAATGTGAGAAGCAAGAAGGCGGGATTCACAAGCCCTGCAAATAGGCCTGCCCCTGCTCCTGCCAGCCGCCTCCCTCTGGGCAAGCGCGTGACAGCTACTTCGGGTTCAGACAGCGTTCCGCCAATTCGCACAGGATTGGCAAGACTGACCAGACTCGCGCGCTTGGGTCGTGGCGCAATAATTAAATTCAATTCCTCGGTTGCCAGGTCCAGTGTTCCGCTGCCCGCTATGGTGATACGCTGGGTATCCAGCAAAAGATCTTCAATTTCGGCCAGCCCATCCTTTAACTCGACGTGTGTAACAAAGCAGTTAAGCTCGCTCACCGCTTCCCGCTGCCAACGGGGCGAAAGCATTGTCGTAATCAAATCAGCCGCCCATAGATCCAGCATTCGACTCGAAATATTGCCGGATCCACCAACGACTTTGATGTAGCCGTTGGCATTTGCCAGGAATTCGTGTCGGGAGGTACCAGTGCCGGAGAGATCTACATACAGGTTGATGCGGCCGTCCAGAATATCCGTGAGGCCCTTTTGGTATAGCAACAGCCCATAATCCAAGTTTTGGGCGGTGAGTTGAATCTTTTTCATCGGCGGATCAACAGCCGTATTGTATTCAAGCACATTGCGCATACGCGCCCCGGTAAAACCGGTGACAAGGGTTGTTGATTTAAATTGTCCGTTTTTTAAATTAATTTCGGCGGCTAAATCCCCAAAATCGCCGATATCCTCTAATCCTGCATCAATGCGTTCGATCTTGATTTCAAGATCCAAATCCACTGCTGAAAGGACATCCACAGGAAGCGTGTAGTTCGGAATGACACGGCCTCTATCCTTGGACGATGCAGATTCTTGATCGGTATCAACCAAATCCATGTCAGCCAAAGAAATTTTACGCGCCAAAATCTGACCGGTAATTTGGGGGCGCGCTCCACCCTTGAATACGGTTATATCCGCCCGCAGATCACTTTTACCGATTCGCAGATCTTCTTTATAGGTGATGGTTTGGCCGCGTGCTGAGATGTTTCCCTGGGTGCGGAAAGGACCGCTCAGCGGCACGACGAAATCAAACAGAGGATCAAGGCCTTCAATTTCTTTGCCGGACAGCTCATATTTAAGATCAAACGCATTAATGTTGATCGGTCTGGGAAAGGTCCCTTCAGCTTTAAAGCGCGTATCTGTTGTCTGAAGGTCCACCCTCACAGGCAAGGCCTTATCCGTTTGGAGAATTTCTGCTAAATTTCCAGAACTAGCGGTTGCATTAAAAGCAATATCTTGCGCTGTTCCACTGAAAGCAATTGTTATTGGTTGCTCTTTTTGGGCGGCCAGTTTCATGCTTGCGACCCGAATAGTGGCCGTCTGGCTGATGATATCAGTCGTGTAGCTTAAATTGGCTGGTTTTACTTGAATCGTAAAAGCGGCCTGCTGGCTCAGCGAACGCAGGGTTTTGCCAGTACTGTTAGCCTGCAAATCGACTACATCGGCCGTACCGCTGACACTATCAGGAAATTTCAGTTGCGCGGAGATTTGTCCGACATCAAGCTGTCTAATTTTTGTTTGCAGCGATACGACAGATGTTTTTCGGCGTTGATTCAGCTTAATTTGACCGTTGATCGCAGCTCCCGATACTTTTCCGCCAAAAGGAACTTTCAGTTTACCATTGGTCAGTGTCATGGTGGCCTTAATACCCTGAATAGGGAGGGGACTGTCTATTATTTGCCTGATTCTGAGATCTAGTTTGGCGTCAAATTTTTTGAGCCAGTCGAGCGTGATGGGACGATCGATGATACCGACTTTCCCGGTTTTAGATGAGGGGTGGGATGAAGCCCTCAAAAGCTCGTCAAGTGTTAGGCGGTCTGATGATAGTTTGCCCGTTAGACTGGGTCGCGGTGTTTTGTCTTCCCACCGGGCGCTGCCGGTTAACCGATTGACGCCTATCTGAATTTTTAGGTTTTTAGCCTCGTGCACCGGCCCATCACTGCGGATCTCAGTGCTCAGATTAAATTTGCCGATGGCTGGAAGAGAAACGCCGATCAATGGTTCAAGCGCTTCCAAGCGGTTGCCGCTAAACCGCGTGGCCATTTGTAAAACCTTGCCCCTTTCCGTGGTGATAATGCTTCCCTTGCCTTGCAAAGTCGCCCCGACCGCCAATGCCTCAAGATTGATCCCCCATGTGGTTCCTTTAGCCTGATCGGGAGTTTTGGGACGGCCCTGAAAAGCCATGTTCAAAGGGATTCGGTCAAGGCGCGCGCCGATTGAGGCCTTGATGGGCCCACTTGCAAGCTTGGAGGCTTCACCCTGCAAAATTCGAATGCGCTTCCAACGGTTGATGTTTTTGAAGTCACCTTTAAGGTTGGTTAGCGCGTAATTTCCTTCGGCAAGCTGGGCGTGAAATGATAGCTGGTACGGACCGCTCGCCGGCAGCTTTACGTTTAGAAG
>JAAUYK010002697.1_pt1 | contig 14031 bp, 6 predicted proteins | sample 7278021 | NCBI WGS metagenome assembly JAAUYK01 (sample SAMN14350223, study PRJNA611818) | marine sediment metagenome | isolation source: surface marine sediment (1.8m) | place: French Polynesia: Moorea | collected 2018-08
ACCAATGCCTGGCTCATAGAGTGGCTGGTCGGGAAGTGTTTCTCGCGTAAGAACTGTGTTATATACTGTCTATAGGCTGTATAGACGCGTGGTTCTAATATACAGAACGAAAAGAAAAGCATTTCCTTGTGTCTCCGTCGACTTAATTGAATACTCTCTCCATCCTTTGGCATTGCACTGTGACACCATCCGACGTCTTGACCTGAGGTCGAAGCACTGGGCTTCGAAATTGAGTGGAATTCGGCACCATACGAATTAACGACTAAATTTCTTTCAGATGGCAAATCCGTTTCTGCATTCAGCAAATGCGGCTACTCAGAGCAATGTGCTTGTCCCTTTCAGATACAATAATTCGTCCATTCAGTCAGTGAAAGTCTGCCTCGAATCAAGACCTGTATTCGCCCTGAGACGTCGGCACGATGAGGTAAACTTCCAAACGCGATTAATATACGTACAGTATTTTGCTTTTCAGCCGCTCGAAAAAAGGTCAATTACTCAATAGCATGTTGGCAAATTTTGGACGGCGTGGATAGCACCGCCATGCTAGTGGTTGGTCGGGTAGATGAATCGAAGCTCGAACTGATGATTCGAGCATCTCCTGTTGATTAATCGGTTAGTTAAAAACAAGGTCATTAGGGGAACTTACACAAGACGTCTTTCCCTGTATTGTCAAGTGGTATTAGCTCCGCACGTAGCTACATATTTGCATCACTGCATGGGACGTCAGTAACAGGAACAGTACCCTGATACATACGAGTAGATGAATATGTAGTACGCACTCCTACGCGTACGTACATAGAACATGTTGTTGGCCATAACACACATTCGTACAGTACATGCATCAGGTGGTACTCGAGTGCCACTGTTCTTGCCTCAATACTCTCCACAAACGATAGTTAGGGCATCGTGACCACTGAATTTGCCAGGAGTTATGCGATTTGGTGATGTCTGTCATGTGTAACTGACATGTTCTTAAGCAACAGTAAAGCAGCGTGCAACCTTGACAGACTGCCACTGATGTGCCTCAAGGAACAGGAACAGTGCCCTGATACATAGATAAATAGGTAGTACACACGCCTACACATGCGTACATAGAGCGTGTTATTGTTCGTAACAACACGTACGTACGGTACATGCATCAGGTAGTACTCGAGTGCCACTGTTCTTGCCTCAACGCTCTCCACGACGACGGTTAGGGGACCGTGGCCACTGAATTTGCCAGGAGTTCTGCAAATTGGTGATGTCGGTCAAGTGTAACTGATCTGTGCCTTGACAGACTATAGGTACGCACATAGAGCATTCTTGGTGCAGACATATGGTATACTGATACTTCAGTGCTATTGTTCTTGCCTCAATGGTCTTTAACTTTGGCACCATAGTTTAAAACTTGAGACCATTGAAGATTGTTGTCTAATAGTTACGTACTTAAACTCCCTTGTGTGAATAAGCTAAAAATAGTTTTCTAGTTAGTTGGTGACTAAAATCTCACTCAGAAGTCAGTGTATGAAAATAAGATATAGGAAGTCCCACATATTAAGATTTTCTACACCTCCTTCTTGGTCATTCTTCTACGTATATAGGCCCCAAAAACTTGCAGTATTGGTTTGTATCTCTTCTACCTGGCAAAGAAAACGATTGGAAATTGAACACTTTTCAATTCCTGTTTAAGTAGTAAGTGGATCAGTTTGATCATGATCATGATGATAAGGATTTGAGTATCAAAGATCCGACAAAAAAATCAGCTACCTTCCAGTCTGGCAAACGTGTCTGATGGTGAGATGTTGGTCTTATGCAAATTTAAATAGTGTCTTCAACGATTAAGCCATCTCTAAATGAATCGACTCGGATACGGATTGGCTACCCCAGACGGATTTAATTCTAGCCTTCCGGCTGCCAGACTGATGACTCGAGTATCTCCTTTTGATTAATCGATTAGTTGAAAACTCTCGGTTGCTTTCCCTCAGGTGCCAAAAATGCGATTTCGAGCGTTAAGGGCGCTTAATGGCTTCATGATATTTCCAAGCTAGCTTATGAAGCTGAGACATACCTCTTTAAGAAATTAATGAGGCTACCAAGCCCGACTCTGTTTCAGATTCTGAAGACTCCTCACTTAATTATCGCTCTCGTATTAATGCATTCCTCTATTTCTATTTCTTTTGCCTAGCTCCGAGAAACAATCCGATGTTCGAGATGCCTCGGACGAGACCAAGCCGGTCCACGTGGAAGAGGAGGAGGAAGAAGAGGAGGACCTGAACGAGGACATGATCCTGATCGACGAGGACGAGTTCAACTTTGGCGAGAGCCTATTGAACGAGTCGGAGAGCGCCGCAGACACCAAGAACGGAAACAGCAGCACCGCGGACGCCGATCCGGACCTCGGCAAGGTCCTGGAGGATGACGACGCCTACGAGAAGAGGAAGCGGCAATTTCTTCAGGAGCCGAAGCCGGCTTCAGCTTCGGCGGGCGTGGAGACCCCGCCGGATCTCGCCGAGTTGGAGCAGGCCATCGGCGCCCTTGACTCCGACGGCGTCCTCAAGTGCCGTGCGAAACTGGTCCGCATTCGGCGCTCGCCGGTCACTTGGAAGCGCGGCCACCCGACCCGCGTCACGTCGGCCGAGGCGTGCATCTTGGACGGCCTGCTCAAGGACAGGACCACCACGGTGAACATCAGCTGTCTGACCATCTGGGGCCACCCTGCGGCCAAGGCAGACTTCTCCTACGTCCTCAAGCGGTTCGACCCGGTGACCCTGATGGTCAAGGCCACCTTCGCCCACGGCAAGATGTTCGTGACGGCGCAGACGGCGACCATCGGGGGCATCACCAATGCGCCGGTGGACATTAACGACGAGGCGAAGCACAGCTTCCCCTTCAAGCAGTGGCTCAAGAACAGGAATGTCACTTTCGACACGTTCAAGAGCTGGATAGGAGGCACGCTTCCGATCAAGCTTTTCTTTCCCTACCCTGCCGCCCTCTCGAAGGGCGTGCTCATCTCCTTCGTGCACGACCCCGACGCCACTGACATCACCAACGTGTCCGACCGGCCGGTGATCGGCGGCTGCGTGAGGATCATCGAGGAGGGCGAGCACCAGGCCAAGGTGGCCTACTTCGACCGCGACGACTTCTTCGCGTACGGCGTGCGGACGCTCCACTTCGACCTGAAGTTCTTCCTCAAGCCGGGCGACATGGTCAAGTGCCAGGTGGAGGTGCTCTCAAACAGCGAGCGGAAGAGGCTGGCAAGGGAGCTGAAGGCCGCCGACCCCGAGGTCAGTCTGTCCACGTCCCTGTGCATGATCGGAGAGACCTTCCCGGGCAACAAGGGCGAGATGACGTCCACCCAGTCGCCGGAGCTGCGCTCCTTCCTCGACAAGAAAGGGATGCTGATCCTTCAGTTCGACCGCCAGCGACTCAACCCCAGCGCGCAGGCGCTCGAGCGGGAGAAGAAGAAGGACCTGCCCTTCGCGCCGACTGGGGCAAACCGGCTGCAGATCGCCAACGCGCTGACCGGAAAGGCGATGCTGACGACCTCCATGTCGGACCCGAAGATCGGCCAGATGCTCGACACCACCGAGGACTTCGAGGTCGCGGTCTTCATCTCGAAGGTGTTCACGCAGGCGCTGATCACCAAGATGCAAGGCGAGCTGAGGGACAAGATCAAGAGCAAGTTCGGCGGCGGCCTCTCCCTCTCCCTGCAGAACCAGATGAACCAGGTGAGGGCGGCCGAGAGGCACGTGCAGCAGAAGCATGCCGCCGGCACGGAGCTGGATATAAAGGCACAGGCGCAATCCTACAGCACGCAGTTCGGGACTATGAAGACAACCGCGGCGGCAGCGGCGACGACGGCGGCGGGACAGGCCCAAGACTACGAGACGTGGCTCAAGGAGCAGCAGCGGGTCAAGAAGGAGGCGGAGGAGAGGAACAGAGTCTCCGCGTCGGCTGCGGCTGCGGCCGCCATCAAGGAAGCTCAGGCTCGTAGTCGCAAGATGCCCTTGCCGAAACCAGTAGAGGCCCAACCGGAGGAACCGGAACCGGAGCTGGAAGAATTCAAGCCGCGCTTCGATGAGAAGGCCAAGCGCAGTCGCTTCGATCAGCAGCGAGCGGCGACTGGAGAAATGAACGCCCCGCCGGCTTCTGCCTCCTCGTTTGCTCAGGCCTTGCCGCGGCCCGAGGTGCAGACGGTCGGCCAGGACCTGTCTGCCTACCCGAACGCGGTTGAGGCCGCCGTGCGCCAGTACGCGCACATGAAGAACACGTACAACCTGCCTCCCGTGCAGAAGCCCATGTGGAACAAGAACAAGTTGATCAAGTAGGTCGATGCAAAGTCTCCCCCTTTCTTGACTAATTCGCCATTTCTTTGCAGCCCTCAGAGAATGCCGATGACGCTTCCGACTCCGGTGGAATCGACGTCGGCGGGCATCGCCCAGAAGTTGAAAGAAGTGGAGGAGAACCTGAAACAGAAGGCGGAGGATGAGCGAATCAGAGCAGAGGCCGCTGCCGCGGAAAAGAAGAAGGAGCTGACGGCGCAGAGGATGAAGAGTGTACTCCAGTCTTACAGAGGCAGCGTGACCCGCAAAGCGACCGTGCCGGAGCCGAAGGTCGAGGAGAGAAAGCCGGCTCCGGCGGCGTCAAACGAAAAGACACTCTCGCCTCTCGAGATGCTCCGCGACTGCACTATCAACAGGAAACTGGTCTCGGTGGAGGACGACCTGATGTGGTTGGGCGGGAACGCGGCCTTCCCGAAGAAGGCGAAGACGAATTTCAAGGCAACGCCCAAGTTCGACTCCGACATCGAGTTCTACACGCTGGAGACGCTCCACTACTTTCTGCAGAACCAGAGCAAGGACCACGGCCAATACATAAGAGGGGCCCTGCTGGACAACATCCCCGTGGTTCGGAAGCCGGACAGGGACAGCCTCACGGCCTACCTAACCGGCCAGGCGAGCTGGGTGGCCAACATCACCGGCGACTCATACAAGGACCTCAATCCCCACCTGTTGGCGGCCACTGCAGTCAGGGCGGCGACGACGACGGCTTCAAGGAGCAGGAGTCCCTCGAGGCGGGCAACACGCAGTCCCTCCGGCCGGAGGAGTCCTAGTCCCAGCTCGCGGCGTAGGACCAGGAGTCCTCCGAGGAGAGGGACGAGAAGCCCTTCGAGGCGCAGCACCAGGAGTCCTCCGCGGAGACAGACCAGGAGTCCGGACAGAAGGAGATCATCGCCTCGGAGGAGGCCGGCCGAGAGATCTAGAAGTCCGGGGGACAGGAGGAGCCGGGAGAGGCGAACGAGGAGCCCCGACGCAAGGAGGCCCGCACAGGTCAACCCGTGGCTAGAGCCCGCCGCAGCATCCAAGTTGGGAGGCGATTCCTACAACCCGTTCGAGCCCACGTCGTCCCCCCCGCGGGAGCGAGAGCCGACCTGGGGATCGAGAACGGAGCCGTCCGGCTACTCGACTTCCAGAGACCCGTGGACGAGCAGCGGAAGGTCGGCCTTGGACGCCTACTCCAGCAGCAGCGAGTACGGCTCGGGCAGGATGGATGTGGCCAAGTTCTCTTATGACCACGCGTCCGCCGGACGGGAGAACGTCGGCTACGGAGCGGTCGACAATGAATACGGCGGCGGGGGTGGCGGCGGCACGAGTGGTCTCATCGACCACGAAAAGTACAGGTCGGGATGGGACGCTCCCGCCAATGGATCCGGCTCCGCCAAGTCTGAGCCTACGGCGCCCCCGCCCCCGCAGATTATGGGGTTCTCGTCATCGTTCAGCTTCGAATGAACGCACCAGCAGAACGAAGTGTATTTTGTTCGCTTTCTACGTATAGTGTACGGTATTTCGCTGTAATATAATATCCGGACGGACAGCTTTGTTTCCTGCTGTACAACACAGACAACGTAAAGCTACCAATTATACATTTCTTTTCTTCAGATGTATCAAGAAGCGAGTTAACACAGAAAGGAACGTCCTCTAAAGAAGGTGGGTATGAAACAAAACTAACTTTGATGACCTAACTGCCTTAATCTTGCAGACATGGAGGCTGCCGACACATCGAGCAACCTGCCGGACTCGGGTTGGCACCATCGCCTTCTCGGCCCGTGGGAGAGCCTCTCCGATAAGGAGCAGCGAGAACTTAAATCCAAGTTCCTTGGCTTGTTGTTCGACGAACACGCCTCGCAGGGCGGACTGGCCGCCGAGTCTTCCGCGTCGCCGTGCCGAGCAAGAATCCGGCGCCTTCTTCATCCGGACTATGCAGTCCTGGGACTCTCCTCCCAACTTTACATCTGCGGCCTCGCCGAGATCGAGGAGGGGCCGCTGCAGGGTCGCTTGGCCGCCTTCCACGCGTCCGAGGTGGCCCTGTTCGGCCATGCGGGCGACTTTGTCGACCTGGTCCGAACCGGCGATGAAATTGTCGCTCCGTCCGTCGCCCCGCTGACTCCTGGCCTGGCAGACTTGAATCTTCTCTTTCTCCGAACGCCCCTTGTCATCGGCGGTGATTCGTCTGCCGGCGGAATCGACGGTGACGGCGCAAGACTAATGTCGTGGTTGCAGGAGAGGGACCTGCAGTTCGTGGACTTTGTTAACAGGCTCTCGAGTGACAAGAAGAAGACCTCTTGCCCTCCGTCGGTAATACGAATAAGAACCTTTTTGGGGATAGTCATTGATGCGCTTTTTTGCTGCTGTTTCAGGCGACCAAGCTCTCTGGAATGATCTCTCTGGTTCGCCCCGAAGACCTCGAAATACGGATAACGTCCGAGGGGCCGTACCTCGGCGAGACGGCCGTCTGCCACAAGAAGCAACTGTTTGCTTGCGGCCTGCCACTGGGCAACGTCGTCGACTTGAAGCGTGTCGTCCGGACCGGAGAGTCCATCGACGCGAAGGTGGCGTCGGTGGCTGGCGAGCTGAGGGCAGTACTAGCTCATGTTGGCTCTGAAACTCCTGACGGATTGGAGGCCTGGCTGGCCAAGAAGAAGATGAAACTGTCTGACTTCAAAGCCGCCTTTGGCGCGAAAGAAGTGAAGCCTACGTTTCAGGAGCGCGTTTCGTGCGTTAAGACAACAGAGGATCCAAGATTCGTCAGTCTGCTAAGAACACAAGAGGATTGTAGGGATGCGCTCGACTTAATTAAGGTACTCGGTGCAGCCATTCTGTCACAAAATCGGGGCAAAAGCCTTGCGGACCCGGACCAAGTAATTGGTCACATAAAGAAGCTGGAGAAATGTGAAGCCGCAGTGAGGACTAGCGACGAGGAGCTCGACGTTAAGCGTCACAAAGCAGACAAGTCGCGTGTTGCCTCCCAAGTTATTGCGAATCCACTCCACCTACTGCGAGAGTGTGTCCAGTCCGGCGAGAGGGTGACCGTCGACGGCGACAACCTTCGTTTCACCAGTGGCCATGTAATGTCCAAGTTGACGCCGACCACATTCGAAGTGGACTCACAGCTTGGGGAGAGGGAGTTCTACACCCTGGGCACGCTGCACTACTTCCTCGAGAACCGACACAGGGAGCACGCCGACTACCTGCGCGCAGCGCTCGACGACAACATGAGCACGGTGCGCAAGGCGGACAGGGAGAGAGTCTGCGAGTACTTTACGTCGTCCAAGAAGAAGAGAAAAGATAGGCGAGAGTTGGAGAGGAACAAGGACGAAACTAAGCCCGTGGTTAAGAAATCGTCCTCGAAGGGAAGAAAGAGATCGTCTGCGACGGAGCGAAGAACGTCTTCGATGGAGAAGCCGAAGGCGACTTCGCGTGAAGAAGAAGAGGCTGAGGACGATCGGAAGACGTCCACACTAAGGTTGAAGGCCCTGGCGAGTAAACTGCTTTCCAAGTCGAAACCCAGCCCTTGGGCAGCCGAGTCAAAATCGTCAGCCCAACCGCCAACCATGGCTTCTAATCTTCAGACGACTACGCAGCCAAATCCCGCATGCTTCTCTGTCCCATCGTCGTCTTCGCAAGAATCTCTGCCTGAGAATGAGGAGGCGTTTAGGCGGTATTTGAGATCGATTTCCTCGCCAGCTACCGACCAACAGTGGCCGTCGAGCTCGGGACAAGTCTATAGGGAACCGTTCGGTTGGAACAAGTGATCTGGGAACTACCTAGAGAGACTATGTGACACGTACATTTCTTCTGTGATACAAAATACAAATATAACCTGTAACGATACAGAGCGTGTTGTCCGCCGACTTAAAGGAGTACAAATACCGCACTTGTTGGTACACCACTCTCTACAGCATCTATGTCTATACTTTCAGATTCCTTCGGCAGAATGGAAACACCAGCCGCCGACAGGGTTCAACCAGACGGCGACAGCGCCGAACAACCAATGGCTGTTGACTGCGATGATGAGGCAACTGCTCATCTCGAAGACGACGGCGCTGTCGCAGCCAAAATGGACGCAGCTGGAGGTGAAAAGGCCGAGGAGGACGAGGATGTCATTGACATCCCAGACATGCTGACGGACACCTTCGAGATGGAAGATGATCCGGTGGATGCCGACCACTACGACGTGGACGAGGGCAGCGCCGAAGTGGCGAGCCTTGTCGACGACAGCGAGATTGACGACGGAGGGGAGAAGGGGGCGGAGAAAGTCGCGCCTAAGCCCTTCAACGAAATATTCCTGCCGACGGCGCAGGAGGACGACCTCCGGCTGCCATTCTCCTTGTTCTTCGGGGAGCGCGTGGCGCACTTGGCGCCCTGGGGAGCTCAAAAGAAGAACTTGAGCGTTGGCAAAAATCGCTGGTGCAAAGCCGTCGTGAAGCAGATCGCCTCCGAAGTGGAATCCTACCCGGCCTTCAGGAGGCCGCTCGTGTGGGGCGTGGCCACCGTGACCGAGGAGGGCAGCGAGTACCTCGGCCAAGACGTCCCCTTCTTTGCACAGCCGGTGGTTTGGGGCTACAACGGTGCTAAGGTTGGCCGACTCATCAAGCCAAAGGCAAGTAGACGACCAAATATTGCAATAAGGCAAGCGTATAATAATGTCAGCCTATCTTGACAACCACAGGACGAGTGCTCCATATGCGTTGCGGCGTCACTCCATTTCAATTCCGAGACGTTCCCCTTCTTCTCCAAGTTCTTACGCGTTGGCGACAGCTCTGGACTTCCTTTCAACGAGTTCGACGATTCCTTCATGCAGTGGCTGGACGAGAGGTCGTGCACCTTCCCCGACTTCCTTGCCCATACGAGGCAAATCCTGCTGCATCCTCACCTCAATGCGCCGGCGAGCGTCGCCAAGTTCACTAACAGCGGCGCCCTCGTGCAAGTCGACGGCTTCAGCGGTCTACTTCCCGTCTCCAGCTCTTCCTTCTACGTCGCCGACTGTCCGGTGGCGAAGTCGACAGAGCTGAAGGAGCACTTCAGGCCGGGGAAGAAAGTGATTGCTCGGTGTACGTGGAACAAGGGCGCCTCTCAACAGCGCCGGCCCACCGCGGTCCTATCCGTGATGGCCAACATCAAAGACGCGCATGCCGAGGCTGTGGGGTTAGCCAACGTCAGCGACGGGCTTAACACCCGGCTCAACAGCGTGCCGTTTCATGTGGCCTACCATGAGCGACTGAGGCAGCTCAGGAATCCGTCTTGCACGCCGAAGCGGGCGCGAGTCACCGTCACTAAACTCGGACTTCCAATGAAGTTCAGCGAGAAAGGCAAGTTGCCAAGGGTACTCAACAACCTCTCGTGGGGCCTTGTTCAATGTCCATCGCTCAAGTTGACGCGAAGCGATGGGAAGAAGGCCGCACCTGCCAAAGCCCTGTTCCTCGGCAACATCAGGATCTTCGGTCACGCGGGGAACTTTTCCGAGTTCTTCGCCAACGTCCAGTGTGACACGCTTCAGTGCAACGCTGACCTCCACGAGGTGCAGACCGAAGCTGCAAAGGTGGCCGGCTTCCAGTATTACGTTAGAGACCTCTACGTCGGTCCGTACGGCAGGGCCTCTCCCGCCTCGGCCGTCACGGACAAGCTATTTGCCAACTGGTTGGGCCAGAAGGGCGTCGAGGAGCAGGAGTTCCTTAGCTACACAATCCCTCCTAGTCAAAAAGTCCCTGAGGATGTTGTCACCATGGAGGGGATTGTGGAGGGCGTCAGCAAGGTTGGGTACATGACAGTTCGGCTTACTGACGGCGCCCTGGCCCTAGCAGCAGGACCATTGCAAAGAATCTTTGTGGGTTCCGTCGCCCTAGGGGGCCTCAGGAACGTACCAAGGTTCTTCTCTGTCGGCTGTGAAGTCGTGGTTGGTCTAAGCCGTGACCCGCCCAACGACCATAGCGTCAAGACTGCTGCCGAGTCGGATTTGGGAGCAACGGAGGAGGATTTAAAGGCGGCAAGGAACGTTTACTGCGTCGTGATGTCGGACGAGGAGCACCTTAGCGCTCTTCCTCCTCCGACCGACGTCTGGCCCTTCGAAAGCAGCGAGAGCAGAGAAATCCCGGCCAGCAGTAAAGTTACTGCTGCAGAGGAGGATACGCCTGCCGTCGTTGAGGATGGCTTAATAGCCCAACTGGCCGACACGTCCGCTTCGTTCGTGGACCCCGGTTTGGAGTACGCGGAGGCGACCGGCGAGGATTCGACGCCGTTCTATTCGTCCGTTTCGGCGCGAGTCCAGAAGGACGGCTTTGCGCAGATGGCCTACAGGGAGCATCTAGCACAGGTGGTAAATGCTCAGGTCGACCGACAGTGGGTGGAAGGCAACGCCACGCTGAAGACGGTCTACGAGGTGGAAATGCTGCCGGGGACAAGTAAGTTAGGCTCAAAATATGCACACGTGAAGTGTTCACATTTTGATTCCCTTTCAGGTGCCGTTTGCGGCGAAATGGTTGTATCGGACGAGGCCAAACCGGAGGAGAAGCGGAAGGTGGTCTTCTTCTTCAACGAGTTCGGTCTCTTCGGCAAGTCGGGGTACGGCCGGTCCGGCGTCTTCAGGCCGGGTGACACGTTCGCCGTCACCATGCGCGGCTGTCTCTCCGCCGCGAGCAGGGACGCCGGATTCTCTGCCTTCGCCAGGAGCGCCAAGTTCTCCTCCACTGACGATGCTGACTGGATCGCCACGAGGGACTCGCAAAAGTCGGAGGGCACGCTCTTGGTAGCGGCACAGGTCTCGAAAATGCCCGCGGCCAGCTCCGCCTGCAAAGTCGTGGAGGCCATCATCACGACTGAAGGCGAAGGTCTCAAGGGCCAGCACGTCCTCTGTCCGGCCAACGTGCTCCACGTGGGCCGGCACCGGATCGGCGCCCGGGGATTGGCAGAGTCCGACTTGCAAGAAGAGTCTGAGCTCGTGCTCAAGATACGCAAGAAGAGTTCGTCCGCGGAGGACTCTCGCTACAAGTTCGACGCCACCATCGCCTGGATTGGGCCGTTCGGGCCCGTCGGCGCCAACGGCATCCCGAGCGTGCTCTTCGGAAACGACGGCCAGAGTTCAAAGCTGTCGTCCTACGCGGTTCTCGACATGTCCTTCGCCGGACAAATGACTCCATCGGTGACCAGCCTGGCACAGAGAGCGTTCACGTCAAGGTTCGCTGGCAACAACGCGATCGGGAACGTGCTGCTGACGAAGCAGGACGTCGCCAACGCCGCCGGGCTCGTCGAGGTCTTGACGCGGGCGTTGATGGCGCACGCCAAAAAGAATGAAACGTCGATGGCGCCTTGGCCGTCGTGCTACCCCAAGGATTTTCCCCTTCAGGAGCCGTCGCCATCACGGCGAGAAGAGGGTGAAGAACAGGCCTCTGCTTCCGCTGTAGAGGCGCCGATTCCGCCAGCGGGACCAAAGCCCCCGACGAGGCATCGCGTAGAGGCTCCGCCACAGGACGAGAAGCAAAACGCAAACTTTCGCGCTCGGTTCGCGACAGCCAATGTCGAGACCTCGCCAGAAGAAGCTGAGGCTTTGTGCAAGATTGCTAGCTACAAAAATGAGTTCTCGGACCTGCGACACCAACTGAACACTCACCTGCTAACCATCAGGGACTTCAACAACAAGGCGGCCACGAGGGACTCCATCGCTTTCGTGAAGACCAATACCGGCCAATTGAAGTCTTCGGTGATTTTCATAATTAGGAACGAGAAGGAGATCTGGTCTCTTCGAAACGGCGGGGAAAAGTGCAGTATAAAGGATGCAGCCGCGTTCGACGCCATGCGGCACAACAGCATACCCGTCCCCAAGAACCACAAGGAGGGGAGTCCTGCCTACGCTGCCATGATAGAATGGCCGAATCAAGTCACATCTCGGGATACGCTTCTAAAGTACAGGAACGCCCTCATCACCGCGGCCGTCGATCTGATGGACAGCATTAATGAGAGCATCGCCCACGTGGAGCACAAGGGAATCGTGAATCCGGACCTCAGGGACGCCAAGAAGAAGAGGAGGCCGGCAAACAAGGCGCAAGCTGTGCAGCTGCTGCTGGACACCAGCAAGAAAATTGTCGAATGGCACAAAGCAGTAGAAAATCATGACAGGAAGAAGCCAAAGAAAGCTCAGGAGAAGAGACCGGTCAGGAGGAAGGAGACGCCGCGGCGGAGCGCCAACAACTACAAGGACAGGAACGAGAGTCATTCTCGTCGGGACCGACGTCAAGAGGAGACCTACAAAGACGACCCACAGCCCCAAGAGGCCACTCAGTTCAACAGTTCCTACATCCAGCCGTACACGGATTACGAAGAGCCCGCGCCCGTCCACTTTTCGAACCCGACTCCGGCCGCCTCATCTCTATTTGAGATCCCGGACAAACAGAAGATCATCCAGCTGCAAAATGCAGCCCGGGAACTGCAAGCGAGAGACGGTTCGGGACGTTCGAGAGCAGGGAGAAGTCCTTCTCCAAGGCGAGACTTAAAGAGGAGGCATCCTGCTGACCAATATCTTGGCAGCACGGAAAAGAGACAGCGGTCCAGAAGCAGGGACAGGGACAGAGGAGGGAGGGACTCTAGACGCGACTGGGAAAGAGACCGGGATCGAGATCGGTCTCGCGAGAGAGCGTCCCGAGATCTCGGCTACGGAGATTATCGCAGCAGCAGTGGTCGTTCGCCTTCGAGAAGGAGCGGCAGCGGGCCGTCGATGCCCCCGGCCGCGCCCAAGCTGTCGATGCACGAGGTGGAGAGCCTGAAGAACTACCAGGGGGATGGCCTGAGCTATGATCGCGTCCCGTCTGACAGTCTCTCGATCTGGGATTCGAGGGCTGAATCATATACCACATCCTCCACTTCGTATTACGACAGCCAGTTGCGAGGCTTCTCGGCCGCCTCCGCCTCCGCCTCATCCTATCCGAAGCATCCGGAGCCTCAGGCCAGCTACGAGTATTCAGTGTACCCGACAGTCAGACCGAGCACTGCGAGTGCCTCTTCGAGCGGGGCGGCCTTCTCATCGGTGTTCTCATTCGGCGACGAGAGAAAAGGCGATCGACTATCGCAACAGCAGCAAAGTTCTGGATCTACCCAACAGCAATACCAGCAGTGGGATTATTACGCCGCATACGGCTCGAAGAAATGATACTGCGTACAAACTTATATGCTTATTTGTACGGCTGAGATGTGATAAATACGAGAATACATCACCTTCATTCATGTTACTTAAAATGCACTGTCACCTGATGTTCCATTCTGAATCCTGTTGCAGGTGCCGCCGATCGATCGCCATGGCCGACTCTAACAACGACATCGTGGGCATCGCCCTGACCGCCGCCGCCGAGCTCGGCCCCGAGCACCGCGTCCGCCTAGGCCGCCTTGTGGACATGACTGGCCGCGCGCTCAAGCTGAACAAGCCGCGCGACGCCCGGCTCGCCGACCTCGTGAGGACGAGGGAGGAGATCCGCGACGCCGTGTTCATCGCCGACACGTTCATCCGCGCGCTGGCCAACAACGCGCAGAAGGAGGTGCGAGACAAGCTGCTCACGCAGTTCGAGGCCTGGTTCAACTTCGTGCTGGAGGCACAGGAGGACATCACGGAGGACATGGAGGCTGCCAGGCTGGAGGACGAGAGGAGGGCCAGGGAGAGGGAGGAGAAGAAGTCACGCGGGGGACAGAGGGAGAGAGAGGTGCAAAACTATCTAATGCCAGTTATTCGGAG
>JAAUYK010058865.1_pt1 | contig 14029 bp, 12 predicted proteins | sample 7278021 | NCBI WGS metagenome assembly JAAUYK01 (sample SAMN14350223, study PRJNA611818) | marine sediment metagenome | isolation source: surface marine sediment (1.8m) | place: French Polynesia: Moorea | collected 2018-08
AGGCCGAGCGCCGACGCTGCGCGCCTGCTCGACACGGACTTCGTGCTCCACGCCGAGCACGGCTGCAACGCATCCTCCTTCACGGCGCGGGTGGTGACCGGCACCAACGCCAACATCCACGCCGCGGTCACGGCGGCGATCGCCGCCCTTTCCGGTCCGGCCCACGGCGGCGCGGCCGAGGACGTCATGCGGATGGCCAAGGAGATCGGCGAGCCCTCCGGGGCCGAGGACTACGTGATCCGGAAGCGGGAGAAGCGCGAGCCGGTCACCGGCTTCGGACACCGGGTCTACCGGGTCGAGGACCCGCGCGCACGCCATATCCGCGACGGCGTGAAGCGGTTGTCCGAGGAGACCGGCCAGCAGCAGTGGTACGAGATACTCGAGGCGGTCGCCAAGGCGATGAAGCGCTACGCGCCTCAGGGGATCCACGTCAACGTGGACTTCTACTCCGGCGCCGCCTACACGCTCTACGGCATTCCGGAGGACCTCTTCGTGCCGATCTTCGCGATCGGCCGGGTGCCCGGCTGGACCCTTCAGGTCCTGGAGCAGCTCGAGAACAACGTGCTGATCCGCCCGCTCCTGCTCTACGAGGGCGCGGCGCCGCGGCCCTATCAGGCGATCGCCGACCGCGGCTGAATCGTCACCGATCGTCCCGGATCAGGCCGGCCAGCTTCTCGATGCCGGGGGCGATCCGCTCCGAGGCGATCGAAGAGAAGCCCAGGCGGAAGTAGTTGCGCGGCGGCTTGGGCGCGTGAAAGAAGACGCTGCCCGGCTCGATCACGATACCCTCGCCGAGCGCCTGGCGCGCCAGCACGTCGCTGTCCAGGCTCTCCGGACCGCGCACCCAGAACGAGGTGCCGCCGAAGGAGGGCGTGGTCGCGCTGTCCGGCAGGTAGCGCGCCAGGGCCGCTCCCATGGCCTCCCAGCGGTCGTGGTAGGTCCGCTGCAGGCGCTGGACCAGGGCGTCGTAGTAGCCGCCGGCGATGAAGAGCGCCACGGTGCGCTGATTGTTGGTCGGCGGGTGCCGCAGCAGCATGCGGCGCAGGGCGCGCAGCTCGCGGATCAGGTCCGCCGAGGCGACCAGGTAGCCGGTGCGCAGGCCCGGCGCCAGATGCTTGGAGAAGGAGCCGACGTAGATCACGTTGCCCGCCATGTCCATCGACTTCAGCGCTGTCGTTGGCTTGCTTACGAAGTTGGTCTCGGCCTCGTAGTCGTCCTCGATCACGAAGAAGTCCTGCCTGGCCGCCTGGTCGAGCAGTGAGACACGGCGCTCCAACGGCAGGGTCACGGTGGTCGGCGACTGGTGGCTGGGCGTCACGTAGACCGCGTCGCAGCGCTCGAGCTCGCGGCCGACCGTCAGGCCCTCGCCGTCGACCGTGATCGGCTTCAGGCGCGCGCCGGCCATGGTGAAGATGTGCCGCACGTCGACGTAGCCCGGGTTCTCGACGCCGAGCACGAAGTCGGGTCCGGCCAGGAGCTGCGCGATCAGGTAGAGCGCGTTTTGCGCGCCCATGGTGATCAGGATCTCGTCGGGCGCCGCCTTGATGCCGCGGCGCGGCAGCACCCGGGTGCGGACCTCCTCGACCAGCAGCGGATCGTCCTCGTCGAAGCTGTCGTCGGCCCAGCTCTTGATCGACTGCACGCCGAGCGCCTGACGCGAGCAGATGCGCCAGGCCGCCGTCGGGAAGAGGCTGGGATCGGCCTGGCCGTAAATGAAGGGATAGGGATAGCGCTGCCAGTTCTTGGGCTTGGTGATCTGGAGCTGCTCCGACGGCCGGAAGCGCAGCCTCGGCCACCAGTCCACGGCCTCGCGCCCGCCCGCCGGCTCGGCCAGAGGCTGCCCGGCCTCGACCGGTCGGCCGACCAGCTCGGTATTGACGAAATAGCCGATCCGCTCGCGCGAAATCAGGAAGCCCTCGTCGGCCAGGGCCTGGTAGGCCAGCACCACGGTGTTACGCGACACCCCGAGCGACTGGGCCAGGCGGCGGCATGACGGCAGTGGCTCGTCCGCGGCGAGCCGGCCGTCCAGGATCGCGTCGACCAGGTGACGGCGGAGCTGCGCCTGCAGGCTCACGTCGCCGTGGTGATCGACCGGGAAGATCAGGTCCCGCATGCTTGGCCTCAAGCAATCCCTGCAACTGGCCCGTGACCGGGCCGGGCGCCGATTCTAAGGTGCCGACGTCTGGGGAACAAGCGGACCACCCCCATGATCCGGCCTGTCATGCCCGGCCGTAAGTGTCTAGATTGCGGCCGCAGGGTGCTGAAGGGGTCGAGTTGGGGATGACGAGTGAGAGGCAGGTAGGGAACGGCGACCCGCGGGTCGAGACCTCGCCGAAAGTCGGCGATGAGGTGAAGTGCACGACCTGCTACATGTGCGCCTGCCGCTGCGGCATCAAGGTCCACCTCCAGGACGGCGAGATCCGCTACATCGAGGGCAATCGCGACCACCCGGTGAACAAGGGCGTGCTCTGCGCCAAGGGCTCCGCCGGGATCATGAACTACAAGTCCCCGGCCAAGCTGTCCAAGCCCCTGAAGCGGGTCGGGCCGCGCGGCTCCGGCGAGTTCGAGGAGATCGAGTGGGAAGAGGCGCTCGACACGGCCGTGGCGTGGCTGGCCCGCTGCCGGGCGACGGACCCTAAGAAGCTCGCCTTCTTCACGGGACGCGACCAGAGCCAGTCCCTGACCTCTTGGTGGGCGCAGCAGTTCGGCACGCCCAACTTCGCCGCTCACGGCGGATTCTGCTCGGTCAACATGGCGGCCGGCGGCCTCTACACCATCGGCAGCGCCTTCTGGGAGTTCGGCGAGCCGGACTGGGAGCACACCAAGTACTTCCTCATGTTCGGCGTCGCCGAGGACCACGACTCCAATCCCATCAAGACGGGCCTCGGCAAGCTAAAGACCCGGGGCGCAAAGTTCCTCTCGGTCAATCCGGTGCGCACGGGCTATTCGGCCATCGCCGACGAGTGGATCGGCATTCGGCCCGGGACGGATGGCCTCCTGGTCATGGCCCTGATCCACGAGCTCCTGAAGGCAGGCGCCATCGACGAGGAGTACCTTGTCCGCTACACGAACGTGCACTGGCTGATCATCGACGAGCCGGGCGCGGACGACCATGGCTGGTACATCCGCGACGAGGACGGCACGGCCTTCTGCTGGGACGGGGAAAAGCAAGAGATCGCACGGTCGGATTCCGTGGCTGCCAAGCCGATCCTGGCGGGCCGGGTCACCCTGCCCGACGGACGCAAGGCGGTGCCCAGCTTCCAGCGCCTTGCGGAGCGTTATCTGGACGAGGCCTACGCGCCGGAAAGGGTCGCGGAGACCTGCGGCGTCCCGGCGGCAACCATCCGGCGCATCGCGGCGGAGCTGGCGCGGGTCGCCTTCGAAGAAGCCATCGAGCTCCCGATCCGGTGGACCGACTGCTTCGGCCGCAGGCACGACAAGGTGGTCGGCAGGCCGGTCGCCATGCACGCCATGCGCGGCATCTCGGCCCACAGCAACGGATTTCACACCTGCCGGGCGATCCACATCCTGCAGCTGCTTCTCGGTACGATCGATGTGCCCGGCGGCATGCGCTACAAGCCGCCCTACCCGAAAGCACTCTACTCGCTTCCCAAACCCTTCGGCCGGAACCGGGAGGTCAAGCCGAACACGCCCCTGGCCGGTCCGCACCTGGGCTTCCCAATGGCGCCCGAGGAGCTGCTGATCGACGAGGACGGCAAGCCCCAGCGTATCGACAAGGCCTTTTCCTGGGAGGCGCCGCTCGCCACCCATGGCCTCATGCACATGGTGATTCACAACGCCTGGAAGGGCGATCCCTACCCGATCGACACGCTGTTCTTCTACATGGCGAACATGGCCTGGAATTCGTCGATGAATACGGCCCGGACCATGGAGATGCTGACCGACAAGGATCCGGAAACCGGCGACTACAGGATCCCTAGGATCATCTATTCCGACGCCTTCTACTCGGAGATGGTGCCCTACGCCGATCTGATTTTGCCGGACACCACCTATCTCGAGCGCCACGACTGCATTTCGCTCCTGGACCGGCCGATCAGCCACGCCGATGCCGCGGCCGATGCGATCCGCCATCCCGTGGTCCAGCTGGACCGCGACGTTCGGCCGTTCCAGACCGTCCTGCTCGACTTGGGCGCGCGCCTGGGCCTCCCGGGCATGGTCAAGGAAGACGGCAGCCCGCTCTACCCCGGCGGTTATGCCGACTACATCGTGAATCATCAACGTCGTCCGGGTCTGGGACCGCTGGCCGGCTGGCGCGGCGCGGACGGGTCCGAACAAGGAACCGGCGCACCCAACCCCGATCAGCTGGACCGCTACATCGAGAACGGCGGGTTCTGGACTTACGAGATCCCCGAGGAACACAGGTACCACCGCTACGCCAATCAGGGATACCTGGACTGGGCCTTCGAGATGGGCTTCATCACCAACAAAAAGCAGATCGTGATGAAGATCTACTCGGAAGCCCTGCAGAAATTCAAATTGGCGGGGCAAGGCCACGGCGTCATTCAGCCCCCGGAGCGGGACCGCGCGCGAATCGCCACGTACGCCGATCCCCTGCCAATCTGGTATGCGCCCTTCGAGGAGGGCATGGTCGATGGCGGCGAGTTTCCGATGCATGCCATCACGCAGCGGCCGATGCAGATGTACCATTCCTGGGGCTCGCAGAACGCCTGGTTGCGCCAGATCACCGGCGAGAACTGGCTCTACATCAACCGGAAAAGGGGCGAGGAGCTCGGCATCGCCGACTGGGACTGGGTATGGGTCACCAGCCACAACGGCCGGATCAAGGTTCAGGCCAAGCTGATGGACGGGGTCAACCGGGACACGGTCTGGACCTGGAACGCCATCGGCAAGCGGCCGGGCGCCTGGAACCTGGACCCCGAGGCCTCGGAGGCGACGCGCGGCTTCCTCCTGAACTACCTGATCTCGGAACTGCTGCCGGCGGACGGCGAGAGTTACCGCTATTCGAATTCGGATCCGCTGACCGGACAAGCGGCCTGGTTCGACCTGCGAGTCAGGATCGAGCGGGCGGCCGATCACGAACAGGGCGAAATGGAGCCGCGATTCGAGCCGACCCAGAGACCGCCCAATCTCGCGCCGGCGCCGGAGATCCTGCGCTACGGCGAGAGCTTCCGCCAAAGCCGGGAACGGGAGCCGGCGGAATGACGTCGCTCCCCGAGAAGACAAACAAGAAGCTGGGCCTGGTGATCGACCTGGACATCTGCGTCGGCTGCCACGCCTGCGCCGTAAACTGCAAGGAGTGGAACACAGGCGGCCACATGGCCCCGCTGACCGACCTGAACCCCTACGGCAAGGGGCAGGACGGGGTCTGGTTCAATCGCATCCACAGCTACGAAGTCGAATGCGAAGGCAACCAGGCCAACATGACCGTGCATTTCCCGAAGTCATGTCTTCATTGTGAGGACGCGGCCTGCGTGACCGTTTGCCCGACAGGTGCGAGTTACAAGCGGGCCGAGGACGGCATCGTCCTCGTCGATGAGGACAAGTGCATCGGTTGCAAGCTTTGCTCCTGGGCTTGCCCCTACGGCGCGCGGGAGTTCGACAGCGACCAGGGAGTCATGAAGAAGTGCACGCTCTGCATTGATCGGATCTACAACAAGAACCTCGAGGAGGTAGAGCGCGTGCCGGCCTGTGTCTCGACCTGCCCCGCCAATGCGAGACACTATGGTGATTTGAGCGATCCGAATTCCGAGGTCTCCAGGTTGGTCGCGGAACGCGAGGGCTACGACCTCATGCCGGAATTGGGCTACAAGCCGACCAACAAGTATCTGCCGCCGCGTCCGCGGACGGACTCCAGCCCAGGCCGGGCCCCCGAAGCCTCCCCGGCGCCAGAACCGGAGAACCGGCTCCTGCGGTGGCTTGACCGGGCGCTGTCGCGCTAGGGAGGGCGCAGCTTTGCATCCGGCGTTCTCGGTCATCTTCTTCACTGTGTCCTCCGGCGCCGGCTACGGACTGCTGTTCCTGCTCGGCCTTCTCGTGCCTGCTGGACTGATCCCGGTCGAGCGATGGCTCGGCCTGGCCGCCATGGCGGTAAGTCTCGGTTTGATCACGCTCGGCCTCCTATCTTCGACCTTTCACCTCGGGCACCCGGAACGGGCTTGGCGCGCCTTTAGCCAGTGGCGCTCGTCCTGGCTGTCCCGGGAGGGCGTCCTGGCGCTCATCACCTATTTGCCGGCGGCGTTGTTCGGCGCCGGTTGGGTCTTCCTCGACAGTGCATGGGCCTGGGCCGGCATCGTCTCGGCGCTCGGTGCGGCAGCGACGGTCTACTGTACGGCGATGATCTATGCGAGCCTCAAGACGATCCGACAGTGGCACCATCGCTGCACCGTTCCGGGCTATCTGCTCTTCTCCGTCGCTGTGGGCGCGCTCTGGCTCTGCGCGATTCTCGCGCTGTTCGGTCGGACCGCGGACTGGCAGGGCCTCTTGGCGGGCCTGCTCCTGGTTCTGGCCTGGGCGGTGAAGTGGTCTCATTGGCGGTCGGTCGACCGTGAAGCCGCGCGCAGCAGCCCGGAAACGGCCACGGGTCTGGGCCACCTGGGCAAGGTGCGGATGTTCGAGTCGCCCCATACCGAGGAGAACTATCTCCAGAAAGAAATGGGTTTCCGGATCGCCCGCAAGCACGCCGACAAACTGCGCCGGCTGGCGCTGCTTTTCGGTCTTGCCGGGCCGATCTTCTTTCTACTGGTCGCCGAGATGTTTGCCGGATGGCCGTCGGTTGTGCTCACCCTGCTGGCCCTGGCCTCGGGCATGCTCGGCGTCCTGATCGAACGCTGGCTCTTCTTTGCGGAAGCCACCCACACGGTGACGCTCTATTATGGAGCCGAAGCAGCCTGAGCGGGGTTGGCGATGGGCTTCTATCAGGACCGCGTCGTTCCCTTCCTTCTGCACCACGGCATGAAGGACCAGAGGCTCGCCCGGCTGCGCCAACGTGTGGCGCCCCATGCGGGCGGCAGGGTGCTCGAAATCGGCATCGGATCGGGCTTGAACTTCCCTTTCTATAGCTCTGAGGTTAGAGCTCTTTTCGGCATCGACCCCTCGCCGCCTTTACTTTGCCGCGCGCGCCAGGCAGCCAGCGGCTTCCCCTTCCCCACTTCGCTGCATGAAGGCAGTGCCGAGGCCCTGCCCTTCGACACGTCAGACTTCGACTGCGTGGTCACGACCTGGACGCTCTGTACCATCCCGGATGCCGCGCGGGCCCTGGCCGAGATCCGGCGGGTGCTCAAGCCCGACGGCCGGCTGCTCTTCATCGAGCATGGCCATGCGCCGGACCCCCGCGTCGCGGCCTGGCAGGACCGGCTCAATCCGCTCTGGCGCCGCGTCGCCGGCGGCTGCAACATGAACCGGCCGATCGACCGCATGATCGGGGACGGCGGCTTTCGGATCGAGCGCCTGGAGACCGGCCACCTGATCCAGGGGCCCAAGCCGCTGACCTTCCTGTTCGAGGGCGTGGCGCAGCCCCACTGACGAGAACACGCGAGGAGACCATGACCCGCCGGAACATCTCCCAGGGCTCGCCCTTCGAGCAGCAGATCGGCTATTCGCGCGCCGTCGTCCACGGGAGCACGGTCTACGTCGCCGGTACGACCGGCTTCGACTATACGACCATGACCATCTCGGACGACGTCGCCGAGCAGGCCGAGCAGTGCCTCAAGAACATCGGCTGGGCGCTCGAGCAGGCCGGCTGCGGCTTCGAGGACGTGGTGCGGGTGCACTACATCCTGCCGGACGCCGCCAACTTCGAGCCCTGCTGGCCGGTGCTGCAGAAGTACTTCGGCGCGGTCCGGCCGGCCGCCACCATGTTCACCGCTGGCCTCCAGGACCCGCGCATGAAGATCGAGATCGAGGTGACGGCGGTGAAGCCCTAGGGCATGCGCCGCAGCGCGCTGATCCTGGTCCTGGCGGTTGCGACCATGGCGGTCCCGGCTCAGGCGGCGGCGCCCATGACCTGGCAGGTCGAGAAGCTGCGCGATGCGGCGACCGGCCTCCGGTCGTGCCACGTTCGCTCGCTCGGCGGTCACGTCACCGCCGTCCTGGCCGAGGCCTCGCCGTCCGCCTCGCCCGCGTGGTCCGTGCGGATCGGCTTCGACAACCGCCCCGGCTCGCTGCGCTATCTGCGCGTCGGGCGCAGCATTCATCAGACCGACGCGGCGTCCTTTCGCGGGCCGGAGGCAAAGGCGATCGTCGAGCGCCTCAAGGCGCCCGGCGAGTTCGTCTTTGAATGGGAACTGGGGTCCGGTGCGAATAAGCAGGGCGGTCTTTTCCTGACAGGCGACTTCGCGGAAAAGGCCGCGGTTTGCGAAGATTGGATCGCCGGCCGCCGCGCTCGGAATGTCCGCACAGCACCCAACTTCGGGCTTTCCGGTCCGTCCTCGGGCTATGGATCCGCTGCTTCGATCGCGCCCCTCATGCCGAGAGTTCCAGGACTTCGCCGTTGGCCAGCATCGCCGTGACCGCGAGGTTGCGCCGTTGTTCGATCAGCCGAGCCAATCGGTCCTGGTCGAGATGGAACAAGCCTGTGGAAAGGGCGTCGGCCTCGGTCGCGGTTGGCGCGCTTACCGACAGGCTGAGATAACGGTGGGAACTGCGCCCTTTGGCAGGGTCGAAAAGGTGGTGGTGGCCCCCCGAATCATCGAAGCGGGAGCCGTGGCCGGCCGAAGTCGCCAGGGCCGCGTGCTCCAGATCGAGCGTTTCGTAGAGTTGCGCCCTCTGCCGCGGGTCTTCGAGGCCGATGGACCAGGGCCGTCCCGCCGGGTGTCGGTCCAGTGCCCGCAGCTCCCCGAGATCGATCAAGCTGTGGCCGAGGCCCTCTTGGCGAAACAGATCCGCCACCCGGTCGGTGATGTAGCCCTGGGCGATGCCGTTGAGCGTGATCGCCATTCCCGGCTTCTCGAATGCGACGCGGGCGGAGTCGAAGGAAACCGCCTTGAAGTCGACCCGCGTCAGGGTCTCGGCGATGGCGGCCGCACTCGGTCCGCCCGCCGCGGCGCTCGTTCCCGTGAAGTGCTGTGCATAGAGCCGCCACAGCGGCTGCACCGTTATGTCGAACGCGCCCTCCGTGATTTCGCCGTAGCGCCGCGCCTCGGCCAGCAGACGAAGCAGGTCGAGCGGCGGAGCGTGGAGAACGCCATCGCGGTTCAGGCGGGAAACCGCCGAGTCCGGACGGTAGAGACTGAAGACCCACTCGAGGCGCTCGATCTCGTCGAGGGCCTGCCGGATCAAGCTTCGGCCGCGTTCCGGGTCGGGGTGCGCGAGCCTGATGGAGGCGCGGGCGCCGAGCGCCGTGCCCTGCCAGGTCTGGAACTCGATTCCCGCGCCGCCTGAGCTCTGACGAAACAGGCCGAGACCGGTGGCTGCGGCGGCGATGCTCAAGAACCGCCGCCGGCCGGCGAGCAGCTGGTGCGTCATTGGTGGGCCTCCTGAGTGTCGTGCCGGGCGTGTCCTTTGTCGTGTCCCGCCGCATGCCGGTGCGCGGGGGAATCGTGCTGCTCGTGGCTTACCCCTGAATCGTCGCTATCCGGGACCTCGCCGAGAACGGCGTCGGCCGGAATATCGGCGAAGGCGACTACGGTGCCGCCATGCTCGGCGATGAAAGCCTCGGCCGCGGGCCGCTCTGAGAAGGGGACGGTCTCGGGCGCGCCCATGCCTCCCCGCCGTCCGCTGCCGATCACGTACCAGGCGGCCCTGGCGTCGATCCAGGTCCCTGCCTCAGGCGCCGCCCAGCTCGCCCGGCCCATGTCGTTCACGTAGATGGCCGCGATGTTCTTGGCTTCCTCGGGCAGGCGGGTGAAGGCGACGGTGTCGCGCACCGAGCTGAACCAGATTGGCTCCGCCCGGTCGGTCAGGAAGATCTGCCCCTTCGGCCCGGGGTGATCCTCGACGATCATGTTGCAGTAGTGGCCGATAGCCTCGCGGGTCAGCTCCTGCGGATCGGGAGCCTCGACCCTCTGATCTTCACCGCAAGCGGGAAGCAGCAGCAGGACAGCCAGCACCGCGCGGCGGATTTCCTTTGTCACCATGTCTAGATCTCCCTGCGCCGGAACAGAGCGACGGTGGCGGCCAACGGCAAGGCGACCCAGGCCAGCATGATGAGAAGGGGCAACTCCAGGCCAAGGCCGGCCTCTGACGCCAGTCCCGCCATGCCGGACGCCAGGCCCACCCCGTCCGAGCCGGTCAGATTGAAGATCCTGTAGGCATCGGTCGGATTGACCAGCAAGAGCGCCGAGATCAGGTTCTGGCTCATCGCCTGCCCCTGGTCGGCGATGAGCAGTCCGAGCAGCGCCAGGTCGTAGATCACGACGAAGAGCAGCCAAAGACCGATGGCCAAGCCCGCGGCCGTGGCCCGTTCCCGCACCAGGGCGCTGGGCAGATAGCCGAGGCAGAGGAACACGGCCCCGAGAAGAAGCGAGCTCGCCATCATGGCGGAAAAGGCCCGCCAGTCTACTGCCGCGCCGTCGGCGACCAGGGACACGCCGGGGAGCACCAGGCCGTATCCGATCAAGATCGCCAGCGCGAGGATCGCGGTGTGGCCCAGGAACTTGCCGAGCACCACCTGCCAACGCGCCACCGGATAGGCCAGGAGCAACAGCAAGGTGCCCCGTTCCGCCTCGCCGACGAAGGCGTCGTAGGCCAACATGAGGGCGAGCAGCGGCAGGAGATAAACCGTCAAGCTGGACAGGCTGACGATCGTAACATCGAAGGCGCCGGCCTTGACGCCGCCGACCGGTGCCGAGCCCAGAAAGGCGAGCGACAGGGCAAGCGTCGCCAAGAGCAGAATGGCGGCGGCAATCCAGCGGTTGCGCAGGCCGTCGCGCAGCTCCTTGGCGGCGAGGATCATGAGCACCCTCATGACGGGCCTCCGCCGGTAGCGAAGTGCTGATAGATCTCCTCCAGCATCGGCGGCCGGATATCGATGTCCTGAACCGTCTCGCCCATGGCGGCGAGCTGCCGGACGATCGTCATCTTGTCGGCGCCGAGGCAGGTCAGATCGACCGTGCGGCTGTTGACGCTTCGCACTTCGCCGAGGCGGTCGATCCGCTCGGCAAACGGCCCGGCGTCGCCCGGCTTGACGGTCACCCGGACCCGGATCGGCAGATTGGCGGCTTCCCGCAAGGCCTCCAGGGTACCGCAGGCGACGAGGTGACCCTGATGCATGATCGCGACCCGATCGGCCCGGGCTTCGATTTCGGTGAGCGCGTGGGAGGAGATCAAGGCCGTGACGCCCGCCGCGCTCTGATCCGATAGCAGCTCGTAGAAGGCGCGACGGAAAGCGGGGTCCAAGCCGGTCGTGGGCTCGTCGAACAGCAGCAGCCGTGGTTTGCCGAGCATTGCCTGGGCCAGGCCGAGACGCTGTCGCATGCCCTTCGAGTAGGTGCCGACCCGCTGACTTCGGGCTTCAGAGAGGCCGAAGCGCTCCAGCAGACCGTCGCAAAGGTCCGTGTCCTGGCCCTTCAGCCTGGCGTAGAACTTCAGAACCTCGCGCCCGGTCAGGGCGCCCTGGAAGGCAACGTTCTCCGGCAGGAAGCCGGTGCCGCCGCGGTAGCCGGCGGCCCCGGCGCTTGCCGGATCCTCGCCCTGCACCCTGATCCGGCCCGCGCTCGGCCGTGTCAGCCCCAACGCCAGCTTGATCAAGGTCGTCTTGCCGGCCCCGTTGTGGCCGACCAGTGCCAGGCACTCGCCGGTTTCCACGCCGAGGCTCACGTCGTAGAGGACGGTCTTGCGGCCGTAGCGCTTGGTGACGCTCTCGAATTCGAGCATGTTCCCCGGGGCCCGCATGGCGATCAGCGTTCCGTCGTCCCTGCCCCGTCGGGTGGGGCCATGAGCGGCGCACTGTCGGTGACGCCACCCGGATGAAGCGCCGGGAATTCCGACTGGGCCCAGCGCAGGACCTGCACGGCCGGGCTGTTCAGCAGGAGCTTGGCGAGCGGCTGGCGCCAGACGATCTGGTCGACCAGTCCGTTCGGGCGGTAGGGACGCTCGGCGATCCCGTCGTTGTCGAGGTCGAAGGCCGGGTTGTCGCTCCAGTAGTTGCCTTGGCCTTCGACCGACCACTCCACTTCGCGCGTGCCGACGTACTTCACCTGGGTTCGATTGCCAATGAAGGCGTTGCCGGCAATCTCGTTGCGTTCCGAGCCGGCGGTGAAATGAATGCCGATGGCGCAGCCCTGGAAACGGTTGCCGCGAAAGCTGTTCTTGTTGGCGTTGTAGATGAAGACGCACTTCTCGGCGCCGCCGCGCACGGCGTTGCCTACGATCTGCGACCTGTTGGCGTAGTTGAACAGGAAGCCGTGATCGCGGTCGCCGTCGGACAGGTTGTCCCGTACCGTCAGGCGGTGTGAGAACATGACGGCGTAGCCGACATGATTGCCGCGCGAGACGTTGCCGGAGACCTCGCTGTCATTGGTGTACATGTAGTGAATGGCGAAGCGCAGCTCACCGAAGCGATTGTCGCGGAAGGAGTTCTGCTTCGAGGTGGTGACGAAGATGCCGTCGCGCCCGTGGCGGATCTCGTTTCCCTCGACCACAGAGCCCGGCGTGTTCCAGAGCTGCACGCCGTTGCCCCGCTCGTTCACGCGCAGATCCTTGCGTCCGACGATACGATTGCCCCTGACGACGGCGTCGCGCGGTCCCTTGAGATAGACGCCGATCAGATTGCCGGCCAGCCGGTTGTCCTCGATCAGCGCCCGGCTGCCGGCCACAGTGACGAAGATGCCGCTGTCCTCCCGTTCCAGGCTGGCGCCGGAGTTCTTGACGGTCAGTCCGCGCAGGACGACATCGGGCGCGGCCACGGTGATCACGGTGCCGGCGCCGCCGCCGTCGATCACGGTCTCGGGATGTCCGACCAGGGAAAGGGGACGTTCGATCCGGACCGGCCCTCGATAGCGGCCGGCCTTGAGCTGCAGAACATCGCCCGGCGCCGCCCGGGCGAGGGCTTTGCGCAAGGCCTCGGGTCCGGGCTCGACCGCTACGGTGGCGGCCAAGACCGCGGCCGGGCCGAGGCACCCGAGGACAAGCCCCGCGGCGGCCAGGAAAGCCCTGGCCACCGGGAGCCTGCCAAGCTTTCGAACGCCCGACGGCATCACGCCGAGCGCGGCTCCACCAGCATCCGGCCCCGCATCTCCATGTGGAGCGCGTGGCAGAACCACTGGCAATAGAACCAATGCACGCCCGGCCGGTCGGCAACGAAGGTGGCCGAGGCTGTCGCCTGCGGGCCAATCTCGAAGGCGATGCCGTAGTTGGCCAGGGTGAATCCGTGAGTCAGGTCGTCCACGTCATCGATGTTGGTGACGATGATCGTCACCTCGTCTCCCTGCTTGACCGTGAACTTCTCCAGGCTGAAGGACGGCGCCACGGAGTGCATGTAGACGCGGACCTTGTTGCCGTCCCGGATGACGTCGGCAGCGATTTCCAGGTCGATCCCGTCCTGCTCGGCCTGCTTTCGCGTCTCCTCCCAGATCGGGTCCTTGCGGTCCCAGATCGAGTTCGGGTTGACCACGTCGGCCCGCACGATGATGCAGTCGTGCGGCTCGGCGAAGGTGGGTCCGTCGTGGACCACCTTCATCTCGTCGCCCGAGATGTCGATCAACTGCTCGTTCTCCGGCTTCAGGGGACCGACATTAAGGAAGCGGTCCTTGGAGAACTTGTTGAGCGACACCAGCCACTTGCCGTCCGCCTCCTTGGTCTCGCCCATGGAGGTGTGGTTGTGGCCCGGCTGGTACTGGACATCGACCTTGTGGAGGATCGGGTCGACCGCCTCGCCCTTGAAGGCCCGGATCGCCTTCTCCATGCTCCACTTCGCCACCTGGCTGTCGAGGAACAGGGTCGTGTAGCAGTTGCCCTTGTTGTCGAAGGCCGTGTGGAGGGGTCCCAGTCCCAGTTCCGGCTCGGCCACGATGCAGCCGCGCGGCTCGATCCTGTCGGCGAAGACGTCGGGCAGCTTGGTCACGTCGATCACCGAGACCGTCGGCGACAGCTTGCCGTTGATCACGATGTG
>JAAUYK010156183.1_pt1 | contig 14029 bp, 9 predicted proteins | sample 7278021 | NCBI WGS metagenome assembly JAAUYK01 (sample SAMN14350223, study PRJNA611818) | marine sediment metagenome | isolation source: surface marine sediment (1.8m) | place: French Polynesia: Moorea | collected 2018-08
CTAACAGTTGTTTATAACTTAAGCTTTCGTGATTTCCTGGTTCCAATACCACATAAGCATTGAAGTAAACAATCTGTTCCACATCTCGCAATGGCATATCTAACAAAATTGCCATATAACTTGGAATACCCTTGAGATACCAAACATGAGTTACTGGTGCTGCTAGTTTAATGTGTCCCATGCGGTGACGGCGCACCCGTGACTCAGTTACTTCGACTCCACATCTTTCACAAACAATACCACGATGTCGGACTCGTTTATATTTTCCACAATGACATTCCCAATCTTTCGCCGGACCAAAGATGCGCTCGCAAAACAACCCATCCATTTCTGGTTTGAGAGTCCGGTAATTGATAGTTTCTGGCTTAGTTACTTCTCCTACCACAGTACCATTTGGCAGAGTTCTTTCTCCCCAAGCACGAATTCTGTCTGGAGAAGCTAACCCAATTTTGACATAATCAAATCTTTGTTCAAGTTTTGGCATCGATAATAATGGATAATTGATAATTGATAATTGATAATTAATAATGGGTAATTAAATAATGGATAATTGATAACTTTTTATTGGTCATTTGATTTGCTCGATTTGATAATAGTCGTCAGGAGTTTTAAGAGTTCTATACAATCTTGATTAATTGAGTTAAATCCTCTGACATCAATGTAATCTGCGTGATGTAATAGTTCTAACCAATAGAGAGTCTCATTGGCCTCTTTCAGAGCAATAGCCATTTTGTGTACAAAGTCGGCACGACTTTCGGCGTGTTCGGCTTCGCGCACCAAAGCCCCAATTGCGGTACCACTACTAAGTAGCTGCTTTGATAGAACATACTCCTGTTTCTCTTGACTAAGATACTTTGACAATTTAACAATTCTGCAAATGCAAATACAAATGATTTTTCTTTAACTACATTATTTTTCATAGTTAATTATCAATTATCCATTATCAATTATCCATTATTCTTCGTTCCCTTCAGTCGATAATGATTCATATACAGGACGAGTTGGTGTTCGCTTGCATGGCAAATCTGCCATTAAGTCAACCTCCACATCCTGAGTAGTACCATCATCCATAGTTTCTACTTTGTGGGCGGCAATATCCAAACATAGAGATTGTAACTCTCGCATCAATACCTTGAAAGATTCAGGAGTACCAGGTCTTGGAATTGCCTTTCCTTTAACAATTGCATTCAACGCCTCATTCCGACCCTGCATATCATCGGATTTCACAGTCAACAATTCTTGCAAAGTATAAGCAGCACCAAAAGCCTCTAATGCCCATACTTCCATTTCTCCAAAGCGCTGACCGCCTTGTTGCGCCTTACCACCCAAAGGTTGCTGTGTCACCAGAGAATAAGGTCCTGTGGAACGAGCATGAATCTTATCATCAACTAAGTGAACCAGTTTCAACATATAAGCAACTCCCACAGTCACCGGACGGTCAAATCTTTCTCCTGTCCGGCCATCATAAACCCAAAGTTTCCCTGGATGGTTATCATCAAACGCCCAATCTTTACCAGAATTATCCCTGGCTAATTGTAACATTCGATGCACTGTTTCCCTTGACTTTTCTGCACCGTGCATCTCATCAAACGGCACGCACTTAAAACGCACACTTAAGATTTGACCAGCCCATCCTAACAAGCACTCAAAAATCTGCCCTACATTCATTCGGGAAGGTACGCCTAATGGATTTAACACTACATCTATAGGAGTACCATCGGGCAAATAAGGCATATCCTCAATGGGTAAAATTCTGGAAATAATACCCTTATTTCCATGTCGCCCCGCTACTTTATCTCCTACCTGAATCTTCCGCTTTTGAGCTACATAAACCCTGACCACCATATTTGCTCCTGGTGGCAACTCATCTCCTTTTTCTCTGGTAAATACTCGGACATCAACAATACGACCTTTTTCACCATTGGGAACTCGTAGAGAATTATCTCGTACATCCCTTGCTTTCTCACCAAAAATTGCCCGCAACAACTTTTCCTCTGGTGGTTGGTCAGACTCTCCCTTGGGCGTGACTTTTCCTACAAGGATATCCCCAGATGTTACCCAGGCACCAACCCGGATAATTCCCTGTTCGTCCAAGTTTCGCAGACCGTCTTCCCCTACATTAGGAATTTCCCTCGTAATTTCTTCTGGTCCTAATTTTGTCTGTCGAGCTTCAATTTCAAACTTTTCAATATGAATAGATGTATAAACATCATCATATACTAAGCGCTCACTAATCAGAATTGCATCCTCATAATTATAACCTTCCCAAGGCATATAAGCTACCAAAACATTTTGCCCTAAAGCCAATTCAGCACCTTCAGTGGAGGAACCATCAGCTAATACTTGACCCGCTATTACTTGGTCTCCCTCATATACTAGAGGTCTTTGATTTAAGCAGGTATCTTGGTTAGACCGTTGATATTTACATAGTGGGTAATCTGTTTCATTACCCTCTTTGTCAATTACAGATATCTTGGTTGAGTCTACATAGCTAACTTCTCCATCCGTCCGAGTAACAACTACCATACCAGAGTCGCGGGCGGCTTGAGCTTCTAGACCTGTTCCGACTAGAGGTCTGTCTGGATTTAACAATGGCACTGCTTGTCGTTGCATATTGGAACCCATCAACGCGCGGTTAGCATCATCATGTTCCAAAAACGGAATTAATGATGTGGCCACTGAAACTACCTGCACTGGTGAAACTGCTACATAGTCTACTTGTTGGGGACTGGTAGTGGTAAAGTCTTGTCGGTAACGTACTGGTACAACGTCCCCCAAAATCTTCCCTTCCGCATCAGTCATAATATCCCCTGGTGCCACCCGCAAATCATCTTCTGCATCTGCTGTCATGTATATTGGCGTCCGATCGCGCAGTACCCGACCATTTTCTACTGGATAATAAGGGGTTTCTATGAATCCATAAGCGTTGACTTTAGCATGGTTAGCTAGAGAGCCAATTAATCCAGCGTTCGGACCTTCAGGTGTTTCAATGGGACAAATTCGGCCATAGTGGGAAGGATGGATATCTCGGACAGCAAATCCAGCTCTTTCTCTGGTTAATCCTCCAGGTCCCAAGGCTGATATGCGTCGTTTGTGGGTCAGCTCTGCTAATGGGTTTGTTTGGTCCATAAATTGGGACAACTGAGATGAACCAAAGAATTCTTTGATGGCTGCTACTAATGGTTTTGGGTTAACCAGTGATGTTGGAGTTAATGTGTCTGCTTCGGATACGGTCATCCGCTCCCGAATTATTCGCTCTAAACGGTTTAACCCTACTCTGATTTGGTTTTGCAGCAGTTCTCCTACGCTTCTAACTCGTCGGTTTCCCAGGTGGTCAATATCATCAGTCTGACCAATGTCATATTCTAAGTTAATCAGATAGTCAATGGAAGCTAATATATCTTCTTTGGTTAATACTCGGACTGTATTTGGTAAGTTTAACCTTAGTTTATTATTGAGTTTATATCGTCCTACTCGCCCTAGGTCATACCTTTTTTGGTCAAAGAATCGACTATGAAGTAGTTGTTCTCCACCAGCTATAGTAGGTGGTTCCCCAGGGCGTAATTTCCGATATAGTTCTAATAGTGCTTCTTCTTCTCCGTATTGTCCTTCTTTTTCTATTGTTTTTTGGAAATAATCGGGATGTCTCAAGGAGTCAAAAATTTCACTATCTCCTAATCCCAAAGCTTTGAGTAATACTTGGGCAGAAAGTTTGCGAGTTTTATCTATTCTGACCCAAACTAGGTCATTTTTATCTGTCTCAAATTTTAGCCACGCACCTCGGTTAGGAATTAGACTCGCATTATATGTACGTCGCCCACTTTTATCTGTCTCGGTTTTGTAATAAACTCCTGGAGAACGAACTATCTGATTAACAATTACCCTTTCAGCTCCATTAATAATAAATGTTCCCCTATCTGTCATTAGGGGTAGGTCTCCAATAAATACTTCTTGTTCTTTTATTTCCCCAGTTTCTTTGTTAATTAAGCGGGTGGGAACGTACATTTGCACTGCATAGCTGCTGTCTCGGCGTTTGGATTCTTCTACACTATATTTTGGTTGTTTTAGTTTATAGTTTTTAGCAATAAAGTGAAGTTCTAGTTTGCCTGTATAATCTGTAATTGGAGAATAGCTTTCTAGTTCTTCTATTAGTCCATATTCTAGGAACCATCGAAAGCTAGCCCTCTGAATTTCAATCAGATCGGGCATATTGAAAATTTGCAGGTTACTTTGGGTATCAACGTTTAATTTTTGATGAGTCATTCTTGAGTATCCTAGTGGGAGATAAATTTTTTTTTGAGAGTCAATTTTCAAGTTAAAAGTTGTGAATTAAAGTTCCACAATTTAATTTACTATTGTGGAACTTTATACATTAGTAAGCTTGTTAATATTATATTTTTATCACTCTTATCAATAACTAAATGTTTTGCCATTAGTTGTTTTATTGTAAGTTCAAGTTCATAGTTTTCCTGACATCAATCTAATTTTTGCCTGTCAAACTTATTCAAGTAGATGGTATCTTTTAGCTAGATTATAACTGAGGCTTCACTACTCCTTCTACCAGAATAATTTTTTTAAGGATGATGTTTTTTGTGCAATTTTTCCACACCTTACTCATATCTGTTTCTAGTTGATGACGAGAGAATAATTTTTAACTATTATCATAATTGATTATATAGTGGGTTAAACTTTTACTAGACGATCGTTTCATTAGATCATTAGAAATTTCTCCTTTTTTTTGCTACAATTACCTTAAAACATCTTTGTTCTTTTTCACTAAAACGGTAAGTTCACTTTTTTTTTTAATGTTTGCAACTTGTTTATATAAATTACGTTAGTGGTTTGTTAAAAATCTGCAAACAAAAAATTTTATGTTGAGTTGACCTGAATCTCTGTTAATAAGTTCTAGATTTTATAAATTGCTATAGCGAGAACTATTTCCAATAAATTTCACTATTTCTTGTATATGGTTTTACTTTGTTTTCTATATATTAAAATTTCACTGTTGTTTTTTGAATATAAATACTATCTCTATTATTAATCTTAATTATCATCAATAATATAGTTACGTCTGAGGCATAAACAGTTACAATAAGGCTTTTTTATTTATAGCTTGACTTAGAATTATGAATATCCTTGGTAAATAATCTCCTTATACATTCACAGCCACAAATTTAGTATATAGATTTACATTTGAGATCTAAACATAGAGTTAAACACTTGAGGTAAAAGTGGGAGTTAATCAGACACTGTTTACTAATAGAAAAAATGCCCATCTAATCTAATTTGATAACTCATTTTAGTCAAAAATAATACATATTAATATAGATTCCAGGAAAGTAAGTTCAGATCTGAGTTTATGAAGAAGATTATCTTGGCTATAGCTACTATATAGTAATTAATATTTAAGAGCTGAACATATAATTCAACACTTGAGGAAACAGCTCATCTACCAATAGGTCAAGATAGCAGATAATCAGATAGTTTTTGCTAATACAGAAAATGGCAATATTTATTTGACAACTGACAGTATAAAAGTATAGTTAAAATCAAATTATTAATTTACTCCTTTAATATATGTGGAATATCGGTTATTAAAAATGATTTGATTTAGTCACTAGATAATTCTATTCTAATATAGATTTTATATTTATGTAATCTCCCTACACCAGCTCTACTCTTTACTTGCACATATTTTTATCCAATTCACAGCAACCATCACAGTATGGTATTATATCTTAAACCATTGACTTCCAGGAATTAACTTTTTTTAGGATATAGAAAAGCCAAATAGTTGACAAGGATTTTTGCTGGTTTGTGCTGCTAGACTCTCAAATGTCACGCCTCTGAGTTCAGCAACTTTTTCGGCCACATACTTCACATAAGCAGGTTCGTTGCGTTTGCCCCGCTTTGGCACTGGTGCTAGAAATGGACAATCTGTTTCTACTAACAGTCGATTTTCAGGTACTATTTTAGCTGATTCTTGAATTTGTGTAGCATTTTTAAATGTTACGATTCCACTAAAGCTAATATAAAATCCTAAATCTAAGAACATTCTAGTTTCTTCTGGAGTACCTCCCCAGCAGTGCATAACCCCCCTGACCAATCCTTGATTTTCTTGGAAATCAGACAAAATCTTTGCCATTGAGGTAGCTGCATCACGACAGTGGATAATTAATGGCTTGTTAAGTTTTTGGGCTATGGTTAGCTGCTGTTCAAAAACAAATTTTTGTTTATCTTGATTGTCTGCTTTGTAAAAATCTAATCCTGTTTCACCTATAGCTACTACTCTAGGATCGGATGTAGCAAACTCTTGAATTTGATTAGCAGTGCTGGATGTCCACTTTTCAGCATCTAAGGGGTGTAAGCCAACTGCATAAAAAAGTTCTTGAAAGCGATCTGCTATGGCTTTTATAGCAAGGAACTCCTGTGGTTCGACACAGGAGTGAACTAGGTGAACTACTCCTGCTTCTTGCCAACGTTGGCGGATTTCTTCCAAGTCAGAATTGAATACGTCAAAATTAATGTGGACATGAGTATCAATTAGCTGCATTTGGCTTTCCTGGTTAATTTGACTAATCGCCGGACTAGAGTCACAGGGATATATGAGAACTTATATCTAAAATTTTACTGGACAAATAGTCCAAGTGGGAGTCGCTCAACTGCCCCTGTACAAGTTTTGATATACTGGAAATTAACACCAAATATATTAAGAAGCTACAGAACTATCTGTGGCTCCAGACTCTGCCTGACTTTTTTCGGCCATTAAATGTCTCTTGTAAAATCTAGCTAATCTAGCCTTTTTGCGAGAACCATTATTTTTATGTAAAACACCACGTTTTACAGCTTTATCAATTTTACTGTAAGCTTTTGACATCCGCTGATCAACTTCTGTCTTTAATTCATCTGTGGGATTGGAGGCATAGTTTTCAACCGCAGTGAAGTATTTTTTCATCAAAGTCCTAAGTGCGGATTTATAGCTTTTGTTCCGCAGACGGTTACGTTCAGCAACTTGGATGCGTTTAATAGCAGACTTAATATTGGCCATAGTTTACTTTGTGTCTATATAAATAAAATAATATATGTAATTGATTAGGGTTTGACATCCTGCGGATGCCTTTGATGTCCCTCTAGGTTCGATCTCTGTTGCAGCCGAAACGCTCTTGATCTGGTGTGAAATTCCACAAATTACATTGTGAGTTCCCTGTTTATTTTCAGTCCCACCAGCGCCGATAAATTTTCTCTGTTTGAGTATTAAGGTCGATGCCTAGTAAGTCACTCAACTTAGGGATTCCTTAGTCACAGCTAGACTAATTTACAAAATATCTCAATATATTAGCATTTATTTTTTCAGTACGCAAGGTATTATAGCAATTGAAAAAAAATTGGATAGATAGTAGGTATAAATCTCCAGGTATTTAAGCCAGAGAAGATTTCACTAAAGTATTTAAATGCCAGTATTGCTACTTCACGCTATAACAAAGAGTAATGGGTAATTCGGAAACTGGGAGAATTGTTTGACTTTTGCCCCTAGATAAAATCAGGGTCATTACAAGACAATTGGCGATGAGTAGGCATTTTATTTCTCACTTATCAGTGTTTAACACTACATATATAGTCTTAATGTTGATCCAACTCTTTTGTTTCTGAAACTACCCTCTAATAGCGAACTTTATTTAGTTTTAGTTGGCATTCCTAATCTCTATGCTGCGAATAATTACTCAGTGGGTTGAGGCACAAGCTGAATTAAAACGCATCACAGAGCGTACCCACGATGATATGGCTATTCATAAAGAAACAACGGTGCGAGAAATCTTGCGCTCCGTTAGAGAAAAAGGTGATGAAGCTCTGTTACACTATACTTCTGAGTTTGACCATATCAGTTTGACTCCTGAAGAGTTAAAGGTAGGTGGTTCAGAATTAGATGCGGCCTATCAGCAAGTAAATAAGGACTTATTAGGTTCAATTCGTTTGGCTGCTAAACAGATAGAAGCTTTTCACCGACAACGAGTTCCTAAGTCCTGGGTTCAGTTTGGTGATGATGAAGTGGTCTTGGGCAAACGCTATACTCCTGTCGATAGAGCTGGACTTTATGTTCCTGGTGGTCAGGCTGCTTATCCGAGTACAGTTCTGATGAATGCTATTCCGGCTAAAGTGGCTAAAGTCCCCAATATTGTTATGGTGACACCACCTGCTCAAGGAAAAAAAATTAATCCTGCTGTACTCGTGGCAGCTCAAGAAGCAGGTATTCAAGACATTTATCGAATCGGAGGAGCTCAGGCAATAGGTTCTCTGGCTTATGGTACAGAAACTATACCAAAGGTAGATGTGATTACTGGGCCTGGTAATATATATGTAACTTTGGCCAAGAAAATTGTTTATGGTACGGTAGGCATTGATTCTTTGGCTGGGCCTTCAGAGGTACTGATTATTGCAGATTCTGAGGCTGACCCGGTTCATCTGGCAGCAGATATGTTGGCTCAAGCAGAACATGACTCTTTGGCTGCTGCTATTTTATTGACTACAGATTCAGCACTAGCACGTCAGGTGGTGGTAGAGGTGGAACGACAACTCCAGGATCATCCACGTCGCACTTTGACAGAAAAGGCGATCGCCCATTATGGTTTGGTGGTGGTGGTTGAATCTCTCAAAGCTGCTGCTGAACTTTCTAATCAATTTGCTCCAGAACACTTGGAATTAGAAGTTTCAGATCCTTGGGATCTATTGGAAAATATTCGCCATGCTGGTGCTATTTTCCTTGGTTATTCAACTCCAGAAGCTGTAGGAGACTATTTAGCTGGGCCAAATCATACTTTGCCGACTTCTGGTGCTGCTCGTTATGCTTCGGCATTAGGGGTAGAAACTTTTATGAAGCATTCTAGTTTGGTTCAATATTCTTCTACTGCTTTGCAAAAGGTTGCTTCTGCTATTGATGTATTGGCTACTGCTGAGGGTTTGCCTTCTCATGCTAACTCAGTCAGACTGAGGAGGAAAGTTCAGGAGCAGGAACAACAAGAGTGGGTAAAACAAGAAACAAGTAGCCAGGAAAATGATGGCCAAAATTTATAAATGATGCCAGGTGACTCCCGTTAGAATCTTTAGATCGCGGGAGAGTTATGTCAGTCAAATATAATATTTTCAAGTTTGAAGCTGGCAATACCCTAAGGTGACTTGGATGTTAATCCCAGATCAAGGTTGTTCATTAATTGATAATGGATAATTACCTCCAGGAAAACCGTAACGGAATTGAATAAAAGGAAATATTATTTCTTTTTTCTCCTTAAAAGGATAGGCTTTAAACCTGTGGGGATTAATTATGGCTGGCTGATTCAATCTAAAACCATTGACAGATAAAGGCTCAAGCCTTTTTGGAGCGAAAAAAGTAGAACTTTTTGAGCTTGAGAGACTAATAAAGTTAGGATTTTGGTATCTCAAGGGTAGAAAAATCAAGGGACAATTTTTCCTACTACCTCCTCTATAATTCCTATTTCTTCTGTCTCCTGTCTCCTGACTCTTACCCGAACCCATAAGACTTTTTCAGCAAACCCTAATTATCAATTATCAATTATCCATTGTAAAGTTGGCTTTTGCCTCCTAATGTAGAAAGTCTGTCTCACCATGGTGGTGCTGGCAGTTTGGAGTAATGCAGGAAATAAACATTAAAATTTTGCTTTATTAAGTTTTTTCTAAGTTTTATAGAGCAGATCAATTGCTACTGAATTCACTCAAAGTTTAGTGGGTTTCTCTTGAGAAACCTCATTTTTCTATTTCTTATCTTTAATACCAATTAAATAAAATAATGTGACAAAACTCTGTTTAGAGGGCACACAGAACATGGAATAGTGATTGGTAGCAAATATTTGTCCAAATGGTATAATACTCTTTTATATGGCCTTTAAAACAATTATTGTCGCTCTTAACAATTCACAGTCAGACTTAGAGACAGTTATTCAAGCATTGACAGAATTTCACTTAACATCAGAAACGAGAGTGATTTTATCTCATGTGGTTGCTATGGAAAAATCTGATTTGGAAGTAGATAAACCTCAGTCCGATAGAGAAAAAATTTTTATTGGGGAATTTGAAAAGCAGCTAAGATTATACCAAGAAAAGCTTCCTTGGACAACTGAAGTAGAGGTTGTTATTGGCGATCCGACTGAAGAAATTGTGCGCTTATCTAATATTTATAGTGCAGATTTAATTGTGATTGGTAGTCGGGGATTAAAAGGTATAAATCGGATTTTACAGGGGTCTGTCAGTAGTCAGGTTATTGCTGAGGCAAACTGCTCAGTTTTTGTGGTCAAACAAAGATAAGTTATAGCGCTACTCACAAGGCAAAAGTTAAAAGGCAAAAGTTAAAAATAATCTATGACTGAGGCTTCAGAATTTAGAAATGTCTGCGCCCTTTGCTTCGACTGCTATACTACTTTTTTCTAAGTATGTCTTCCTGAATAAGTCTGAAAGCTTAATTAACTAAAGTTTTGAAAATAATTCTTGATTAATCTCTTGGTAAGTGAGAAGCTTAATCTTTCAAAACTAATCCAGAAGTTTAACTTTTCTGCTGAAAGATTTTATTCCTGTTAAACTTCAAAATATTCTTGTCTATTGCCTATTGTCTCTTGCCTCTTGGAACCAAACAATTATTCAGCAGCTTCTAAGTAGAAGAATATTGTTAACTGTTAACTGTTTGAAAGGATTTATATTTGATACTAAATCTAGTTGACATGAATTAATTATGAAGAGAGACCACCGGAAGTAATATCATATTCGGTGAAAAACTTACATTTTAGTGGATAGAAGCCATAATGGAGAAGGCAAAAGGCAGCAAGGTAAAGATTTGCAGCAAGGTTGCCAGGAAAAAGATTTTTGAACACTAATTATCGAGAGTTAATATCAGGCATATATAAATTTTTTTGTAGTAGAAAAAACAAAGCTCTCTTCTGGTAATTGATTGGGCAGTTATATATAGCGTTGTCAGATTATCTGTAGAACTAGAGCGTCATATTTTCAATCACACAAATCTCTTATTCATACTCATTTTTTCCTATTCTTTGTTACCGAATAATTAAGATCTAAAGCCTCTCCTTTTCAGGAGAAAAAAGCGGTCGGAAAGCGGAGCATTCCGTAGGATGGGATGGCGAGGTTTCCCGAAGAGTGCAGAGCTGCTCCGAAGTTCGCCATATCCAATCGACCAAGAGAGCGGTCGGAAAGCGGAGCATTCCGTAGGATGGGATGCTGAAGAAATCTAGCCATATCCAATCGACCAAGAGAAGAAAAAAAATCATTTTGGTCAATCCTCTTTTTTAAGGAGAGGTAATTATTAATTATTGAACTGTTCCCTCAAATATTTACAGCACTTTGCGCGGATGGTGAGGTACAGTTGAAGACTAATCTTTCTTCCCTATTTACTAAGGTGATAAAACTTTGTACCTCACGCGCCTCCGAAACTCCTGTAATTCTCTATTCACATTTCAAATGTAAACTCTGTATGAAGTGGAAACTTGAATAATTATAAATTACTGAAAATTGGCAATCAACTAGACTAATCCTATTTTTTCTATGTCAAATAAATCATAATTTCACATAAAAACAAATTTTAATATCTAAATCTCAAAGACTGAGAAACTAAAAAAAAATACAAAATTTTATCTAACTGAGAGAATTTGGGCTAGATAAGATTTGACAAATACCAGCATAAGTATGAAAATAAATTCTAAAATTTCCTAAAATTTACATTCTTGAAGTTATATAAAATCAGACTAAACAAGACAGATGAAAACTTTCTTCAACCAGTCTATAGCTGCACTTACAACTTTAGGGTTATTGACTTTATCTTTTATTGTTCCAGCAAAGGCCAATTTCTTTGACCAAAAAGAAGTTGAGCAATCTAGATATATTGCAATTGCAGTTCCCCGTGCTTTCGGGCCACAATTGCTCATCTTGGAACAAAAATCGGATGCTAGAGAATGCTGGACTGAAAGTGGCGATCGCCCTACCTTGGTCGATCCCCTGTTACTAAATTTCGATTTTACAGGTATTTGTGGGCGTGCTACCGACAGTAATGGTTATTCTATCCGAATGGCAGGTACGGATCTAGCTCTTGACTATGCTCTCTCTTTACAAATGAGTGGGGGCGATATACGATTGATGGGTATTTCTCGTGTTGATTCTAATGCACCACGACTACTCATTGGTAGAACTTATGGTTTGGCAAATGGGTTTACTAAGATTGTTCTTGAACCTGGGTGGCGGTTTGCTAAAAGAAGTTATCAGGGTAAAGAGTTAGGGCATATATATGTTACTACTGACTGGATGCCAACAGAGCTAGAAAGCTATAATCCTCAATAGACATCTCCGGAAACTAAGTTTTTAGCCAAGGATTACAAAGGTTTGAAATTAATTATCGGATAGGTTTATATAGATGTATCAAAATTAATTGAAATTTAAAAAAGCGGTCATTCAAAATGACCGCTTTTTAATGCTCCTCAACACCACTTAAAAAGATAAATGACACAAATATAGTGTCTGAATTTCAGTAGATATTTTTAACACAGTTTTTTTCAGAAAGAGCATCGACGACTGGCCGTGTTTCGTCTCGATGCTCTCGCTGATTCGCTCCTCACACGGTAGATAGTCTAACTTACTAGACTCGTTTTGTCACTACTTTCAGGAATTTTTTTTTGATAAATCTTGAAAGTCTTGCCTACTCGTGAGTTTCACTGTTGAGCTAACCAATCTAAAATCAAAGAGTTAACTATTGTAGGCCTTTCATCGTGGGCACAATGACCTGTGTTTGGTATTGGTTTAAATTGAATAGATCCACCTTTGTCTGCTAAGTCTTGATAAATTTTTCCACCAGATATTGGTGTCCAAGGGTCGTTTTCTCCCCAGATTACTAACAATGGTGCTTTAATTTTGGGTAATAATTCTGAAGGATGAGGTCCAGCAGGTGCAGTGAGAATTGAAGCAAAAACTTTTTGCGCTCCAGTATCGCAGGAGGGACGATGGATTATTTCTACTAATTCTTCTGTGACGGCTTCTTTATTGATATAGACTTGTTTGAGAGTGTTACGGATACGATGTTTTTGACGGACTTGGTTAAAAATAAATGGTCCGAAAGCTGGGGAGCTGACTAATTTGGTAAACATTCCCATGATGAATCTCAGTGGCGGATTTAATTCTTGAGGTCTATGGTTTAAGCCTCCTGCACAGTTGATGAGAATTCCTCCTCTAGAAATTTCTGGGTGGTCTGCTAGTATCATTAGGCTGAGTAATCCGCCTATGGAGTTGCCAACAAATATGGTGGGTTTTTGGATATGTTCGCTCCAAAAATCGTATAATAATTCTTGCCAAAGTTCAAGATTATAATCTAGGGGTGGCTTAGAAGATGCTCCAAACCCCAGTAAGTCTAGGGCAAATACTTGATAGCCGACCGCAGCGAGGGTAGGGATATTATTACGCCAGTGACCGATACAACCTCCAAAGCCATGGATTAAGACTAAGGGTTGTCCAGCTCCCATGACGGTATATTGGATCTTGTGGCTTTTCCAAGTCCAGGTATACTGGTCTAGCTGATTTTCTAAAGTTGGGTTTGCTGTAATTGCGTTCATTTTATAAACTTTTGTAAATCTCCATAATTATCATAATAGAAATATTGACAAAATTAGGTCTATCTAGAATGGAAGAGTCTAGGATTATTGCAGAAGCGATCGTCTCTATATCCTATTTATGAAAAATGCTAATTAACTATTAAATTGACTGACAAATTTTTAGTTTTATGAACTAGCTAATTCCTGTGGAAGTAGATTTAAGACTTCAGCTAAATTTTCTTCTCCTAAGAATTTAACTGCTCACCATAATCTAGAGAATGCTTAAATTTTTACAACTCCCTTTTCATCCACAGAAACAGAAATTTAATCACCCTAAATAAAAATGATAATTAACTGTTAAGTTGACTGAGAATTTTTTGATTTTCTGAACTAGCTAATCCCTGTAGAAGTAGATTTAAGACTTCAGCTAAATTTTCTTC
>JAAUYK010024985.1_pt1 | contig 14009 bp, 15 predicted proteins | sample 7278021 | NCBI WGS metagenome assembly JAAUYK01 (sample SAMN14350223, study PRJNA611818) | marine sediment metagenome | isolation source: surface marine sediment (1.8m) | place: French Polynesia: Moorea | collected 2018-08
AGAATTGAAATACGCGCCGTATGACCTAAAAACCTAGCTTGACGAGTGCCTGAATTAGTAATCAAATTAAAGCAAAGATTGGCTAAATATAGTCCTAAAGCCAACACAGCCAAGCCAACCAACACTTGACCTGCGATCGCTAACAAAGTACCAACCACAGCCCTTAAAGCTTCGATTTCGAGAATATCTACCGCCGTTAAAGAAGCAATCAACATCACCGCCACTAAAACAATAACACCGGCAATTTGCGACGGGGTTCTAGTTTCAGTAGTAGTAGTTTCTGGAGTTTCTTCGCTGCTGGTTTCTGGGGTTTTAGGGGTTTGAGCGATACCCAACCATTGAAAAATATTGTCAAAACCAACACTCCCTAAAACATTGCTGACCATATCCGAGAGATATTGTCCTCCAGCATAGGCTAATCCTAAAACCACTGTAGCCGCCAATAATTTCGGCAACAGCGTTAACACTTGATTGAGCATTTCCGTCGCCGGTTGGGAAATAGCTTGAATTTGCAGTGCATCTAAAGCGGTAATAGCAACAGGAATTAAAATTAAAACCTTAACAACATTGCCAACAATATTGGATAAAGAGTTACCAGTAGGTTCACTAGATAAGCCAAATTTTGCCCCTACTTGATTAATGGGAGTTGTAGCCAATAAACTACTAACCACCCCTTGAACAATTCTTGCTACAACCCAACCCACAGCAGCGATAATAACCGCCCCCAGGACATTAGGAATAATAGCTAAAATTTGGTCTAAGAGTCCCTGTACAGGAACTAAGGTTCCTTCTAGCTGAAGGGTACTGAGAATGGAGGGTAAAAAGAGGAGAAAAATGAACCAGTAGGCTGCTTTCCCGATGGTTTGGGACACAGATATTTGTTGATTGTCTTCCCCTAACTTTTCTTCCAGATTAAAACTCCCTAAAACCCGAGTGATGATCGTCTTGGCTAGGGTAGCCAATAACCAAGCAATAGCCGAGAGAAGACCAGCCCCTAATAGTTTGGGTAAGAAACTGGTAAGTTCTCCTAGAAGGGCATTAAGAGGTTGATAAACCGCCTCAAGTTGTAGGGTGTTTAAGAAAGCAACAACAGCAAAGAGAATAATCAGCCAATAGGCGAAGTCCGATAGCCATTTTTCGATGGGGATCGAACTATCTGAAGAATCATTGCCAGTAATCCAACCAGCGATTTGATTATCAATTTCCGTACTATGGAGTATTTTTTTGACAATACCTCTGACAATAGAGGCAATAATCCAACCAGCCAAGAGGATGAGCAGACCTTGTATCAAAGTCAAACCGTCAGAAAACAGTTTAGTAAATAAAGCAGGATCAACAATTGAAGTTTGTTGTGTGGGTTCTTGCAGAAGAACCCAGCGGGTGAACGTAGTCATAATTTAACCTTGGGATAATCAAGGGGTATATTTTCGGTTTTAATATAGCGAACTACCCACTTAATTTTCAAAATCCGTAGTTTTATCCTAATGTCGGGCAGAATACCCCATGCTTCTACAAGATGGGGATGAATGACCAACCAAAATATAAACCGACCGAAGGGAGTCCACATAAAACTTAACTTTTTTGGATAAAATAGATAAACTTTGCTAGAGTAACCTTAAGGAGGTACTAGACATGGGTAATAAAGCGTATAAATTTCGGTTGTATCCTAATCAAAAACAGCAACAATTCTTAGCAAAATGTTTTGGTTGTTCAAGATTTGTGTATAACTATTTTCTGCGCTTAACTACTGATATCTATGCCGATTGTAAAAAGAGCTTAAGATACAAAGAATGGGCTAAATTACTAACATCTCTAAAAAAAGAGTTTGAGTGGCTAAAAGAGGTCAATTCTCAAGCATTACAGCAAACGCTTAAAGATTTAGAAACTGCTTATTCTCGCTTTTTTAAGGGATTAGCCAAGTTTCCTAGATTCAAGAAAAGGTCTAATAAGCAATCTTTTCGAGTTCCTCAACACTTTTCTATTACCTCAGAAGAGAAGTTACAACTTCCGAAAATGTCTCCTATTAAGATGATAATTCATCGAGAAATAGAAGGAGATATTAAAAGTGTAACGATTAGTAAAACTCCATCAGGAAAATATTATGCTTCAATTGTTACAGAGTTAGACATACCAAAAGCTCCCTTAAATGGGGAAAAAATAGGCATGGATCTAGGACTTAAAGATTTTTGTATTACCAATAAACCTGAAAAGTTTGAGAATCCTCGTTATTTCCAACGTTCATTAAGAAGGTTAAAAATTAGACAAAGGAGGTTAAGTCGAAAAAACAAAGAATCTAACAATAGAAAAAAAGCTAGAGTTAAAGTAGCCAAAATTCATGAAAAAGTGGCTAACCAACGATTAGACTATCAACACAAAATAAGTCTCAAACTGACTAACGAAAACCAAGTTATTAGTTGTGAAGACTTAAATATTAAAGGGATGGTTAAAAATCGAAAACTAGCCAAGCAAATCAGTGATGTGGCTTGGGGACAATTTTTAACACTTTTAGAATATAAAGGAGATATCTATGGGTGTGAAATTAAGCGAGTTGATAGATTTTTTCCGAGTTCTAAAAGATGCTCTAATTGTGGTTATATCAAAGAAGATTTGACCCTAAAAGATAGAGAATGGATTTGTCCAGAATGCCATGCACACCACGACAGGGACATTAACGCCTGTTGGAATTTGCTTCAATTCTCTGATTCAAAAATACCGTTGGAAGAACGGAAATCCACGCCTAACCAAACTGTTGAAATGCAGTGCATCAAGAGCGTTAGTTCTTGAGGGTAGGAAGCCCCACCCTCAACGAAGTAGGGTGGGGTACTTCACTAAGACTACGCTTAAAAATTAATTATAATTTCCTTGTAGCCCCCTAAGAAGGACTTCCCGTCAAAGTAGGAACCGATTGATGGGTTAAACACTGCCAATACCAACTAAATAAGTTAGAGTGGGGGTAGGTTAAAGAAGCGATTGCAGGGGCAGCAGGAAAGGGCCATAAACGATCAAAAACAATGTTTTGACCTTTGAGGCGAAATTGTAACAAATATAAGGATGGAGGGGCATCTAGGGACTCTAATAACCCTTGCGCTAACTCATGTAAAGGACGACGTAAGGAATTCTTTAAGGAAATGGGTTGTTCGTAGGAATTAGGAAATGCCCCTTCGCCAATGATTTCCCCATAAATTAATTCTTTGGGAGTAACAGCGATGGGTAGCCACAAATCTCCTAACCAAGAATCTCGAATACTGGTTTTGTAGCCTAACATTTTATCTACCCATTGTCTTCTTCCCTTAACATCTTTGCAGTCTTGGTAAATTTTTTGTCCCGGAAAAGATAACCAGTGAGGTACTTCGATGGTTAGGGGACAATAGATAATATCCGGATCAGGTTTAGCAGACTGAGCATTTTTTGACCATAACGTGGCTGTGGCCATCACTTCAACCTGAGTTGAGGGAGAATCAGCCTTAATGGCTGCTTCAAGTGCCATAACCATTTTTTCGGTTGCAGGAGAAGCAGGATACATCGTACCTTGAGTTTTCACCTGAGCATTGACGATAATGAAAGCTTTACGCATATCGGTTTAATGGTTGAGCGAATCTTGTCTTTTCTAGTTAGTCGAGTCAATCTAAAGAGACCCCTATTAAAGAGATCATCCATGTTTATCCTTACCGATAAACAGGTAATGTGAAATGGAAATAGCTACCTTGTCCCGGTACACTATCAACCCAAATTTGGCCATAGTGTACACGAATAATTTTACGACATAAAGATAACCCTAATCCATAACCTTCTTTTCCTTGATCTCGTTGTAAGCGGAAGTGGCCTTCAAAAATCCGTTCTTGTTTTTCTTCGGGAATACCGGGGCCGGTGTCACACACACTTACTTGTATTTTTTGACTGGTGCGGTGAAGAATTGATAAGGTAATTTCTCCTCCCCCTGGTGTATATTTAATCGCATTATCGATCAAGTTGACAATGACCTGACGAATTAATTCTTCATCTCCATAGACTGGAGGCACATCTTGAGGGATATCTTCGATCAAGGTTAAGGATTTTTCTCTTAATACTTCGTTATATTGTGCTACTATCTCTTTGGCAAGCCCAGGTAAAAACACTTCTGTCCGTTCCACGCGCAACTGAGCATTCATGCTTTTGGACGCTTGTAAAATGTCCGTAATCAGACGATTCATTACCCGAAATTGATTACGGGTTTGATGAAAGAGTTGGGTTATTAGTTTTTGCCGTTTCTCGCTGTCGTCTTGAGTTTGAGCTAGTTCTAAGGTTTCTACAGCAATGGAGGCCGCCGTTAGGGGACTGCGTAAATCATGGGCTAACATCGCTAAGACTTGATCTTTGAACTTGAGTTGTTCTTGTAAATTTTCTTTATCTTTCTTGAGACGAAATATTTCATCAGAAAGCCGCATCAGTTCGGCTGAATATCCAACATGAGTGGATTGTTCTGATGATTCCTTTGGATCATTATTTTCTTCTAAGGATGAGACCCATTTTGGCCACCATTTTTTTAGTTGATTGACCAAATTACTACCGGCTAAGGTTTGTCTGGGTGTGGGTACCACTTTAACCAAGGATGGGGTAGCAACTAAGCGAAAATGCTCTACTAGATGGGGTTGTTCGTGAATCTCAATGATTTCTAACTGGCAAGTATGATCTTGGCTGACGGTTTTGAGATAGTCTCGAATCGGTTGAATGTACTCGTGGGAACTGGGACGCTCATCGACAAACAACAACAACTGAATAGATGCAGCATGATCGCTTTCAGAGTTTGTTTGATAGTTGGGAGGTTCTAGCACTGCAACTTGATACTATATACTGACAGAGAAATAAGGTTCTTGGAGTAAGAGATTTTTCCTATCTATTCTAGTCTAGATTATTAAGATAGTATAAAATCAACTACACTTAATCTTAAGGCTTAATGGCACAAACTTCACTGTGATGGTTTAAAACGATTATGGCTCTTGGCTATGTTGCTCTTGTCCTTCATGCTCATTTACCTTTTGTTCGGCATCCTGAACGGGATTATGTTCTGGAGGAAGAGTGGCTTTATGAAGCTATTACCGAAACCTATATTCCCCTTCTAAGAGTGTTTGAAGGACTGCAACGGGATGGGATCGATTTTAAAATGACCATGAGTCTGACACCCCCTCTGGTGTCTATGTTGCAAGATCCTTTATTACAGGAACGTTATAATAATCATCTGACGAAGTTACAAGAACTGGTTATTAAGGAAATTGAAAATAATCAACATAATGGTCATATTCGCTATTTAGCTGAGTTTTATCACCAAGAATTTGCCAAAATACGTGAAACTTGGGAAAAATACCAAGGAAATTTAATTATTGGTTTTAAACAATTTCTAGAAAGCAATAACCTGGAAATTATGACCTCTGGAGCCACTCATGGTTATCTACCGTTGATGAAAATGTACCCTCAAGCGGTTTGGGCGCAAATTAAGGTGGCCTGCGACCATTATCAAGAGGCGTTTGGTCGTCCCCCGAAGGGTATCTGGTTGCCTGAATGTGCTTATTATGAAGGGTTGGAAAAGATGCTGGTTAAGGCGGGGTTACGCTATTTTATTATCGATGGCCACGGTATTTTATACGCCCACCCTCGCCCCCGTTATGGCACTTATGCCCCCATTTTTACAGAAGCAGGGGTTGCTGCTTTTGGCCGAGACCACGAGTCTTCTAGTCAGGTTTGGTCTTCTAAAATGGGTTATCCGGGTGATTCGGAATATCGGGAATTTTACAAAGATTTGGGTTGGGAAGCTGATTACGATTATATTAAGCCCTATATTATGCCCAATGGTCAACGGAAAAATACGGGGATTAAATACCATAAAATTACCAATACTCAGGGCAATATGGGGGAAAAATCTCTTTATGATCCCTATTGGGCCCGAGAAAAGGCTGCTGAACACGCAGGGAATTTTATGTACAATCGTGAGCAACAAATTGCTCATTTAGCTGATATGATGCAGCGTCATCCCCTTGTGGTTTCTCCTTATGACGCGGAATTATTTGGTCATTGGTGGTACGAGGGTCCCTGGTTCCTTGATTATTTATTCCGCAAGACCTGGTACGACCAAAATACGTTTGATTTAGTCCATTTGGCTGACTATCTTCGTCATAACCCGACTCAACAGTTATGTCGTCTCTCTCAGTCGAGTTGGGGTTATAAGGGATTTCATGAGTTTTGGCTCAATGATTCTAATACTTGGATTTATCCCCATCTCCACGAAGCTACGGAACGAATGATAGAATTAGGTAACATCGAACCGGCTGATGAGTTGGAAGAAAGGGCTTTGAATCAAGCAGCACGAGAGTTATTATTGGCTCAAGCTTCTGATTGGGCGTTTATCATGCGTACCGGCACGATGGTTCCCTATGCCATTGAACGCACTAAAAGCCATCTCCTTCGTTTTAATCAGATTTATGATGATTTTCAACTAGGAACTGTTAATGCTACTTTGCTAGATAGCATTGAAGCTATTGATAATATTTTCCCGAACATTGATTATCGAGTTTATCGTTCTCTCGATAAAAAGAAACGGGGAAAAATGAGAAATGAGGAATGAAGAATTTAGAATTAAATTTGTTTAAGATTCTGGATTCTAAATTCTAAATTCTACTTAATTACTGCCACTAAAAGTAACTTCTGGAAACTTGGTTTGTGCATCTTTCATAGTGACATTTTTCCCTTGGTTACGGAGATCCTGCCAGTAATTAATTACTTCTGTGGCCTTATTTAATACGTCGATTCTTTCGGGTTCTAATATCCAATGTTTGGCTTCTAATTCGTCTTTTAATTGTTGCCAAGCATCGTTACGCGGCCAAAAGAAATAAGCAGTTAAGGGACTGGTTCCTTTCCCTACAACTTGATCAACAGCGATCGCTACGTTAGCATCTAACCATAGCACTTTTAATATAAATCTAGGCTCCAATTGCCCCTCCGGTTCAATAAACGACAATAACATATAGTCATAGACAACTCACTATTATAACCTATTGAGCTACTTTTTGGCTATTAAATCGACTCATGGCTTTTTCTACTCCTTCCCTTAAGCTGCTTTCGATGGCATCAACTACGAGGGGATAGGTTTTATCGATAATTTTCCTTTCTTCGGGTGAAAACCGTCCTAAAACGTGAGAAATAGTATTATCTACTTGATTTGATTTACCAATACCAAGGCGTAAACGAGGAAAATTTTGCCCTCCCAAATGGGAAATAATCGATTTCATACCGTTATGACCGCCGGCTGAACCGGATAGACGCATTCTTAGGCGACCAATGGACAAATCCATGTCATCATAAATGACTAAAACCTTCTCTGATTCTAGTTTATACCAATCTGTTACTGCTCGTACAGATTGACCGGAACGATTCATATAAGTTGAAGGTTTGAGCAGATAAATTTTTTCTTGGTTTCTGCTGTTTCCTTCTGCTATCATTCCTTGAAACCGTTTGTTTTCTTTCCAAGAGAATCCCCAATTTTCCGCTAAAATATCTACTATTTCAAAGCCAATATTATGACGAGTTTTATCATATTTTGGTTCAGGATTACCCAATCCGACAATTAATTGAGGAATAATCAATGAGTTAGATTTTGCTGGAGACATTTAGCTGATTATTATAGATTTCAATTTCTTATTCTATCTTAAAATAGTTACCGCGCCCTTTCGGGGAAAGTAAAAAGACAGTCATTTCATTTATCATTTATCATTTATGAAGAAATAAACAATAAAAGAATCATTCTATGGATACTATTACTGACAGAAGAGGTAATACTTTTGACTGCTAAATTTTGATTTGTGAATTATCCTAATGAGTTACTGTTGATGTTTACTAAAGCGCAAGTATTTAATATTTTATGTATTCCTTTAGAAGATATAATCGAGTGGGCTATTGATTTATTAAACTTAGGTTATGATAGTTTGTCAAAAATAATAATTAATGGGGAATCGAGTTATTGACAAATAGAAATGTAAAAAATCATGTCCCCATCTAGCACAAAACCCACTATCCAGACTGATTGTCAGATATGGGTTTGTGAGAGGGGATAATGCTCGGTTATTGTTATAATCTAAGAGACCCTAACCTGGGTTTGACGGGACGCTTCCGTTCCTAAGAGATAGCGTCTCGTTACTTTTTAGCAGTCTTTTGAGTGTTTAATTGAGATTTTTGGCTTTCTTCAAGAGTCCAAGAGTTAAATGCTCCAGAATTATATTTATTACTTTGACTAACTCGCCAAACGGCCATAGGAAATGAGGCTACAATTAACATAAATGCTCCCATACAAATAAAAACATATTTGTGATGTTTGTACTTAGGTTGTATGGTTTGAATGGTGTTTCTAGTTTGAATGGATTGTGACATGGTTTTTTCTCTTGATAAAGATGGTTGAGAACATTGAGTTAAGACGCAGTGGGGTTATTTTGGCATTAATGGTAAATAGGGGAATAAGGGATGCCAATTCATAACCGTAGCAGCGACAAGAAATGTAAACAGGAAGAAAAATATTCTTGAAAACGGAACTTGTTGATTTTTCCACAGTTTACTGAGAATAAACCAACTAACCAACCAACCGATTAACATTACCGTTTGTTTTCCTGAATAACTCCCAATTTCACCGTATATGGGGTCTGGGTTGTGACTACCAGGAATCCAACTACCTAAAGTCCAAACAGTTTTTTCCCAGCCTTTATATATACTGCAAAAATGCTGATTAACCATTAATAAGAAACAACTAAAAGCAGCACTGACAAGAGCGGATGCAGCAGGCCCTGACACAGTAGGTGGATTTTTTGAACCTGCGGCCAAACCTGAAGGAAATTTTTTAAGTTGGTTCCAAAACCTCACATAGATTGGTAGATGATGGAAGTTACGATCAATATTTGACATGAGAAGTGGTACTGATAAATAACAATGGTATGAAGATGATTACAGAGAGTGCATTCTGGCAACGTTTAAGCCACTGACAAATCCACCAAGGGCAAAAAACATCATGGCCATTAGTGCTAAACAAGTTCCCATGAGAACAGGACGATTCTCTTTATCTAAAATGGAGTCGCCATATTTCCATAAAATCCAGGTAGAAGCAACACCCAAAGGAAGGGTAAAAAGTACCGTAAATTCATGATATTCCATGAAAAGGTAATGAACTAAGGGTGTATTTTCTCTTAACCAAGCTCTTGCGCCATTAGCCGGCGCACGATAACGCATATATACCCAGTTACCAGTAGCAATGGACAAAAAAGATAAAGCAGTTGACCAAAAAGTGAGGGTTCGCATTTCAGGCAAAATTTTACCAACCCTTCGCAATAAAGGAAAAGCTAAATGTCCTGCATAGGTGACGACTATAATCGCCAAGAGTGAGGCAAAACCATGAATTGCCCCCATATAACGTTGCCAGGGACTTGGACTTAACAGGTTCGCTAAAGGTAAAAACAGAAATAATCCTGCTGAGAGAAAGCTCAAACCATAAATACAGGTTGTCGCCATATCCATTGAACGAGGCAATGATGAAGGTTGTGAGTCCGAAGACTGTAGAACCATAAAAGATTCCTCCACTGAATTTTAGACATAGATATCAGCACCCCTTATTCAGAATCTACTGCAATAAGATAAGTGCTGTTATTAGGAATTTACCATACTTAAAAAAAGAACAACTTTAAGATAATATTAAAAGGAGCAAGACTAATATTCCCCAAATGGTTTAAAATTGTTCCAGCTTGATAATCAAAATAATGGTAATTTGAGCAAATTTTGACTACAAAATCCTTAAAAAAGCCACCTAATAAAGGCTTAACCTATTTTTACTTTTTCTTAACTTTTTGAGCAAATATCTACCTTAAGCTCTTATAAGAAATTATTACTAATGATAATACTTATCAATATTATAGTTTGCGAATAATTTTCCCACATAATTGACACTTCTGAGCAAAATAGGTCAAGATATGAATACAACGTAAACCTTTGTAAAGTTTTGCTTAGATGTCAATAGAACTTCTGTCACTGGATAATATTCAAGAAATTGCGCGTCAATACGGCTATTGGGCAGTATTTATTGGCATTGCCTTAGAAAATACTGGAATTCCTATCCCTGGGGAAACAATCACCATTGTAGGCGGTTTTTTAGCTGGTAGTGGAGAATTAGGCTACTGGGTCGTTTTAGGAAGTGCGATCGCTGGTGCGGTTATTGGGGATAATTTTGGTTATTGGATTGGTCGTTGGGGCGGTTGGCCGCTATTAATTAAAGTAGGCGGTTTTTTTAACATCTCTTCTCACAAACTCGAAGAAGTTCGGCAAAAGTTTAGTAGAAATGCCGATAAAGCGGTCTTTTTTGGGCGTTTTGTCACTTTATTAAGAGTTTTTGCCGGTCCAGTCGCAGGCATCGTGCAAATGCCCTATTATCGATTCTTATTATGTAACTTGGGAGGGGCGACGGTTTGGGCTTTAATTATGGTAACTTTATCCTTTTTTGTGGGAAGATTAGTACCTTTAGCGCAATTAATCCACTGGATCGCCCAATTTGGTATTTTAGCTTTAATTGGTGTCATGGGATGGCTAGGAGTGACATTGTGGTTCGAGTTTGGTAAACCTGGATTGCAAGGTGAAGAATAAACTCTCACACTATGCAAAACTTAAGACAATCATCGTAATTGAGACAATTGTCCCTAGATAATTCACGATACAATAACAATAGGATTGGTAATCATCAATCTTTGTTGTACCACCCTAAAGTAAGATTACTGAACGCAAGGGAAAAGTTACCATATGACCCAATCTAATCTACATCTCATCAACTCCCATGTAGATAACCGTCAGGTTTCTGAACATCACTACAATAAGCAGACTCATCAATCTTATAAACCTGAATTACCCTTAAAAGAAGTTAACCAAACCCTAGAAAATGTCAACGCTCAACAGGTTGTAGAATGGTCTAGGGATACCTTTGGGGAAAAATTGGTCATGAGTACCAGTTTTGGTATTCAAGCTGCTGTAATGCTGCATTTAGTGACCCAGGTGGTACCAGATATTCCTGTTATCTGGGTAGATACAGGGTATCTTCCGGCCGAAACCTATCGCTTTGCCGACGAACTAACCGAACGTCTCCAACTCAATCTTAAGGTTTATCAGTCTCCTTTAACCCCTGCAAGAATGGAAGCACTGTATGGTAAACTTTGGGACCAACACGATCTAAATTCTCTTAACCGCTACGATTTTATCCGAAAAGTAGAACCCATGCAACGGGCGTTAAAAGAACTTCAAGCAACTGCTTGGTTAGCAGGGTTGCGTCGTCAACAAACGGAACATAGACAGTCCTTAGAAAGAGTTGAATTACAAGGAGAACAGTACAAAGTTTATCCTATTTTGACCTGGAATTCTCGTGATATTTATCATTATTTAACGGCACATGATTTGCCTTATCATCCCTATTTTGATAAAGGCTATGTCACTGTGGGAGACTGGCATTCTAGTCGTCCGTTGATGGCCGATGATGAAAGTGAAAGAGATAGTCGTTTTCATGGTGTTAAACAAGAATGTGGCCTACATTTAAACTTGTCTCCCGGTGCAGCCGAAAGTTTAGATTCTAGTACCCTTTAACATTTTTCTTGCCTTAGGGAAACTCTTTAAAGGTTGCGCAATGACTGTACTTCATGCTATGACACACAATTAGGGACATAGTATCTACTTTGCTAACCTAAGACTTCCAACGTATACTATATAGTAAACTCAGAGAATTTTTATGATGACCACCAATGGAACATTCCAACAGAGAAAACTCCCCAAAATCAGTCAAGCAGATAAAGCTGTAATGCGAGATTTACTGAGAATAGGAGCATCAACACCAACTAAGTTTGAGGTGAGATCGAATCGAATTGGAACAAATGTGGAAGAAGAGCTTAATAGCTTATATAATAGACATCTGATTGGTAAAAAGCAAAACTCAAACGTTTATTATCCAACCGCTAAAACGTTATTGAGTTCTTATATTTAACTCAAGTTTTTTGATAAAAAGTTTTTTTCAACTAATTTAATATCATTGAAAAATAAGAACTCAGTTATAGTGTAATTGGGTTCTTATTTATTTTAATGGAAATCTTTCTATGGGTGAAGAAGTAGGTTCTGAAATTGCTTGCCAACTGACATCAGGTAACATTTATACAGTACAAGGGTTCAGCAAGTGTTTAGAATATGGATGGTTCAGTATATTGTGGTTTTCTATACTAGCCTTTGTAATTACATTAGTTATGCTCTTTATTATTTATGCTAAAGATATTAAACTATTTAAGAGAGCAAGACAAAGGATTGCCATAACAATTATTATATTCACATTTATAGATGTAACCGCAGAAATTTTTATTTATTTAGTATCTAGGTTTATCATATATCCAGCATATCAGAGTATAGTTGAAATACCTCATGTAAAAATTCTCATTTTTGTAATTACTTCTTACATTATTGTAGATATTATAATTTCCAATAGAAATCAAGAGTATATAACAACAGAATTAGATAATACTTTTTCAGGATTTGGTGTAGGAACAGGAATTTTTTGGATAAATAGTAAGCTTTTATCATTCATAGAATTTTTCAAGAATGTTCATAGCGTTATGACAAACTTTTTGTTAGACGCTATTTTAGAAGATAAATATAGAGAACCATTAAGAAAAAGACTTATTAAAAGTATAGAAAATACTCCAATTGCGACTATTATCCAAACTCTAGAAAATAGATTAACCAGAAACGCTAATAATAGTTTGTTATTACAAAGATTCAATAACACTATGGAACAGTATAAACAGAATAATGATGAACAAAAACTCAAAGAAAGATTAGTTGAACTTTCTACAGAAGCATATTCAACAGAGGTGATTGAAGAATGGAAAAATGGAAATATACCTTTTAGTTAGAAATTTTTTGAGTTTTAAAAGTCTTCAGAATTGTCTTCTTCTCCTACTCCTAAATCATCTAAATCTTTACCAAACTTTTGTTGAGGAGGAATAGCAGCAATAATGGCATCAATAACCTTACCAACCTGTATAATTTCGATGCCAATATCCTCAGCAAAACTCTGTCCTTTAGGAACGATCGCCCGTTGAAACCCTAACTTAGCTGCTTCTTTTAACCTTAATTCCATCTGGGAGACTAAACGAACTTGTCCCCCTAACCCCACTTCCCCTATTAATACCGTTCTGGGGTCTACCACGCGATCGCGGAAACTAGCAACAACAGCGATGGCCACCCCTAAATCTGCGGCCGGTTCTTCCACCCCTAAACCACCGGCCGAAGCTACATAAGCGTCTAATTTTGATAAAGGAATACCCACCCTTTTCTCTAACACCGCTAAAATCTGCTGTAACCGACTGTATTCAACTCCAGTAGTAGAACGACGGGGGGAAGCATAGCTAGTGGGACTAACTAACGCTTGTAACTCCACCACAATAGGACGGGTTCCCTCACAAGCAACCACAGTAGCTGTTCCGGGGACAAACTCATCTCGGTTGCCTAAAAATAATTCTGAGGGGTTATCCACTTCCACTAAACCATGTTCGGCCATTTCAAAAATACCAATTTCATGGGTTGCCCCAAAACGATTTTTCACCGATCGCAACAGACGATGGGAAGCGTAGCGATCGCCTTCAAAATATAACACCGTATCTACTAAATGTTCTAACACCCTTGGACCGGCGATCGCCCCTTCTTTGGTGACGTGGCCAACAATAAACAGAGTAATATTATCCCGTTTAGCTACCTGCATTAAAGCCGAAGTACATTCCCTAACTTGGGCCACAGAACCCGGCGCAGAAGTCAAGGCAGCGAAATATAAAGTTTGAATACTATCTATAATTGCCACTTGAGGTTGTAAAGATTCTAACTCCCTTAAAATCTCTTCCAAATCCGTTTCAGGGAGAATAAAAAGATTAGCCTTATCTGAGTCCTCTACTGACTTTTTATTACTTTTAACCTTGCCATTTTTGCCATTA
>JAAUYK010110782.1_pt1 | contig 13988 bp, 13 predicted proteins | sample 7278021 | NCBI WGS metagenome assembly JAAUYK01 (sample SAMN14350223, study PRJNA611818) | marine sediment metagenome | isolation source: surface marine sediment (1.8m) | place: French Polynesia: Moorea | collected 2018-08
ACGCCAACGTCCACCATCAGGCTGTGCAGCTGGCCCACGAGCGCCTCCATGTCGGGCGGCACCCGCGGCGGCACGACCGCGGCAATCTTGGGTCGCGGCCAGAATTCCAGGCGGTCGAGCCGCAGCCGGAACGGCGCCATCTCGATCTGCCGCGCGGCATCCATGAGCCCCGGGATAAAACGCACGTCGAGGTCGCCGATGTAAGCCAGCGTCACGTGCCAGTTGCGACGGTCTGTGGCGCGCCCCTCAACTTCCTTGGCCACCGGGCTGATGATGTCGCGCAGCCGCTCGCGCTGCCGGTGATCCGGCCACAGCCCGAAGAAGATGCGCTTGATGTTCATAGGCGGTCGAGGACCCCCTGCAGGGCGTGCACGACCGTCAGTTCGCGAATCAGCTCGCGATCACCGTCAAAACTCGCCTGGTGCGTCTCGCTGCGTATCTTGCCGCCGTCGCGAATCGCCCATGCGAACCAAACCGTACCGACCGGTTTTTCCTTTGTGCCCCCGGTGGGCCCCGCAATACCACTGACGGCCACGGCGATATCCGCACCGCTCAGGTTGAGCGCCCCTTCGGCCATCTCCGCGACAACCGGCTCGCTAACCGAGCCGTGTTCCTCGAGCGTATCGTTCTTCACGCCGAGGATGTGTTCCTTGGCGCCATTGGAGTAGCTCACGACGCCGTAATGAAAGACGGCCGACGAACCGGGAATGTCGGTCAGCGCTTTTGATACCCAGCCCCCGGTGCAGGACTCGGCCGTGGACACCGCCTTACCAGCCTCCGTCATGTCGTTGACGACGGCCGCAGCGAGCTTGTGGATCGATTCGTGGTCAGCCATTCAGAATCGTTTCATACAGATTAACGTGCTTATCCGCCATCGTAGCGATCGAGAACTCGTTTTGCATCCTGACCTGGCCCGCCGCACCCAGGACTTTGCGCCGTTCCGGGTCGTCGATCAGCGTGGCCAGTGCTCGTGCCAGCGCATCGGCGTCCTCGGGCGGCACGAGCAGCCCGGTCTCACCATCGATAACGGCCTCGGGCAAACCGCCCGCAGAGAAGCCGACGACGGGCACCGCCGCTGCTGCCGCCTTGAGCGTCGCGACGCCCAGCCCCTCGGCGAGCGCCGGGTGCGCGAAAATGTCGATGCAGCCCATGAAGTCGTCGAGGTCGCTGCGGAAACCGGCGAACTGCACGATGTCGCCCAACCCCAGGGAGGCGGCCTGGGCCCGCAGCTGGTTGTTGAGATAGCCCTCGCCAAAAATGACCAGCCGCAGTTGCGGGTAGCGGTGACGAAGGTCTGCGGCCGCCTGTAACAGGTAGCGGTGTCCTTTGCGCGGAATCAGCTGGCCGGCCGCCGCCACCACGCATGCGTTCCCGGGCACCGCGAACTCGGCACGCGCTTTGCCGCAGTCGGCCGGGCGGGCCAGCTGCTCGGTGTCCACGGCGCTGCGGATGACCTCGATGCGATCGCCGTCCACGTCATGCTCGCGCAATACGCGCGCAATTGTCTCCGAGATCGCGATGATCTTGCGAAACGGCCGGTAGCGCAGCGCCGCGAGCAGGCGCATCTCGGCGTTGTCTACCCGACGCGACACGACGGCCGGAATGTCGGCGAAGCTGGCCGCCATGCCACCCAGCATGTCCGCGCCGCGGCGGCTGTGACAGTGCACGAGATCGGGCCGCAGTTCCCGCAGGTACTGGGTCAGCCGGTAGGCAAAGGGCAGGTCGAGGTCGCCGGCGCAGAACAGGTTCTGCACCCGGATGCCCGCCGCGCGAGCGGCATTGTCGATACCGGATCCGGGCGGGCACACCAGGATCGACTCGTGGCCGCGCTCGGCCAGCGCCAGGGCCAGGTAGATCACCTGCTGCGGACCGCCGTAGAGATGGCGTCCGGTCTCAACATGCAGTATTTTCATCGTCCCAAGAACAAGAACTGCCCGCGAGCCATCATAGCTCGAACATGACCCAAAATCTGACAGCATTCTGGACGCACACGAAGGGCAGCATGCGCGACCTCGCCCCGATCGTATTCGTCATCGGCTTCTTCGAGTTCGCGGTCCTACAGCAGGTGCCGGACGGCCTGTTCGGCATCCTCGTGGGCGTCTTATTGGTCGTCATCGGGTTGACCTTTTTCATATACGGGCTCGAACTTGCCCTCTTCCCCATCGGCGACGCGCTGGCCGTGGCGCTCGCGAAAAAAGGCAGCGTGTTCCTACTGCTGGTCTTCGCGTTCCTGCTCGGTTTCGGCACAACGATCGCCGAGCCCGCGCTCACCGCGATCGCCGGTGAAGCCGCAGAGATAGCCGCGGGCGCGGGCGCCATTGCCAGCACCGAGGATGCAATAGAAAACTATGTCCTCGGATTGCGTATCACCGTGGCGCTCTCGGTCGGGACGGCGCTGGTTCTCGGCGTTCTGCGCATCATTCTCGGCTGGTCGCTGCCACTCATGATCATCGCGGGTTACGTGCTCGTCGTGATCATGACGGGCGTTGCGCCGGCCGATATCGTCGGTGTGGCCTATGACTCGGGCGGCGTTACGACGTCTACAGTCACAGTGCCGCTGGTCACAGCGCTTGGCGTCGGGCTCGCGTCCTCACTGCGCGACCGCAACCCGATGACCGATGGTTTCGGCCTGATCGCGTTTGCTTCTCTCACGCCAATGATTTTCGTCATGGCGTACGGAGGGATCATCCAGTGGCTGTGATTCTCGACGCCCTGATGACGATCCTCTACACGGCGCTGGACGTGCTGCCGATCGTGCTCTTTATCTTCGGTTTCCAGATCCTCATCCTGCGCAAGCCGCTGCCGCACTTCCCGCGCCTGCTGGCCGGCCTTGGCTTCGTCATCATCGGTCTCGGCCTGTTCCTGATCGGCCTCGAGATGGCGCTGTTCCCGCTGGGCCGCGAGATGGCCGCGCAGCTCACGTCGCCCGAGTCGCTCGTCGGCGAAGTCGGCGACTGGCAGGCCTATGTGTGGGTCTACGTGTTCGCGCTGGCCATCGGCTTCGCCACGACAATCGCCGAGCCGGCGCTGCTGGCCGTGTCGATGAAGGCAAACGACGTCTCGGGTGGCGCAATCAGCGTCTGGGGACTGCGGGTGGCCGTAGCGCTCGGCGTCGCCGTGGGTGTTGCGCTGGGCACCTATCGCATCATCACCGGGCTACCACTGCATTACTTCATTATGGTCGGCTACGTGGTCGTCGTCATTCAGACCATCTGGGCGCCCAAGCTGATCATCCCGCTAGCCTATGATTCCGGCGGTGTAACGACATCCACCGTCACGGTGCCCCTGATTACTGCGCTGGGCCTCGGCCTGGCGGAAACGATTCCCGGCCGCAGCCCGCTGCTGGACGGATTTGGACTCGTCGCCTTCGCAAGCCTGTTCCCGATCATCGCCGTGCTTACCTACGCACAGCTCACGAGGTACCTCGAGAATCGTGGCGCGAAGCGACGCAAAGAGAAAGACCGGGACGAATCCGGTCTGTTGGAGGAAAGCTGATGCATTTCAAATTACTGGTAGTCTTCGTCGAGGACGAGAAGACCGACGACGTGCTCAAGGCCGCCCGCGAGGCCGGCGCCACCGGCTGCACCGTCGTCAGCAATGCGCGTGGCGAGGGTCTGGGGGGCACCACGAGCTTCTTCGGCATGGCGCTGACGACGCAGCGCGACGTGCTCATGTTGCTCGTCGAGGAGCACATGAGCCGGGACATCCTCGAGCATATTGGTGAGATTGGCGAGTTCGACGCCAAGCCTGGCACCGGGCTTGCGGTCCAGATTGACGTAGAAGACGTTGTGGGCGCTCTGAGCCAGGCCGCAAGCCTGGTCGACATTGTGGAGGAACAACTATGAACAAACCCGAGCGTATTTCGGTGCGCAAGGCCATGCGCGACGATGTGACCTTTATCGACGGCCGCAAGAACGTGCTCGACGCGCTGCGGGCGATGCGCGACGGCGAGTGCACGAGCCTGATCGTGGAAAAGCGCGATGACCACGACGAGTACGGCATCCTCACCTTGTCCGACATCGCCAAGCAAGTCATCGCGAAGGACCGGGCGCCGGAGCGTGTGCACGTGTTCGAGATCATGACCAAGCCCTGTGTTTCAGTGCACCCGGAAATGGATATTCGCTACTGCGCGCGGCTGTTCCGCGAGTTCGGCATACGGCGAGCGCCGGTCGTTCATGAACACAAGGTGATCGGCATGATCAGCTATTACCACCTCGTGCTCGAAGGCCTGCCTGACCTCGACTAGGGTCCATTCGCTTGAGTTCGGAACCCGCAGCGATCCACACGCCCATGATGCGGCAGTACCTCGCCATCAAGGCGGAGTACCCGGATATGCTCGTGTTCTATCGCATGGGGGATTTCTACGAACTCTTCTACGACGACGCGAAACGCGCCGCCTCCCTGCTCGACATCACGCTCACGGCGCGCGGCAAGTCGGCCGGTAACCCGATCCCGATGGCGGGTGTGCCCTACCACGCCGTAGAGGGCTACCTCGCCAAGCTTGTGCGCAAGGGTGAGTCGGTCGCTATTTGCGAGCAGGTCGGCGACCCGGCCACGAGCAAAGGTCCCGTGGAGCGCAAGGTGACGCGCATCGTAACGCCGGGCACGCTGACCGACGAGGCGCTGCTTGCGGAGACGCGCGACAACCTCGTGGCTGCCGTCTTTGCCGACGGGGACACGATCGGCATAGCCTGGCTCGATCTCGCGGGCGGCCGCTTCCAGCTGACCGAGGTGCCTTCGGCCGAAGCGCTGCGCGCCGAGGTCGAGCGCCTGCGACCGGCCGAGATGATCGTCGACGAGGACCAGCCGTTTGACGCCGGACTTCGGGAGGACCTGCGTATCACCCGCCGGCCGCCCTGGCATTTCGAACTCGACAGCGCCCGGCGCCTGTTGTGCGCCCAGTTCGGCACGCGCGATCTCAGTGGCTTCGGCTGCGACGGCTTCCCGCGTGGCGTCGCCGCCGCGGGCGCGTTGCTGCAGTACGTCAGCGATACCCAGAAAGCGGCCATGCCGCACCTGCAGTCCCTGTCGGTGGAGCGCCGCGAGGACGCGGTCATCATGGACGGGCCGACGCGGCGCAACCTGGAGCTGGAACGGTCGCTGTCCGGCCACCACGAACACACGCTGGCCGGCGTTATGGACCATTGTCAGAGCCCGATGGGCTCGCGTCTTCTGCGCCGCTGGATCCAGCGCCCGCTGCGCGACCCGGACACGCTGCGAGCCCGCTACCAGGCCATCGATGCGCTGCTCACCGGCGGCGCCGTTGATGACCTGCAGACCCGGATTGACGGTATCGGCGACATCGAACGTATTCTGTCGCGCGTCGCGCTGCGGTCGGCGCGGCCGCGCGACCTGCGCCAGCTCGGCGAGGCGCTGTCGCGGCTGCCCGAGCTGCGCAAGAAGCTGGCAACGCTGGAGTCGCCGCTGCTCGAGGAGTTGCGCGGTGAGATTTCGGAACACCGTGCGCAGCACGAACTGCTGGCCAAAGCCCTTATCGACAACCCGCCGATGCTAATTCGCGACGGCGGCGTCATTGCCGATGGTTATGACGACGAGCTCGACGACCTGCGCGCAATTGCAGCCAACGCCGACCAGTACCTGCTGGATCTCGAGGCGCGCGAGCGCGAACGCACGGGCATCGCGACGCTCAAGCTCGGCTACAACCGCGTGCACGGCTATTACATCGAGATCAGCAAGGGCCAGGCGGACAAAGCGCCGGTCGAGTACGTGCGCCGACAAACGCTGAAGTCGGCCGAGCGTTACATCACGCCGGAGCTCAAGGAATTCGAAGACAAGGTGCTCGGCGCCCGCGAGCGCGCACTGGGGCGCGAGAAGCACCTCTACGAAGGGCTGCTCGACCAGCTGCACGAGGTGCTCGGCGAGTTACAGCTGAGCGCGCACCGTCTCGCCGAGCTCGACGTCCTCACCTGCCTCACCGAGCGCGCCATGACGTTGCGTCTCTCCAAACCCGAGATTGCCGATGAGCCTTGCATCGAGATCACGGGTGGCCGGCACCTCGTCGTCGAGCAGGTCATCGAGACGCCGTTCGTTGCCAATGACGTGACGCTCAACAGCGAACGCCGGCTCCTTGTCGTCACGGGACCGAACATGGGCGGCAAGTCCACCTACATGCGCCAGACCGCGCTGATCGCGATCCTCGCGCACATCGGCAGCTACGTGCCGGCCGATAGCCTGCGCATCGGTCCGATCGACCGCATCTTCACGCGTATCGGCGCATCGGACGACCTCGCGGGCGGGCGATCGACGTTTATGGTCGAGATGACCGAGACCGCAACGATCCTGCACAACGCCACCGAGCAGAGCCTCGTCCTGATGGACGAGATCGGCCGTGGCACGAGCACGTTCGACGGCTTGTCACTCGCGTGGGCGGCCGCGCATTACATGGGCGACACGGCCGCGGCGTTCACGCTGTTCGCCACCCACTACTTCGAACTCACGGCGCTGGCCCAGGAGATACCGGTCTGCGAGAACGTGCACCTCGACGCCACCGAGCACGGCGGCGAACTGGTCTTCCTGCACGCGGTCAAACCCGGCCCCGCCAACCAGAGTTACGGACTGCAGGTCGCTGCCCTGGCCGGCGTACCGCGCGACGTCATCCAGCGCGCGCGCCGCTACCTCGCAACGCTGGAGTCGATGCAAGCCGAGCAGCGCGAAAACCCGCAGGCGCAGCTACCGCTTGAGGTATCATCGGTCGACGCTGATCGCGACGCCTTGCGCGAAAAAATCGATCAGATCGACCCCGACTCATTGTCGCCACGAGACGCACTCGACTTGATCTACCAACTGAAAGCCGACCTCGCCGATCGTGACTGACACCGCCGAGACATTGTCCATTGTCGTTCCGGTCTATGACGAGGAGCAGAACCTCGAACCGCTGACCGGCAAGTTGCTCGACACGTTGCAGGCGCTCGACCGGGACTTCGAAATCATCTTCATCAATGACGGTTCGACCGACGGGTCGGCCGATCTCCTCGACGAGCTTGCCGCCGGAAATACCCGCATCCGGGTCGTGCATTTCAAGCGCAACTTCGGCCAGACTTCGGCGATGATGGCCGGGCTTGACCACGCGTCGGGGGATATCATCATTCCGATCGACGCAGACCTGCAAAACGATCCGGCGGACATTCCGCGCCTGCTCGAACGCCTCGATGAGGGCTTCGACCTGGTTTCGGGGTGGCGCAAGGATCGCAAGGACGACAGGTTTAGCCGCAATCTTCCGAGCTGGATCGCCAACAAGATCATCTCGAGGATTTCGGGGGTCAGGCTGCACGACTACGGCTGTACGCTGAAGGCCTACCGACGCTCGATCGTCGAGGACATTCGCCTGTATGGCGAGATGCACCGGTTCCTGCCCGTGTACGCCTCGTGGTCAGGCGCGCGCACGACCGAGATGCCGGTCAAGCATCATGCACGCAAGGCGGGTCGATCGAAGTACGGCCTGAAACGCGTCGTCAAGGTCCCGCTCGACCTGCTGGTCGTCAAGTTTCTCGGCGACTACTCGCAGAAACCGATCTACGTGTTCGGCGGTTTCGGTCTTCTCAATCACGCGCTGGCGCTGCTGACCTTCGTGTTGATGCTCTATTTCAAGTACTGGGGCGGCAAATCCTTCATCGAGACGCCATTACCGACCCTCGCTGCGCTGTTTATCCTGATGGGGTTCATGTCGATGCTGCTCGGGCTCATCGCGGAACTCGTCGTGCGCACCTACCACGAGTCACAGGACAAACCCACCTATATCGTCGGCCGCACCGTCAACATCGACGACGGCGGCGAGTAAATGTCCGCCGACAAACTGTTCAAACTCGCCTGGCTCCTGCTCACGGCCTGGCTGATCATCTGCGCGCTCCTCGTCCAGGGTGAATATGGCGACGGTTACCAGACTATCGCCAACGCCCGGTATCTGTTCGGTGATAGCACCGCGTTTTACGTGCAGCGCGGGCCGCTGCCCGCGATCGTGCTCTGGCCGGTCGAGCTCATCGCCGGACTGACCGGGGTCGACCCGCTCGACGTCCGGCCACACCATTTCCTGAGCGCGGCGCTGCACAGCCTGTACCTGGCTGGCTGCTGGTGGTGCCTACAGCGGTTCAACGGCAGCGGTTTTGCTCGACTGTTCGCCTTCGGCGCCGCGATCCTGACCGTCATTTTTTACGCTTACGCGCCCTACCTCAGCCACGACTTGCTCCCGGGCCTGCTGTTCGTGGTGATGATCTTCCTCGTGCATCGCTGGATCGACACGGGCGGCGTGCGGGAGGCCGTTCTTTTGGTCCTGCTGGGCGCGGCCGTTACCCTGATCAAGCAGACCTACGCGCTGTACTGGGTCGCTATCGTCGTTTTCGCACTGCTGACGTTCGCGCTGCGCAGGGACCGTGGCCGCATCGATGCGCGCAAGCTGGTCCTGTTACTGGGCATGGCCAGCGCGAGCGCTGCGCTGAGCTGGTTGAGTTATGCCCTGCACATCGGCGACCTCGCGCCGGACAGCGCGTTTCTCGCCCGCCCGCTGGTTCTGATCGGCGCGATCGCAACGCAGTACGGCGACGACATGGCGAGCGCGTTCGCGAGCGACCTGTACCTGCGCAACCTGCCTAATTACGGCATCGCCGCGATGCTGCTCGTGCTGCCAGGCGTCGTCCTGGCATTGCGCGGCCAGGACGCGCGTCTCCGCGCCATCGCGATCTGTTGGATCTTCAGCGCTGTCACGATACAGATCATCGGTTTTCGTGAGGCGCGTTACCTCGGGTTCCTCGCGCCGCTTACGGCTATGCTGATCGTGCCAGTCGTCGACCTTGCCTTCCGGCATCGGGCAGCGATCGCACTGCTCGTGGTCATCCTGGGGTTCGACCAGTTTCGCGGCCTGTCGCTGGCGGCCACGCAGCTGAAAACGGCAAGGACTTTCGACGTCATGGCGTTCTATAACGCGGCTGACAGCGACGGCCGGGTCGTCTCGTCAAAGGTGCTCAGCTTCGCGTATGCGGCGGCAAGCCCGCTATCGCGCGACCGCTATCACGGCATCTACCACCTGACGCCGGAGATGATCGAGCGACTGAATGAAGGCTCGACGGAAGTGATCGGCATCGCCGACCCCAGGGGTCTGGGCCTCGCTGGTATCCGGCCGGGCGACCGGGTCTATTACTCCAATAACACGCTGGTCCGAAATCCGCCCTGGAACGCCGCCAACGAGCCCAACGGCATCGACCAGTTCCTGCTGGTTGCGGGCAATGCCATCAGCGTGCGACTCGCCGCCGAGGGTGGCAATTTCGTCCGCGAAGACAACGACGGTAGTTTCCTGGTGTTCATACCGGACGAGTCGGTGGGCCTACAGATGCCGGCCATTGCCGCCGGACAACTCGACACGGGGTCTGCGCGGCGCATCTACGGCGCCGGCGCTGACAGTGACTATCTCGACATTGTTGCCGTGGAAATCCGGGCGATCTGCCAGGGCAGGACCTGTAGCCCGTTTTAGGGCTTGGCAGTCAGGCGAGCTGGTTGCGGAAGAACGCCGCCAGCATCAGCAGTGCCCACAAGCGCTTGCCGTGATCTTTGCCGCGGTCGACGTGCGCCCGCCACCAATCATCGACCGTCGCATGATCGACGTGCGCGTACATCGGGTTCGACGGGTCGAGCAGTATGCCGGCCGCCAGGTCCCTGAGATCACCTCGCAGCAGGGCCGACACGGGCAGCGCAAAACCGTGCTTCTTGCGCTCGATCGTCGTATCCGGCAAGTAATTGGCCGCTATTCGGCGCAGAACCTGTTTGCCGTCGCGACCTTGCAGCAACATTTCGTGCGGCAGCCGCAGTGCGATGTCAGCCACGTCATTGGAGAGAAACGGGCTACGCACCTCGAGACTCACGGTCATGGATGCGCGGTCCATCTTCGTCAGGATGTCGTGAGCCAGGTACGCCTCGATGAAATGCTGTTGGCATTGATCGAGCAGCGGAATGTCGGTCGACTCGGGGATCTGCGCGCGCAACTGCGCAGCGATCACGGACTCAATATCATCGCGCCCGCGCCACAGCCGTGACTGGTCGATGGCTGGCACGGCCGACATCCAGTAGGGGCTCTGCAGTTCGGCAGGCCGCCCTACTCCGTAGCTGAGCTGGCGCAGCAGGAACGCGGCGTTCATGTAGCTATCAGACCCTGGCAGCAACCCGGCGATGCCGCGCAGCAACCCCCCTGCCGAGCGCGGCAGCATCGCCATGGCGGGGGCCCAGCCGAGCAAACCGAAATTCGGGTAGCCCAGGAACAGCTCGTCAGCGCCGTCGCCACCGAGCGCCACCGTAACGTGCTCCTTCGTCGCCCGGCACAACAGGTAGCTTGGCAGGAATGAAGAATCCGAGAACGGCTGGTCGAGGTTGCTCAGCAGCGTCTCGATACCGTCAATGCAGTTTTGTCGTCCGAGTTCGACCGTCGTGTGTTGGGTGCCGATGTGTGCCGCCACCTGCTCGGCATGCGCCGATTCGTCAAAGCTTGCGAACGGGAACCTGACTGTGAACGTGGCGACATCCTGCTTGTGCCGCCTCGCGATCGCAGCCACCAGCGATGAATCCAGGCCACCCGACAGGAACACGCCTACCGGGACATCGGCGACGAGTTGCGTGCCGACGACCTCGACCAGCGCATGCTCGAGAGGCGCCTCGAGTCCGGGCATATCCGCTCTGACCCGGCTCTTTGTTTCCGGCTGCCACCAGGCGCCGACTTTGGCTTCGCCATTGCGCCACTCGAGCAGGTGCCCCGCCGGCAGTTCGTATACGCCGTCGATCCCGGTTGCTGCACCGGGCAGATACTCCATCATCAGGTAGAGGGCCAGCGCATCGAGGTCGGGCTCAACCCGGGCGAGCGCCGGGTGCTGCCGCAGGGCCTTGATCTCCGACGCGAAGATCAGCTGGCCATCGACGATGCTGTAGAACAGCGGTTTCTGGCCGAAGCGGTCGCGGGCCAGATAGAGCGCGTCGGCGCCGGCGTCGTACCACGCAAAAGCGAACATGCCGTCGATGGCCTGCAACGTGTTCTCGATGCCGCGCTGCTGCAACAGCCAGAACAGCGTCTCCGTGTCGCAGTGGTCTCTCAGCTGGCCCCCGTCCTCGCGTATCTTGGCATCGAGTTTGCGGTGACCGTAAATCTCACCGTTATAGATCAATGCGCTACCGCTGTCCGCGTTGACGCGCGGCTGCTGGCCGCCTTGCGGCTCCATGATCGTGAGTCGGTTGTGGCCAAATACGACACCGCCTTGCTGCGTCGTGCTGCGCTCGTCGGGACCGCGATAGGCGATGCTATCCAGCATGCGCAATGCCGTCTCGCGGTGCGCCTCAGTCGCGCCGCCAGCGGTCGTGAATCCAACCAGCCCGCACATGGCTAACCCGGCTTGGCGCCGATAACGGTCCAGGACATTTCATTGACCCAATGAACCTGGACGTTGTCGAGCCCGGCGTCCTCGAGCAGTTCGCGCGCCTCATCCTGCCGGTAGTACCTGGCGATTTTCGGGATCATGTGATCGTAGACGATCGCCCGAAGATGGCGAAAGGAGAACGTTCGAATCAACCGCATGTATTCCGTGCGACCCAGTCCCAGTCGTAACAACAGCCAAAGCAGCGCCGTGGCAGGAAGCGACAAGGCGTAGACCAGCCCCAGCGGCAGCCTGCTGAACAGCGCCCGGCGCAGCGGATCGAAGAACCGCACCAGCCACTCGTTGTTCTCGTAGCCGTATAGCCAGACGAGCACACGGCCTCCGGGCTTCACGGCATTGACCATTTGCCGTACTGCCGCAGGCTGGTCGTCGAGGTGGTGGATTACGCCAATACTGAATGCGATATCGAAGCGCTCCGTCTCGTTGATTTCGTAGGCGCTGCGGTTTTCGACAACCGCATTGTCGAAGTCAGCGAGATTACTGCGCGCTGCCGCCAGCGTGCGCTCGTCGATATCGATACTCAGGCAACCGGCGGCGCCATAAGTCAGCGGCCAGTAGGAATTGCGACCGATGCCGCAGCCGACATCGAGGAACTGCTTGCCGGCCCAGGCTTCCTTCTCCAGGCCGGTCGTCCAGCGCAGGAATTGCTCTTCATGAACCGGCAGGATCTCGCTGAAGATATCCCACGAGTGCCCGAAACGTTCGGGCGATCCCAGTTTTTCCCGGGAGGCGTCAGCCATCTCGACTTACTGCAGACTCGTTGGCGGCGTCAGCGAGATCACGAACAGGCCCGATGCGATCAGCCCGATGCCCAACCACCGCTGTAACCCGATCGGTTCGTTGAGAATGACGTTCGCCGCGATGATCACGAGTACGAACTGCAAGGCAAATATCGATTGCGCCAGGTTGAGGGTCGTGCGCTTCAGCACCATCATGTAGAAAACCATCGCGCAGCAGAACGACAAGGCGCCCAGTAGTGTCCGGTAGTTCAACAGCGTGAGCGGCCAGATCCCGGCGACCCCCGGATGCTGCACGCCGGTTTTCAGCAGCAGGTTGCCAATGACCGTGCAACTCATGCTCGCCAGGATCAGGATGCCGTTCACTACAACATTGCCACTCATAATCTCAGCTTCCCCTGTATCAGTCTTGAGCCGGTTTGCGGGCAGTGCCGACGACCTGCAGCCCTGCCCGGCGGAACAGTGACCGGCGCGTGCACCAGTCGTCGAAACGCGCAAACGCGCGCGTGATGCCGCGGATTCCCGGGATGAAACGGAATGCTCGATTGACGAACAGCACATCGCTGTTCATGAACAGGCAGAAACCCAGGAAGCCACAGGTGCGCCACGTGATGTCGACGAAACCGGCCTTCTCGAGCACCGGCACGGTCTCCGCGTGCAGCAACGGCCGTTCGGTCTGGTGATCGAGCATCGGCGACAGCCGGTAGATTAACCCGCGCAGAGCTTTCCACAGCCAGAAGTCGCTGACAGGCTCACGGTAGATGAACCGCCCGCCAGGTTTGAGCACGCGAAAGATCTGCGTGAACAGCGCATCGCGATCGGGAACGTGGTGAATTCCGCCCAGCATGATCACGGTGTCAAACAGGCCGTCTGCAAGCGGCAACCGGGTCGCATCGCCCTGGACGAACGTGAAGCGCTCGTCCGCGAACGCTTGCCGCGCCTTGGCCAGCATCGAGGACGACACGTCAACACCGACACCGGTATCAACGTCATCCCGGAACAGCGCGAACGCCTCACCGGTACCGCAGCAAAACTCCCCGCAAAGACCCAGCCTGCCCGTCCCGACCTCCTCGCGCAGGACACGATCGAGATAGTCCATGTACTCCTGCGTATGCGGGTAGCCCAGGTTCGCCGCGTAGGCTTCAGCGATGTCGTCGTAGTGTTCCTGTTGCACCGCCGCCTCGGGCGAGCAGAACTCCTCGGCGAACAACGGCATGCCGTCGTCCCCGATGCGGTAGCTTGCGGAACCTGACTGGTTGATGAGTAGCTGGCCGTCGAGCCGGAGCGCCTCGCCGGTGCGCGGGCATTGCAGCATCGACACGATGCGATCTGCGATCAAAGGGACTTCCTGGTCAGTCACAGCTCATTACGCGGCCCCGGGAACGGCGCCATCATAGATAGCCGCTTTGGGATTGTACAGCGGGCTCAGCTGTCGCGCAGGAACTGGCCGCGCTTGAGGAAGGCCACCGCCTGGTCGACGACGTCGCTCGACAGCAGCATGTTCGTGTGGGTGGCCGGCATACAGATATGGTCTTTGGCGCCGTCGAGGCGAGTCTCTGCTACAGCAACGGTGCCATCGTTCTCACCGTCGAATGACGTTATCAGCCGGCCGACACCCATGGGGGTGGTGCCGGCGATCGACCCGACATCGCGCTTCTCGCAGACGTGCGACGCCCACTCGTTGGCGGCCTCGTGGACGACACCGGCTGGCAGCGACTCGCCGAGTATCGGCTCTGCCCAGTTCTGTGTGCTCAGAAACTCGGCGGCGCGGGAACCTGTGAGTGGCGAACCCATGCACACCAGCCGGCCGGGCACAGCATCGTCGTCG
>JAAUYK010003528.1_pt1 | contig 13980 bp, 12 predicted proteins | sample 7278021 | NCBI WGS metagenome assembly JAAUYK01 (sample SAMN14350223, study PRJNA611818) | marine sediment metagenome | isolation source: surface marine sediment (1.8m) | place: French Polynesia: Moorea | collected 2018-08
ATTCATGTAAATACTTGCGCTGAGAGATAGAACTTACGCGGGAACCCTGATACGTTCAATTGCGTATAGATTTACCTATTTATCGGATCGTGCCAACCGCCTACGCAGTTCGCGATATACCTACGTAGACTGATCTCACAGATGAAAGCGTACTACGTACTACTTCTATATAATCTTCCGCGTTTCTTCAACGAATGCGCACGTACGTACGCTAGCGAGCAGTGAATAGAGATAGCCTCAGCAATCTGATTGCAAGCCGGGCCGACGAAAAGTTTTGCGATATTGGTTTGCAGGCGAGAGGGCCGGGCCGCAACTCGTCTTTCAAAGGTGAACAATACATAGTTCGACCCAAATTTAAGGTACGTAGCAAGTGTCGGCGATTAGCGCGGATGACTATGATGACGGGCACTTCCCAGGTCCTATCTCCACTTCTTAAATTGTTGCGTGAGTAAGCCTCCCTCCTCTCTCTCTGTCTCTCTCTCTCTCTCTGTCTCTCTCTCTCTCTCTCTCTCTCTCCTCTCTTTGCATGCCCGGCCCCGTTCCTTTGAAACGTTAATGCTCTCAGCCAGGATGTCACTTATACGGCGACTGCTGTAATCCAGCTACATCCAACGGAAAACGACTTATACTTACCTACCTAGCTGTAGCTCTCCCGCCGCCGGCTGCCCGGCTCTTTTCTAATGCCTAGCTGCCTGTCCAGGGGGATTCGCTGGCTGGCTTCGTTAAGTAGTAGATGGAGATTTTATGGATTTAATGGCATGCGCACGCTAGCTGAGGAGATAACGAATTTAAGATGGCGAAAGGCACCATCATCTCATCTCTCGTCGCATATCCCTTGCTTTTCCTCCTTGCACACGGGTCTAAAAATGGCGCTAGGTTTGGGCAAAACAGGGAGGGAGCAATGATTATTCCGGATGCGAGAGCTGCGCCGTCCAATTATCCTCTCTCGCTCCTTGATAAACAGGAGCAGCTTAATCTCGTATGTAGTACTACTACCGGGTATCCCGAGTGACGATAGCATGTGACGAATGTGCTCCCCCGCCGCGCAATATATGTGTGCCACTAGAAAGGTCAAGAAGGCTCTTCCTATATGTACGTAGTACTTTGCGCCGCCCATGGTATGTTTTCGCCAGCAGAACTATTTTCCATCCACTTGTATCTGAGGAGGCGGTGAAAAACAGGTCCATTTGCCACTTACGATATACGCGCACGATTATATTGTTGCTTCTGACAATTATCGCAGAGGCAATTACGTCGTTCGGCTGTCTAGGAAGGAAGGTGAAGAAGGCCTCACAGCCATATTTTGTCTCCTTTGTCGTCATCGATGGCGAAGGAGGAGGAGGAGGAGGATGGCTGTTTCGCGACAGTCCAGTGTCAATATTGATTTGACCTTGACGAAAGCAGCCACTAGCCCGCCGACTGTGTGACATCTGAGTATGAGCCGGAGTAGCTAGCTAGGGGTGTAACCAAAAGGCAGCCATGCAGACAGTCAGACGGGGAAAGGAAGAATATTGGCTCGATCGGATCGAGTTGAGAATCCGCGACTTGAAGCCGGCCTGCAGCTCTCGCTTTCTCTTAACCCCGCCGGCTGCTGCTGGGGACGATATTAGATTGCTCTTCTGCGCGTTGGCGCCAGAAAGCAACAGTTTAGAGGACGTCTCCGCACTCTTGTGAAGTCTCATATCCACGGAGTTAGAGAAAGACATTCCTCGGACGAAAGCTTTCAGATCTGGCGGCACCCCTGCCTAGCAGCCTCGGGTCGGGCGGTTAACCAATAAGCGGAAGAAGAGAGGGAAAGAGAAGAGGCCGGCCGGCCGGATGGATGGATAGATGGCCTTAACGCGGGACGTATGCAGTACATATTTAATCCGACAGAGCTGTATATTCTGGGAGCAGAAACTTCCTCCTCATTCGCTTAAGTCGCTCGATATTCAAGTATCCGGATCGCAAGCGACAAAATTCATATAGCGCTCGCTTTCTAGCGTTGCCTACAGAGATGGCATTTTTCTGACAGTCAGACCGTGCTAGGCGAGGAAACCGAGGAACGATGCTGGCTCGCTTGAAAGACGAAACTTTTCTTGAATGCTATAGCGCTTGTCACGCTCCCTTCCTTCCTTCCATCCATACGGCTGAGCAACATGTATATTGATACACATAGTATAGGGCGTATCTTGCCGACTTTGTTCGCTACCATGGAAAATTAATGATGCGGTAGTATCGCAGACATTATGTAATACGAACGCCTTCTTTAATGCACAACGGCGTGCGTCTTCCATGTTAGCAGCCTCTTGACCTAATTTCCACGATGCTATCGCTTCGTATTCTCAGAGTGTACGTTCCATGCGCAACAAGGAAAAGGCAACCATATAAAAAAGTACCAACTCGTACTAACAACTCCTCTCCCAAAGTTGACGGCGTGCCCACGCATACAGTATGTGTTTTAGCTAGGCGCCCACTTGAGCGACGCCTCCGTAGCCATTCATTCTTTAATTAACCTTGCGGTGGGGGCCGGCCAGGCGGCATGCAAGCAAGGCCAAGACAAGATCCCTATGTACGTACTTAGCGGTCGGTCGGTCTGTCGGTCGGTCTCGCCACGCCTAGCTATACGCAGCCATCCCACGGCCACGGCCACCCACCACCGGCCTGGCCTCAGATTGACTGACGGCTTTATTAAGCAAGCAGAGATAGGCGGGCGGGCGGCTGGGGTCGGTCGGTCGCTTCGGTTTCGTAGCATGCTGGCATCTCTGCTCGCTCGCCTCCCTCTCGCACGCCGTCGGCATGCAAGGAAGGAGGGAAGGAAGCGGGAGAGATGGAGAGCTAGAGTTCCAGTTGCCGAGCGAGCGAGGAGAAGCCGGGGAGATGCAAGGATCGAAGGAAGGAAAGAAGGAAGGAAGGAAGGGGCTAGCCAGAAACGTGCTCGCCCTCCACCTCGCTTTTTATGCATTGAACATACCGGATGGGGCATGTAAAGTAACACGCCAGACGCATATACACAGCCTTCTTATATAATGGCGAAGTAATTAGGGCGCAGTAACTCTTTAGAACCGCATATATACGTACATATTACGCACGCGCAGCCGAATTACGGAATGCTGGTCATTATCGGCACCGTCTGAAGACTGGCTACAAATGGCTCCCGCCTACTCCTGTCTGCGGCTGATTGCTAATGCGTTTGGACTCGACTCTCTCGCCGCCCGCATATCAGACTGTCTCCGACAGGATGATGTACTTTAGCACGCTCTCGCTCTCTCTCTCGCTCTCTCCCTCTCTCTCTCTCTCTCCCTCTCTCTCTCTCGCTGCGGTCGCCCACTCTCCTGAAATATAAGGAGGACGACCACCAGCCAGCCCCCTTTCGAACGGACATAACTTTATGCACTCCTTCTTATCCGGCCTATTTTTTGACGCTCTATCTCGGCACTCAGCAGCTTCGCGGCGAATGAATACCGCCTGGATGGCGAGACGACACTGCTCAAATGGGAGGGGACAGGACGTGGGTGTGCACGGTTTCGGCGTGATTGGATTACGCCAAGGTCGATCGTCTGTCTGTCAGTCTGTGTGCGTTGCGCGATCGCCAGCATCGTCCAAACTGTGGTGAAAGGTGGCTATGTAGTGCCGCCATGGAATACGTAGTGTAGTACGCGCTCACGGGGAGGCTAACCAGAATACCCGCTTCCTTCCTGTCGGAAGAGAACATCAATCCTGTGGGCCAGTTTTCACTCACCAGTGCACGTCAAAGTCTGAAAGTTCAACTTCAAAGAGCCGGAGTAATTAACTGAACTATACTGCTAGTAATATATTTCCATCGTTTCCTCGAGCAGAAGAAGATGCAAGCTTGTTGCACTTTCTTCGATTCGATTGCAATCGAACGATCGAGTGCCCTTCTCCATAATGCAAAGCAAGCAAGACATAACGAGATTGCACGCAAGCTCTTGTACGTAACAAATGCCCTTTCTAATTTTGTACACTCTCATCCGTCCGTCCATCCCGCTTGCAGCCTGCGGTCTGACCGCCAAGCTCGCCGGGTTGTTCACCGCATCCGCGTTAGCGAGCGTAGCGGCCAGCCAGCCGGCTTCTTTGAACTCTGTGCAAATGAGCCCTCGGCGGCGGGGAGAGTGGAGCTAGGCCGGAAAAGGCTCGGGTTACGTGCGCGCTATTTTCATATCTCATGATGGAAACCGCCAGCCAGTGTTTTACGACATGAGACGGCGAAAAAAAACCAGCCACCGCACAATGACTTCGAATTTCTCGAGCGCTTTATTTATAGCCCAAGCAACAAGTGGGTGGCTGCATGCTGGGAACTGCGATTAGCGGCGGCGCAACCAACCCGATCCCTTTGTTTCAGGATGAGCTATGGCCTCCGAGCGGGATCTCAGAAACCACGGCAGGGCGGCGGCCTCTTTCGCCCACGTCGAGGCCGAGTACAAGCCGGATCGATCAAAAGTCTCGGCACATCTTATTCCCTCTCCTCCTCTTCTCTCGCCGGCGGAATGGGAGCTTAAGGAGATTAGCGAGACTCACGCCGGCGTCGGCTTCGGAGAAAGTCGGAAGTGGTCTCAGCTGCCGCTGCCACCGAGGCGGCAGCGGCGCCGGCGGCGGCCTTCGCCGGCTTCGAGTTCGACCCGAATCACCTCTTCTTCCCCGTCCTCATCCTCCGCGCTATGATCGAGTTCGGCATCGCGGTCCTTCTCACCGTCCTCGCCATCGTAGGGCTCGCCTTCAACGTGTACATCGTGCTGGCGTTGGCGATAGCCAAACAGGTAAATAGTGTCCGCAAATTGTACGTAATTGCATATAATAAACGTCGTACGATTTAATCAACTAAAACCTCATTCATGCAGAAAAAAGTAACGTACGTTAAAATTTAATGCCTGGTTATGATAGCGACCGCGGTGCATTGAAGTGGTTCCCGAGGCCGCGAGGCCAATTAATGAAGGTTTTCCCGTTTTACAATTTAACGTAGTCAATTAATAAGTGCATGTTTTCAGCGGAAAATTAATTTTGCAGGTGGCTAAGCCGAACACCATTTTCCTCTTCCACATGGGCGCTTTCAACACCCTGCAGTCGATCCTCTTCCTCGTCCTCTCCACGCCGTCCATGTTCAAGGCGCTGGCATCCAACGCCGCTTCTGAAGCCGCTCCCTCTTTGGCCGCTACCATAGCTGACGACGTCAGCGAGGAGTTTGTCGGCAACGAGGCGGCCTGCGTCGTGCAGGGCTTTCTCAGCACCTCCCTCTTCCCGCTCGTCGTGTGGAACCTGGCCGGCATCCACCTGGACAGATTCGTGACCATCGCCTACCCGCTTAGGTTTGTATACTATGCCACCTGTTGCATGTGAGCTCTTTCGAGGCTGTATGCGTATACGTAGTAGTATTGCAATTTCAAAGTCGGCTTCTTTTTTGTGTGATTGATCGATCGTTGCAAGGATCAAGTCAGACTCGGTCGGTCGGTCGGGCCTTCTTTTAGTAAGTAGATGCATGAGGGTGAGCGAGCGAACACAAGCTCCAGCATCGATCGTCTTTGAAGCGGTTTTCTTTCACGTCGAGAAAATGGCTGAAGAAAGGAGGGAGAGGCCATGCTGCATTCTTATAAAACGTTGCTTCAAAACCCCTTTCAGATACAACTCGCTGATTTCGCTGCGCAAGTCATTGGCCTTCCTCGGCCTCTCCTGGGGCGTCTCCGTAGCCATCTCCCTGCCCGCGCTGCTCTCTGTCCCCCCGCTCCAGTACCGGCCCGAGTTCGGCGCCTGCCTGCCCAACTTCGCCCACAACCCCGTCTTCCCCACCGTGTACTGCGCCCTCGGCATCGTCGCCCCCATCGGCATCATCATCGGCTTCAACCTGAAGATCGTGAGCATCGCCAAGTACCACCAGTACCGCATCGGGAACGCCCTGCTCGGCATGGCGCTCGAGTCGACGGCGTCGGCCACCGAGGTGAACCGCGTCGTCCGCGAGAAGGCCAAGGTGCGGGAGGAGCAGAAGGCGCAGCTGAGGAACTTCCAGGGGATGAACGCGGTGGCGACGCTCTCTCAACTCGTCGGCACGCTCATCCTCTTCTACTACTCGTTCGTCGCCGTCGGGCTCTACGAGGCCTACTCCGCCAAGACCGTCCACCCGCTCGTCATGGAGACCTGCGTGCTGCTCCTCTTCGTCAGCCCCGTCGTCAACGGCTTCATATTCGGGCTCAAAAATAAGGTAGGGCGGCCGGCCGGCCGATATTTTGCATGGGCGAAAAGTGCATCCGCCCACTTCTGCGCAGATCGTCCAGCGCCCGCTGCTTAACTTCGCGCGGAAGGAGATCTACAAGAGCGAGGTGCAGCAGGAGATTCGCCTTCGCAGCCCCGGCGTCTCCTCCAACCGGCCCTCCGTGGGAAACCTGATGGGCCACATCACCTCGCAGATGCCCTACCTCACCAGGCAGCTCTCGGACGCATCGATATCGAAGGCGGTACGTACTACGTACATGCGAGGAAGGCCAAACTTTTTAGCTTTGCAATGGGGAGAAAACTTGCCGCTACGGCGGCGGTCGATTGCTTTCCGATCCGTACTATGACCTTGCCGCGCGAATACTTTTCCAGAGTCCCGGGGGTCTGGCGAGCCAGTATCGGGCCCGGTCCACCATGTCGATGCGGCGCAACAGCAACCTGACCGTGGAGGACGCCGTGGCGTGCGCGGCCGCGGCGGCCGCGGCCAACAATTTTCCCACCTCGGCGAACGGGGCGCGGAGGGCGTCGGGGAAGCGTCCGCACCCTCCGCCCATCCAGAGGCACGCTTCGGACCTCACGTGGAGGATCGGAAACATCATGTTCTCCCCGACGGCGGTCGTCAGCCGGCACTTTGCCGACAAGATGTCTCCGAGCGGTAACGGCGTTTCCGGCGGCAACGGCCCCGAGAGGGGAAGCCGGCCGAATTTTGCCAACTGCCGCGACGCATCCTTGTCTTCAAGGGGATCTTCGAGGCTTTCACTGGATTTAAGGTGAATCAAGTACTTCCTTATACAATTAAATATATGTACGTATTTAGCGCAAGATTAATATTCTCTCATTTTTTAGACATCCGCACAACGGTTCCGTTGAAGAAGAAGACGAGGCTGCCGAAGAAGAGACGGCGCTGACGGAGGGTCCGGAGGCAGCCGCGATGACGACCCAGACCGCCAACACCATACAAACATCGTCGGACAAGGCGGAGGCGGGAACTGAGGCCACAGCAGAAGTGGCGGACGAGGAAAAGTACGAATGACATCGATATATTCTTGCGAACACGAGACGCTATATATATCCTCCGCTATTCCGTGTCTAGGGACTTGACGTACCAAGACCTCCAGCTGGCTGCTAACAAGATCAGCCGCTACAAATTGGAGACATGCGCGTCGGTCAGCGAAGACGACACCGTCTCTCCGTCGGCGCTCCCGGCGTCGAGGTTTCAGCAGGGTTCACAATACCAGCCCACGCCGTACGCATCACACAGGTCGCGGAGAAGGTTCTCGGTAACCGTGCTGAAAAAGGTGCCAATGAAAAACAACGTGCTAAAGACATTCGTACACTGAATATTTTTGCTACGTAGCCGTCGCTGTTCAGCGAAGACTCGGAGACGCCGACGACGACCGCCTGCTCGTCGGACTCTGACTTTTGCGGCAGCGGGTACAACAACAGCAGCAGCGCGAGCGGCAGCATCGGCGGGGTGGCCGGAGGCGCGGTGGCCCCGCCGCCACAGCCCACGCCAGTCAGCGGTGGGAGGAACTGCCGGCGGCACTCCATCGCCACCTGCTTCACTTCCTTTGGCGGCGGCGGCGGAGGCCTTGGAGGCGGTGGCGGGATCGCCGGCGCCCTGGTCGGCAGCGCGCTCGGCGGCGGGGGCGGCGCTCTGAGCAGAAACGCGAGCATCAAGTCTCAGAAGTCGAAGCGGATGTCTGGAGCCATTAAGGCTATTTGGCAACAAGTAAGTCAATGCGGCACGGCAGATTGAGCCACCTTCATTCCCCAGCTGTGGCTGCACAGAGTAAAAACTTTCTAATTCTTAACAAACTTTTAATTATCGGAAAATCTCTTTAAGTGGCTAAGCCCTTGGTAGAAAGACTACGTCAGCGACGGTCGGGATGAACTTCATGCAAGCTACGAAATATTGAATCCGTTAAGCCGACCGTCGCAGCCCGGCCGGCGTGCGCTAAAGTAAACCTTTCAAAGTTTAAGCCGATCAGAAGAAAAGTTGGCATTTTTTCTAGTCGAACATACAAAACTTAATACTATAGCTCGATGAATTTGCCTTCATGTAGTAGTTAGTACATTTATTTTTAAACAGAGCCACGGGCGCTCCTCCTCCCGAGACCGCCCCCGCATCACCATCACCCGCGCCCCGACCATCGACCAGTCGGCCATGCTCGACTGCTTCGTCGACTCTCCCACCGCCGAGGAGCCGGTCCAGACGGAAGGGGAGGGGGCCAAGGACGAGAAGAGCACAATCGAGGCCTGTCTCGTGTCCGTCGGCGACATCGTGGTGCACATCGTGGACACAAAGACGCCCTCTGTGGGCGCCAAGGGGTCGGCAGGGGACTCCGGACCCATAGTGAGCAGGGAGGAAGTGGGGGTCCTTAATTCGGCCTGCGTGGGGCGGTAATTATCTGCTGGAGTACGAACTCGCGCGTATCCATACATACTTCAACGTGCCATTGACTGTTTAATCGATGTGCTGCGGGCCAGAATATATAGTTTACTTCGCGTACGCACTTGCAATTATTTGTCGCTACGCAGTACATGCCTTGCGTATAATCGGCTTGAGCTATTAGTTGGTCCTCAGTCGGTGCGTACCTTTAATTAAGGGAGCGATCGAGTGAGCGACTAGAAAGGCGAGGTCCACAGCGACAACGCCCAAATAGTGTTAACATTATTCTTGCACTCAGTCGAGTCACCGACTCGTACCAACGGGAACTAGTTCAAAAAGTTTCACGCTACTGTATACATATGTAGTAGTGCGCGCAAGCGTCTTGTGCGAGGTACGGATTCATCGAAGTTAGAATACAACGGGTGTCATGAGCTGCAAGACTTTCCTCAATGCTGTGCTCTTCCTTATCATGTTGGGATGTTTTCTTTGGCAGGTTACTAAAATCGTCCTTTGCAGTAAACTAGTAGTATGGCACACTAGACTCTTTTTTGCCTTGGAGGTATGGGATCAAGTTGCCAAGTTCGTCAACGGCCGGACGGCGACGACAGTGGAGCGCACGATCCACAAAGGCCTCGAGCTGCCCCAGATCACCTTCTGCATGCAGTCTCACTTCAAGAATGAGGTGCTCGAGGCGATGGGACTCCCCCTCACCTTTTTCATTCCCTTAGCCGATGCAACGCTGAATGGAACCGCCTTCCCCGACCTGAACGACACCTGGAGGAAAGCGACCCACGACATCGAGATCGAATATTACGTCCAATCGCCCATGAACACGACGTCCTACATGACCGAGCTCAGCACCTTGTACAACGGCCGGTGCGCCGTGCTCACCATCGAGGGCGAGGTGGGCAGCAAGAAGTCCTCCTCGGTCAAGCTCTACCCGATGAACGGCGAGCCGGGCATCATGTACATGCACAGGAGGGGTTCGGCCACGGGACTGGCCATGTTTGAGTGGCACTCCCCGCACCAGTCCATGGAATTCTTTCTTTTAAAGTACTACGAGAAGGAGCTGACCAAGGAGTACCACGCTCTGTTGCCCCAGGAGGGCGCACCCTGCTTGGAAAGAGACGAACTATTTTACTACAAGGCAAATTAAATTATAAATTATTGGATCATATTGAACATACCGGTACGCTTGCTCATATTGTCGATTCCAGTGTCTGAGAGATTTATGCACCAATCATTACCAGCGGGGAGCCGCAAAGTGCGGCCTTAGTAATCCGTGCTGGATTCCACAGGCCGATAGCATATTGCAACCCGAACTCAAGTCCAAGTTGCGGGCATGCGAGACGTGGGACAGCTACGTCTGCATGTACCAAGTGCTGACTGTCTGCAAGTACAACGAGTCGTACACGTGCGAGAAGTCCTGCAAGTCGGAGACCTACAACGTCGTGTCCAGGAGTCAGAGCTTAGTGCCGATTGTCAGGGTAAGTATTAGACATGCAAGACAGAAGGAACTTCTATGCAACTCCTATTTCAGCACAACAAGACGCGATCGATCTACTTCAACATATTCTACGGCAGCACGGCCGTGATCAGCTATGCAGAGGTCGACCTGTACGACTTCGGGACCATCGTCGGCGCCGTGGGCGGGTCTCTCGGACTTTTCCTCGGCTTCTCGTGTTTCGAATGTGGAAGGTGGCTGATAGACATGGCGTGCCGGACGTTCTGTCCGAAGTAAAAATTAAAGTTTGACGTACGTTCCGAAAACGTTCGGGTGAGTAAGAGTTCGTGTACGTACACGTAATTTATCGCTGCTTTAAGCTCTTGTGAACGAGGCAGAACATGTTACGCTTATCAGATATGCCTCATTATTGCCCCAGGGAGCAATAATTATGTGACTGCGGGCGATGGCATATCTCACCCATGCTGCAATAATGGGCTAAATGAGCGAGAACGGACGACGCCTATTACCTCATGTCGAGGAAAAAGCGCGCCGGGCCAGCTGCGAAACAAAGGCGTACGTGGTCAATTAAAATACGCCACAATCTTCGCCGATCTGGGCTGGCCGGCCACCTATACATCTGCGAAGCTGCCGCGCCGCCGGCGGGAAAAAAGGCAGAGTCATTTATGCAACGGGATTTGGCAGCGGTCAAACAAAGCCGCGGTGGGGAATATCGCCCTTTTCTTCGATTTTAATTCTCTTTCCATTCGATCGCCTGCTCAAATCGGCTTCCACATATCGTCGACTATAGGCCGTGGGTCAGCCCAGAAGAAGATCTTACGTTGAGACTGACGAGGCAAATTGAACTTAAGGAGAAAAGATCATCTGGGGATGAATCTGGGTATGCATTCTCAGGTCAGTCCAACTGAAAAATTGTACGCAGAAGGCCCTCATCTTCCGATCACTGAATATGACAGTAGTAAAATAGAATATGGTGAAACATTGATATCCTGACCCTGGTTGACCAGCCGATAGAGTCCCTTAAGGCTCTTTGTTTTGTCCGGAGTGCAGCGAGTACGTAGGACATAAAGGTCATCGGTGAAATTACGTCAAGATTACATGCCGAAACGTAGCATATACGACTAGCCGGCAACGTCCATCTCTTCTCTCGCTCGTTCGCGTATTCGTATGGCACGGCGCGGCGCCGGCCGCGTGCCGAGAGTGCCGAGCGTGCCAAAGTGGGCCAATTCCATCACTGTTACGCAAGTCGAATGGAGTCATATTCCGAGACGGGACGGGACGGGACGGGAGTTATTATGACAATTCGTGTCAGATACGTACGACATTCACGGCTTCGACTCGCACCAGCCGGGAGAGAAGGCGCCGCCGAAGTTGGCCGGGTTGCCCGCCGCAGTCTCCGTGGTCTTGACGGCCGGGATCATCATCGCCTTGGCGTCGTTCAGTCGGCCGAGCATGACGGAAACGATCTCGGGATGAGAGGCCGCGAGGTCGGTCGACTCCACGGGGTCGGCGGTCAAGTTGAACAGCATTGGGCCTGCAGTTAAACCATTTTAACATCTACGTAGATTCAGATTCGTAGAATTAGTTCAGCATCTACCATTAGTGGATGCGTCGAGTTTCCTAGAAGCCGGCCTGAAATATCTCCTCCACTGCAGCTGGGCGGCGGACGTCGGGCGTTCGGAGGGCTCGGCCTCGAAGAGGAGCTTCATCTCGCCGAGTCTGAAATCGATTGGGAATTTTTGGCTCGCTGAATGATTGCCCTGTAGTATGAGTATTTGGGATGTGTTACCTAATTGCCCACTGCTTCGGCCTGCCCCGGCGGTTCTCGGCGTAGTTGTAGAGCACCTCGTTCCTGGGAAACCGCGCCCGCCGCGGACTTCTGCCGCAATTCCTGACGTGCCTCCTCAGCGCCGGCCACTGGTCCACGCCGTCAATGGGGCCGAGGACGCCGGGTGAGCCGCCAGCCGCGCTGTACAGCGTCGGGAGCCAGTCGGTTAGGTGAAACAATCTATAATAATTATCACTATTAATTTGCTTTACGGGGAATTACATACGTATATCCAACCCTTCATAGGATGTGCTCTGTCGCGTATCCAGAAAGGGCGCGTGCAGCATCGCTGGCACGCGAGTTCCGCCCTCGAAAACGGTTCCTTTTGTCCCCCTGAGGGGCGCGTTGCTCGCCCCGTGGCGCGCCGTGCCGCCGTTCTGCACGAACAGAACAAACAAGAAGATTCAGAATGAATGGGTGGGCAGCGATCGCGCTGTCGTGACAGTCTGTACGCACGTCTGACATGAAGGCGATGATGGTGTCGTTGTAGAGTCCGGCGGCGACGAGCGACTCCACCACGCGCCCGATCGCCACGTCCATGTGGTAGACCATCTCTGCAAAAAAGAGCCGATTAATTAATGCGTCTTTGTTTGCACGAGGTTGGCCGGGAGAATTACTCACGCAAATACCTCCTTCGCTTCTCGTCTCTCACATACTCGAACAATCGCTTGTACTCCTTTGGCACCAGGACCGGACCGTGGACGCTCTGGAGTGCGAGGAGAAGAAAGAGCGGGAGTTCGGGAGACGTCGCCGCGTGGTTATGGATGATGCTCTGGGCACGGCTGGCATGAAGGTCCTATCGATGTGTAGACGACATTAAAAGGCAGATTCGTTAATTGTGTAAAAATGCTCATTATACCGTCGAATGGGAACCATTCGCGCCCGGCGCCACCCGGTCCTGCTCTCTGAAGTCGAAGCCGCGGCCGCCGGCGCCGACTGTAGGTTGAATGGACGTAACGTTAGATCAGAAATCATATCTGAGGAACTTAAACTCGCCAGTGGATTGCCTGGTATGCCGGTAATACTGCTGGCTGCCCAGATACATGCCGTAGAATGTGTCGAAACCGCGGTTTATTGGAAGGTAGTCCTCGTGACAGTAGCCGAGGTGCCATCTTAAAACAAGTCAATTTGGGTACGGGGCAGCCAAAATCGCGATTCACTCACTTTCCCACTAAGTGCGTCCTGTATCCGAGCCGCCTGAGGTGCTCCGGCAGTAGCGTGAAGTTCGTGTAGAGCCCGGTCGGCTCCTGCGGCCTGATGATGCCGTTCTGGTTCCCCGTCCTCAGCGGGTAGTACCCGGTGAGGAGGGCGGCCCTGGACGGCGTGCACGTGGGCTGCGCGTAGGCCTGCTCCAGCACGGTGCTCGCACTCGCAAGGCGGCTCAGGGCGGGCGACACCACGCCCCGGTTGTGCCACGGGACGTCGTTGAAGCCGAGGTCGTCGGCGAGGATGAACACGATGTTGGGCCGCCGGCGGCCCGCAGACGTTTCATGCACGGCGAGCAGGACGCTGCAGCAGATCGCCGCTATTGCGGCTGGGAACATGTCGCTGCTATGCGTGTGGGCGCGCCATCCAGTCGGGACGCGAGTTTTTCGACAACTGCTGTCCGCCGCTGCAGACTTCTTTGTCGATCAACGCATTGAGTATACTACAGGTTACCGGATGTGGATGCAAAAAGTTCTAAGCTAAAAAGTTTATTTTTCCGTGCCTCCTGTTGACGTTGAAAGCAATTAAAAATACGCACACGTGACTATAATATCCACTCATTTTGTCTCACGAGAAAAGTCTCGTTGTCATGAGACTACTACTCCTAAAAATGCAAAATATTCCCTAGTTAACCATTTGTGGAGGAACTCTGGCCACGTAACACGCGATCGCTACGTGAGCATTGATCCCGATTCATTTAACTTGGCTCGCGATCGATAGACTGACTGACTGAGTGAGTGAGCGAGTGCGCCTTCGTAATACCGCGTGGGAGAATCCATCTGCCCGGTGGCGACTTATGGGGTGGGTGCAATACCCCTCAACGGACTGACTGACGATTGGATGGACATTCGGAAGCGGTTGACGTTTTCGATCAGAGGAGGCGACACG
>JAAUYK010053526.1_pt1 | contig 13969 bp, 13 predicted proteins | sample 7278021 | NCBI WGS metagenome assembly JAAUYK01 (sample SAMN14350223, study PRJNA611818) | marine sediment metagenome | isolation source: surface marine sediment (1.8m) | place: French Polynesia: Moorea | collected 2018-08
AGCGCGGTCAGCACGCCGCCAATGATGCCGAACAGGTACAGGCCGAACAGCACCAAACCCTGCAGGTTCAGAAAACCGACATCCCGCGCAGGCACGAACGCCGCGATCAGCAGGGCGTAGACCGGCAATCGGGCCGAACAGGTCATAAACGGCGCGGCGAGAATTGTGGCAATGCGGTCGCGGCGGTTGGGAATAACGCGCGTTGCCATGATGCCCGGGACGGCGCACGCAAAACTCGAAATCATCGGAATGATCGACTGCCCCGACAACCCGACGGAGCGCATGGCCCGGTCCATCAGGTAGGCCGCGCGCGCCAGGTAGCCCGAATCCTCGAGCAATATGATGAACAGGAACAGGATCAGTATCTGCGGAAGAAAGATGATGACGCTGCCGACGCCGGCGATGACGCCATCGGACACGAGACTCGCAAATGCGCCGTCGCCGAGACGCTCGCCGACCAGGCTGCCCAGGGAGACCGTGGCTGCGTCGATCAGGTCCATGATCGGCGTCGCCCATGCAAACACGGCCTGGAACACGATGGCCATCACGAGGAACAGGCCGATCGTTCCCGGGATAGGCCGGTTTAGCCAGGCACCGAAACGGGCACGCCAGGAATAGAACACGGGTGTGTGTTCCTGGACGTCCTGCATGACGTCCCTGACCCAGGCGTAACGCACGCGAGCCTCGCGAGCGAGCGGCGGATCCATGCCGAAGAGCTGTTCGCGCGCTTTCTCTACGCGCTGATCGGCATCAGCGCCGAGGCATTCGAGCACGTGCTGATTTGCGCCCGTGGGCCCATCAATCAGGAGTCGCTCGATCTCGGCATTCGACAACGGCACCGTGGCGCCTTCGGCAAGTGCTTGAGCCGCTTCTGTGAGCTCCGGCCATGCGCGGGTCGGCTCGGCTGCCGACCGGTCCACGAGACCGACAAGCACATCCCGCAGCTCCCCAATGCCCTGCCCGGTCGTGGCCACGACCCGGCAGATAGGAATTCCGTTGAGGTGCTGCTCCAGTTTGCCGACGTCGATGCTGAGCCCGCCGGACTCGGCCGCGTCCGACATCGTCAGCGCAACGGCGACCGGCACACCGAGATCGAGCAGCTGCTGCACCAGGTAGAGACCCTGGTACAGGTTGGTCGAGTCGACCACAGCGAGGATGGCGTCGGGCGGCTGCGTGCCCTCCATCCGGCCGAAGATGACATCGATGGAAATCTGCTCTTCGAACGAGTGCGCGCTCAGGCCATGCGTGCCGGGCAAATCGACGAGTTCAATCGTGCGGTCGTCGGTCTTGAGCGTGCCAACGTGTTTTTCAACGGTTACGCCAGGGTAGTTGCCGATGCGCTGCCGCAGGCCGGTCAGGCGATTGAAGAGCGTGCTTTTACCGGAATTGGGACTGCCGACAACCGCAATGCTGGCACTGGGCTGCCGGCTTACGGATATGTCAGTTACGGGTATGCGGGTTTCGGCGGTCTTAGTCACCAGACCCTGGAGACGAGACGGCGAAGCGCTGCGCCTGTTCCTGGCGTACAGAGATGCCGCAGCCGAACAGGCGAAACTCCATCGGGTCGCCGCCGAGTGCAGCACCGGCCAGCTCGACCTCGGCGCCTTCGACGAGGCCCAATGTCATGAGCCGCTGCACCTGCGGATCCGTCGCATCAACCGCGGCGATGACGCCTTTTTGTCCGCGCTTCATGGATGCGAGAGAGTTGCCGTTGATCTTCATAAGCGCCTGTTTTTTATAGCGGTTTCCCTACAGTGACGAAAATGATAATGATTCGCATTTGTGATTGCAATAGTGGATTGTACTTAAGGTCAAAAACACTGTGAAACCCAGTGCTGGCGCGGGTTTCAGCCGCAGGCGGGCTTGCCGAATTCGGGCGGTAAAACCGCCTCGATGCGCTCCATGACGTCGAGGCGGTGAACCAGGTCGTGGATGTAGTCGAGCCTGTCGGTCTCGAGCACGAGGACCTCGCTCATCGTGTAGGAGTCGATCCAGTTGTCGTAGAGACGCTCCAGCCGCTTCAGGTACGCGAGCGGCACGTCCTGCTCCATCCTGCGGCCGCGCAGGCGGATGCGCTGCCGCAACGTGCGCATCGAGCAACGCAGGTAGATCATCAGGTCGGGCGGTCGAATCGCGTCGAGAATCGCCCCGTAAAACGACTGGTAGGTTTGCCAGTCCCGCTTTGAGATCTTGCGCATCTGGTGCAATGCCGTCGCGAAGATCTCGGCATCTTCGAATATCGTTCGGTCAAGCGCGACCACGCCGGGCTGGCGATCGAGTTCCTGGTGCAGGCGAAACTTGCTGCTCAGGAAATACAGCTGCGACTGGAACGCCCAGGATTTCATGTCCTTGTAGAAATCTGCGAGGTAAGGGTTCTCGTCGTTGGGTTCGTAGAACGGCGTGACGCCGTAAGTACGCGACAGGAATTCGACCAGCGTCGACTTCCCTGAACCCATGTTCCCGGCGATGGCGATCGAGCGTTTCATCCGTGCTACCTTACCGCATTCGCCCCCAGAGGAAATGCCACGTGAGCAACACCCTGCCCCCCGAGCTGATCTCCGAAGAGGACATCCAGGCCCGCATCAACGATCTTGCCGCCCAGATTTCGTCGGACTATTCCGACCACGAAGAGATCGTACTCATCGGCGTGCTCAAAGGCGCGTTTATCTTCCTCGCCGACCTGTCCCGCAGGCTCACCATTCCGCGCTCCATCGAGTTTATCGCCGTGTCGAGTTACGGCTCGGGGAGCAAGAGCGGCGCCGTGCGTCTCGTCATGGACGTGCGCGGCAACATTGAGGGCAAACATGTGCTGATTGTCGAGGACATCGTCGACACCGGCAATACGCTCAATTATCTGATCGGCATCCTGAAGTCGCACGGCCCGGCGTCGATCAAGACCTGCACGCTGCTGCACAAAGCCGGCTGCACCGAAGTCGACGTGGAGATCGACTACGTCGGCTTTGGAATCGGCGATGAGTGGGTCGTTGGTTATGGACTCGACTACGCCGAACAGAACAGGACGCTACCGTACATCGGGAACGTAACGCCTACTGACTAGTGGTCTGCGCAGTCGACTGTTTCAATCTCGATCGTGGAGTGTCCGATTGCATACTCCTCACGAAGCTGTTCCTTCACCTGGCGGATGACGTCGGTCGGGTTGGTGGCCTCGGTGCTAATACACACGTGCATCGTCAGGATCAGGTCCTGCGGGGTCATGCCCCAGACGTGCACGTGATGAATGCTGGCTACTTCCGGGATTTTCTCGACCAGGTGTTCCTGCATTACGTTCACATCCAGCCACTCTGGCGCGCCTTGTAGCAACACGTGCGCGCTGCGTTTGACCAGTGCCCAGGCGCTTTTTAGGATCAGTATCGCGACCGCGATCGACAGTATCGGGTCGATCTGCATCCAGCCCGTGTAGATGATGATGACGGCCGCGACGATCGCAGCCACCGACCCCAGCAGGTCGCCCGCAACGTGCAGCGCCGCACCGCGAATATTGAGGTTTTCCCGGTCACCGCCGTGGAGCACGACGAAGGCAATGATGTTGATCACGAGACCGGCGGTGGCGACGGTGAGCATCAGCGGCCCCATGACCGCTTGCGGCGTAATGAAGCGCTGGATGGCTTCGTACAGGATCCAGCCGACGATCAGCAACAGGCTCAGCCCGTTGACGAAAGCCGCCAGGATCTGGAAGCGCTGATAGCCATAGGTCAGACGAGCGTCGGCCGGGCGCTTGCTGACCTTGAACGCCACGGCGGCAAGGGCCAGCGCCATCGTGTCGGTGAGCATGTGCCCCGCGTCCGCCAGCAGCGCGAGAGAGCCCGACAGCAGTCCGCCGATGACCTCGACGATCATGAAAGTGCCGGTCAGCACCAGGGCGATGATCACCCGGCGCATGTTGCTGCTGTCGTGCGAGTGAGCCATTACTGCTCGATAGACAGCCTGTAAATCAGGATCGCCGCACGCTTGATGGCCAGCGGCATCGACTGCAGGTCGACCGATTCGTCGGGCGAATGGGCGCCCTTGCCGATCACGCCCAGCCCGGCCAGTGCGTCTGTGTACTCGGCGACGAACGACACGTCAGCGGCGCCACGACGTGACGGGTCGAGCGCCGGCATAGGTCCGCGGCCCAGCGCCTCGTTGATGTCGGATAGCGCAATTTGCAAGCGCTCGTTGCCTTCGGTCGGTTTCATCGGCGGGTAGCTGTCGCGGAAGCTGATGGTGGCCGACGTGTGCGGGTGGCTCTGAGCGACTATCGCCTGCATCTTCTCCTTCGCCCGCTCCCGCTGGTCGAGCGAGATCGTGCGCAGGCCACCGTGCACGATGACCTTTTGGGGGACGACATTCGTCTTGCCGAAAGTCCGGCCGCGGTTGACGGACGGATCGTACTCGACGTCAGTACCTCCCTGGATCGTGCCGGCGTTGAAGGTCAGGTGTTCCTCGCCGCGCACTTCGTTGTAGAACGCGTCCAGGATTCGTGCGGCTTCGAAAATCGCACCCGCGCCAACGTCGTCTCTGAAAATGCCCGATGAGTGGGCCTGCCTGCCGGTGACCTCGAGCGTCCAGCTACTGGAACTGCGACGGGCGATCGTCGCCCAGTCCTTGAATTCATAGTGGACGGCGCCCTCGAAGCCGAGCGCAACATCCGCCCATTTGCCGGCATCGATCAGGTCGCGACGCGAGATTTCCAGCGGTGAACCGGTCTTCTCCTCGTCACCGGTATAGGCCACAACGATAGGGATGTCATCGAGCACACCGACCTCGGCCAGCGCCTTCAACGCATAAACGATAACGACATTACCCGACTTCATGTCGCTTACGCCGGGACCGGTTGCCGTGCGGCCGTCGCGGACGAAAGCCTGGAAATTATCGTCGGCCTCGAACACGGTATCGAGGTGGCCAATCAGCAGTATCTTCTTGCCCGTGCCGTCCTTGCGCCCGAACAGGTGCCCTGCCCGGTTCATTTCGGGTGGCATCTCGATCCACTCGGTCTCGAGTCCCAACGCGTCGAGTTCACGGCGCATCACCTGGCCGACCTGGCGCACGCCCTCGGGGTTCATCGTGCCACTCGAGATGTTGACGGTTTCCTCGAGCAGGGCGATCGCTTCCTCGGCGTGCGCGTCGATCCAGTCGGCCATGCGCTGCTCTTCGTCGGTCAGCTTGTTGGCTGCAGCGGGCCCGGCCATTACCAACCCGGCGGCTAGCGCCAGGCACAGGGTTCTTGTTGTCATAGGTGGTGCTCTTCCAGTTCCCGCGGTACGCGGATGTTCTCGACCATGTGCTGAATTCTGTCCGGAGGCGGCGCCGTCAGGTGGCTGACCGTTAGTGCCACGATGAAGTTCAGAATCATGCCGACGACACCGATCCCCTCCGGGGAAATCCCGAACAGCCAGTTGTCGGCCGTATTCACGCCCCACGGCGCGCCCGCCCACTTCAGGAACAGGCCTTTGAAAAACTCGATGTACCCGTAGGTAAACAGCAGACCTGTCAGCATGCCCGCGATAGCGCCCTGCTTGTTGACGCGCTTAAAGAAGATGCCGAGCAGGATGACCGGGAACAGCGAGGCCGCCGCCAGGCCGAACGCAAACGCTACCACCTGTGCTACCCAGCCGGGTGGATCGAAACCCAGGTAGCCGGCGATCATGATTGCGAACGCGGCCGCGATCCGGCCGGCCAGTAGTTCGCGCTTATCGGAGATGTTGGGCAGGAAGATGCCCTTGATAAGGTCGTGCGAGACCGCCGCCGAGATAACCAGCAGCAGGCCCGCGGCCGTGGACAGCGCGGCAGCTATGCCGCCCGCAGCGACGAGCGCGATCACCCAGTCGGGCAGGCCTGCGATCTCGGGGTTCGCCAGCACCATGATGTCGCGATCGACGCTGAGCTCGTTGCCCTGCCAGCCGAACGCGTCGGCCTGCCCCGCGAACTCGGGATTGACGTCGTTGTAGTACTGGATGCGGCCGTCGCCATTCTTGTCCTCGAACGTTACGAGTCCCGTCTGTTCCCAGGTCTCGAACCAGCCGGGACGTTCGTCGTAGGCCAGGTTGCCGTCGACGGCGCCGACCTCACCGGGCTGGATCGTCTCGAGCAGGTTGTAGCGCGCCATGGAGCCGACGGCCGGCGCGGTGGTGTACAGGATAGCGATGAACAGCAGCGCCCAGCCGGCCGAGACGCGTGCGTCGCGCACTTTGGGCACCGTGAAAAAGCGCACGATGACGTGCGGCAGGCCGGCCGTCCCGACCATGAGCGCCATCGTGATACAGAACACGTCAATGCGACTCTTGGTGCCCGACGTGTATTCGGTGAAGCCGAGCGAGGTGACAATGTCGTTGAGCTTGTCGAGCAGCGGAGTGCCGTCAGCGACCGCGCCGCCGAATGCGAGCTGCGGAATCGGATTACCGGTGAGTTGAATCGCGATAAAGATCGCCGGCACCGTGTACGCGAAGATCAACACGCAGTATTGGGCGACCTGCGTGTACGTAATGCCTTTCATACCGCCGAGCACGGCGTAGATGAAGACAACCCCCATGCCGATCAGCAGCCCGACCGTGACGTCGACCTCCAGGAAGCGCGAAAACACGATGCCCACGCCGCGCATCTGGCCCGCGACGTAAGTGAACGAGATGAAGATCAGGCAGATGACGGCGACGATGCGCGCCGTTTTGGAATAATAACGCTCGGCGATGAACTCGGGCACTGTGAACTTGCCGAACTTGCGCAGGTACGGGGCCAGCAAAAGTGCCAGCAGCACGTAGCCTCCCGTCCAGCCCATCAGGTATACCGACCCGTCGTAGCCGAGGAACGCAATCAGGCCCGCCATCGAAATAAACGACGCAGCGCTCATCCAGTCGGCTGCCGTGGCCATGCCGTTGGCCACCGGCGAGACGCCCTTCCCGGCAATGTAGAAGTCACCCGTGCTGTGCGCGCGTGACCAGATAGCGATGGCGATGTAGAGCGCGAAGCTCAGTCCGACGACGAAATAGGTCAGTGCCTGCAGGCTCATGCGGCGGGCTCAGTCTTCGTGCACATCGAACTTGCGGTCGATGCGATTCATGCGCCACGCGTAGAAAAAGATCAGGGCGACGAAGATGTAAATGCTGCCCTGCTGCGCAAACCAGAAGCCGAGCTGGAACCCGCCGATGCGGATTTGGTTGAGTTGCTCGACGAACAGGACGCCGAAGCCGTAGGAGCAGACGAACCAGATGGCGAGGCAGAAAGCGACGAGGCGCAGATTGGCGCGCCAGTACGCGAGGCGGTTATCGCGGTGCATAGTGCCCCCTATTGTAGGAGCCCGCCCCAGCGGGCGAAAACCCCGGGCACAAAAAAAGCGGCTTCTTTCGAAGCCGCTTTTCGACCAACGTTAGCACGTGGTTCCTGGCCCCCTGAGTCCCCCGCCAAGCCGTACCTGAAGGTGTTCTTGCAATTCTTGGCGCGTCTTAGTTGTTGCTCTAAGACCACGCTTTCGAGCCCAAAAGTTCGCAGAAATACCACCATTTGTCAATTCTTTAGGCGGGATTAAAACAAATTCAGCGGTTTCCTTGGTGCATTGTGGTAATCATGCAACAATTCTGCATGGATTCGTCAAGGCGCGAACGCATATTTGGTCTGGCCCTGCCAATCATCGGCGGCATGGTCTCGCAGAACCTGCTCAATATCGTCGACACGGCCATGGTCGGGTTTCTCGGCGATCCCGCGCTGGCGGCCGTGGGACTCGGCGGCTTCATCGTTTTCATGTGCCAGGCGCTAATACTGGGCATTTCCACCGGCGTGCAGACCAGCGCGGCGCGACGCAAGGGTGAGGGCAACCCTGAGCGCGCGGCGGCGATTCTCAATACGGCGCTCCTGCTTGTCCTGGTCGTCGCGCCCATATTTTCGCTGGTCCTGATCCAGTTGGCGGAACCCGTCTACCCCTACCTGAATTCGGATCCCGAAGTCATCGAGGTGGGTGTGCCCTACATCGAGTGGCGACTCGGTGCGATTGTATTCGTCGGCATGAACTTCGCGTTCCGCGGCTACTGGAACGCCCTGGACCTGTCGAAGCTCTACATGAAGACGCTGATCTTCATGCACGCCACGAATATCCTTCTCAACTACGTGCTGATCTTCGGCAACTTCGGCGCGCCGGCACTCGGCGTCACCGGCGCCGGCATGGCCAGCGCGATATCGATGGCGGTGGGCACGCTCACGTACTTCTACCTGGGCTCCCGGCACGTCGAAAAAGGTTGTTTCCTGCGCTGCATGGCCTCGCGCGCCGAGACTGCTTCCCTGGTCAAGGTATCGATACCCTCGGGCGTGCAGCAGCTGTTCTTCGCGGCCGGCCTGGTTGCCATGTTCTGGATCATCGGCCGCATTGGCACGCCGTCACTCGCGGCCGCCAACGTGCTCGTGACGGTGCTGCTGTTCGCAATCCTCCCGGGCCTTGGCCTCGGTCTGGCCTGCGCGACGCTCGTCGGCCAGGCGATGGGCAAGCGCGAACCCGACGACGCCTACCAGTGGGCCTTCGACGTCGCGAAAGTAACGGTCGTGCTGCTGACCGTGCTTGGCATCCCGATGTGGCTCGTGCCCGACCTGGTGTCGTCGATCTTTATCCACGAGGAGTCAACGCGCGAACTGGCGCGCTGGCCCATGCGCATCATGGGGCTGACGATGGCGATCGAAGCGATCGGTTTTGCGTTCATGCACGCCATGCTGGGCGCCGGCGACGCTCGCCGCGTGATGTTCGTGAGCATCGGCATACAGTGGGGGCTGTTCCTGCCGCTGGCTTACGTGATCGGCCCGGTGCTGGGCTTTGGCCTGCTGGGCGTATGGCTGTGGCAAGGCGTAACCCGAATCTTCCAATCCGCGCTGTACCTGTCCATGTGGCGCGGACGCAAGTGGCAGCACATTGAGGTTTAGGGGCCGCCAATCGGTGCGCCGACCTCTGCCAGCGCATCGCTGAGTTCCTGCCAACGCTGCTCGAGCGTCCCTGTATACCCAATTGACATGCGCAGGAGTCCAGGGCTGATACCCGCCTCGGTCTTGTCTTCGTCGGTGAGTTCGCTCGATGTGCTCGATCCCGAGCAGGACATCAGCGTGTCGAAGTAGCCCAGGCTCACGGCCATGAAGCCGAAGCGATACTTGTTCTGCAGAACCGACATCAGCTGGTTCGCCGACTCCAGGTCACCCATGTCGATCGTCAACACACCGCCGTAACCGTGGTCAGGACAACGCAGCTCGTCGAATAATGCGTGGTCCGGGTGATGAGCCAGCCCCGGATAACAGACATTGACACCGCCGTCGTACAGACGCTCTGCCAGGGCGAGTGCGCGTTCGCCGTGCGCGGCCATGCGAGTGGACAGATGCGGAATTCGGAGGCTGAGCGTTGACGCAACGTGCGGATCCATCGTCGGGCCGAGCAACATCAGCGATCCCATATGCAGGTCCATCAATGATTCGATGAATTCAGTACTGCCGCAGACGGCGCCAGCAATCACATCCGACATGCCGCTGATGAACTTGGTCATGCTGTGCACGACAACATCGGCTCCAAGTGCTACCGGGCTCAGGATCAGCGGAGTGAAGGTATTGTCGACGACGAGTCTTGCTCCCGCCTCATGTGCGATGCGCGCGAGCTGCGGAATATCCGCAACACGCAGTGTCGGGTTGGACACGCTCTCGGCATAGACCAGCCGGGTGTTGTCGGTCATCGCATTGCGGACAGCGTCCATGTCGGTGATGTCCACGAATGTCGTCGTGATCCCGGCCTTTTCGGGCAGGAAGTCGTGCATCAGGGCGTACGTGCCGCCGTAAACTGCCCGCGAGGCGACGATGTGATCGCCAGCCTTACAGAGCGCAAACAGCGTCGACGCAATTGCGCCCATGCCGCTGGCAGTGCAGTAGGCCGCCTCGGTTCCCTCAAGAGCAGCCAGCTGCCGACCCAGGTTGTAGACCGTCGGATTGAAATGACGACCATAGAGATAACAGCCCGCGTCATGCCCTTTCAGGCCCTCGAACATCTCGGGCATTGTGCCCGGCTCCATAACTGTGAACGTCGAACTGGCCTCGATGGACATGTTGACGCCACCGTGTTCGCCAAATTCGTGGCGCAAGTGCGCGAGTGCCGCGATAGGATTACGTCCGGTCATCGTCCTGCTCCGTGGTTGCTGAAAGACACGGCATTCCGTGTACTTTCTAGCCCATCTGCAAGCCGGACGTTATTCGTAGAATCACTGAGTCAAAAACGGCGAGCGGCCGCAAGTGGCAGCATATCGAGGTGTAGCGACCGGTCACTCCTCGATTGCCCACAGGCCGCGCCGATGCCGCCGCGCGTCCTCTTCAAGAGCGAAAAAGCTCCTGTCTCGCACACGCCGCCGGTCCACCCAGGCGTGACCCAGCCAGACCATCTCAGCAGATACGTCCGCGTCTTCGGTAAACGCTCGTCCCGTCACGCTTCCTGACCTTGCAACGCTCTGCACCTCGACATGAACATCCTTGCCATGGACCAGCGAGTGCAATGCCACTCGCGACTCGTTAACCCACGGGTGTCCTGACTCGGGCGCATCGATCTCGGCCAGCCGGATCCTGACCTGCGAACGGCTGTCGCGGAGCAGCGTGAACGTACCGCCGTCGGAAACGCCAATGGCCTGACCGAATATCCTTCCGTCGTGTTGCGACTCAGCTTGGCTTCCCGTCCGGGCGGTCGGTACGCCTTGTGTCGTGCGCTTCTTCATGGCCTCTCCTCGAAGTTGCAGGAGAGGAAAAAGCTACGTTAAGCCGTTGGCGCGGTCTGGTCCTGTTGATTCATCTTTTTTATCAGATCGCCTAATCGAGTTGACTCTCTTGACTGAGAGGCCGCGCTCTATTCATCCGATTCCAGGGTGTAGTTCCATGCTGCGACAATCCCCATATAGAGTCCGGAGAGGAACGCAATCAGCAATGATCCGCGAGCCAGGTAATCGAGGAAGGTCCCAGAGCGCGCATTTTCCCCAAAAAGTATAACGAGTATCGCCACAGAGAACGCAGCGATAAAGATGTTTCTGGCCCAACGCATCCTGTTTTGAAAGCTTTCGGGTTGGCTTTTGGACATATCGGATTGTCTTCCTGAACTTTCGCCTAGGGCGGCAACGGTTTAGTCGGGAGCAAACCCCGCCATTCTGTTGATTCTGGAGACGGTTTCCGCGGGGTAATCGACCAGCGCATCCGTATGCTGTCCGCGGATCGTCCAAAGCTCCTTCTCGCCACCGGCCTGATCGAACAGCTCCTGGCTCATGAAGAACGGGACGACCTCATCGTCAACGCTGTGGATGATCAATTTTGGCATCGACGCTTCCTTGATCAATTCCGACGAATTATAGGGGTTCAGGAAGGAAGCCCAGGTGAACGGCTTAGCGATCCATGGAGAAGTGTGTATGGCTATGTCCCGGAATGAAGAAAACGCTCCCTCGATGACCAGCACCGCAATTTCTTCCGGATAAGAGGTCGCAATATTGATGGCGAGCTGCGCCCCGTACGACTGCCCTAGGACCAGCACTGGAAGGTCTTTAACGTCGTCACGGCCGACGAGATAGCGGAAAGCCCTGTGTGCATCCCGGACCGCGGCGTCATGGCTGGCCTCTCCTTCAGAGACGCCAAATCCTCGGTACTCCATGAGAAACAGCTGGTAGCCGTCGTCCAGTAATGGCTTGAGCAGGCTGGCCCAGTTCGAAACCTTCGAACCGCTACCGTGAAACACGAAAATCGTGGCTTTGTGGCTCGACTCAGGCCTGATCAGAACATGACGAATGCTGTATCCGTCAGCTGATTTCAGCAGGATTTCCTCCTGCTGCGCCACGGACGGGTCGTCTGGCCTTTCATCAACCGGGAAGAACGTACTGTCAAAAGAACACGCACTCAGAAGGAACAGTGTTACTGGAATTGCGAGCGCTGGAACTCTCAATGATGACTGCCGGCGTGTCGATGGGGGTTGCAAAGGGGCATTTCCTGACAGAAGTGTGATGTACGTCGTATATACAAATAAATTACATAAAATATACTCGGGATATTCGTGTCGACTCGCTTAGACAAGTGCCATGAAACAGGAAACTACAGAAATCGTTTCGGTCGTTCCAACGTCAGTCGCTGTCATTGTCTCGGTGGCCGCAGTCATTGGGGTCATCTTACTGGCCCAGAAGCTGCTGACAGATAAGTACCAGTGGGAAAAAGCCTTCCGGGATTTGCTGATCGATAATCTCGGGGACCGCAAGTAACGCCGGCGCCTGCAAAGGCGAGCGGCTGCTATGTGCAACACAGCAGCCGCTCGGAGATTGGCCGCTATTTAAAAACTTCCTCAGCCGGGACCACGGTGACCGAATCGAAGCCGATCGGGATATTGTCGATCAGCTTGTCCTCGTCGAGCACCTCTTGCGGCAGGTCGGCGTCATAGGTCATCGGTGACTGCTGGTCCGCCAGCAACCGCTGGCGCAGCTCCTCGCCGTCCCGCGTAATGAACACGTACTGCATGTTCGTCATGTCGAGGTTCTCCCGAATCACGCGGTTGACGTCATCGAGCGTCAGACTGGCCAGGCCGTCACGCACGTAGGTCGCGAAATCATCGATGCCGTAGTACTGGCTGTCGATGGCGTAGCCGAGCTGTCGCGACTGGCCGTCGGTCAGCAGGCTGACAAACTTCGACAGGAACGCTCGCGTCGCCTCGAAATCCGACTCGCTCATGCCCTCGTTGACGAGCTTCTCAACCTCGTACATCGCAACACGCGTTGCGAAGTGCGCGTCATTGTTGCCGCGTACCGGGCGAATCCAGACCTGGAAGATCTGCTGCTGGCGGCCGAGGTTTGTGTCCGGGTGGAACTGGAACATTCCGGCCGGGAAGTACTCGATGTAGGCGTAGTCGCCGTAGTTCATGCCGCGCGTCTCGCGAATGCGCTGGAACAGGTGCGCATTCGTACTGCGGTGTTCGCCGAGATAGGAACGGGCCAGCCACAGGGCAACCCAGTCCGGGTCGCCGCGCTTGACGTCAATCGGGAAACCGAAGGACACGGCCACGCCCGGCGTTTCCTTCTCGATGATCGTTGCATGCCGGCCCTCTATCAGAGGCGCAGCGCCCGCATCGAGCAATGCCTTAACGCCAGCATCGAGCTTTTGCAGGTCATTGCCGACTCGCGCAGGGAACGACTCGGGGTAGCCGCCCGACAGGCCGACCGTCATGTTCGAGATCGTGTAGTACTCCTCGTAGAACATCCTGAGGTCGTCGAGCGTGATCGACTCGATGTCGCCCGTGTTGCCGTAGTTCAGCGAGCCGTAGGGGTGGCCGTCGGCATAGATCGCCGTGTACAGGACCTCCTTGCCGAGCTCCTCGTCGTTGTTGGCCACAAGGTCGGTGCGGATGCCGTTGGTCAGCTGCTGCTTGATACGCTCGAAGTCCTGCTCGGACCAGGCCGGGAACAGCATCTGGCCGCGCACGAGCTCATACCAGGCGTCGAGGTTGTCCTTGTGCACCTGGCCTGACAAGCGGGTCATTTCCTTATCGACCTGGGCATTGAAGCCAGACGCCATCGGGAACATGGCCTTGTTGATCTCATCGATCGTCTTTGCCTCGGAACCGCCGTCGGTAAGCATGGCGGCTGTCAGCGTGGCGAGCCCCTTCTTGCCCTCGGGGTCGAAACCGGCGCCGGCGTGCACGATAAACGACACGTCCACGAGCGGTGACGAAGCCGATGGCTTGGCGACGAATGAAACGGGTGAGGCGTCCTCAGACGCGACGTTGGGCGTCGGTAACTCGACCGCATCGCCGGCCATAGCGGTCGCAGGCGCCGCTTCTGCCATGCCGGCCGCTGCAACGAGCTCGTCGAGCGACGTCATGCCGTCGATGCCTTCCATGGACTCGTCATTCGACAGCGTAAACGTGACGCGCGAATCGTCGACAAAGTACTTGTTCGCGATCGTGCGCACGTCCTCGGACGTCAGCGCATCGTAGCTGCGGTAGACATCGTTGATG
>JAAUYK010220513.1_pt1 | contig 13963 bp, 9 predicted proteins | sample 7278021 | NCBI WGS metagenome assembly JAAUYK01 (sample SAMN14350223, study PRJNA611818) | marine sediment metagenome | isolation source: surface marine sediment (1.8m) | place: French Polynesia: Moorea | collected 2018-08
GGTGTGGGGGTTGGCGCCGCCCTTCACGCTGAAGTGCGCGGGGTCTCCCATCAAGATGAACCTACGCGTGCATTCTGCGCGCTGCGCGCTTCGCCCTCCGGGCTCGCTTGCGCGCAGAATGCACGCGTAGGTTCATCTTGATGGGAGACCCCGCGCACTTCAGCGTGAAGGGCGGCGCCAACCCCCACACCCGGACGCGCTGGGGCACGCGACGCCACGTGGACCGCGAGCGCGCGATCCGACAGTGGCACGGCCTGCGGGACGCCCTGCGCGATCTCGGCGTGCGCGTGCTCGTCGTGCCTCCGATCCCCGAGTGGCCCGGCAGCGTGTATCCCGCCAACGCGGGCTTCATGAAGGACGTCGACACCCCGCTGCCCCTCGCCGAGCGCCGCTTCTTCCTCGCGAACCTGCTGCCCACGCGGGCCGGCGAGAAGCCCCATTACGCCCGGGTGCTGCGCGAGGCCGGGATCCACATCGAGGACATCGACGAGCGGCTGCGCTTCGAAGGCGAGGCGGACTTCTTCCCGGTGGGCGACGTCTACCTCCTCACCCACGGACGCGTGGAGCGCCAGCGCTTCGTCCCGACCCTCGGCCTCCCGCCCTGGAAGCGCGTCTACGGCTTCCGCACCGACGTGGAGGTGGAGAAGGTCGTCGCGCCGATCGTGGCGCCGAAGCCCATCGTTCGCGTCGAGCTGCTGCTCGAAGCCCACTACCACGGGGACACGGCTCTGTGTGCCTTCGGACCCGGCCGCCGCTTCCTGCTGGGCTACCGCCAGGGCATCGCGCCAGCCGCCTGGACCCGCCTGCGCGAGCGTTTCGGCCCCGAGCTCATCGAGCTCGCCGAGCAGGACGCGCGCCGCTACGCCGCCAACTCCTTCACCCTCACCCAGGGCAGCGACTCGGTCCTCGTCATGCCCGACGGCCTCTCCGAGCGCCTCCTGGACCAGATCCGCGAACGCGGCGTCACCCCCCTCTGCGTCGACGTCTCCGAGTTCCTCAAGAAGGGCGGCGGCTCGGTAAAGTGCATGATCGGGGATCTGGGGGTGGTTGTCCTCGGGGAGAGGTAGCCGACGAGCGAGCCTTCAACCTCGAGCGGCTCGCGGCGCTCCGGGAGACGTTCCCATGAGACGGTCCGACGCGAGAGCCCGCTTCACTGGATCCAGATCCAGTTCCCTCGGGAGACGCTGTGCCCGAGACCCCTTCCCTCAGAGCCATTCTTGGGTCGCTCTCCTGGTTGGGTCGCTCTCCTGGTTGGGTCGCTCTCCTGGTTCCCAGCGCGCTGCTTTCGCCAATTGCGCACCGGTGAACGAGGCCGGCCGCCGTAGAATCCGTCGCGCATCGAGCGTGGCCTGCCCTCGCGCCACCGAACGCTCAGGGCGTTCGCAGCAGTCGCTCCAGCAGGACGTCCTCCAGGTCGCGACGCCCGTCGAAGACCGCGAGCACGATCACCGTGTCGCCTTCGATCCGATACACCAGGCGGTACGGTCTCGCGATCAGCTCGCGCCAGGTGCGCATCCCGAAATGAGCGAGCTCGGGCACGACCCGGCCCCGGAGCGGACTCGACTCGAGGGCTGCTGCCCTTGCCTCGATGCGCTCCAGGGCTCGCGTGGCGTCCGTCTCCGAATCCAGCGCGATGTAGCTCACGAGCTCCTCGAGATCACGCGCCGCGACCTCGGCCCACTCGACCCGGAACCGGCGCCTAGCCATCCACTGAAGATCGCTCGATTGCCCTGCGCGCCCTCCGGAAGACGTCGGACGGCTTCACGGTGCGCGACGCCTCGACGTCCGCCTCGCCCTGAGCGAGCAGCTTGAGAAGCGTCATCGACGAGCGCCAGCGATCGTAGGTACCCACGTCCATCAGGACCGCCCTGGCCTCACCATTCTGTGTGATGGTGACCGCGTGACCGCCCTCGCTCACCTCGCGCAGCAGATCCGCCGTTCGGTTCTTGAGGTAGGTGATCGGCTTCACGTCGGCTCTCCGGCTCATGGCTTCCTCGGACAGAATTCGAACCTTATTCTGACTGATCCGGGCCCGAGCGGCCAGCTCGGGGCGCGCGGACTCCTTCGATCCGATCCACGCCGACCGGGGAGCTGGTGCAGGCCCCTAAGCTGAACCCCGCAGCGGGCGTCCCGGTGGGAACGATCTGCTTGTGCGTTCGCGGTGGAGCGGACTTGCCTACCTCGTGCCGTCGCTCGAGCGGCAGGCGGCGCGCCGCTCCGCTTCAGCCGGCCTGCGGATCCTCGGAGCGCTGGAACACGTAGATGACGTGGTTCGCCAGGGTGGGGCGTCCGATGCTCCGGTGAAAGAACTTGTTCCACGCGTTCATCGGACCCTGCAGCGAGCGGGGCAGGCTCAGGTGCGCCTCCGAGAACATGCCGGCCCGCTTTCCGGCCAGGCGCAGGCCTTCGCGCTTCATGCGGTCGACGAATCGATCCGGATCGACCTGTCGCCAGAAGAGCTCCTCGCCACGGAACTGCACCACGTGGTCCAGTCCGAACTCCATCTCGACGAAGCGGATCTTCTTCTCCCGGACGAGGTTCTGCGCCTGCCAGTACAGCCGCTTGATCCGCGACTCCGGACTGCGCACGTTGACCTCCTCGAACGCGAGATAGCCGCCCGGCTTCGTCACCCGGACCAGCTCCGCGATCGCTTGATCGACGTCCGGGATGTGCATCAGGACCCCCCAGCACAGCGTCAGATCGAAGCTCTGGTCGGGATGGTCGAGCTTGGTGATGTCCTGCCGGGTGATGTGGATGCGATCCTCCATCCCGTTGCGCAGCACGTTCTCCCGCGCTTGATCGAGGATCGGCTCCGAGTAGTCCCCGGATTCGACGAGGTAGCCCCGGCGGGCCAGGCGAAGGGAGTTCGCACAGATCCCGCAGCCGATGTCCAGCGCGCGGGACCCCTCGGGCTGATCGACGAGCCCGACGATGTAGTCGTAGCAGGCCTCGAAGAGCTCTTCGTTGCCCGGCGTGCGGTACAGGTCCTCCCACAGATCGTGGATGTCGATGCGGTTCATCTGCGACTTGACCTGATCATCCAGCGTGGGTTGGGCCATGAGAGGACTCCTGTTCGTGTTTCGGACCGACCGGCTCCGGATCTCGATCCGATTTGGATCCCGATCGGATTCGCGTCCCAATGGGATCCTTCGTCTCGGTCGCGTTGCGTACGCAGGAGGACCGTCGACCGCTCCCCCTCCCCACGTATCGGACACGCAGCGGGGCTTCGTGAGGAATCCGCGGCCGGTGTCGGCCGAGCGCGGACACCACCTCGGGTAGGGGGGGATTGGGGCGAGGGGAGCCGAGGCTGTGGCTCCCGGTCCAGGGATGGTCGTTCTGCCGCTTCCCTAGGGGAGGGTCCCCGGTCCGCCCACGGGCTCGAGTGGCGTCGCTAGCATCGCCGCATGGGCGTGGCCCGCAGCCTGAGGCGCAACGCGATCGAGACCCCGCTCTACGCCACCCGCGAGCTCGCGCGCCGTCGCGGAGCCCGCCTGAGCGGCCCTTCGTACCGCGTCGCTGTACCGATCCGGGTCTACAAGACCTACCGCGAGCAGGCGCTCGGTCTCGTCGACTGCCTGCGCGAGCTGGGACATCGCGCGCTGCTCCACCCGATCAAGCGGATCGAGGATCTCGGGCCGCTTCGGGCCGGCGACCGCGTGGTGGCCTTCGGCCCCTACCGGCTCGGCGCCTTCGAACGCCAGCCGGGCGTGCTCTACGCCGCCGTCAACGCCGAGTTCTACGGCGAGACGCCCGGGGCCGGCATGATCGGGCGCAGCCGCGACTTCGCCGGCCGCTGCGACCTGCTCTTCGAGTCGAACGAGGTTTCGCTTCGCCAGGCCCGCGAGCTGGGCCTGCACCCGGCGGGGCTGCTGCCCTTCGCGTGGTCGCCGCGCTGGGACTGGCAGGCCGCGCCGAGCGCGCCGCGCTACGACGTCGCCTTCCTGGGCCGGATCCGACACAGCGAGTACCGCGCGGAGCTCTGGGGGGAGATCCGGCGTCGCTTCTCGGTGTGCCCGCGGACGCAGGCCTGGGGTCGCGGCCGGAGGCGCTTCCTGCGCTCGGCGCGCATCCAGCTCAGTCTCCATCAGGGCGACGCCGACCACCTCCCCGGCCACCGCTTTGCGATGGCGCTGGCGAACCGCTGCTTCGTCCTTTGCGAGCCGTTGCCTCCGGAGGCGCCGTATCGGGCCGGCGTCCACTACGCCGCGGCGGCGTCGCACGAGATGGCGGATGCCATCGAGCACTACCTCGGGCGCCCCGAGCAGATGCGGCGCATCGCGGAGGAGGGCCACCACTTCTTCCGCGACGAGTACCGGCTCGTCGACCACGCGGCGAGGCTCTGCGCCGCCATGGACGCGGCCCGGGAGCGGATCGGCTCGGGAGGCTGACGGCTCTCTCGGGATCTCCGCGGCCCGTCGACCCGGTCGCCGAACCGCGCCCCGCGGAGGGAAACCTCGCCTCGCGGCGAGGACCGCTTGCTTCGGGCTCTACCTCGGGATCTTCGGGGGCCCCGACGGACCCTGCGGGTTCGGGCGCATGAAGTCGTAGCCGAGCACCTGGTCCAGCGTCGGCCCACCCGCGAGCGTGAGCGCCGCGAGCATGCCGCCCATCGTCGCCCCCTCGAAGCTCCCGATGTTGAAGCCCGTGTAGATCCAGTCGCCGCACAGCGTGACGTTCTCGATGCCGGATTCCCAGGCCTTCAGCCGGTAGCGAAGCGTCCCGGGCTCGGACAACGTGTAGAGCTCGTTGGGATCGATGTTGGCGCGGTAGTACTGCAGGTCGAAGCGACCGAGACCGTGTGCGCCGGCGTGCTTCCGCGGGACGTGCAGGAGCGCGAAGTCGAGGCTCCGCTTGTCGAAGGCGTCACCGGGCGCGTTCGGCAGCAGGCCCGCCAAACCCCGCAGCACCTGCGCCGCCTCTCCCCGCACCTGGTCCAGCGCGCGCTGGGGAAAGCCGTGGTCGCAGAAGGGAGGCATCGGCTCCGGCGGCTGGAAGGGGCCACAGAAGAAGATGCACGCCTTCGGCGGGTCGTCGGCGGGCCAGGATTCGTACTGGATGCCCTCGGTGAAGTCCCCGAACGCCACCAGCGGCGTCGCGAAGGTGGGGCCGATGACGCGGTTCGTGCCGGCCAGGGTCGGCCAGCCGAGCTCCTCGACGCTCCGGTCGAGCCAGATCTGGAGCGCCTGGGTCGGCGTCGAGCGCACCTTCTCGACCATCGTCTGCCAGGCCGGCGAGAGGGCGGAAACCTTGGTGCAGACGTGCTTCTGGCACTCGATCGGCATGGCGACGACGACCTGGTCGAAGTCGGTTCCCTTCTCGAGGCGGCCCGGCGTGCCCGTCCAGTCGGCCCACCAGGACTCGAGATCGATGCCCCTGCGCTCGAGCTCGTCGCCCTCCACGAGCTGATCGAAGAAGGGCTGGTTGGGCCACACCACCTGCCCGTCGGGCAGGGTCCGGGTCGGCTCGTAGCCTTCGGGCGATTTCGCGTGCGCCTGCGTCTCGAACTCGATCGCCTGGACGATGGGCTTGCCCGTCGGATCGGTCCCGGGCACGAGATCCGTGATCTTGGTGAAGAACTCGAACTTGACCCCTCGCTGCTCGAGCAGCCGGTAGAGCGGCATGATCACCGTCTCGCCGGTGCTGACCCGGAAGAAGTAGGCGCTCTGCCCCTTGGCGGCGAGCTGCCGGAACACGAAGGTCAGGAACGCAGAGGCCGCCATGTTGGGCAGCACGGTGCTGTCTCCGAACGGGTACTGCATGCATGTGTTGGGAATCGCCTGGGGGAGCGCCGCCGCGAGGGTGATGTCCGAGGCACCGTGGCGTGTGAGCCACTCGCGGTAGTCCTCTCCGTCCACCGAGTCGATGCCCTTTGCGAGCAGGTCGTCCGCGATGGCGCCCTTGAAGCAGGTCAGCAGTAGATCGACCTGGACGAACATCCAGCGCAGCTCGTCGCTCTTCTCCACCAGCTCGTGCAGGCTCTTGTCGAACCAGCCGCCCAGGGTCACGAAGACCTTCTCGGCGATCTGCAGGATCGGGCCCAGGCCCACCTGCTCGAGAGATCGCGTGTCGTTCTCGAGATGCGATCGCGCCCAGCGCAAGGGGGTCACCAGCAGGCTGCGGTCCGGCGCATCCGCGCCTTCGAGCAGGTTGCTCGTCCGCTTCACCAGGTCCTCGAGCGACCAGCCGCCGGTCGCGTCCGTGGGCGTGCCCCCGGCGCCGGGGGGCATCTTGCCGCCGCTCAGGATGCTGATCATCACCTCGAGCAGGCCCTGCACGATGTCGCCGAGGGACGCGTAGGCGCCGCCCAGCCAGGGCGTCTCCGCGTTCTCGGGCAGCCAGGACGGCAGCCGGTGCCACGTCTCGTCGTAGAAGTCCGTGACCAGCTGGAAGTCCGACTGGCGCATCGCCTGGTCCATCGTCGTGATGGGTTCGCCGGGCTGCCAGTCGACCTTTTGATAGGCGTGGTAGAGCATGTGCAGGGCGTTGCTGTACATGTTCCCGAACAGATGGATGCCGTGCTCCTCGATGCGGTCGTTCATCGCCGCATTGCGACCGCTCGCGCCCTTGCCCCCGAGCCGCCATCCGAGCTGGTAGACCGTGACCTCGTAGCGGGATTCCCAGCCGGGGTTGAAGAGGGGGGAGGTCAGGTGGTAGGCGGCGGAGAGGCCGCCGGGTCCACCGCCCAGGATGGCGATCTTCTGGACGCGCTTCGGGCCTCGCTCTGCACCGGTGGTGGGGGACGTCATAGGACCGCTCCTGTTCGGATCGGGCGCATCGGGACGCCCGCCGCGCGGGATTCTCTCACAGCCGCCACCGGAAGGGCGGAGGTTTCTGATAGGCTCTGCGAGGCGCAGGGGAGGCGCGTGCGCGAATCCAGTCGCTCCGACGACGGTGATCGGATCTGCGGCAACTGCGGCCAGGCGCTGCGGGGCGACGCGCTGTCGTGCCCGGGCTGCGGTGCCGAGCTGGGAGCGGAGTGCAGCGCCTGTCGCGCCCTGCTGCCGGCGCGCATCCGCTTCTGCGGCCAGTGCGGCGCTCCGCGCGAGCGGCAGCCCGAGGTGGTGCGGCCCACCGGGCGACGCCAGCTCACGGTGATGTTCTGCGATCTCGTCGGCTACACGGAGCTCTCGAACGAGCTCGACGTGGAGCAGCTGCGCGACGTGATCGCCGCCTACCAGGCCGCCTGCACGGAGCCCGTGACACGCTTCGGCGGCACCGTCGCCCAGTACCTCGGCGACGGACTGCTGGTGTACTTCGGCTATCCCCAGGCGCACGAGGACGATGCGCTCCGGGCCGCGCACGCGGCGCGCGCGATCCTGGAGGCGCTGCCCCAGGCGCTCTGCGAGGCCCTGCCTGCGGGCTCGGCCGTGCCCGCGGTCCGCATCGGCATCCATACCGGACCGGTGGTGGTCGATCGCGTCGGGACCGGCGAGCGGCACGAGCTGCTGGCCCTGGGGGACACGGTCAACCTGGCAGCGCGGCTGGAGAGAGCGGCGCCGGCCGGCGGCGCGTTGATCAGCGAGGCAACGAGATCCCTGCTGCGGGACGCCTTCGAGCTCGACGCCCCGTGCGAGCTCGCGCTGAAGGGCTTCGCCGATCCCATCCTCGCGTTCCGCCTCGGCAGTGCCAGGACGCTGGCCGGTCGCGCTCGCAGTCGCGTGCGCGACGTCCAGGCTCTGGTCGACCGCGAGGCCGAACGACAGCTCCTGCTAGACGCCTTCGAGGACGCGCGCGAGGGCCGGGGCCGCGCCGTGTGCGTGCAGGCCGAGCCCGGTCTCGGCAAGTCACGGCTCGTCGCCGCCCTGCGGGAGTCGCTGGCCCGCGTGCCCCACGGCTGGCGGGAGTGCGACGGCTCCCGCTTCCAGGCCAACACGCCCTTCCATCCTTTCGTCGCGTTGCTGCGCGAGGAGCTCGGTCTGGGCGACGCGGCGGTGGCCGACCCGTTCCTGGAGCGCCTGACGCGGACGCTCGGCGCGGACGTGGGACCGGAGGGGCTGACGGGCGTCGCGACGATCCTCGGTGCGGACGAGGCCTCGATCGCGGACCACGGACTGCCCAGTCCTCGCGAGCAGAGCGCCGAGGCTCTGCGCGAGCACGCACTCGGGGCCTTTGCGCAGTGGCTCGCTGGAGGCGAGCTCCCGTCGGCCTCCGTGCTGGTGGTCGAAGACGTGCACTGGGCCGATCCCTCCTCGCTCGAGCTGCTCGCGCGCCTCGCGGCCGCGGCGCCGCGCCGACGCCTGCTGCTGCTGACGACCGCACGGCCCGAGTTCGCACCGCCCTGGAGCGAGGACGAGGCCACGCGCATCACGCTGCATCCGCTCGCCGACTGCGAGGTCAAGCAGCTGGTTCGCGCCGTGGCGACCGACGCGCTCGACGCCGAACGGGTGGCGGCCCTCGTGCGTCAGTCCGACGGCGTTCCGCTGTTCGCCGAGGAGCTGGCCCGCAACGCACTCGAATCGGCGTCGGAGGCGGTGCCGCGGAGCCTCCAGGATTCGCTGATGGCGCGGCTCGATCGGCTCGGTCCGGCGCGCGACGTCGCGCAGACGGCGGCGACCATCGGGCGCGACTTCTCCCTCGACGTGCTGCGCGCGGTGTGGCCGGGCGAGCCGGCGCGGCTCCCCGAGCTGATCTCACGGCTGATCGACGCCGACCTGGTGGTCCCGCAGCCCGGCGCCGCGCCCGACGACGAGGCCTTCGCCTTCCGACACGCGCTGTTCCAGGAGGTGGCCTACGAGTCGCTGCTTCGCCGCGAGCGCCGTGCGCTCCACGGACGAATCGCGCGGATCGCGGAGGAGCGCTTTCCGCGGGCGGCGATCGCCGCGCCGCAGAGTCTGGCCCGACACTACGAGGCGGCGGGGCAGCTCGACGAGGCCGTGGCCGAGCTGCAGCGAGCGGGCGTGCAGGCGGCGCAGCGTTCCGCCCTGCGCGAATCGATCGCCCTGCTCGAGCGCGCGCTACGGCTGCTCGCCGATCTCGCGCCGTCGCCCGAGCGCGATCGACGCGAGCTGGACCTGCAGATGGCGCTCGGTGCGCCCATGCAGGCGACGCGCGGCTACGCGGATCCGGAAGTGCGGCGCATCTACAAGCGTGCGCTCGCGCTGTCCGAGGCGTCCCGGGAGGACCACCGGCTCGGCGACATCCTGTGGGGTCTGTTCTCCTTCAACCTCGTGCGAGGCTCGCTCGCCACGGCGGGCGAGCTGGCCAGGGCCCTCGAGCGCCTCGCGGAGACGGCCGGCGACGACGGCATCGCGCTCGCGGCGCGCAACGCCGTGGGCTCCGCCCTGTACTTCGACGGCCACTTCGCGGAGGCCTTCGACGAGTTCGAGCGCGCCGTCGCGGGCTACGACGCCGAGCGCCACGCGCGTCTGGCCCAGGTCCGGGGACAGGACCACGCGGTGAGTGCGCAGGTGACGGCGGGCATGGCGGCCTGGATGCTCGGCCGGCCGCGCACGGCCTGGAACGAGGCGTGCGCCGCGGTCGAGCGCGCACGCCGTCTCGGCCATCCGGTGAGCCTGGGCTTCGCCCTCGGCTACGCGGCGGCGGTCGCCGCCCTGTGCCGTCGTACCGGCGAGGTGCGCGTCCTGTGCGACGAGCTGATCGCCCTCGCCGAGGCGCAGTGGCTGCCCGTGTGGGGCGGCCTCGGCAAGATGCTCCTGGGCTGGGCGCTTTGCGGCAGCGACGAGGACGGCCGCGGTGTGGAGAATCTCGCACAGGGGCTCGCCCAGTCGGCCGGTACCGGCGCGGCCTTCGAGGCCCCCTTCTTCTCGAGCCTCGTCGCCGATGCGCACCTGCGCGGCGGGCGTCGCGAGGACGCGGTCCAGAGCGTCGAGCTCGGAACCGCCCTGGCGCTTCGCAACCGCAGCCCCTACGCCGATGCCGAGCTGGCCCGGATGCGCGGCGAGTGCCTGCTCGCCGACCCGAGCACGGACCGTGACGCCCCGCGCCGCGCCGCGCAGCAGGCCTTCGAGCAGGCGCTCGGGATCGCGCGGGCGCAAGGCGCCCCGGGCCCGGAGCTGCGTGCTCGCATGAGCGCCGCCCGCCTGTGGCTGGGGACCGGGCAGGTCGCGGAGGCGCGCGCCCTGCTCGAGGGGGCCGAGGGTCTATGGCGCGAGGACGACCCGGACAACCCGGACCTGCTCGACCTCGCGGCGCTGCGGAAGAGGCTCTCCGTCGACGCCTGACTCCGCCCGGGACTGCGCGCGACCGGCGGCTTGGCTCGCGGTGCCACAGGATACCGGCCCGCCGGGTCGCCTCGCTCGGCTGTCGCAGCGCGGTGAAGCCCGGTACGCTCGTCCTCGACCGGGCCGGACGATCCGCCGCCTCGGAACTCGTGACGGGATGTGTTGGAGACTGCCCGCGTCGGTCCGCCGGTGAAGCGGCTGATCGTGTCCAGCGTGCCGATCCTTCTGGTGTCCGCCCTGGCATGGCGCACGGTGACGGACCTCGACGCCGCGCTGCACCTCGCCAGCGGTCGCTGGATCTGGGAGCACGGATGGGTGCCGGACCGCGATCCGTTCACCTACACGGTCTCCGATCACCGCTACGTCGCCTACCACTGGCTCTTCCAGCTCGTCGCGCACGCGATCCACTCCGCCTTCGGCGGAGCCGGACTCACGGCGCTGCGCTGGCTCGTCGTGCTCGCGACCTCGCTGCTCGTTCTCGACACCCTGCGGATCCGGCGGGTGTCGGCGCTCGCCGGAGCGAGCGTGGGCCTCGCGGCGATCCTGACCGTGGAGTTCCGCTTCCTGCTGCGTCCCGAGCTCGCGAGCCTGCTCCTCGCGGCCGCCACCCTGTGGATCCTGGAGCGCCACCGGGCGGGGCGAAGCGGGCTGCTCTGGCTGCTTCCCTGCATCCAGGTCCTCTGGGTCAACACCCACGTCTTCGTCCTGGGTTGGGCGATCATGCTCGCCTACGCGGGACCCGAAGCGATCCGGCGCCGCGCGTGGTCGCTTCCCGTGGTGAAGTGGGTGGGCCTCGCCCTCGCGGCGGCGCTCCTGAACCCCTACCACCTGCGCGCCGTCCTCTATCCCCTCTACCTCGCGACCCGACTCGACGGCGGAAACCTCTTCGCGCAGGAGATCATCGAGCTCGCCTCGCCCCTCGAGATCGTCCTACGAGGTGACCATCCCTTCTCGAGGGGGCCCCAGCTCAAGGCCTACGCGCTCCTCCTCGCCCTCGGCAGCGTCGGCGCGGTCGTACACCTGCGCCGGCGCCGCTGGAGCGACGCGCTGCTCCTGGTGGCCTTCGGATCGCTGTCGCTGCTCGCCGTCCGGAACATCGGGCTCTGCGCGGTGGTCTGCGCGCCGTCGCTGGCTACGGTGCTCGACGACGTGGGCGGGACCGTTGCGGCGCGCTGGAGCCCGGCGCTACGCCGCAGCGTGACGGCGGCGCTCCTCGGCGTCGTGCTGCTCGGGACGCTGGTCACGACGGCCCGCGTCGTGCGGGGAGCCTACTACCTCGAGGGGGTTCGACTCGAGCGCTTTGCCGCCGGGATCTGCGACGACTGCCTCGGCGTGTCGGCTGCGGACTGGCTCGCCGAGAGCGGTCTGGCCGGGCGTGGCTTCAACAACCTGAACATGGGCTCGACCCTGATCTGGCGCGATCCGGGCCGCAAGGTCTTCATCGACGCACGCAACGAGGTGTCGGGCCGGGAGTTCCTCGAGGAGTACCTGGCGGTGTTCGAGCCCGGGGGCTGGTCCGAAGCGGTGCACCGCTACGGATTCGAGTACGCGGTGCTCCGATACGGCGGCGAGGACACGGCGCTTCGGCTCGCCCGGCAGCTGGACCGGAATCCCGCGTGGCGACTGGCGTACGTGGACGGAAGCGCCGCGATCTTCGTGCGCGTCGACGGTCCGAACGCTTCGCTGCCAGCGGCGGCCATGCCGCCGCCGGTTTCCCCGGCGGAGCGGCGGCAGGTCCTCGAGACGCTTCGTCTCGAGAGCGGGGCGGGAGCCCGCCTGCGCCGCTGGCTCTGGTCCGACGCCGAGACTCCCGGCGCCCGCTTCGAGCTCGGCACCCTGCTGCTCGTGCTGGGACGACTCGGGCGCGCCGAGGCGCCGCTCCTCCAGGCGGCCGTCGCGAGCCCGGACTCCTTCGAGACCCACAACAACCTGGGAGAGCTGTACTGGCGGCGGAAGATGGGGGCTCCGGCCCTGCGCGCGTACCGGAATGCCCTCGCCATCGACCCCTCCCATCCGACCGTGGGCCGGCGCGTGTCGCAGCTCGAGTCCCGGGTGCGCTGAGGCGGCGGCCCTGCCGATACGGGGGGCATGCTTCGCCGCGCCCTTCTCGTCCTCGCGCTGCTCGTCGCCGCAGCCGTGGTCGCGATCCCGTGCTGGATCGCGCTCCACGCGCGCGACCTCCCGGCCCCGGAGGACGCGGACCTCTGCGTCACGAGCGCCGCGGTCTCCCCGGCGGAGAACGGCTACGAGCGCTTCGCGGAGGCGGCTGCCCTCCTCGACTGGCGCGAGGACGCGGACGAGCGGCTGCGCGGCATGCGGAACGGGGAGCCGCTGCACTCCGACTGGATCCGCGACACCGTCGCGCGAAATCAGCCGGCCTTCGAAGCGCTGGAGGCGGGCCTCGCCGCGCCGGGCTTCCAGCTCCCGCCGGAGAACGAGCGATCGGATTCCGGAGCCTCGGAGACGTCGTGCTGCGACCCCCTACTCGACATCCAGCGTCTGGTGCGACTGTCCAGCGCCGAGGCCCGGCAGCGGGCCGCAGACGGCGACCAGGAAGGCGCCGTCGAGCGCGCGCTGCTCGGGCTCCGCACGGGACGCCGCCTCGGCAGCGGTCAGAACGTGGGACTCGTCGGCATGATGTTCGCGGTCGCGTGCCAGGGGATCGCCCTCGAGGGCCTCGAGCACGTGGCTCGGTCGGTATCGCTGCCGCGCGAGGCGTCGCGCCGGCTGGTCGCCGAGCTCGAGAGCCAGCGCCTGAGCACGGCGGACTGGCAGCGGATGTGGGCCGTCGAGTACCAGCACCTCAAGGGCATCTTCCAGCGGGCTCTGAGCGGATACCCGGCAGCGGAGATCGAGGAGCCGCTCCACTGGGCCCTGAGGGCCCTGCCCTCGAGCTACCTCTGGCAGCCCAACCGGTTCCTGTCGTCGCTGGCCGAGCATCACCGGGATCGACAGCGGCGAACCGCTCTGTCCTGCCGCGAGGCGTACGCCGGACGGCTCGAGAACGAGAGCGACCTCGAAGGGCGGCTTCGCGCCGCGAGGATCCTCGTGTCCCCCAATTCCATTGGCAACCTTCTGCTCGAGATCTCGATGCCGAACTCCGAGAGCTTCATGTTGAAGCGCTGCCACGCCGAGACCCGGATCTCCCTCGTCCAGGCCCTGATCGGCGTGAAGGCCTACCGCGACGAGAACGGGGATCTGCCGGCGGCGCTGGACGACCTGATCCCGCGCCACCTGGGCTTCGCGCTCGAGGATGGATTCGCGGGAGCTCCACTCCGGTACTCGCGGGAGCGCGCTGTCGTCTACTCGCTCGGCGAGGACTTCGCGGACGAGGAGGGCGGAGCCGAGCCCGCCCAGCACGCCGCCGCCGAGCCGGCGGTGTCCCTGGCGTTCTGAGCGCCGCGACGCCCGCTGGCCGATCCGTCCGAGGCCGGGCCGCGGCCGGGGCCAGGCGGTACACTCGGGCGCCCCGAGATGAAGCGTCCCACCCTCGTCATCCTTCTCGCGCTCGCAGCCCTCGCGTGCAACGGCCCGACCTTCGTCTTCCCGGGCGGCGCCCTCGACGGCGAGCAGAAGCCCGTGCCCTCCGACTGGAGCTTCGCGGGCGACTACGGAACGATCCAGCTCGAGACGCGGCCCCGCGACCCCTACTCGGTCAACATCGCCTACACGGTCCTGGACGGCCGCCTCTACGTCAACGCGGGCGACACCGAAACGCGCTGGGTCCAGAACATCGCCGCGGACCCGCGGGTGCGGATGCGGCTGGACGGCGCGCTCTACGA
>JAAUYK010061455.1_pt1 | contig 13961 bp, 18 predicted proteins | sample 7278021 | NCBI WGS metagenome assembly JAAUYK01 (sample SAMN14350223, study PRJNA611818) | marine sediment metagenome | isolation source: surface marine sediment (1.8m) | place: French Polynesia: Moorea | collected 2018-08
GGGATTAACCGGGTGTTGCAAGCTGCCGGCCGTGTAATTCGCAGTGAGTCCGATTACGGTGTTATTACCTTAATCGACAGCCGGTTTTCCCGCCGGCAGTATGCGGCCTTGTTTCCTTCTGATTGGCAGCCGGTGAGAATCGGCAATGAGCAGCAGTTAACCGCGAGGTTAATGGAATTTTGGGCTGGGCATTCCGTAAAAAAATGAGGGGGTGAGGTTCATCCATGGGCAAAGAGGAGGCCGATTGAAACCGTTATTTGCCCCAAAGGCGTTGGCGAAGCTCCTTTTGTTCCTGGGGGCTTAATTTTTCCCAGTTTTTCAACTTCCACTGATCTTCAGGACTCAAACGCTGCAATTTTTTCCAATTATTACGATGCTTTTGTTTTTCATCTGGCGGTAGCCGCAGCCATTCATCCAGGTTTTTTTGTTTCTCTTGCGGCGATAAATCCTGATAGCGCTTGGTGCCTCCTTTGCCCCGAACGGCTAACCACGCATTAAACCCTGGGTCATCGATGACGTTTTGGTATAAGTGCTGGCGACTGTAGTTGGCTGAGAGGCCGATTTCCGGAAGTATCAGCACAACGATCAGCGGAAAGGTTATGAACAACAGCCAAGACTTAACTATCTGGTCAAATTTTTCATCAGACGAAAAGCGTTGCATTCTTCTTCGTTCCTTTGGGTTGTTTTGTGGAAAGGTCCCCGTTTGGTGGCGTTTCAACAAATTGTTCCAGTTTTTGCAGATAATCCAACTTCTTTAATACTTCCAGATTGGCAATGACATCCAAATCTTCGGCCGGCAATGCCTGGGCACTGAATTGGGTTGTCGACTGCATACTCGCATTTTTGAAGAATTGATTATAGGAAAAAATGCTCAATACGACAACAAAAATACAGGCGGTTGCCAATACCGGAATCAGCCGTTGCGGTTTGGTTGTGAACCATTGCTTCCAGCGGCTGGCATGGCCTTCTTGCTGCAATCTGCGGGTTATCGAGCGCGTCAGGGCTTCGCTCTGCACGTCGGTCAGTGCGGGCGTCTCCATGGTTGTTTTTACCTGGCCGAGCAGGTGCACCAAACGTTTTTTCTCAACGCGGCATGCCCGACAATTCTGCAGATGTTTTTCCCAGATTGGTCGATGGGCTGAATCCAGCTCGCCGAAAACATCCATCCATAAAGTATCTTGGTGTTCGGTACATATGGTCATGGCTTTCACCCCCTTTATGCTTCCACCCAACCTTTGAGAGCCTTGCGGATGGTATGCGTAGCTCGAAAAAGGTGGCTTTTAACGGTTCCCTCGGCACTGCCCATTATTTCGGCAATTTCTGATATTCGCATTTCTTGAAATACTTTTAGCTGAAAAGCGACACGCTGTTTTTCTGGCAGTTTCCCCAAAACTTTTTGAACATCCTGCTTGAGTTCCTTTTCCTGGACCGTATCAACCGGATCCGAGCGTTTATCCAGATCCGGCTGGTCCTCCAGTTTGAAATCAGCCTCTTCACCATCTTTGCGCTTAGGGCGCCGAAGTGAAAAGACTTTATCCCTTCGACGGTTACGTCGCCGGGCATCCAGACAGGTATTGACAACGATTCGATAGAACCAGGTGTAAAAAGAAGATTTACCTTTAAATTTTTTAATATTACGCAATGCATTCAAAAACGCTTCCTGGGTTAATTCTTGAGCCGCTTCATTGTCGCCATCACACATCCGGTACGCAATACTGTATGCTTTTTTCTGGTAGCGCCGCACAAGTTGTTCAGTCGCCCAGGGGTCTTCTTTTTGCGCCTGCGCCACTAAATCAGCGTCACGATAGGGTCCGTTGTCAGATTTACTCTGCACGGTCTTGGTGTCATCTATCTGTTCAGTTAGTGCTACAGCTTTCTCGAGTACCATATGAGCAGCATACCTGATTGGTTTTTTAGGCGCCTCTGGTTGCAAGTTATGGCAGCCATCATTTGGGAGCGTAGGAAGCTTCCGATTGATGGCTATAGCATGAAAAGTCACCAGTCTCAATTAATCCCAGAAACCCCTGGTGGAGATGCTGATTTCCCACCATGGATCGGAAACCGCGCCTGATGCGTAATAACCGCTATTACCATAGTGGTGTCTGTGGTTATAGTGCCGGTGGTGTCGCGAACGTTTCTGGTTGTACGCGTTGTGTTTGGCCTGGTAAATGTGTCGACTGGCTCGATTCAGCATTCGTTCTATTTGGCGTTTTTCGGCGTATGTTACGCGGCCGTCAGCTTTGGCAATTTGACGGGCGGTTTTAATGCGTCGCTGTTCGTTTGCCAAGCGCCGCAGCTCTATTTTGTTAATTTCACCACTGCGAACCCCATCGGCAATGCGATGAATCTGTTTTTTTTGTCGATGATGGGGCCGATTGCCTGCCCAAACCCAGTTTCCAGTTAGAAAAATAAGTGTAACGGTCAGGATTCCAATTTTTATAACATTCGGTTTCATAAGTGCGGCCTCCTTTCAATATCCTTTTGGCCCCTTTAGACGTCTGCAGCTTGAAATGGTTTACGGTGGCGTTTTATTTCTGGCCGACGTCCAGTGTGAGGCCATTTTTGAATAAAAAAGAAAGCCAAAACGACCGGCGCATCGCTATGGTTCACGGCACTGAGAATAAAATCACCATATTGCTAAACCGACGAATCCTTAGAGCTAATTCATTTGGTAAAGCTAAAAAACCAAATCGATGCCAACCAAATCCGATAATAAATCATGCCTTAAATAAACGATCCGACACGTTATTTAACCATAAGAAGGTTTACCTTAATGGAATCAATATGTTATAGACATTTTAAGCCATGATTCCGTCTGAACTTGTATAGATAACAAAATCCTTTATATCCCCTAAAAAGGTCAGATCGCGATGCATGCTTTAAAGATAGCCGTTGTACAATTTGAGCCTATATTTGGTCATAAAGAGAAAAATATTGAGAAAATTAAGCATCTTATATGTAATTTGGCTGCGGATGTGATCGTTTTGCCTGAATTGTGCACTACCGGTTATTTTTTTCGTGACCGCACCCAAGTCCTTGCAGCGTCTGAGCCGCAATCCGGACCGACCAGCGCTTTTTTTATGGAGATGGCCAAACATTTGGGCGCCATTATAGTGGCCGGAGTGGCTGAATCTGAAGGTGATCACGTGTACAATTCTTGTCTGATTGCCGTGCCGAAGCAATCTAAGGTTTCCATGTATCGTAAAACCCATCTATTTTATCGTGAAAAAGAGTGCTTTGACCCAGGCAATACCGGTTTTTTCGTTGTAAAAGATTCCTATCGCGATGTCGTTATTGGACCGATGGTTTGCTATGATTGGCGCTTTCCGGAATCCGCCCGAATTCTGATGCTTCGTGGGGCTGATCTGATCGTGTGTCCGTCTAATCTGGTGACCGACGCCTGGCGGATGGTTATGCCGGCCCGGGCCATCGAAAATAAGGTCTATTTGGCAGTGGCCAATCGGATCGGCGACGAAACAAATAATGAGGAGACTCTACGTTTCAAAGGCCAATCGGCCATCTACGGATACAATGGTGAAATCCTTGCCAAGGCCGATGCGCATCAGGAAAGTGTTATATTCGCCGATGCTTATCCGCAAGCAACCCGAGACAAATCCTTTAATGCACTGAATAACGTATTGACCGATCGACAACCACACCATTATAAAAGGCTGGTTAAATGAAGTTGCTTTGAGACGCTGTTTCCTGGAAATGAGTCTAAGAAGATGATGGCAACCATTTTTTTAAACCGTTGATCAAAAATGCTTCACCTGTCTGTTGTTTATTAGAAATTAAAATCTGAGCAAAGGAGGAACTATCATGCGCGTAAAAATCGATTACGATTTATGTATGGGTGATCGCAACTGCGCCAAAGTGTGTCCCCAGGTGTTTCAGTATGATGAAGATGAAATAAATGCCAAAGTCGTTGTGGATGTGGTACCGCCTGATCTGGAAGATTTGGTGCGCCAGGCCGCTGACGAATGTGCGCCGGGAGCCATTATTGTTGAGGATTAGCTTCCCAGTAGTTTTTACCAAATTTTAACAATCCCATGTTGCTGAATTACCATGCCGATGATTGATCAGATTCCCGCGCTGCTGCGCGTTGCCATTGTATTTGTCATTATCCTATTGGCGATCCGTAAAAAATCATCCCTTGGCAGCGCATTTTTGTTGGGTGCGGCGATTTTAGGGCTGCTATTTGGACTGTCACCGTTAGCCATCGTTAGATCTGCTTTTTTATCGGTAATATACCCTCAAACGCTCTCGCTGGCGATTATTGTCAGCCTTATTCTAGTGCTCAGCAACAGCATGGAGACGGCTAAACAAATGCGGCGATTGCTGGATCGCTTTCGCGGTATCGTCGCTAATCCCAAGCTTAATCTGATCATTTTCCCAGCCTTGATCGGTTTGCTGCCCATGCCGGGCGGCGCGGTCTTTTCAGCCCCGATGGTTAAAGAAATGGGCTCTTCTTCGCGGCTGTCCGCCGATCAGCTTAGTTTTATCAATTACTGGTTTCGCCACATTTGGGAATACTGGTGGCCGATGTATCCGGGTGTCTTGCTGGCCACGCTTATGGCGGATGTCAATTTGTTGGTATTCGTGGTGGTCATGTGCCCCCTTACGGCGGTGGCACTCACCACGGGATGGTGGCCGATTAAAAATATCAGCCATTCTCAGCCCGCCGGCGAAAAACTGACCCGCGCCATGATCCAACCGTTTGTCAAAGAACTATTGCCGATTTTAATTGCTATTATCCCGGGATTGGGCCTGGGCGTTTTGCTATCAAATGTTCTGCCGGATTTTCCCATCGGCAAAGAAACCGGTCTGATCATTGCGCTCTGCCTGTCTATTGTATGGGTCTGGCATGCCAACCGGTTTCCCAAAGTCCAGATGGTCAGTATGATCAAACACCCGCATAACCTGAAAATGATGTATATGGTCTTTGCCATTCTCATCTTTAAAGGCGTTATAACCGACAGCCAGGCCGTGACCGGGATCACCGATGAAATGCTGGCCCTGCAGATTCCGCTGGTGTTGATTACAGTGGCATTGCCGTTTATTGTCGGCATGGCGGCCGGCATCACCATTGCGTTTGTGGGCGGTACTTTTCCGATTTTAATTTCTCTGATTCAGTCACACGGTGAAGCCGGTTTCATGCTGGCCTATATGATGCTGGCCCTGACCTGCGGATTTGCCGGTGTGCTGTTATCTCCGTTGCATCTGTGCATGATTCTATCCAACGAATATTTTTCGACGCCGGCGGGGCCGGTTTACCGCTTTCTGATGTGGCCGTGCATATTTCTGATGATCTCCAGTTTGGGTTATTTTTGGGTGCTGCACTGGCTAATATAGCCACAAGGAGTCAGTAGATAGAAGATAGAAATCAGAAGAAAAGGAAACGATCCATTAAACTGTAAACAAATTACGAGGTGTCCTATGACCGTGCATATGATTTACATTACCTGCGGCAGTATAGAAGAAGCGCGAACCATCGGCAAAGCCCTTGTGGTGTCGCGCCTGGCCGCCTGCGCGAATATTTTAGCCCCCATGAATTCTTTTTACTACTGGGAAGGAGAACTGCAGGACGACCAGGAGGCGGTCTTGATCGCCAAGACCACGGAAAAAAAGGTGCCCGATGTGGTGGCCAAAGTGAAACAGATGCACAGTTATGATCTGCCCGCGATTGTCGCGCTGCCGGTGTCAGGCGGCAATACGGCATTTTTAGATTGGATTGCAGGGGAGGTGAGCGAGAACTAATGCGGTATTAATATTCACTTGGCAGTCATCCGACACAACACCATTCGAATTTCCTGATCATCTCCGCGAATGATTTTCTTTTGGGCGGATACGTGATAGTTCTGCTGCATGCGCTGGAAAAAGGCCGCACTGGTTTTATGCAGACGTTCGGCCAGAATAATTTCCCCGTCTGGCCTTAGATAATTTTTTAATACAGCTTCCAGGGTATCAAAATCCCTTTCGTGGTAAACAATTTCCGAACCGACAATATAATCAAACGTCCCCAGCGGTGCCGGGTTATGCCAATCGAGCTGGTAGATCGTCAGATCCTTGCAATTGTTTGCCTGGGCATTGGCATACAGGAAATTCAATGCATGGGAATTATACTCCGTCGCCGTGATATTATGGCCCCAGCTTGCCGCTGCGGTACTCACCAGGCCTAAGCCGGCCCCCAGTTCCAAAAACTGTTTGGCGGGGTCCACCGGCAAAGTTGCCAGGAAACTTGCCAGCACACCGGAGGCCTCCCATAACTTGGCCCACAATGGAAATTTATTGAACACATCCTCGGCATCGATGAAACGCTCAAGGGATTGGGGCACATAAATACGAAACGCGCGCCCATTGATGTTCACCTCGGTTTGTTCGGTGTTGTATTCTCTATGGAAGCTTTCTAAGGAGAACATCATTATTTGGTTAACGCATTTCCAAAATTAAAACCTGATAACGGTATTGATATCCGATTGCCTTATTCTGGCAAGCAAGGTTAGGGTCAGAAGACAGACGCTAGGTGTCAGAAGCCAGGGGTCAGGGTTCAGATAATGTATGGAATCTGTCATTTGAGTTTGTATTTTGTAAAATGGCGTTACGTTTGTACGCCAGGCCGCCGCCGTCAGAATATAAATTAGCAGCAGTTGTCGCCGCCACCGCAGGTGGCGTTTTCTTTGCCCTTAATCCAACCGTTGATGATATATTCGGCACAACCAACTCCAGGGGTCACGCTGATAGCCTCTTCCGGGCAATTGGTGGCGCAGGCCCCGCATTCCATGCAGCCGTCACGGTCAGCGATATGGGCTTTGTGTGCGTTGATTTCAAAAACCCCGTGCGGACATACAATGGCACAAGTACCGCAGGCATTACATTTTTCAATATCGAGTTTCAGTGTGGTCACGTCAAGTAAATAGCGAAAATTTTCCATTGCGTTTTCCTCAACATTTTTTGATTCTTAACTGATGAATGCTGATCCAACCCAGGCCACGGCCGCCGTCACGATTGCCATAAGTTGCAGCGGAATGGCGCGGCGCATTTCCTTTTCAACCCCGGAGGGTGAGGTGAACGGCGTGGAGCCGGTAAAATTCATGGTTAAATAAGAACTCACCGCGGTTACAAAAAATATGAGCGCCACGGCCTCGGTCATGGTTACGTTTTGCCAGAAGATGGCCATTACAATCAGTCCGGCCAGCACACCGGTAAGACCGCCTTTGAATGCAAACGCTTTTCCGGGAATCCATGGCAACAGCACGGGAGCTGCCAAAGCGCCCGCCAAAATGCCGGCAATATATGCCGCAACCAGTTGGATGCCGCGCGTCCAGGCGGCTGTGAAAGAGAACACATGCGAGCCGATACCCGAAAGTACAAACACAATTAGTAGCAACCACAGCGTCGGTTTAGGAAGATGCCACAATTCCACCGGCGCTAATATAAACCGATCCCAAAGTGTAAATTGCACCCGCCGCATTTCTAAAGAAGCCTGCATGCCGTTTTTGATAAAACTTTGAATGTCGGATGCCCGGATGGGTCCCCAGATCACTCTGAATCCGCAGCCTTTTTTAACATCACGACCTGAAACTCCCGTGGCGGACAGTTGCGGCAGTATCAGCCGGCGATGGCTCACCACATCAGCGAGTTTAGCTTGCTGCACCCGACGAATGACCTCATCGGTTGAAAAGGTTTTTTTCCCGGCCGCACACCACACGTTTACCCCGCGAGTGTCCAGAACTAAAATCCAGGCATTAACGGTCTTTAGCTCCCGTCTTAGCGTATCAAAGGTCAGTTTATAATTGGCAGTTACCAACACCGGCGATTCAGCTTTTGGGTTACCAAGGCTGTAAAGCCCGGGTGCGATCCTATAATCATTGCGACCAATTCCGATTCTAACCGCCACGGCGCCCAAATAGTCGCGTTGGTCCAGCTGCGTTTTAATCTGAGGAATTTTGCCGACGGACGTGTCTTTGAAATCCTCTACAAAACGGCACACGCTGTAGCCTGGTTTTTCAAATGAGTGGCTTTCCGGAGCCGGCCGGGTGCCACAGCACCCATCGTCATGAGGTTGGGGCGGTGCCATCGGAAACGGTTGTTGGTTGGCATTGCATTGACAAGGGTTTTCATTGGCATCGCTACATTTATCACTCATTATGAACCATCCACTGCAAAATGTTGTTATTGAAATGATGGCTGACCATCAAGTGACCCGATCGATTTTATCCTGCCACGCGATTATATCGATCTATAATTCTGCTGCAATTTGTTTGAATTTTGCCAACCTAGCGCGGTCCAGACAGTAGCAGGTGCGGGGTCCTTCAACCTCTCCCCGGACCAGGCCGGCGTCTTTTAAAATTTTTAAGTGTTGGCTCACAGTCGATTGCGCCAAGGGTAAAATTTCAACGATCTGTCCGCAAATGCACCCTTCGGTCTGTTTGAGGTGTTCGATTATGCGCAAGCGCGCCGGATGTCCCATTGCTTTGCAGATTTGTGCAAACATATCCCGGTCCAATTTTCCCTCACCGTCAAACGGTCGCGGTTTTGACGGTTTATCCGATGTGATCAACATACATGGCTCCTTATCGTCAAACGACGATATACGATGAAAAAACAACTGTCAAACAAAAAGATCAATAATATCGAATCTTTTTAATAAAAAGATGGCATTGATGCCGATGCTACCAGGTATGGACAAACAGCCAGGGTGTATTACATTTTCAGTAACTTTTAATGTGCACGGATGGCAAACATCGTCACAAATTTTAAAACACTTCAAACGTAACGATCGATTGTTTCTAGCATTGTTTTTGGAGCTTTAATAAAAATGGCGCACAAAAAACATTCACGCAACTTCGAGCTTAGTGCTTTGACCAAGGACCGGCCGCAGACACGAGTACCTTTAGCACTAAATAAAAAGAAGCGACTGGAAATTGTTTTAAAATGCGATGTGGCCGGTTCCGTCGAGGTGTTAACCGATAGCATTGCGGCGCTGAAGGTGCCTGATGTCGACATCCATATCATTCACACGGGCACAGGTCCGATTTGCAAATCCGATATTTTGATGGCCCAAACCGGCAACCGGTTGATTTTCGGCTTTAACGTCGAGGTAACGCCCAAGCTAAACCAATTGATTTCAGATAATTGCATCGAAGTGCGCACCTATAAAGTCATTTATGAATTGCTCGGCGATCTAAAAAAAATTGCCAACAATCTGATAGCGGCCGAACCTGAGGAAAAAATCACCGGCCGGGCCAAAGTGGTGGCAACCTTTAAAAGCAGTCGTAAAGGGATGATTATCGGCTGTGAAGTATTGGATGGATTGTTGGAAACCGGCAAACGGTTCCGCGTGATCACCGCTATGGGGCCAACCTATAAAGGTCGCATTGATTCGCTGAAAATAGAAAATCGCACCATCAAGACCGGTAAGCCCGGCCAAAAAGTTGGTTTGAAAATTGCTAATTGGAAAGATGCCAGCATCGGCGATTTGGTCGAGTGTTATGACCCGCCTCGATGGGAAAAATCTCAAACCTGGCAGCCGGCCTGCCGAATTTTTCGTTCCTAATTTCCCCCTTCAATTTTGTCTCGGCCAATACCAACACTGAAAACCCAGTTTGCACCGAATCAGCGTTATAGATATTGTCAGTATTCAATACAACAACGTCTGGGCGCAAATTGCGTAATGAATTGTTAGATTTGGCCTTATAACTGTGTTTAAAGTGACATGCCTTTGCGCAACCAATGAAGGCCGTAACGCCCCCTCAGGTTAAACAGAAACAGTCCCAGTGGCAGAATGCGGCGTATAAAGGGTGTGAGGTAACACAAACGAATCAGGTGGTGGTAGAGCGCTTGAATATCTTCGGTGTTGATGAACAATTGGTTGTATTTTTGCGATATTTTCCAACGCCGCGCCAGTTTTACCGCCGTCGCCTCCCCATCCCGCATGGTGATAGCCGCCCGAAAGGGCCCCTGGGGTCGATACGGCTCGGTGGATTGATTTGACAGCGATCTGACCGCCGCCGCCGCCAAACCGGAACGCCAGGCTGATGCTTCGAAATTCCGGAAATTGCCTGATTTCTCGATGGCGTAGGTTTCAATTCCTGGAACAATATAGGCAGCCTGCGCGCACGCGGTGGGGCAGCCTGAGAAAAAGATCGGCCTGATGTTGAAGGGTGCCAGTGAGGCCGAAAAAAGGGCGATTTCCGGAAGCGGTCGGCCATTGACTTCCAAGCAGGAGATCCGCGATGTCAGAGTGTGGGCTAAAAAGCCATTGGTTCCGGATGCGGCGTGCAACCCGATATAGAGCACCCGGGAAGCTTCGCCGGGGTGCCCCACACCGGGAACCGGGCCACGGTGATACCCGTGTACAATGCGCGCCCGTTTGTCAATCAATTCCGGAATGAGATTATAACCGGTGCGATGAAAGTCTTTAACCACAATATTGGTGACGCCCGCATCTGCGCAGGCACTAACCACCGCGTTAATATCCAGTGACATTTCGACACAGGCTTCCCGCCAAGCATTTGTCATAAAAGATGATGCCTGATAACTCCAGCAACCCGAGCTGCCTTCGATGTCAGCAACCAATAAAACGGGATCGGTGGTGGGAGAGGACATGATCGGTTTTAACAGGCGCAAACCTGCTTCGGCGTTTTAGAAGGTGCCGCCATTCCAGCCAAATAAAGATCGGCTGATATCTTTAAATTCAATGTAAATGCGATTTTGGGCGATAAGCAATTCGGTGTTGAGAAATTCGCACAGTGCCTTGGAGAATGCCGCACACCGGTCTTCAGGCAATCCGATGCTTTTCAGTTCCACAAACCCCGTGGCTTCATTGTTTCCGGCATAGGCCATGGGCACTCCGCTGTCAATGGCCACCATAACCCATTGTTCGGGTTTGCCGATTAGTTCAGCGATAAATGCGGATGTTTTGCTGGCGAGCGTTTGGGCGGTTTCGTCATCCAGCATTTGATTGGTTTCAATTTTTAAATAGGGCATGGGATGATCCTCTCATTGACTGCGGTTCGGCAGAGAAAAACGATTATTTAAAACAGATGCTTAAAAATTTTGTAGAATTTGTCGGACACGATTACCGTCGGCGGTGCCGCCAAAATGTTTCATAATGGCACCCATTGCCTGCATGTTGTTTTTAAATTGTGAAAAATCTATATTCTCGGTGATCCAGGATTTGATGTCATCGTCGGTTGCCATTTGCGGAAGGTAGTTCTCGAGAATAGCGATAAATGGTGATTCTGCAGAATCGCCTTGCTGGACGATGACTTCCTTTTCCGACTTAATGAGTTTGCGCAAGATTTTGCTCACATCATCATCGGAGAGCCCCTTTTTAGCCTGCCTTCCAAATTCGCCCAGAATAACCCGCAATGCTGATTTTTTATCTTCGTCTTTGGCTTTCATGGCTGCAACGAGATCTTTTTTTATACGCTCCTGAAGTGTCATGGCATTCCTCGACTTGCTTGGCATTAAAAAATATGTGTCGACTTCATGAACTAAATTTGGACAATAAAAAATTTTTGTCAAGCACAGAAAAAACGGTGTTGCCGATTTGAAAGCCGACACCTTGTTTTCACCGCCAAATTCATCTATATTTCAATCGGTTGCTAATCGCACTGCCAATTATATTAATCCTAAATAGGAATCCTTTTATGCGGTTACTTCTGGTTGAAGATGATAATAAAATCGCATCTTTTATTATCAAAGGTTTAAAAGCCGCCGGGTTTGCAGTTGATCATGCCAACAATGGCGAGGATGGCTTGCACCTGGCGATTACGGAGCCCTACGATGTCGCTGTTATTGACATCATGCTGCCGAAAATTGACGGCCTGACGCTCATTAAAAAAATCCGTCGGCAAGCGATCAACACACCGGTGATCATTCTAAGTGCCAAGGGATCGATTGACGATCGGGTTAAGGGACTTCAAACGGGCAGTGATGACTATTTAACCAAACCATTTGCCTTTTCAGAATTGCTGGCACGCGTTCAGGCTTTGATGCGCAGATCTTCCGGCGCCAGCGAACCCACCCGATTGTCGGTGGCGGACCTGTCATTGAATCTGCTCACCCGCGAAGTGAGTCGCGCCGGCCAGTCGATCGAACTGCAACCGCGCGAGTTTGCGCTGCTGGAATATCTGCTGCGCAATGCAGGGCGCGTCGTTTCCAAAACAATGATAATGGAGCATGTGTGGGATTATAATTTTGATCCACAGACCAATGTAGTGGAGGCACGTATTTGCCGGTTACGGGATAAAGTCGATAAAGAATTCGATCATAAGCTCATTCACACCGTGCGGGGAGTCGGTTATGTTCTTAAAGCGCCTGAATGAGTTTCGCCGTACCCTGGCCTTTCGACTGACCCTGTGGTATGCAGGCATATTTACCCTTTCTTCTTGCCTGGCGTTTCTTTTTTTTTATGTGTTAATTGCTGATTTTATACAGGAGCGCACCGATCAAGAACTTCTACGGCAAGTTAAAGATTTCTCCCAAATTCTTAATCTTCGCGGTGTTGAAACCGTAAAGCGCGTCGCAGTTCGCGAAGCCCAGGCCGCAGGTGAGAAGAAAGTTTTCTTTCGCTTGCTGTATGCCAATGGATCGGTTTTTTCTTCATCCAATATGTCCTACTGGCAAACCATTGATATTGGCCAGAATGCCATCCGCCAACTGATCAACGGATCACCACCGGTTTTCGAGACAATCAATGTCTTTGGCCATGACCACAAGGTCCGGGTTTTATATGGAATGCTGAGCCCGCAGATTATTTTACAGTTGGGGATTTCCATGGAAGGCTACACACGCTTTATCGAGGCTTTTCGGCGAATCTCGCTGTTTACCATGTCGCTGCTGCTTGTGGTCGCCGCCTTGATTGGGTGGTTCATGGCGCGCCGGGCATTGACCGGGGTAGGTAATGTTACCCGTACCGCCCGCCATATTTCCGAAGGCACGCTGAAAGAGCGGGTACCGGTGAATACCCGGGGCGATGAGATCGACCAGCTGGCCGAAACCTTTAATCAAATGCTGGATCGTATCGAACAACTGGTTTCCGGCATTAAGGAAATGAGCGATAATATTGCCCATGACCTGCGCAGCCCCATCACCCGCATCCGGGGATTGGCGGAAGTCACTTTAACCTCCGGCCAGCACCCCGATGACTACCAGCAAATGGCGGCCAGCACCATCGAGGAATGCGACCGCTTGTTACATATGATCAACACCATGCTGGTAATTTCCAAAACCGAAGCCGGTATCGATGAATTTGAGTTCAAGAAAATACAGATTGATGCCATTGTAAAAGATGCCTGTGAGCTTTTTCAACCAGCTGCTGCTCAAAAAAATATTAATTTGAAATGTAAGGCAACCAACGTGATGGCGATTAAAGGGGAGGTTGGCATGATTCAGCGCATGGTCGCCAATCTGTTAGACAATGCCATCAAGTATTCAACACCGGGCAGCATTGTTGAGCTAAAGACGGAACCGGCTCTGAAACAGCAAATGAATTTGGTCATCACCGATAGCGGCGTCGGCATTGCCCCCCAGGACTTGCCCCACATATTTGAACGGTTTTACCGCTGCGATGAAAGTCGCTCCTTGGGCGGCGTCGGTTTAGGCTTAAGCCTGGCCCGCGCCATTGCCCGCGTACACGGGGGCGACATTATGGTCACCAGCAAGCCCGGTAAAGGCAGTACTTTTACGGTCACGTTGCCGCTTGTTGATATTCAAATGTAGCCCTTCTAATCTATAATTTAAATACACATTCAAGAAGATCGGCCTGCCATCGCCACGCTGTGATACGATGCGATTCGACTGGCCCCAGCGCGCCGTCATGACACATCAAGACCATTTGAATTTCCTGACGGACTTTTGCCTCGGCGAAAAATCCGGCGACTTCGCGACACCAGACCAGCCCGGTCCGCAGAATAATGATGGTGCCCAACAGTCAAGGAAAGGGGACTTAAAAC
>JAAUYK010167952.1_pt1 | contig 13959 bp, 14 predicted proteins | sample 7278021 | NCBI WGS metagenome assembly JAAUYK01 (sample SAMN14350223, study PRJNA611818) | marine sediment metagenome | isolation source: surface marine sediment (1.8m) | place: French Polynesia: Moorea | collected 2018-08
AGGCGGCGCCAGCCGACGTCGCGCAGCAGCGCCCAGTCCAGATCGGTCAGCAGGCGCCGCTCGCGAGCGAATGCGTCACCGCGCGGTGACGCGCCAACGCCAGCAGCAGCGGCAGACCGCGGTCCGGCCGGGAGGAGCGCAGCAGGGCCACCACGCGATCGGCCAGATCCTCCCGGAGGCGTTCCAGAGCCGCGCGTTCCCGGGGATCGAGTGGACCCGCCGCGGCATCGAGCGGGACCCCCGGCACCAGCGCTGCAGCGGACAGCGCCGGGGCCTCGCGCAGCACCCGCAACGCCTCGCGCTGCGACAGCAGCTCCATGCGCTCGCGTCCCGAGCCCGGCGTCCAGTCCGGATACGCGCCCGCGGCGAGCGGCGCGTCGGGGAGGAGCGTCGCGCGCAGCCCTTCTGTCGCAAAGGCCGACTCGATCCGGCGCTGCTCCGCGGCGAGGAAGGCGTCCCCCAGCTCGCCCAGCACCTGCGCCCGCAGCGCCCGGCCGGCCGCGTCGGGGCCCGCGTCTGAAGCGAAGAGACCCGCCCCGCGCACGGGAAGGCCGGATCCGGGGGCGAGCAGGGCCTCCGTCACGGTCTGCTCGTTCCGGAGCTCGGCGAGGAGGGCGAAGTGGGCGCGCTGCACCAGGAGGAAGCGCGCGAAGCGGGCGCGGATGCGCTCGTGGTCCTCGGCGCTCACGGCGATCTCGGCGACGCGCAGCGAGCGGTTCTCGAGATCGGTGTAGTGGCGGCGGAAGCGCGGCCACGGGTCGCGCAGCAGCGTCAGCCGCCCCTGCGACCCGTGCTGGAAGTGGTAGACGTCGTCACCGATGCGGAGCGCGCTGTGCCCTCCGCTGGAGGCCTGCTCGCCCGCGTTCACGTAGACGAGACCCACGCGCGACGGGGCCGCGAGCTCGACGGCGGCACCCCCCGTCCCGGAGAGCGCCGTCAGCAGCAGGATCGCCGCGGCGAGACCCGTCCCGCGCGACCGGGCCGGGTTCAGGACCCGTAGCCCTCGCGCAAGGCCGTGCGCGCCTCGGGAACGCCTGCGTCGAGGCGCAGCTCCAGACGCTGCAGCTCCCGGGAATCCAGTCCGCCGCGGCGGAGTCCGGCGCCGAGGGCGCGGTAGGTGCCGAGCTCGCGCTGCCAGTCGCTGATGCCGTGGCTCTCCGCCACACGGCCCAGGTCGCGCACCAGGCGCTCCGGAGGCGCCGCCGCACCCGCCCACGCGGCCGCCAGATCCCGCACGTCCCGGCGATAGGCGCTCTCCACCTCGGCCTCGTCGCCGTCGCTCGAGGACTTGCTCGAATCGGAAGACGCCGAGAACGAATCGGAGGCGCTCGTCGAGCTCTTCGAGATCGAGTCCGAGATCGAGGTCGACGAGTTGATCAGCGCGCAGCCGCTCGCCAACCAGGCGCTCAGGAGCAGCGCCAGCGCCTCGGGCACGCGAGAGCTCGCGCGTTCCCTCGTTCCGTGGGTCCTGCGATGCGTCATGGCCTTCCCCCTCCCTGGCCTGCTCATCGGCAGCGGGAGGGTAGCGCTTCACGAAACTCGGCCCCGCGGCGCCGGCTGCCAGGCCAACAGGCGGCGCGTGGCGTCGGCGGCCCGATGCGCGGCCTCTGCCGGCGGCAGCGCATTCAGCTCCTGGGAGAAGATCTCGACCCCGATGGGTGCCCGACAGCCGGTGCTCGCGAGCGCCCGCAGCAAACCCGGCAGATCGACCGCCCCCTCTCCGGGCAGCCGGCGCGCGCGCATCGCCTCCCCGGGCAGATCCGCCGCGGGCTCGGGCGCCGCGTCGCAGAGCTGGATGCCGTGGACGAGCTCGCCGGGCAGGGCCGCGATCTGGGCGAGGTCCCGCGCGCCGCGGTGGTGGTGCCAGGCGTCGACGACGAGTCCCGCATTGGCGCGATCGGCGAGACGCAGCACGCGGTGAGCCGTGGCGGCGTCGGGAATGCAGGACCAGGGGGTGAACTCGAGCTTCACCGACAGCCCCCGCTCGGCCGCCGCGTCGCAGAGCGCCCCGAAGTGCTCCGCCACCACCGGGAGACCGGCGCGCGACCCGAATCCGTCGACCGCCAGCACCGATGTTGCGCCCAGCGACTGGGCGAGCGCCAGGAAGGCCGCGGGCTCGGGACCGAGCACGGTACTTGGGTCGAGCCCGGAGGGCAGCGCCGGGTCCGGCACCCAGGAGAGCAGCGGCTCGAGCTCCGTCAGCGCGAGTCGCTGGTCGTCGAGGACCTCCCGGACCTCGGCCGGGTCGCGTCCCGCCACGTGGTGGGGCCACAGGGAGACGCCCTCGAAGCCCGCGCTCCGCGCCGCCGCCGCGAGCTCGTCGAGGGTTGCGTGGAGGAGCGTCCCCCCGCACAGCACCCATCCGGTCGACCCGGGTCTGTCCGCCGCACCCGGGATCGCCTTCATTCCTCGACGAAGGGATTGCTCGTCGCGCCCGCCAGGACCGGCTTGAGGACCTTGCCCGCCGCGTTGCGGGGCAGGGGCTCGTCTCGCAGCTCCCACTGGCTCGGAACCTTGTAGGGGGCCAGCGTCTCGGCCACCCAGCGCGCCAGGTCCACCGCATCCAGGCGCTGCCCCGGCATGGGCACCACGACCGCCTTGACCTCCTGGCCGAGCTCCGGGTGGTCGACCCCCAGCACCGCGGCCTCCGCGACGCCCGGGTGCGCTTCCAGGCGCTGCTCGATCTCCACGGGAGAGATGTTCTCGGCGGCGCGCAGGATCATGTCCCGCGCCCGCGAGTTCACGTAGAGCCGCCCATCCTCGAGGCGTCCGATGTCGCCGGTCCGGAGCCAGCGCCCCGGCAGCAGCGTCTCCGCGGTGGCCTTCGGGTCGCGCCAGTACTCGAGCATCAGGTACGGGCTGCGGATGTGGATCTCGCCCTCGCTGCCCTCCGGGAGAGCCCGGCCCTGCTCGTCGCGGATCTCGATCTCGGTGCTGGGAACGGCGCGTCCGACCGAGTCCGGATGCTCGCGGAGCTCCTCGCCCGTGATCACGGCGGCCGGCGTGACGGACTCGCTCAGCCCGTAGCCGATGCCCATGTTGGCGCCGCCCCGTGGAAACACCTTGCGGATCTTCTCCTGGATCTCGCGACTCGTGGGCGCGCCGCCGGAGCCGATGTTCTGGACGCTGGAGAGGTCGTAGCGACCGACGTCTGGATGCGTCACCACCTGATGCGCCATGGTGCCGAGCGCGCTCCAGGTGGTCACGCGCTCGCGCTCGATCAGGCGCAGGACGTCCTCGGGATCGAAGCGCCCGGAGCGCCACACCGTCTTCGCGCCCGTGGCCAGCATCATCACCGCCCCCGAGTAGAGCCCCGACAGGTGGAAGAGCGGCGCCGTGACCAGCGCGCAGGGCGGCGCCGGCGCAGGCGGCGTACCGCTTTGCTGGCTGGACTGGCCGGGCTGGGCGCGCTGCGACGCGTAGATCATCATGCGCACGCCGTTGATCAGGGCGACGCTGACGAACCCGCAGATCCCCCGGTGGCTGTTGACCGCGCCCTTGGGACGCCCCGTGGTCCCGCTGGTGTAGAGGATCACGGCCGGGTCGTCCTCGGCGATGGGGTGCGTGGGAAGCGCCGCGTCCGGAGCGTGGCGCTCGAGCGAAGCGAAGTCGGACTCGATCTCGACCACCGGCACACCGAGATCGCGCCCCTCGACGCGCGCCAGGCGGCGACGATCGCCCACCAGCAGCGTCGGTTGGCTGTGCTCGATTGCGTAGACGACCTCGTCGCCGGCCCACCAGCCGTTGAGCGCAGCCGCCACCCCTCCCAGGCTCACCGTGGCCCAGAAGGTCAGGATCCACTCCGGACAGTTGGCGGCGAGGATCGCCACCCGATCGCCGGGCCCGACGCCGAAGCGGTCCTGGAGGCCGCGAGCGACGGAGGCCACCCGCGCCGCGTGCTCCGCGTAGCCGATGCGCCGATCGCCGTAGACCAGGTACTCCTTGTCTGCGTGCTGGCGGGACTGCTCCAGCAGCTCTCGAAGCGAGCGCGGGCGCCCCTTCACCACCTGCATGCGCTCGCCCAGCACGTCCTCCCAGACGAGCTCGAAGGGCGCCCCGGGTCCCGTCAGGCGCTCGGTGATTGCTTGCAGGGAATCCATCCTCGCGGATTGTAGGCTTTGGGCCCCCAACGGGGAAGCGAGAAATCCCCCAGAGGGAGCCCCATGGGGAGAGGGAGACGGTTCAGCGAGCGACCACTCCGGCCGAGACGAGGGCTGTGCGCATCCTGGTGGCCGAGGACGAGAAGCTCGCGCGCCTCATGCTGGAGGAGATGCTCCGGGACTGGGGGCACGCGGTCGTGTCCGCTCGGGACGGTGCCGAGGCCTGGGAGCTGCTGCGCGGCGACCCGGACATCTCCGTGCTCATCAGCGACTGGGTGATGCCCGCAGTCGACGGCCTCGAGCTGTGTCGGCGCGTGCGCGCCTCGCAGCGACCGTGCTACCTGCCGATCATCCTCGCCACCGCCCGGGACCAGACCGAGCACCTGGTCGAGGGCCTGGAGGCCGGAGCGGACGCCTTCCTGGTGAAGCCGCTGGTGCCCGCCGTGCTCCAGGCCCAGCTGCGCGTGGCCGAGCGGATCCTCGAGCTGGAGCGGCGGCTCGCCTCCCGGCTGCAGCATCTCGAGGAGGCCAACGAGCGGATCCGCAGGGATCTGGAGGCCGCGGCGGCGGTACAGCGCTCGCATCTGCCGCGCCAGCCCCCGCCCCTCCCGACGGTCGACTTCGCCTGGGTCTACGAGGCCTGCCACACCCTGGGCGGCGACATGTTCAACGTGTTCCGCCTCGACGAGGAGCACGTCGGGGTCTACGTGCTGGACGTGTCGGGACACGGCACCTCCGCGGCACTGCTCTCCGTGAGCCTGAGCCGCGTGCTGGTGCCCTCCCCGCAGCAGGGAGGGATCCTGAAGCGGCCGATCTCCCACGAGCCCTGGTACGACATCGTGCCGCCCGCCGAGGTCGCGGCGGAGCTCAACCGCCGCTTCCAGCTCCTGGAGCAGTCCGGTCGCTACTGCACCTTCCTGTACGGCGTCCTCGACCTGCGGACGCGCGGCTTTCGCTACGTATCCGCGGGCCATCCCGGCCCGATCCTCGTCTCGGACGAGCCGGCCGTCTCCCATGACCGCGGCGGAGGCGTCCCGATCGGCATCCTCGACGATGCCCACTACACCGAGGAGTCGATCCAGCTCGCCCCGGGCTCCCAGCTGGTCCTCTACACCGATGGCGTTCACGACGCGATCAATTCGGAGGGGGAGCGATTCGGCCACGCCCGCGTCCTGGGAATCCTCTCGGAGCGGGATCCCCGATACGGCGCGGCGGGCGTCGAGGCGACCGTCCAGGCGCTCCAGAAGCGCCTGGGCGAGTTCGCGGACGGCCAGTCCCCGCCCGACGACATCACCATCGTCGGGATGGGAATCGTCTAGTCGGGTCGGGAGATCCTCACTGGAGCAGGCTTCCCACGCGGTCCCAGCGTTTCTCCGTCCGCCACCAGGTGAGGGGGTTGACCAGCTCCAGCCAGCCGCCGTTGAAGTCCCACGACCAGTACAGGACGAAGGCCGGACCCTTGATCTCGGCGAGCCGTACCGTTCCCCAGACGCGGCTGTCCTTGGAGTGATCGCGGTTGTCACCCATCACGAAGTAGCGACCCGCCTCGACCGTGACGGCCTCGGAGACGGGAAACCGCGCACGGGGATCGTCGAGGATGCGGTAGCGGCGGTCGCCGTCCTGGACGCGCAGCACGTCGAGATCGCGGCCCGAGTCGTCGGTGAAGGTCTCTCCCAGCTCCTCCATTCGCACGGGTTCGCCGTTCACCAGCACGTCCCGCCCGCGGAACTCGATGCGGTCTCCCGGCAGACCCACGATCCGCTTCACGAACTCCTCCCGCGGCAGGTCCGGACGGCGATCGGCCGGGAAGGTGAGCGGCCCGTCCTTGGCGACGGTGAACACGACCACGTCGCCCCGATCGGGCTCGCGAAGGGCCGGCAGCCTGCGTTCGCTGAAGGGGATCTTCGCGCCGAAGACGAACTTGTTCACGAACAGGTGGTCGCCGATCAGCAGGGTGGGGAACATCGACCCGGAGGGAATGCGGAAGGGCTCCACGACGAAGGCGCGGATCCCCAGGGCCAGGACCACGGCCAGCGCGAGCGTTCCGAACTGCTCGAAGAACCCGCCTCCCGCCCGTACGTCGGGCTGCGGGGGGGCTTCGTCGGCGGCGGTCGGCTCGGCGCTCAAGATTCGTCCAGCCGGAGTGCGGCCAGGAAGGCCTCCTGGGGGATCTCCACTGCGCCCACCCGCTTCATGCGCCGCTTTCCCTCCTTCTGCTTCTCCAGCAGCTTGCGCTTGCGCGTGATGTCGCCTCCGTAGCACTTCGCCGTCACGTTCTTGCGCAGCGCCTTCACCGTGGTGCGCGCGATCACCCGGGCCCCGATCGCCGCCTGGAGCGCCACCTCGAACATCTGGCGCGGGATGAACTCCTTGAGCTTGCGCACCAGGTCCGTACCGCGCTGATAGGCCTTCTCGCGGTGGACGATCAGCGACAAGGCGTCCACCGGATCCCCGTTGACCAGCACGTCGAGCTTCACGAGGTCCGAGGGCTGGTAGCCGAGCAGCTCGTAGTCGAACGATCCGTAGCCGCGCGTCGCGCCCTTGATGCGGTCGTGGAAGTCGAGGACGACCTCGGAGAGCGGCAGCTCGTAGCGCACCTGAACCCGCGAGCCGTGGTGGGTCAGGTCGCGTTGCGCCCCGCGGCGCTCCTGGCACAGTGCCAGGACGGCCCCGACGTAGTCCGGCGGCACGTGGATCGTGGCCAGGATCATCGGCTCCTCGATGCGCTCCAGATCGCCCGCAGGCGGGAGCGCGGCCGGAGTCTCGATCTCGTACGGCGCCCCGTCCCGGGGAACGACCCGGTAGCGCACCGTCGGCGCGGTGGTGATCAGATTCAGGCTGTACTCCCGTTCCAGACGTTCCTGCACGATTTCGGAGTGCAGGAAGCCCAGGAAGCCGCAACGGAAGCCGAAACCGAGTGCCGCGCTGGTCTCCGGCTCGTAGAGGAGCGAGGCGTCGTTGAGCTGCAGCTTCTCGAGCGCGACCTTGAGGTTCTCGTAGTCGTCCGCGTCCACGGGATACAGGCCGCTGAAGACCATCGGCTTCACGTCCTGGAAGCCGGGCAGGGGCTCCGCACCGGGATGGCGCGCGTCGGTGACCGTGTCGCCGATCCGGACCTCCGCGAGCGTCTTGATGCCCGCGACCACCATCCCCACGTCCCCGGCCTCGAGCTGCTCGACCTTGCGGGGATGCGGATCGATGACGTGCAGGGACTGGATCTCCCGCTCGTTTCCCGTCGCCATCAGGCGGATCCGCTCTCCGCGGCGCAGGCATCCGTCCACGACGCGCACCAGCATGATCGCCCCGACGTAGGAGTCGAACCAGGAATCGAAGACGAGAGCCCGCGGCGGGCCGTCCGGCTCGCCGCCCGGCGGCGGCACCACCTGGACGATCCGCTCCAGCAGCTCCGGGACCCCCTTGCCCTCCTTGGCCGACACGGCCAGAACGTCGGCCGCGTCCAGACCGATCACGTCCTCGATCTCCATCGCCACGCGGTCCGGATCCGCGGAGGGCAGATCGATCTTGTTCACCACCGGGATGATCTCGAGCCCGGCGTCGACGGCCAGGTAGGCATTGGCCAGCGTCTGGGCCTCGATTCCCTGGGCCGCGTCGACCACCAGCAGGGCCCCCTCGCAGGCCTGGAGTGCCCGGGACACCTCGTAGGAGAAATCGACGTGTCCGGGGGTGTCGATCAGATTGAGGACGTACTCCTCGCCGTCTCGCGCCGAGTAGCGCATCCGGCACGTCTGGGCCTTGATCGTGATGCCCCGCTCCCGCTCCAGGTCCATCTTGTCGAGGAACTGGTCGCGCCGATCGCGGCTGGAGATCGTGCCCGTGGCATCGAGCAGCCGGTCGGCGAGCGTGCTCTTGCCGTGGTCGATGTGAGCCACGATGCAGAAGTTGCGGATGCGCTCGCGTTCGCCCACGCGCTCAGTGCCCCCCGGCAGCCAGCTCGCTGACGAAGTAGTCGCAGGTGCGGCGCAGCCCTTCCTCGACCGGGATCCGGGGCTCCCAGTCGTTCAGGACCTTGCGCGCCAGGGTGATATCGGGACGCCTCACCTTGGGATCGTCGGGCGGCAGCGGACGCGTGACGATTCGGCTCTCGCTCGAGGTGATCTCGATGATCTTCTCCGCCATGGCGCGCAGCGACATCTCGCGCGGGTTGCCGATGTTCACCGGGCCGACGTGGCTGCAATTGAGCAGCCGCCAGATGCCTTCGATCAGGTCGTCCACGTAGCAGAAGGAGCGCGTCTGGGAGCCGTCTCCGTAGAGGGTGACGTCCTCGCCGCGAATCGCCTGCCGGAAGAAGTTGGGGATCGCCCGCCCGTCGTCCACCTGCATCCGGGGGCCGAAGGTGTTGAAGATCCTCACGACGCGGACGTCCACGCCGTGGTGACGGTGGTACGCCATGGTCATCGCCTCGGCGAAGCGCTTGGCCTCGTCGTACACGCCGCGGATCCCGATCGGGTTGACGTTGCCCCAGTAGCTCTCCGGCTGCGGATTGACTTCCGGGTCGCCGTAGCACTCGGAGGTGCTGGCCAGCAGGAAGCGCGCCTGTTTCGCCTTGGCGAGCCCCAGGGCCTTGTGCGTTCCCAGGGAGCCGACCTTCAGGATCTGGATCGGAAGGCGCTCGAAATCGGCGGGGCTCGCCGGAGACGCGAAGTGGAGGATGGCATCCAGCGGGCCCTCTACGTAGAGGAAGTTGGTGACGTCGTAGTGCTGGAACTCGAAATGGGCGTGCCCGAGCAGGGGCTGGATGTTCTCGATCCGACCCGTCAGGAGGTTGTCGAAGGCGATGACTTCACAGCCCTCCGCGAGCAGACGCCGGCACAGGTGCGAGCCGATGAATCCCGCGCCACCCGTCACCAGCACCCTACGGGGCCAGTTCGTGACTCCCATGACCGCTTCTCCTATGGAAAATCGCAGGCATCCGGACCGCGCCCCCGGCGCGCTCCCAGCCTCTGGAATCCCTAGTCCGCTTCTTCGGACGCTACGGACAGGGTTTGTAGGTAGGCGCGGACTGCCTCCCGCCACCCGCGGAGGCCCACGCCGAGTGCCTCCGCCTTCGAGCAATCCAGTACCGACCAGGCGGGCCGAGGCGCCGGCAGATCCAGGTCCCGGGTGTGAATGCGCTCGATGGGGAGGTCGGCGTGGCCGGTTTCGTCGAGGCAGAAGCGGGCCAGGTCCCACCAGCTCGCGACGTCCCGGTTCGACAGATGGTACAGCCCCCGGGCTCCCGCAGCGAGGAGGCCCCGAATCCCCACCGCCAGGTCCTCGGCGTAGGTGGGGGAGCCGGTCTGATCGTCCACCACCCGCAGGGGACCGGAGACCCGGCCCTGGCGCCGCGCCTCGGCCTGGCCCAGGATCGCCCCGATGAAGTTCCGCCCGTGGCCGAACAGCCAGCTGGTGCGCACCACGAGGAAATCCGGCGAGGCGCGGAGCACGGCCCGCTCTCCCTCGAGCTTGGTGCGGCCGTAGGTCGAGCGTGGCGCCACCGGGTCGGTCTCCCGGTAGGGCCGGCGGGCGTCCCCGGCGAAGACGTAGTCGGTGGAGACGTGGACCAGCCGGGTCCCGCGGGACGCGCAGGCCGCGGCGAGGATCGCCGGGCCCTCCGCATTGCCGCGGCGGGCGAGCTCGGGCTCCGACTCGCAGCGATCCACGTGGGTGAACGCCCCAGCATTCACCACCACGTCGGGGGCGATCCGGGCGAGCCGATCTTCCACGGCGGCGGCGTCGGAGATGTCCAGCTCCGCGTGGGGCAGCGCGTCGCAGGGCTCGCCGTCCCGTTCGAGCTGACCCACGAGCGCGGTGCCGAGCTGACCGCTGCAACCGGTCACGAGCCAATGACATGCCATTCCGCTATCCGCTGCCTTCGTCCAGGACCCACGTCGGCAGCTTCTCCTCGCGCTTGAGCCGTCCCGCGCGCCGCTCTGCCTCCTCGCGCGACGCGAGCGGACCCACCCGGACCCGCCAACGCGCGTCTCCTGCTCCTGCCCCCGGGGACACATAGACCGGATGCCCCTTCGCGCGCAGCGACTCGGCGAGGCGCTCCGCACTGGCGCGCTCCGAGAAGGCCCCGACCTGCACCGAGGCCCCTCGCACTGACGCCCCTCGGGTGGGCGCGGCCGAGACCTCGGGAAGAGCACCGGGCGCAGCCCCCTGACCGGAGAGCGCCGGCCCGGGGGCGCTCACGGCCGCCGCCTCCTCGGCCGGCGCGGGATCCGCGGTCGGCACCGGGTCGGCCCCCCAGGCGACCTCCGCGGTGCGTCCGCTCCAGTACGCGAAGATCAGGCCGGGCTCCTGCCACAGGAATCCGGCAGCCAGCCCCGCGGCGAAGCCGAGCACGGTCAGCAGCGACAGGACCACCAGGGCCCGGAACCAGCCGATCCGGGACGCGCGCCGCCCCACTACATCTGCTCCGGTGCTGCGACGCCGAGCAGTGTCAGCGCCCCGGCGAGGACGGTGCGGACCGACATGGCGAGCCCGAGACGCGCATTGGTGAGGGCGGCATCCTCCGAGAGCACGCGATGTCGTACCCCGTCCTGCAGGTAGGGGCTCCACAGCGCGGCCACCTCGCGCGCGAAGTAGGCCACGTGGTGGGGCTCGCGGCTCCGGGCGGCCTGCGCCAGGACGTCCGGGAACTCGGCGAGCTTCTTGAGGATCTCGATCTCCTCCGGGAGCACCAGGCGCTCGGCCTCGACGTTGTTCGCATCGGGCGGGCGGACGCCCGCCTCGAACGCCTTGCGTTCGATTCCGCAGGTGCGCGCGTGGGCGTACTGCACGTAGTAGGCCGGGTTCTTCTTCCAGTCGGTCTCCTGCGCGAGGTCGAGATCGAAGGGCAGATGGCTCTCGGCGCGACGCTGGATCATGAAGAAGCGGAAGACGTCTCCGCCGACGGCCTCGAGCAGCTCGTCGACCGTGACGTAGGTGGCCCGACGCGTGGACTGCTTCACCTGGTGACCGCCCCGGGTGAGGGTCACGAACTGGTGCATCACGAGCTCGATCCGACCCGCCGGGCAGCCCAGTGCCTCCGCGGCGGTCGTGACGAAGGGGAACTGCTCCTTGTGATCGGCGCCCTGGACGTCGATCACCGTGTCGAATCCGCGCCGGAACTTCTGCCGGTGGTAGGCGACGTCCGGCAGCAGGTAGGTGGGCTCGCCGGTGCTCTTGACCAGCACGCGGTCCCGGTCGAGACCCAGCTGCGTAGGCCGCAGCCAGGTGGCCCCTTCGCTCTCGTAGACGAGCCCTTTGCCGCGGAGATCCGACAGAACCTCCTCGAGACGGCCCTGCTCGTAGAGATCCTTCTCGTTGCTGAAGACGTCGAACCGGATCCCCAGCGCCCCGAGCGTCGCCCGGATCTCCGCGAAGATCGCCTCCTCGGCCGTCTCGCGGAACACGCCGTCGCCCGGCTCGTTTACGAGCGCATCGCCGTGACGCTCCCGGAGACGATCCGCCAGCTCGGAGATGTACTCGCCCTGGTAGCCGTCGCGCGGAAACACGACCGGGAGATCGCCGACCTCCTCCACCCACGCCGCGTCCGGATCGGCGAGGGCCTCGGGCGGAGGCGGCGCGGCCCTTCCGAGCTGCTCGAGATAGCGAGCCCGCACCGAGTCCCCCAGCACACGCATCTGGCGGCCGCCGTTGTTGAAGTAGTACTCGCGAGTGACCTCGTGGCCCGTGGCTTCGAGCAGGCGGGCGATGGAATCGCCCAACACTGCCTGACGGCCGTGGCCCAGGGTCAGTGGGCCGGTCGGGTTGGCGGAGACGAACTCCACCTGCACGCGCCGACGGGCTCCGGCGTCGGAGTGTCCGTAGGACGGGCCCTGCTCCAGGACTCGGCGCAGCAGATCGTGCCAGCGGGTGTCGGAGAGCCAGATGTTGACGAAGCCCGGTCCGGCCACCTCCACCCGGTCGACGAAGTCCGCGTGCTCCCGGATGCGTTCGGCCAGGCGTTCCCCGATCGCGCGAGGCGGCTCGCGAAGGCGCTTGGCCAACAGCATGGCGACGTTGCATGCGAAGTCGCCGTGCTCGGGACTCCGCGAGACCTCGAGGGCGAACTCGGGCGGGTCGCCGGCGTCGCCGGCGGCCTCGAGCAGCGCCTGGACGATCGCCTCGATGCGCTCCTGGAGCCGCTCCCTCATCTCGCGCCGCCCTGGCCCGGCGGCGACGCCCCCTCGAGGAATCCCGACCGCGCCGATGCCGCTCCCGGAAGCAGCACGATCGTCTCGTTCTCCCGCGCGTAGCCGAGCTGCTCTCGGATCGCCCGCTCGACCGCAAAGCCGCCGTCCCGCAGCGCCGCCACCTCCACGCGCAGGGCCGCGATGTCGCCCTGCACCTTGGCGATCCGGGCCCGTGCCCCGTCGAGCTCCCCGCGCATGCGAAGCCAGGTGCCGATGCCCGAGTCCGCGTCGAGCGATGCGACGAGCAGGGCCATGCCGACCAGCGCGGGAACCAGGACCCAACCCGGTGGACACCCCGGCAGACGCCGCGGTAGACGCCCCGGTGGGCGCCGCGCTGGACGCCGCACCAGAATCCGGAGCCAGGAGCCCGGTCTCGCTGCTCTCGACAACCTCAACGCCCTCGAGGCGCCCCCCATCGGGGGCCAAGGTAGCTCATCGCGGACCGGCTTCGAGCAGGTCGCGGATCCGCGAGACGTAGGCCCGGGCGTCCCACTCGCGGGGCCCTACGTAGCGCTCCACCACCACGCCGTCCCGCCCGACGAGGAATGACTCCGGGAAGCGGAAGGTCTGGTAGGCCTGCGCGACGCGCTTCTCCGCGTCGAGCAGGATCGGAAAGCTCAGTTCCAGGCGCTCCCGAAAGGCGGAGACCTCCGCCATCGATTCGTCCACCGACACGGCCAGCAGCTCGAAATGATCGGTCCCGAGCTCGCGGTAGAGCCGCTCCATGGCGGGCATCTCGTCCTCACAGGGCTTGCACCAGGTCGCCCAGAAGTTGACCAGCACCACCTTGCCGCGGCTGTCGGACAGGGAGACGGCGCCGCCTCCCCCGACCCGCGGCAGCGAGAAGTCCGGCGCAGGGCTGTCGCGCCCCAGCGGCCCCGGCGTATCGGGGCCGGTCAACAGGGCGAACAGAGCCGCTGCGGCGACCGCGGCCGCGATCACCCAGTGACCCGTCCGGGAGGGCATCGGACCTCAGTCCGACGCGCCGCCGGACTTCTTCGATCCGCGCTTGCTCGCGGGCTTGTCGGCGGCAGGCCCGCCGTCGACCAGCTCCACGATGGACATGGACGCGGCGTCCCCCACCCGGCTGCGCAGCTTCAGCACGCGGGTGTAGCCGCCCGGGCGGCTGCGATACCGCTCCGCCAGCTCGTCGAAGACTTTGGCCGCGACGTCGCGACTGCGAATCACCCGCAGCGCGCGCCGGCGCGCGTGGAGGTCGCCCCGCTTGCCCAGCGTGATCATCCGGTCCGCCAGCCGACGCACCTCCTTGGCCTTGGCGTCGGTGGTCTCGACGCGCTCGTGCTGCAGGAGCGACGTCACGAGGTTGCGGTACATCGCAATGCGATGGGACGGCGAGCGGCCCAGCTTCCGTGCGTGGACGCGATGTCGCATCTCAGGCCTCGCGCTCCCGCATCCGCTCGATCTCCTGGCGGCTGGGGAAGTTCTCGATCTTCATGCCGAGCTCGAGGCCCATGCTGGCCAGGACTTCCTTGATCTCGTTGAGGGACTTCCGCCCGAAGTTCTTGGTCTTCAGCATCTCGGCCTCGGTCTTCTGCACCAGCTCGCCGATGTGGCGGATGTTCGCATTCTGGAGGCAGTTGGCCGAGCGCACGGAGAGCTCGAGCTCGTCGACCGACTTGAACAGGTTCGGATTCAGGGGCGTCGGCTCTTCCGCCAGG
>JAAUYK010118030.1_pt1 | contig 13955 bp, 11 predicted proteins | sample 7278021 | NCBI WGS metagenome assembly JAAUYK01 (sample SAMN14350223, study PRJNA611818) | marine sediment metagenome | isolation source: surface marine sediment (1.8m) | place: French Polynesia: Moorea | collected 2018-08
CACAATTGGGCACCAATAGCAAGCTGAGGTAGACAATTGTTTGATCTACATAGTAAAAGTATCAAGTTAATTTTGTCCTATCATTTAAACAATTAACGCTTTTTTACGTACTGGTGTCCATGGAGGGCGACGAGATCATGGTGCCCCAGCCGCTGCCGAGGAGGCTTCCAAGGCCGACGAGCAGAAAAATCGCCAGCATTTGTTTTTTGACGCGAGAAAACTTCTTCGATATCTCGTCTGAAGAGGGAGACATATAAGGTCAACAACCTATTTGACGATATTTATTTGTGTTATACCGGATGTGACTAACGTCCCAAGAGCCCTATTGTACAGCTCGCCAAACTCCCTCAGCTCCGGCCCCATTCCCCTGAAGCACGCGAGGTATGCGAACGGCGCCACGACGTTTGGCAGGTATTGCAACAGCGTGCTGTACATGTCCCACTTGTCGATGGCGTGCTCGGCAATCGCCCTCGACCACATCTCCTCCATGGAGACGGCATTCTCGCGGCTGATCAGGTTCAGGTAGGCGGCGGAGATGGCCGAGAAGATGCAGGGCAGGAGGGAGACCAGGCCGAAGGTGACCCAGAAGCAGGGCTTAAACTCGGGCCCCCCGGCGCCGACCACGTACGGGAACCCGAAAAACCTTTCAATGCCCAAATTTCACAATGCTCCCCTAGATTACGTAATTAAATGTACGGGCAGATACCTAAAAAATCTCGTTTTGCTGGAGAAAGGTCTCAACGGCGAGATGTCGTCCTCGGAGGAGTCCTCCGTACTAATTTCAGGCGTAATCTATATAATTTCATTCGTGTTTTGCGTAAATGTAACTTCACCTGTCCTGTTTCTCCTTGGCTGGTAAAACCTCCATGCCTTGGTGGTAGTAATGAGCGGACTATTATGAGCGGTCGCCGCGCTAGCAACGTCCCTACTACGTACGTATAATTGTTTGCCGTGCGCTTAGCCGAGCGGATCATTTTTCCACAGTTAATTTCGGTAGAGCCGACCTGAACGCTATACTGCAATAATCCACGCGTATGTATTAACAAATGCGTTATCTGCTTGAGACGGATATATAATTATAAAATTACCGGCATGTATGTTGTGTTTCTACATCTATGAACCTTGCATGTAGGGCACTACGAGGAGGTATACGCGTATAAGCTGGCATTACGTACAAGGAACAGTCTTGCAATTACTGTCATCCTTAGCGATTTATAGCGTGCCTGCGTATACGTGTAACCATGCTATTTTGAAGAGAGAAATTCATGCCTCGAAGTGGATGGCCGGTGCCGATTACCACTATGCTTTGCAGCTTTATACAGGTGTAGCTTTAAAGCTTTAATTTTTAACTTCCTCCTATCAAGTCAATATCCCCCTTTTTCCTCCCCGCTGTTTGATGTCCTGTAGCGAGGGCTGACGGCCGTTGGTGTTCAGTCGGCCAATTATATTTGAAGAGCCGTTATAAGTCAGGACGCTTTTGTATTGATTACTTATTGGCCCGGGAGCTCGTGCCCAAGTCGGTTAAAGCATGGGCTCCCAGATGGAGGGGCCCGGATTCGAATCCGAACAAGAACGAAAGAAAGGAGGTGTGAAGTTTTTTTAACTTTGCATGCGTGTCCGTCAATTACTTTCGCTATATAGATGGCTTTTCGAATGCATCGGAATCTAGGGAGTCGGGGTTTCGATAGTCTCCTCTATTTTCCGTCTCTGACCGTGATATTAGCATGCGATGAGGATGTAGCGACCGAGTTGCACGTAAGTAATAAATTAACCGCGAACTTCTAGCAGAACATACCACATCAGTCAATATTAAAATTCTTCCTACAAGTCGAGTGGGAGCTAGCATGGGCTAGTGGTCAACGCGCGAGATCGCAACATCTGAGGTCCTCAAATCAAAACCCGGAGTCGGCTTCCCTTTTCGTGGCTATGTGCTGTACATACTTACATGTCAATGATGAAAAACTTCACCCCTACTATAAGTTTGAGGCGAGCGGAATAAAAACTTTTTTCCGCAGCACAACTGCGATTTTTTTTTTTCGTTTTGTTAGTTTTATTGTCAAAAGTTTCCGGTACAGTACACACATCATCTAATATAGTAAATCGTCGTATGTCGCGTATCTGGGCGTACGTGAACTGTAGTCGGCCATGTATATGTAGAGCTAGGATCGCCAATTATTCGCTTGCAAATTTTGCCTTTTCCGTACCTTCCTTGCCAATAATTCCGGTAATGTTTGAAGCATATTGTTAAGGTTGTTTTCCGAACACTACGTATACAGCAGTATTTTACACACGGACACATACACGTAGTATTAACAGTTCTTTTGGTTTTTCTTGGTTTTAATTCTGTGTGGAGAGAAATTGGAAAGCATACGGTGTGGCGGTTTTTCGCATATTTGTGACGTGGAACTTAAACACCGCGCGCAAGAGTACTGAGTACGTACTTTGAGCCTTCCCTCCTTCTTGCAATTCTTTGCGCGGTCTCAGTCTCCGCGTACGTGTGGTAGTAGTACGTCCAGGTTGCTTTCAATTACATAACCTCAATCAAATCGTAACTCTCTACAGGATGGGAAAAACACACAGTGGCGGAATGTACTTGTGTGGAATGTGTGTAGGTTATATAGTACGTACATACTCATCCCAACTCATTCGGGTCAACATTGCCTTTCTAAAGAATTTCGTCAACGATTCATCGCCAATTAGTTGAATTACGTTTAGGAGGAGGATGTGGTTATAACAATTGGATCTTCTTCTTAGCGTACGTATCTAGCGTAAATACACACGTAGGCAACTAACGCGTCTCTGTGTTGGTTTCGTAAAGCCTTAGTCCAAAGCTAGAGAGATAAAGAGAGAGTGTGTTTCGTGTGTATGTAGTAATTAGGTGTGTGTGTGTGTGCAGACTAGACTCAGTAATAGCAGTAGTAGTAGTGGGTATATAGCACACAAAATGTTGGGCTGGGGAGGGGAGAGAAAGTTGGGCTCTATGAGATCATTCAACACTGTGTTCTTTCTTCTGCTCCTTCTATCCTCTTCGATCTTCAGATTGGGGCCAGACGAAAACGGGGCTTTAAAGCATATTACACTTAGTACAGTTTGTATATATACTTAGGATTGTGAGATGGTGTGTAATCGTAGTAGTTTTCTTTGACGTCTCCTCTCAGCTCTTGTGTGAAGATGGTGGAGAATGTGGAGACAGCAGCAGATGGAACGGAATTCTGGGAACGTTTTTTTTCTTTCTTTTCCTTAATTCTTTCGGCGGTTCGATCGATCTTTCGTAGTCGTATATGGCACTCGGTCTCGTTGCTTTAATGCCGGCCGAATTCTGCGGTTGTACTCCTTAGGCGGTCGACGCCTCGAAGTACTTGTAGGTGGGGTTCTCGTAGCCGTTCATCTGCATGTTGGCGACGTGGCGCTCCTCCGGACTTGCTGTCTGGTCGACCTCGACGAAGCCCTGGAAAAGGGATCGCGTTAAAAATATCATGCTTACGCTACGTAAACGACACGGAAGGTAGGCAGAACTATAGTAAATAGCAATAAGGAAGAAGCCTAGTTTACTTACTTACTAACCTGGCAAAATTCTGTTAGCATATAGTCTTGTAGTGTCTTACGTGTGTGTCTGTTTGGAGGCGATTAGTTCAGTATTACAACTTACAGGGCAACTGAGGGTTTTAAATAACGTAAATACTTTTATTGTAGACGATATCGGGTAAGCATAGGATAGATATTCGACGTTACTTCATACGAAGGCCTCGCAACGTCATCCCGGCCGGCATTGTCTTTGGCCGGAACGCACTTAGCGATTTCATATATGACTCCACTGTTGTAGCGCAAATGGACAATAGTACAAGAAGATGAAGAAAAGCAATAAAATGTACTTCGTACTCGCGGCCTGTAGATACACGGTCCCGATAGGCCTATTGTACGGATAGCGAGAGCGAGATCGAGAGCACTTTTTGTGCGCGTTACCTTTCTGGAAAAGCCTCTGGGGGCCTTCGTGGTCTGGACAGACACCAACTGCGCGGTCGGTATATCGATCGAATGGAAAAGTCAGGAGGATAGGGGAGGTATAGATAGAGGTGGTATAGTTTAAGGGGAAAAGAGGAAAAAGAGAGTGGGGAAAGTATAGAGTACGTGAATCTACGCATGTTCCGAGCGAGGGGTCGAGATACAGTGGTATAACTATAAGTATAAGGGCCGGTTTCTCCAAATGAGTGTCCGTGTTGTGTGGTGTGATCAAAAGTGTGCATTGTGCTCGGAATTAAGAGGTGAACAAGTTTGCTAAGTAATCACCTGGTTGTGCGGGTGCCTTCCGTTCCTCTTCCTGATGACGACAATTCCGGCAATGAGGGCGGCCATCATGGCGATGCCTGCGAACGCCAGGGTCATGTAGACGCTGTTGCCGTCGGCCATCTCCACGCGGCGGACAGAGAAGCTCTGCAAGTATTATAGTAAATACATTAGTAGAGTATATATTATCCATGGAGACAATGCTAGAGGAGGTTGATTTCATGCCAGGCAGCTGTGAATTCCCACAAATGACGGCATTAGCTTCTAAAAATCGCCGAATTTCATAAACGTATGAGTACTTGTAATATACTCGAATGTACTGTACACACGTTCAAAGGTTGACACACGTACGATGATTTAGATGTCGTCTTCAGATCGAGCGCATTTTTAATGGTTTGACGATATAGTATACGAGGTGATGTGCACACTATATATATTTCGGGGTCCATTGGCCTAGCTGTGCACTGGGAGTGAGGAATGTACGTGGTGCGTCCGTCCGAACGTCGCCGTCTTACCCCAAACGTGTGGTGATATTGTAGGCCGGGACCGATTATAAAGGGCTGACAATAATAGCGGCGATGAGGATATGAAATACTCGCGTGGCGGCGACGATTTTAAGCACGGTCTTTGTTTACGTACTGTATTACCTGTTGGTTGTGCGAGAGGTCGTGCGTCTGCGCGTGCGCCACCACCGGCTCCAGCCTCTTGTGGTGCGTGGCCGTCGCGTGGACCTCGATCTTGAGCGAGTTCTCCCTCTCGACCGGAGTCTGCTTGGGCGGCGCGCCCTCCGTCGTCGTCGTCTCCGCCGTCGTCGGCGCCTCCTCCGTCGCAGTCGTCTTCCTCTCGTGGACGCGCTCGCGCTTCTCCTCCATCCTCTCGCGTTCGCGCTCTGTAATTAAAATACATTATTTTTGCTAATATGATGTCTTTTGCTGATGTGAGGGGGTTCGAAGCCCGGCCGTCATCCTGGAATGGAGTCTTTGCTTTAAAAGGACGAAAAGTTTCCTCCCCGTCGGGGAATCGAACCCCGGTCTCCCGCGTGACAGGCGGGGATACTGACCACTATACTAACGAGGACTTGTTGGAAAATCAGACAGCTTCACAAACCTTCGATTTTCCTCCTGATGTCGTTGGTGTAGTTGTCGATCATCTCCCTCTCGTGCTCCCTGTCCATCCTGAGCAGCGAGGCGGGCGTGTTGTCCCTCGACCTGAGCGCGATCAGGTAGTCCTCCATCAGGGGGAGGATCTTGGCGCTCAGCTCGTCGTAGCGGCCGAGCATCTCCAGGGACTCGTTCACCAGGCGGTCGATGTCGGCAAGGTGCTCGATCGTGATCTCGCGCTCGCGCTCCGCCTGCTCAAAGCTCGTCTCGAGCACGTGCCTAAGGGAATAATAGCGAATAGAAGTAGGTCTCGATTAAGTAAGATATTTAGTACATGTACACACCTGTAGTGCTGGATCGTGTGGTGTCTGTCCTTATGCAGGGCCCTGAGCAGCTTCTGGAGGCACTTCTGCACCCTCCTTGCGGCGGGCCCCTCCAGCTCGTTGTCGGCGCTGCCGACGGCGTTCAGCGCGTTCGTGTAGCACGTCATGCTCAGCTTCTTCTTCTGGTTGATCTGGCTGATGACGCGCTGCTGGTGCATGGCCTGCAGCTGGCGCTTCTCGGCCTGGGACTCCTCCTCCAGAGCCTGGACCGTCTTCTGGAAGCGCTCGGTCATCTGCTTCTTGAAGTCCTCCGCGGCGGCGACGTCGTTCTCCCGCATCTGCTGGTACTTCTCCTCAAGGTCGGACCAGTCCTTCATCACCTGGGAGACCTTGGCCCTGTGGCGGTCCTCGAACCTGCATAGGAATTAAATTAAAGACCTGCTTTCGCACATAGAAAAAAATTAATACCTGTGCTCGGCCTGCTTGTAGGCGTCGTGCTCCTCCTTCGGGTCGTAGTGGGTGAAGTAGGGGTCGGCGGTCGGCTTCTCCGTGGTCGTGGTGGTGGTCGTCGTGGTCGTCGTGGTGGTAGTAGTGGTTGTGGTGGTCGTGGTCGCCGCCACCGTCGCAGCCTTCTCCTCCTGCGGAAAGTGTACCGCCACTTGAATGTCGCCCGACTTGGTCTGCATGCACCGAAGGGGAAGGTGGACAGATAGGGACAAAAGACAAGAGAAAGAGAAGGAGTGGAAAGAGTTAAATATTAGTTTTTACATAGTTTGAAGTTAACTGGCATGCTTAATTCTTAAGCCAGGAACAGTGGAAAATTAAGACAGGTACAAAAAGCGTGTACTCACCAGCTCATCGTCGTCATCGTAGTACTCGTCATCGTACTCGTCGTCGTCATCGTCGTCCGCCCAGTCGTCGTCCTCCTCGTTGTCGTCGTCATCGTCGTCGTCCCAGTCGTCGTCGTCGTCATCGTAGTACTCGTCGTCCTCATCCTTGTCCGACTGGATCTCCTGCAGCTTCAGGTCGCTCGGCCACGCAGAGCTGAGAAGGTTCTCTGCAATTAGAGATATGATAAAAGGCGTTCACAATTCAAAAGGGGTTTATGCGATTAATGGCCAAAGGGAGAAAGGTTAGTTTTATACCTTTGCTGGCCTTGGCGGCGCTCGCCTTCCTCGGGCAGCAGACGAACTCTACGCCGGAGAAGACGTCGATGCCGCACGGGAGGAGCATGGCGAAGCTGCGGACGCGCATCCCGCGCTCGGCGCACGCGTCGCCCGCCGTCCGGTTCCAGTCGTCAAAGTCCATGCATTTGGTCTGGTTGTGGATGTGGTCGAACAGGCAGTGCTCGGGGACAAGAAGAGCGTCGCTCTGGAACGGCCCGGCTGCATAGTGTGGAAAGAAGAGGGAGAGAGAGGGAAAGAGGGGAGAGAAAGGGAGAGGAAAGAGAGGGAAGTCGATTAGTTCGAATCCTTCACCAATGCATTAAGGTCAAAGGGGTGGAAAACGGCATCTAGTAGTTATATCTTTTAGCACCTAGTTAGGACTTTTAATTGTGTTAACTGATTCTGATTAGCTTTACTCACCGAGACACCTGTAGGGCTTGATCCACCTGGCCGGCCCCTTGCACTTCTTCTTGCCCAGCTTGCACCAGTTGCCGATCTTGACGTAGTGGTTGGACTCCACGATGTTGTTGATGTCCTTGTCCGGGTATACCTTGAGGGGAGGAGGAACGAACGAAAATCGTTAATTAAAGCCCTCTTGAATAGCCCAAGATGGGAAAGGCAATTAAGGGCGCTCGCTCGCCTCGCTGGATGGAACCCATTCCTTCATTTCCGCTGGAAGCGGGTCCCATATTCGGCCGACGGCCGAGAAATCTTTCGATCCGCAGACGACGACGTGCGGAATAATGGAGGCAGGCCGGGGTGCCCTATGACCGACCTTAGGCAAAGTTTGGGCTTTCAAGGAGTCAAGGCTTTGAAAAAGATTATATGATGGGGCAAATGTCGTCCACACTAACGCGGACAGCACATTGCTCGCTACATCGATTTAAATTGAATTCTTCTCTCTATCCGGCCGGTCCTCCCTCTATCTAACTCGGTTGGACGGATTTCGTCTCCTCGGTTCGTTAGGCGTGGCTGGCGAGGGATCGGTCGAGAGCATGGTTAGCAAGAAACTGAGCCAAAAATCCGCTCCCGGCCCTCAGGGTACGGACAAGACTGCCCCTGCATATTTTAACCGTAGTTTTGCATAACTGAACCATTAAAGACTTCCTATACGAACTCACTATATGTTTTCTAGCTGCGTCTAGTTCATCGTGCAACACTGCCAACAGGCAGAGGGGGGAAAGCCGGCCGGGGCCGGGAAGCCGCCATTGGTATTCGATATATTCATCTAGTAGCTGCCTGCAGAGCGAGCTCTCGTCGAGGCCGAATTGTTGGGAAAAAGAGTGTAAGTACTCACCTTCTTGCAGTACTCCAGGATCTCGACCTTGTCCGTCCTGCAGGTGGCCTTGTGGTCGAAGTCGGAGGCCCACTTGCCGCTGCTGGTGAGGTACTGGTTGTGGAACAGCCGGCTCAGGCCGCCGCCCTGCTCCTTGTTCGGGCAGACCATCGCCACCATCGGCTCGTGGTGCTGGTGCTGCTGCGGCTGGGAGGGCTGCTGGAATAGACGGAGATATCAGACGAATGAGGTTAGGTAAACATTATGGCCGGCTCGTCTAACCCGAAAAGCCATATACACTACGAGGCCATGAATTCGTTTATGGGCAAGTTGGTCGTGGCTGCATAAATTTCATTAGGGCTCATTCACACCAACCGCTTTACATATTAACTCTACTATACCTGACGTCATATGAGTTCTCATACGAGTTGGGTACATATAGGAAACACAAACACAATTCTCGGCTCGAGATCGATGCACCCTTCGCGAGCCCTCTGCATAATTGGATTACCCCGTTCGTTCCGGGAGCAGAGATGGCAACGTGCCTGGCGGAGGCAAAACGCTTTACAGGTTGCAACGACTTTGAATTTGTAAATCTGAGCTTACATAGAGAACAAATCCAATAATGGCCACCCTGGAGTTTCTAGCGCGCCGACTTTCTCGCAATCACGAAGGGCCCTTAAATAACGCGGCTGAGGCGAGCGAGTAGGCGGACTATGGGACCTTGGAACTCGAGTCGACTCGCTCCTTCGCTGCGGAGTCAGTGAGTGTACGTGTGGAACTGTATATATGCTTTACGCGCGCGCACTTTCCGCAATGGAGACTCCGCCGCCGAGAAGTTGCTGTCGAATCGGAGGAGGATGTAAGTAAGAAAGTGTTGCGTCCTCCAACTTTCTGGAAAGTTTTGACTTGCTTGCATAACCCTAAGTAGTCCTGTCGGGAACGTCTCGATTCACTCTTGCCGTAAAATAAACATACGTATGTCCTGACGGACGGAGCGAGCCAAGCAGCGGCATCCATTTAGAAGGTGGATGGGATCCGCGATGGCTGCCCGTCGGTTAGAACCTCCTTTCCAACCTCGCTTTTCCAACCTCCTCCTCCAGTCCTTAACACACGCCTCCGAGATCAAAGAACACGCGGGACGAGAGAGAGAGAGAGAGAGAGAGGGAGCTCCACCATCTCCTCTCCGCCTACCCGCCCACCTTCATTTGAAGTGGAATGGCCACCAGAGAGATCCGGCTATCCGAGAAAGCCCACTTTTATACCTACGACTTCCGCAAGGCTACTACGCGTATTTACGCAGGTGAACGATTACAGTCCCTGTGTACTTAGAACGGGAACCAAAGCCTTCAACAATAAAAGTACAAATACTAGTAGGACAACCATAAGTACAAATATATACTGGATGCATTTAATGCACATTGGATCGAAGTCGTCTCGCTCGCTCGAAGAGGACACTTTGATCAGACTCCCACCCACTCTGTCTCTAAATTAATCCACTTAGAGCTCGAGTGGTCCGAGAAGTGCGCCCGCTTGAGGCCAGATCACGCCGGACCTTCCCTTCTCCCGTAACCCAAAGGACGTCCGACTGGGAAGCCGGCAAACTCCCTTAGATCGGGATCGAATTGGGATCGAGCTGAGGGAGAGAGGGAGGGACGGAGTGAAACCCGAGACCGCCGACGTTCGCTCGCTCGCTCTCTAGCTCTCTCCGGAGTCGCCTTACAAAGTGTCGATCGATCGATTTCGCACTTGCGAAATCGTACTGCGAATATATAGCTACCGAGGTGCATTTTCCATGTCCAAGGACACAGGTTCGTGGTAGTGGTGGAAAAGACCGCGGGCAATTTAAAGGCCGTTTCGCTAGAAGAGAGGCCCGTGTGTCCAGGTTCCCCAACTGGAGTCTGCAGCACCTGATGTTAATGTCAAAGTAGTGCTTTCAGGGGAGGAGGAATTGGCTTCACTACGTATTTTCCAGGAACTCGGCAACGCGGTTTAGCCAAGAGGAATATGAGCTGGGGAGAAGAAAAAAGAGAGCTGTTATACGCTGGCGCGCAGCTAGGAAGGAAGCTCGAGGTGCTTTGCAGCTAGGGGCCCGCTAAGAGCATGCCTCTTTCGCGCGCGAAATTAATTTTCCAAAGTGCATGCAAGCATCCATGCCGTCCGTGTTCTAGCTCTCTAGCTCCTAGCTTCTCTCAACGGTCTGTTCAACTTAGCGGCGGCCAAATGTGTACTACGTACACCACAGAAGCGGCCATCCAGCCAGCTAGGCGAAAGCTGGAATAACGTTTGGCTGTGAGAAATGGCCCTGACAAATGTTTCCTCTTTTTGGGGCGGGCGGTCAGGGGCCCCAAATATATACGTACGTATGTCGCATGAATACACGCTTCTGAGGTAAAAGCAAACATGTACCTAAGTTGACAACCGTTGATATTGTACTGCACTCATGCTTTTCGCTTTAACAGCCAAAGTGAAAGCGGAGAGAAGTAGAGAGCTACTATATATAGAGAGCGATCTAGAATCCCCGATGGGATATACGTTGAGAGTACATATATACTACTCACTCACTCCGGAACTCGAGCGCAATATCGCGCGCGCCCGACCCATACAGATTAGGTCCGACCGGCCCCTGAGTAAGGGTTCCAACAGCCATTGGAAGAAATAGTGCTGCCATAAAGAGGTAGGTAGGACTGCTTTCTGTAGACCTATTCTGGACCCATGTTCATGCATGTCGACACCTCTGGCCTGCATTCTCACGTGCACGCAGCCCCCGCTATTTGTCTTCATAGCGGCGGCGCGGCGGCGGCAGGCCGAAGGCATGGCTGGCTGGATGGCTAAAAAAGCGAGTAATGTGCGAGGCGCGAGCGAGCGAGCAGGGGAAGAGAGAATGAGAGCTAGGAGCTAGAGCTGGAACAGAGATGGACATAGGGTCGCCAGAAGTGTCAAGAATAACATCTTGGACAGCTTACTGGTTCAGAACTCCGACCGGGCCCTGTCTGTCGGAAGTTCTTCCTACATATATGCGTGGTGTACGTGGGCTACACCAGGGATAAAAGCAGTATGGAAGTTGTGCATAGGTAATGAGGTAGAAAGAACGTACGGAAGCGCCTGACCAGGGTAGTCAGAAGTTCGACTTTTGTGTGCGTAGTTGCGTGTTTGCGTCAGGCTAGAAAACTTTGCGCATAAAACAGCAATACGTTCAACGTGGAAAGCTCCTTTCCTTGATAACCTTCGCCTCTGCCGGGGATACGAAAAGAGAGGAAAAACTCGTTTCCTCTATCCGTTACTCTGTCGCTGGCTGTCGGTAGCTCGGAACGAACGAACACGCCTCCATAAAAGATGCATATGTATCGCCGACAAACTCATCAGACCTGCTGGAAGCAAATACATACTTGTACTTGCATGCAGGAAAGATAGACTTTCGGAGCTAGGCAGCTGATCTGATGAATGTTGAAGCGAAGTATTCATCCTAGCTGCTTTCGCATGTCCGGTTCCATTGGGGCCAAATTGCCCATTTCGTAACCCATTTAATCGGTGGATGCAGAGATATCCCCTTCCTGGCCACGTGCATGCCCGCTCCCTTTCCATCATGGCCGCAGCGCACGAAGACGTGTTTTTTGGCTCTTGCTGCTGCCACCGGCCATTACCAGGCTCATCTCATCTCCTCATCTCTCTCCTTTCCTTCCTTATCCAGGGGAACATTACTACGTAGAGTACGTGCGTAGTCAATTCGAAAAAGCCTAAGAAAGTCTTTGTCCGTACCAAGACTAAGTGAGTTCCGAGCCAGAGGGACTCTGACTAAACTCGCCTAGCTCTTCCTTATCTTATTCCGGGAATTACTCGGATGATCATATTTCATCGGGGGCATGAGACGGACGGGCGGCCTGAGAGGATTTGGAAGGCCGGAAGCTCTACGGTACATAATGCCAAGGCCACTAGGGAAACGCTTTCTAAAACTATAAGTACAGAAATATGCTAGACGTAATCAGTTAGAAACCTCAGTATAGCGTTAAGAAACCTTAAGTGCTATAGTAATTACGCATATTCCAATAAGGCAACCACGAGCGTGCGCGCGTGCATAGTTAGGGCAAGTCGCCTTATCGCACTTTGCCGACCGGCCGAGAGCTAGAGCTAGCTAGCTGCATGGTTGGAAGAAAGGAAGGGAGGAGGTGGAGAACTTTTCGTAATTAATCTGGAGGCCGGAGCGGGCGAGCGAGCGAGCGAGGGGCGCATGCGCAAGAGGCTGACTATGTATGCATAGCTAGGCGGGCGAAACTTTAAACAGAAACTGCGCGTACTTTCGGCCGGCCGGCCGGCCAGCTGCGCAAAGTTAGCCGGCAGCGGATTGTTTGCTGTTTGTTAGCTAGCTAGGAATCTGCACTGCGCTACGGCAAAGAATATGAAATTGCACAGTTCTAAATCCGTCCATATAACTTTTCCTCTCGGGTGAAGAACTGCGCAGCGCGGTTACGTCACTCGAAGTTGCTTCCCTGCAGGCATCTGCTAATATCTCACTTGCGCAAAAACGTGCTTGTCTTGAGAAGGCAACAAAACAGTGGCAAACCTTGCCTTATCTGATCCATTCATTCAAATAGGCGGAGGAGGAAAAAGGCATACGACACTGCTGCCGCCGCCGAGAGCGGAACGATAATCGAGTTTGCACGGCCGCCGCCGCATTCAGAGACAGGCGTTTCTCAGCAGTGTATGTATGTGTGTATTAAGACGTCGATACAGACAGACCTGCAGCTGGCAGTGTGTGCACACAGGTCGCAATCAGCGAGCCGGCCAAACTCTCAGCTGAGTCCATTTTTGGATGTGAAGGATGAATACTACAGCCCAGATATAAAACCTGATCAGAATTGGCGAGGTACAGAGCAACCCTTTTAAAGCAAAGCTTATATTAACAAATTAACAGTACACCGTGTTAACATTGTCACACGACAACCCTGGAATTCATTCGTAGTCAGTGTGTGCCCTACGATATAAAGGGTGGCCACACATGTGGATGCAGCAATTACGGCGAATAACGTCCATCCATTCAAATTGCACACCTTCGATCTGTATGCTCAGTTCAGTTTGTTCTTCGTGACAGACTCATTTGGCCTGAATTTGCACTCTTGGCGCCGCCGACTCGATCCAACCAAGAGAGAGAGAGAGAGAGGTGGCTCCTTATAAGGCGGACTGAGGGAGATATGCATACTGGAGGCGGCGCGGCGGTCGAACCGACGAACGAACGGGCGAAGCCCACAAAGCCACAAACGCTGCATGCATGGTCTGGCTACTCTATGACACGAGATACTCGCGACCGGCTCATATAAGCGACCCTAGTCTGGCATATACATAATTGGCTCCGGCCACTTCTCCTCAGATTACGGCTACTTATTTGGCGCAGTTGGCTATGGGAGAAACGTAGGAGGCAGTTGGGTACAATACGCACGCATTAGATGCAAAAAGGGTGCCTAGATATGCAACGAGGAAAACTGTACTACGAGTATCTGTCCCTTGCTTCGTATCCCAGTTTAAACAGGATCTAACTAAAGTGCGCCTTGCTTGCCTCGCGTTTTATGCACTTCCCCGCTCGTACGGCGCGGCGGTCCGTCAGTAAAGGAGGAAATTGGACAAACTCTTTGTTCTCTCCGGAATTCCTTCGTCCGACGCTAAAGTGACCAAATTCGCGATTATACCCACTTTATAGTAAACAAGAGGAAATGGCTCTATAAACCTACGGCGAAGACAATTGTACATGTTTGGAGGTGAGAGAGGGCGAGGGGGGAGAAAGTAGGAGAGAGAGAGTAAGATACATAAAGGG
>JAAUYK010187365.1_pt1 | contig 13950 bp, 5 predicted proteins | sample 7278021 | NCBI WGS metagenome assembly JAAUYK01 (sample SAMN14350223, study PRJNA611818) | marine sediment metagenome | isolation source: surface marine sediment (1.8m) | place: French Polynesia: Moorea | collected 2018-08
GCCGAGGTCGCGCCGGCGGCCCTCGCCGCCGCCGAGCTGCCCGGGCGGACCGAGCTCCTGGGCCGCAGGCCCTGGCTGTTGATCGCTTCAGCGGCCTCAAGCCACGATCTTAACCGCTTTATTGCTGCTAAACAGCTACCGAGACTGCACCCGCAGTCTCTCGTTGGGCACTGATGCCATTAGCGGTGGTATCTTCCACCAGAACCGCTACTGCTTCGATGTCGTCCGTCCTCTCCCTCACGGCTGTAAGGCCGACTGCCCAACCGGGCCGCCAACGGCCTCTTTATCACCTCCGGTAGCCGCGGATTCTGAGGGTCGAACTCAAGCTCTCCATACGCGTTCCGGATATAGAAGAACCGGTTCGCAATCTGCCACACGTCGCCGTGTCTGAAGTCGGTCTCCCTCCACGCGGACCCAACCGGAATCCTCTTCATCGACTTCGGCAACCGATCCAAGTCCTCGTCGGACAGCTTGGGCAGCTGCCCGCGACGCGTGTAGAACACGCTCGGGTCCATTGTCTGCATCAGGTGATGGCCGGCCCTCGACATCCGCCTGAACTCGGACACCGTCATGATGCCAGAAACGGCTTCCGTCGGCCTCGCACCACCAGCCTCGTACCGCTCGTGTGCTCTGTAGGCCTCCTTCAGCGCGACCGCCATCTCCTGGCGCTTCGAGCGCTTCCTGTCCGGGCTCGGACCCAACCTAGACCTGACCTGGACCCGACTCGCCCCTGCAGTCGATGGGTGCGACGTCGAAGCCGCCGCCGACGGCGTGTATGTCGCCGACGGGGACACCCGCTTCAAAGTCGCACCAGCGTACGATGGCCCCTGCCCACCCGGGCTAGGCGGCATCGCGATGGCAGCCACCGCCTCCTGGCGTTGTCGCATCATGGCCTTCTCGTCCTCGCGCTCCAGAAAGATCTCCCTGACCTTGGGAGAGAGCGCCGCGATTGCGACGACCCGGTTCACCGGCTCGATTCCCGTGATGACTGATGCGTCGTGGGTCCTGAACCCGACGAGCTGATTTGCCAGCGACCAGACGTCCTCCTTGACCTTAGCGAGGTGGGCGGACGCTCGGGTGATGTCCCGCTGATCCTTGACACGGCGCATCACCTTTACGAGTTCCTCCACCTGGAGAACCCGCAACTCTGCCTTGCGTACGGCGCGTTCAATAACACCGGCATACGAGCGGGCATACTCTGTGACGAGTTCGTCGTACTCCGCCATCTCTTGCTCCCTCGACATCTCGTACCGGGTGCCCACGACCTCCTGGACGAGGTGCATCCCGAACGCGTCCTTAGCCGCCTTGCGGCACCCGTCGAGGTAGGTCTGCGTCCTGGAGGCGCCGACCCTAAACACCACCTCGTAGCCGATGTTGGCGAGAAGGCCCTCCTCCACCCGACCGATGCACGGGTAAAAGCCAGCCGCGGGAAAGGCACGGCGATGCTTCGTGAACCGACCCTTATCTGCGGCTCTCTCAAAGGCCACACCAAGAAGACCGGTGGTCCTATAGGTGAAGGACTTCTCCCCCTTCGCCCTGGTACACACAGCCTTCCCGTCGACCTTGGTGTCCTCACGATGACCGCGAAACTGGCACTGCTGGCACCGTGCATGCAACACGGGGCAGGCAGCAGTGTTATGGGTCGAACGCTCGCCGCAAAGCTCATACTCGCACCGCTTGTCCGCCCCCGCAGACTGATCGGCGAGTACCATCGCCACGTACACGTTGTCTTCTTCCTCCGCCTTCGCGTCCTCCGGCAGGTCCGTGGCTCTCCTGAGCTTCGCGTCCTCCTTGACCTCGTCGAAGGCGCACTTCGCTCCCGCGATGTGGAGATCGCCACCGCACCTGCGGCAGCAGCTGGCCACGCTCATCGGATCTGAGTGGCGAGCGGGCCACAAGAACGCCTGGCCGCGCTTCGCCTCCTTCACCATGGGCTTGTTGGCCAGCTCTCCCAGCTGGAGCTTGTAGTGGCCTGTAGCTTTCTCCAAGCTGTCGATCTCCTCCTCGATGGGCTCGAGGCCACGCATGAACGACGGGAACTGCGACGTCTTAACGCGCTTCTCCCGGTCGTCTTCGTCCTGTCGACCCAAAGCAGCGTTGCGGCCATGAAGGAGACGGTGGCGCTGGTCGACCCGCTCCTGGTCACGCCGCAATCGTGCCTCCTCTTCCTTCTTCTTCTGCAACTCCCGCTGCTCGCGCCGGCTCTGGTTGACCACCACCTCGAACCAATGGTCCAACCGATTGCGCGCGCCGTCGATGTTCTCAGCCCCACTCGGGATTTCCGACAACATCCTAACCACGCTCTTCTCCATGATCCCGAGGTCGTAGGCGCTCTGCATCTCAAGCTCGGGGTGAGCGAGCGCCACGCGGACCCACGTTGCGTAGCGCTCCGCCAAAGACCTGCCCTGGATCAGCGACGGGTGTGGAAAAGAAGTGAGGGCCACGAACGCCCTGTCCGTGGTTGTTTGTGCTACCCAGCACCTCCTCTGGCCGGAATAAAAGATGGAGCGGGCGATGACACGGAGATGATCCTTGGCGTCGGGCAGCTTCCGCGGTAGGCCGACCTGGCCAGCCGCGACCTCTGCCATCTCGTCCCAGTCGGCCCCCTCGGGCACAACCATGATGGCCGGGTCGAAAACTGGCGCCGCCGCTGGGTCGGGCACGTCCATCTCTTCGTCTCCGTCGGCGGAAGCGCCCTCCTGGGCCGGCTTCTCCTTCTCGGGCTCGACCTCGAGACCCTTGTCCGTGTTGACGGCGGCGACGGCGGGGTCCTCCTCCATCTCGTCGTCGCTCTTCTCAGCCGAAGCTGCCGCACCCGCGGACTTACGCTCTGTGGCGTTCGTCGAGTCCTCTCGCAGCGGCGATGGTGATGTCACCCTGAGCACCGGCACCCCCTGGGCCTGCTCATCGTCGGCAAGGAGGGTGTTGAACTCCTCCTCCGCGACCTCAACGTCACGTGGGCCGTCTAGAAGGCGATCCTCCTCGTCCTGGTCGGCGGTCTGTCCGCCCTGCGCCCCTGCGCTGTCGCTGCCACCGGCGGCACTCGCCTGGGCCTTCTGGTCTGGCTCGACCTCGCCACCCGATCCAGACTCCTCTCCTGAGGTGTTGTTGGCGTCCTCGCCCTTCGCGGTCAGCTCTGTGGCCTTAAAAATGTACGAAGGGTGTTAATTTATGCTGTGAAGGCCGCTCTGCCGATCAGGCATCCCGCCTCGGACAGAGAAAGCAGATTAACGATCTAATATAATCCGCGCCTCTCGGCGCGGAAATCACAGAGAGAAACGGAAAACATACCTTAGCCTTCCGCCTAGCCTTCCGGCCTTTAGCTCCTGATGAGCTACCGCCCTTTTTAGGGGGCATACTGTCGGGTTTACGGACCCTAGGCCTAACTTTTTCACTAAGGAAATGGGAGCTCCGATGAACACAACCAACCGCTTGGGAAATTCACCGGAAAGAGAGAGAAACTTGGGGCGGAAAAGGAGGGGTAAACAAAGTACCCTTCTCTTTCACTGGGCCCCAGAAGTTCTACCCGACAAAATTTACCCTTTCTGCGGCCTCTGCCCGTCTTCTCCTGCTTTTTGCATTCGAAGTACTATTTCTCCTTATCGCTTTGAGCGATTCGTCCGCGTTTTCTTCTTTAAAAGGGGCCTCATCATCTCTGAGCACTAGCGCTAATTGGTTTAAAGCGCGCTCATATTCTCGGCCCTTCACTGCTACTATATAGCGTCTTGCGATGCCGTCCCTCCCTTTCTTGGCCTGTACAATACGACCTAAGGGGAAACGTTTCTGGGCGGCTACTGCAGTTTCTTGATCCAGGACGGCGACTACATCGCCTTCTCGTAGCTGGTTATCCCGTCCTGACCGCCACTTTTCGTATGAACGCAAGATCGGTAATATCTCGCTACAAAACCGCCTGTAGAAGGCATCTTGCAGCTCCTTAAGAGCCTTAATTGCCTTTCCTACAGAGCCGGGCACAATATCTACAGGTAGGATCGATTCACCTATACGACCTTTTAACATAAAGTGAGCCGGGGTGATTGGTTCCGGATCTGCTGCATCAAGGTCTCCTCGCCACGCGATCGGTCTATTGTTGACGATCTCCTCCACAATCGCAAAGGCGGTCATCAAGTCCTCGTCCGTGAGTACGGTGTTCTTTAAGATCGGGCCTAAAGCCCTTTTCGCCGATTGCACGATCCTTTCAACTAGGCCGTTGAAATGTGGTGCATGGGCTGGTGAGAAATGGAACTTAATTCCTGCCCCTGCTTTGATCGCTAATTTGGACCACGCTTCCTCAATCGCGTTGTAGCCCCCAACGAAATTGGTGCCTTTGTCACAAAAGACTTTCTGTGGCTTCATGTGTCTCGCGACAAATCTTGAGAAAGCCTTTATAAAATTTGCCTCTGAAAGGCCAAACAGCATTTCTAAATGAATCGCACCGGTTAAAGTGCACCTGACTACTAATAGCCATCTCTTCTGTAGTGCTCTACCGCGGCCAAAAGTCGTCTGCCATGGCCCCGCGGCGTCCACTGCCACGTTGGTAAACGCGGGTGTAAAGGTATCGCCGGGGATTCTCTCGTCTGGCAATGGAGCCATGATAGTGTACCTGGGTCTGGGGTTGGCTTTGCGACACTCAACGCACTCCGCCACCAGTCGTTTCAAGTTTGATAGGCTACCTACAACCCAAAAAGACCTATTTACCTCACATAGAAGGCACTTGATGCCACCCCCGTGGTTTAACACCTTCTCATGGTAATATCTCACTATCACCGCCACGAAAGGGTCCCTTGGGTCTAGCAATAATGGGCATTTAACCTCTCGCTTCAAGTGCGGTGCGAGTCTTGTCCTTCCGCCTAAGCGGAGCACCTCAAACTCTAGAGCTCCGGCTCCTTCCAGATGTAGCTCGGCTGCCAGACGACGTAGGACGTGTCCTACCGGCAGCTCCCCTCGCCGGAGCTGCTCAATCACTGGGCCGAAGTAACGTCTCTGGTGGATCGCTACCAGACAGATCTCGGCACGGAAGAGTTCTTCTGCAGTGACCACCCGGTCAGACCGTTTTCCGTGCCTGGTCGCTTCTATAAAGCGTAGCACATATGCGGCCACTCTCTTCATCTTGTTGTAGTCTGAGACGTTGATGAACGGTCTCTCCTCCGCTCCCGACTTGAGGATGAAACAGTTCGCCTCCTGGCGCCACATCTTGAAGTCTCTCTTCACCTCTTGCATGACCTCCTTCGTTTCCTCCAAAGCTGGTAGAGTCGGCCACTCGGCCTTTTCTCTTCTGAGGAACGGAGGTCCAAACGTCCACAAATTGATTCTTTCGTGGTATTCGTTGAAGCCTTTCTGCCTCGTAGCGATGTCCGATGGATTTTCCTCCCCCGGGACCCATCGAATCATTTCAATGCTGTGGTGTTTATGGATCTTGTTGCAATAGTTGTGTACTAATACTTGCAACTGATTTGGATCCATTCTCAGCCACTGGAGCGCTGTCTTCGAGTCGGACCAGAGCATAATCCTCTTGACATCGTGTTCGAGTGGCTCGGCAACGTGGCGGGCCAAGCAGGATGCCAATTCTATGCTCTGAAGCTCCAGTTTAGGGATCGTCCGTTTAATTTTCTTCGGCACGATCTTATTCTTCGCCTGGATAAAGTTGGTGTAGACGTCGCCGCTCTCGCGGTACTCGAGGCGGACGTATGCCACCGCGGCGTAAGCCTCCTTAGAGGCGTCGCTGAACACATGTATTTGCAGGTCCTTGAAACCACCTGGCAGACCTGGGAGGAGTACTCTGGGAAAACGTAGCTCTTTCAGCCTCTCAAGGTTCGGTAGCCACGCGTTCCATCTGTCAATCTCCTCTTTGGTGATGGCGTCCTGCCACCCAAATTCTTTTACCCATAGGTTTTGTAAGAAAATTCGTGCCTCGAGCATCAGTGGGCAGACAAAACCTAGGGGATCGAAAACCTTGTGCGCCTGCGATAAGCAGGCAGCCTTCGTCCACTTTGTAGAGTGGTCGACCTCGAAGTCACCGAAGGTGAAGTAGTCCTCGACCATATTCCACTGCTGGCCTAGGGTTCTCACCTGCGGCATCTTCTTCTCAGTACCGGGCGCGTACGACGTCTCCGCCACATATGAGTCGAAGGAGACCATCGACTCGGATTTTGACGTGCCGTCTGGTAAGTTGGCGCTCACCTTTGAGCTGTTGGAGTTGAATTTGGCGATTTTAAGCCCTATTTTCTCGTGGATCTCAACTAATTGAGCTATAAGTTCAACAGCCTCATCTTCTGTCGGCACGCTATCTATGTGGTCGTCTACAATGGTGCTTTTGACGATCATCTCGACTGCCCTCGGGTATTTGGCGACGAAGTCTCTCGCGTTCCTCTGCGTTGTCCAGATGGCACATGTGGGCGACCCATTGTTACCGAACAGGTGGCCGCAGAACTGATATATGTAGATCTTCGAACCGTCTCTGGAACACCAGAGGAACCGGTAGTACTTTCTGTACTCTTCGGGAACCTGAACCTTCAGGAACATCTTACTGACGTCGCCCATGATGCCTATGTTATATCGCCTAAAGCGCGTGAGCACCTGAGTCAGATCGTTGATGTAATTCGGGCCCTTCGAGAAGCAGACCTCGTTGATAGACTTCTTCTTCCCTGGTGGGCCTAAACATTTCGCAGCCCCGTCCATGACCGGCCTCACCGGCGTGGTCTCGCTGTTCTTGTTGATGACGGGGAACATGGCCCAGTATAGGCCGTCCTCGTTATGCCTGTCATCATCGGATACCTCGACCTTCTCGATGATGCCCGCCTTCATGTACTCCTCGAAGATGGTGTCGAGGCCAGTCCACGACTTGTCATCGAGCTTTTTGTGCACTGAGCGGAGTCGCGCTAACGCGAAAGGGTAGTTATTGAGGCCTTTCTCGGGTTGGCCTTCTTTCCACAGTGGAGATACGTATGCTTTTCCGTTCCTGACCTCGTAGGATTTGTCAAGCATGTCGATACACCGTTGCTCCTCTTTGGTGTAGGGCTCCTGCTCTGGGAATTCGTCCATCGCCCAGTGTTTGGCGACTTGTTCATTTAGACGCTGTAACAGCGCATCCTTCTGGCGCACGACCTCGGCGCCGTCGTAGGACTCACCTGAGTCGGGTGGCTTATCCTTAATGTATAGTTTGTCAGCCAGGGGTGTCATCTCAACTGAATTGAGGAAGTTAACCTGGCGACGTCTATCTTCTTCTTCTTCTATATCGCTGCTGGATGGCGATGTGCTATACCTTCCATATAGCTCATGCATTTGCCGTTCTCTCTCCAAGATCTCCTGATCTGTCGGTAGTTTGCTTGGCCTTCTATTTGGTCCCGCCTCGTCTGTTATGATTGTAGCCGTCCAGCCTAAAGCTGTTCTGACTGCCACGACGTTCCGATACCTCTTGTATTCGTGCATGATCCATAGGTCGGGGTTGTCCAGACCTATGAGTACATCTACCTCGCTGTTGTTTGCTGTCACCGGCGGCGGTATGTCGATGCCTAGGTGCTCGCCCACAGCGCATAAATCCTTTGCTGAGACTTTTGGCATCGTCCCCAAGTTGAGCATCTCGTAGGCTAGGTGTCGATAACCTGTTGCTGGGCTTCTTATAACAATTGGGTCGCAGGTCCAACCATTAGGTCTGAAATACTCAGAAACTGAATTGACCCTAAATGTCTCCTTAGTTCCATGTACTCCTATCGCTTTCATCGCCCTCGGCGAGATCAGAGTGCAGTCTGAGCCAGTATCGATGAACGCGTTGAATACTACTTCTCGGCCACCGCACTGGGGTTGTAGAGCCACTGGGATCGTCAGGAGTGTGGCCGATCTTTTGCTCAGGGCGTATAGGCATTTCTTCGATTTCCGATAACGCCTCGCCTTCCTACGCGCCGGTTCCTCTAAATGGTGTAGGCCGGTATCGTCGTCTTCCTTGAATTCTCGTTCAATTTGTGCCGTGAACACATTTGTCGCGCCCACGGCTGTGTCCATGCTGACAATGGGGTCCCCCCTGGGTCCATATAGTCAGGTTCCTCTTCCGCGGCCCCCTGGCCGTCCACGGAAAGCAGCTCCTTGGCCTCGACCTCGTCCACGTCCTCGTGGATTATCGTTGCGGGATAGTCTGTCCTTGATGAATGAGACGTCCTCGCCTGGTTTTGCTGTCTTAACGCAAATTAGGCTGTGGTGTCTTTTCTCGCACAATGAACATGTCCTTTTTGATTGACATGTGCGAGATCCGTGGCCTTTAGCCAAGCAGTTGAAGCACCTCTGATCATCTTGGAGGTACTGGCATTTTTCTTTAAGAGTTAGCGCCTTGAAGGTTGGGCATAAGAAAAGTAAATGCTTGTCCTTCTTCGATAATTTCTTCTCGCAAAGTGTGCAGTCCATCACTTCGTGCGAGACCGCTTGGGCGAAAACGCGGTACTCGTCGGCGTTCCTGAAGAATTCCTCGTTGACCAGGTGTCTGCAATTAGTCATAACCTGGTGGTCTGTCTCGTCGTCAGACGGGTACTCATAGTAATTGAGGAAAAGTTCGTCCTCCATGTGTATGTCGGAGTAGCCGTTGCTCTCTTGAGTCTGTTCGGTTTCCGTGTCCGATTCGAACGTCGCTGACCCGTCGTCGAAAGGGTCGAAATGGCCTACTTCACCTCCGTCCTCTCCGTAGAGGGCGTATACCCGACGGAAGGGTTGGCTCCGGTTGTTCCCGCGGCCCTGGTTTCCTTGGCCGAAGTGTCCGTACCCTCTCGATGCGCCTCTATAAGGCATTCTGCTAAAATTGCCTCTCCCCCGAGAATCCTGAAAGTGTAGTGGTGTCCTTGGGCCCGGTGTTGACCAGCGTGGTCTCTGTTCGGCTACTGCGCCCTTGTGGCGTGATGGCTGGCGCTGGATGCCAGTGATCTCATGTTCCTTTGCGAAGATGTCAAGCAGGTGTGAAAGGTAGGCTTCCACCTGGAATAGGCTACCGTCTTCCTGCCTCAGTCCTCTCAGATCACAGAATCTGAGCATCGCCGCGATCTGTTTCTGGGCCATGAAGCGGCGAATAAGGTCGCTCGCTGTTGGGCCTGGTTGTAGATACAGCTCCATTTGATTCTTCCTGCAGAAGCTGATGTATTTGCGGACCTCTGCGTATGTGTCGGACACCGACTCCTGGTTGTCCGCGTCTAGCTTGACCTTGAATTTTAGCGCTGAGGCGGCGTGGGTGTAGGCACGCCTCTCGCCTCCGTATTGTCTTTCGAGCTGGACGATGATGTGCTCGTAGGCTTCTGGAGATGGGTCCTGATCCCTCACTAATGAGTCGACGAAGGCGTCTTCTCGCCTCTTAAAGGCTGATTGCAACGCGTAGAATTTGTCGGCGATGCTGACGTTCTTCATGTGGATGCCGTGGATAACCACGGGTCGCCAGTCGAAGTAGTCGGCCTCTCGGCCTGTGAAGCGTCTCAGCTGACTACCTTCGGTATCTGCCTTATTGAGGAGAAATCGAATTTTGTGCATCTCATCTGAATATTTCTCTGTGGTGTTGGGCACGACGTTCCACGGCTTCGGTAGGGAAAGGTACCATTGCTCTTTATTCTCTACTGCCGTTTCAATATGCTCTCTTCCATAGTCTCTCTGATTTGAGAGAGAGATCTGGGCTGTGAGCTTCAGTGCCTCAAGCACATCTTTAGCCGACGTTGCCTCATTCAGCGACCTCTCAGCCGTTGCTCTAGGATTGCTGGGGGGTTCTTCATAGAGTCGGCGTACTCCTCGGTAACCCGATGGGTCCGGACGAAAGCCACTCCGTCTCGTCGGCTCGCTTCGTACTGATGCTATGTCGCTGCCTCTGTCCATATCGTGTCGGCGGATTCTTGTAGGTTTCCCGCCTCTTTCTAAGCCTCTTGAGAAACCGCTGGTATTGAGCGATGTGTCTCGGCTTTGTGCTCTTGTGCTAGACAAGGGTGTCTGTAAAGGACCTGGTGGAAAATCATCCATTGGTCTTCTTCTTGCTTCGGTCTCTGGGGTATACAGAAACTGCTCCGGGGTTTCTTGATTCAGCCGAACTCTCCTCGGTAGCGGCGGTCCCTGTTTCTGGCCGAAATCTTCCACCAATGTCGAGGCGTTCAGTGAAACCTCGTCTTGTACCTGTGGGTGTGTCCGGCTCTCCTGGGCTGGTAGTCGTTGGTCTCGACGTTGTCCAGCTCCTGCTGGGTCGAGTACGTCGAGTCTGTCTGCGTGTCTGATCTGCCACCTGGTGATCAGCGAGTTCGTATATAGGCGGAAAATCCGATTTCGGTCGGCCCTCAGTTCGTATAACTCCTGATCCGTGGGTATTTGACTCTCCCTATCTGTTCCTCTTGCCAAAGGTACTATAATGTCCACTTCGGCTTGAACCGATTCAAGAATCTGTCCGACGATGAGCTCTCTCTCTCTTAGTAGCACTGATGCATTTGAGTTGTCCGTGACGTAGCTCATCTCACTCTCGTTGTCCAAGAAGCCGTCGAACCCCAGAAACCTGCAGGTTCGATTAAAGGATCTTTTTACCGCCACTGCAGCGGCTTCGACTGCTTTAATGGAGGCGGCTAGCTCATATTTGAGCTCCATATCGGTGACTAAATTGGCATAGGCAGTCCTCACTAACGGCCTTAAATTTCTGGGGCCTGTTAAATATATTTCCTTAATGTGGGCGATCGCTAAACGATCTACATTGCCCACATTGTGTTCTGTCCTCCCCATTGCCAAAGCGACAGCAATCTTAATCAAGGCAGCTTGGAAGACTCTCAAGTCTTTTAACAGCGCCTCTGGATGGCGATCGTATTTCGACTTATCGAATTGATCGACAAATAGTTCTTTCGTTCTCCGTATATTTACGATAATAGTAGTGAAAAGCTCCCCTCGGGCTGCTTGGAACTCGCGTTCTGCCTTTGCGGTGGCGATCCTCTCAGCCTCAAGGTCCGCTTCTTCCTCTTCTTCCTCGTCGGGGAGTATTTCCCCTGAGGCTATGCGTTCCCTCCGGTTGTCGTCGTTGGCATCGATGCCGATGCCTTCGTACAGCGCATCGACCTGAGCTGCTAATTCTTCGTTGCCTGAGTTGGCGATGTTTCTCCTAGCTGCTTCTTCTTGCTCTGCGGCTCGGCGGGCGGCGTGTTCCAGTGTCTGTTCATATGCTCGCCTCGCTGCCCATTCGAGATGGTCGGCACCTGCCTCTGCGTCCATGACTTCGGGTGGTGCCACAAACACCTCATCGTGTGGGTCGACCACCTGGTCTTCCTCTTCTTGTGCGTCGTCTCTATGGGCGGAATCCGCTCGATCGGTGACTTCCGTGTTGTCGTTTGCTCGTGGTGGAGCGTGTACTTCTACTTCCGCTTGCAATTGGTCTTTATTTAATCGCTCACGATTGTTTCTGGCGGCTATTGTTGGCGGAATAACTTCCGAGATTATGCCTCTCGGACCTGACCTCAGGCCGTACGGTTCTCTCGGGCTTGGCTTGATCTTCTTATTGCCTTTTCTGCCTCCAAATAGTTGCCGACCTTCTTGTGCGCCTTGAGCGTCTTGGTACGGAGTTGTCAAAAGATCCGCACCTGCGGGGTGAACATTGGCTGCTCCTGCAGCTAGGAGATGCTCTGCCCCTGCGGGCAAAACGTCGGCCACATCTGCGGCTTGCGCACCTGCGCGGGGCAGCTCCTGCCGTATATCTGGTAGGATGGAGGCGTCCTGAGCGGACTCCAGATTCCTCTCCATTCCAGCGTGGTCATTTCCTGTTGAAAGGTCCCCTGACCTGTTTTCGTCGTTCCTGTTGCCGTCTTCTTGTCCGGGCACGGCGGCGTCGCCCTCGACGTCGGCCCCTTCGCGGCCCCCATGTGGCTGGTGGGGCTGGCCACCCTCCGCCATGGTGCGGCGGACCGCGTCGGCGCGGGTGTGGTTTGTCCTTGATCACGGCCTGGGATCTCTGAAAAAAAAGTGGGCGATTGTGAGCGTAAGAAAAAATTTGGGAATCTGCAGGGCTCTGGTGCCGCCTCGCTCTAGCGGCGCCGCTCGACGGCTCTGTCTGCGGCTGTGAGAAACTTATGGGCTCGTCCCCACCCTGCTGGGGTCCCTAGCGGTTTCTTCTGGGAGTCTAGTTCGTCTCTAACATACTGGCCTCCTCTCTGATTTAACGGACCTCTGGGAACGACCCCTGTTGGTTGCCCGCTTGCCTGACTTCCCATGGGCAGGAAGCACTGTTGGCTCTCAAAGAGGTATAAGGATTGGAAAGGCATTGCGCCGCCTCTCCTCTCCCTGGTGGGTTTGAGGCGCAAAACTCTTACCACCGATGCGGTTGTGACCAGCATATACCGCCAACTCCTCCTACATCGGGCGCCCTTTAGCCCATGACCTTCTGGGCGTGGTCCTTCATTTGGAGCGGACGGGTAGGCTGGCTGCATCACCCGCTTGTCGTGCGCGCTCGCGTTTTTCGGCGCGTAGTCGACCGGGTTTTGCGGCCCTCATGTAGAGCTTACTCTAGATCTTCTCCTTGGCCTGTGGCCCCCTCCAGAACTTACACAGCCTGGGAGAGTTCCTCCGGTCCGGCTTACGGCTTCTCCTTCTGAGCCCCGCTATCTCTCGCCTGAGCGAGTAGGCCTTGTCCGGGCCGGGTTTCCATCTACGGGGGAGGGGGGGACACTCATGCATGGTCGACGACTCACCTTTCCTTTCCTTCCGCTGACAGATAGGTAGGGTCAAGCGGTAAAAGAAGGCCCGAGACGGCCTTAAAAGAGGGCCTCTTGAAGGCTAGGTGGTCGTCAAAGGATGGTAAAACTAATACGTGTGGTCACAACGGATGAAAGATCTCTATTAAGTTCTTCACCTGAGCTGTCTGCTTTTACGTGCTTAGCTGCTGCCACTCAATGGCTTTTACTTCGCTGCTGCTGAAGATGGCGTCGCTTTCGCCTTGGTTACGTAACCCTCTTCTGAGGAATTATTACCGATATATTTCAATTTTACACGTCAGCTTCCCGGCCCATCGTGTTGCTCTCGTGGATGGTCATGTAGCTGCTGACCATCTTTCCGTACCCGCTTAACGGGTTCTCTTCTTTAGGTTCGTGGTGAGCTCGTGGGCGCGGTTTTCGCACTTATGCTTACTAACCGAGCTTGTTTCATCGTTGGACCCGGTGTGGGCGTCTGTCCCTTCAAAACTGGCCTCCACCTGGTGGCCGTAGGGGTTCTTGTAGCCTTGGTTCCCTGTTTGGGCGCCATGTCCAGAGCTAACTCGGTCGGTAATGAGGGCGTGATTAACAATCCTACAGCTGTTGACCTTTACTCTCTCTTTATTGATCCTGCGCGAGTTACACACGTGAAACCAAAAGCTCTCTAAGCTTCTTCTCTTTCTCTGCAGGTCACTCCGGATCGCCTCCTGGGATCCTCACCTCTTTGGAGACCGTGAACTCTCACCCGAGAGCCCCCAAGCCCCACCTGGGGTGCATGGAGTTGAAAGGGACATCCGTGAACACCGCTCTTCGTCCGGATCACACTCTGGATCTATCCCCTATCGCTCCTCTCCTAGAGACCTCTGAAGGAGAACTGATTCGATGGCATGACCGGCGCTGTTACTTCCACCTTCCTTCTGCTCTCAGGCCGGCCGGACGAACACCGAGGGGGAGGGAAAAAGTGCTCACCCTGGGGTTCACACCAACCACCACCCAAACCCCCGGTGTCTCCGGGCCACAACCTCTAGACCACGGATCAGCGTAGACGGGTTGTCGGCAGCTACCAACCGTAGGTTAATACGATGAGCCGCCAGGCGCTTTCACCGTACCTGGAACGTCCCTAGGAATGGAAACAGCATCACCCGATGCCGCCGATCACAGCGGCCTCGCCCCCGCGAGGCAGCTCTGCCACTTAAGCCTGAAATATAACCAGAAAGAACACACCTACAAGCCTCACCTAAGACTTAAGCGCACCCGCGCCATCGTGCATAACCGCCGGATCGTTAAA
>JAAUYK010218573.1_pt1 | contig 13937 bp, 13 predicted proteins | sample 7278021 | NCBI WGS metagenome assembly JAAUYK01 (sample SAMN14350223, study PRJNA611818) | marine sediment metagenome | isolation source: surface marine sediment (1.8m) | place: French Polynesia: Moorea | collected 2018-08
ATTTTACCTGCTGCCCTACTTGTGCTAATAGTTTATATTTCTCGATAGAGAAATATAAAATATTAGCACAAGTAGGGCAGCAGGTAAAATGGCTTTTCACGCTAAATCTATTAATATATCGTAACGGTAGCGAGGGAGGGTGGCGCGGGCTCAAACCCAAAAAAAAGCTACTAGGCCCCCCGCAGCTAGGCCTCCCCCTGTGGGCGTTATTCTAAATCCTAAAAGACAGGCAGTGAGGTACCTAAGTAAGAGAATGCTGCCGTATTCAGCTATAAAAATTAGTGCAAATCCTCCTGCCCCGTACTCAATGTTAAACCCGGACACCAGCTCGGACTCCCCCTCTGCAAAGTCAAACGGGGTTCGATTGGTCTCTGCTAGCCCTGTGATGAGCCAAACTAGCACAAGCCCAATAACAAGGGGCCACAGCCCCTCCCGTGTTAAGTCCGCCAGCCCAGCTAAACTGAGCCGTGTAAGTAAAGAAAAAAGTCTTATTAAAATTAAGGCTAAACTTACTTCGTAAGAAATGGTTTGAGCCACTCCCCGCAATGCGCCAATTAAAGCATAGGCCCTATTTGAGGCTCAGCCTGCTAAGAGAAGCGGGTATAGGCCCAGCCCGAGCACTAACAATAATATGATCAAAGAAAAATCATAGTGCGGCCCTCCTCAGCTTATTAAGGATCAGGCTATTAGTATTAAAATAAGGGCCAGCGCTGGCCCCCTAATATAGAGCAGCTTGTTTGAGAGAGCCGGAAAAAAATTTTCCTTGGTAAATAGTTTGATGGCATCCGCAAAAGGCTGCAATAGTCCTCCTCTGGAAACTTTGTTAGGGCCTTTACGAGACTGGCTCAGCCCTAAAATTTTACGTTCCAGTAGGGTTAAAAAGGCCACGTTAATTAAAACAGGAATTAGTAAAAAAAGCACAGATAAAAAAGCTCTAATTTGGTTGAAAATTACCTCCACGACTTCAATGTGGCGCTCTTATTAAGCTACAAAAGTTTATATAAATTGTAATATTACGCAAACATATTAATAGGGCTACTTCTAGATTGCTATTTATAGTTGCTGTAGGAAGGCTGGTAAGAATGGCTAAGGCACAGCCTCTGGGCACAAGTTGATTTATCAGGTGAGAGGTCTTCAAGCTAAGCGGTGCCGTATTAGAGATGCCACTTTTAATTGACACATATTCTCTAACCTTTATTTTTACAGTGAGAATTATTGCGAGAGCAATCTACTTGTTTTCTTTAGGCTACATATCTCAAGAAAAATTTTTTTACCGATTTCACGCACTAGTTTTCCTATTTGTGTTATCAATATTCGTTTTAATTTTAAGGCCAAATTTGATAAGGGTACTGCTGGGGTGGGATGGCCTAGGGGTTACTTCCTACTTGTTAGTGATCTATTTTCAGAGTAGGAAATCTTATAATGCTGGCATACTGACGGCGCTCTCCAACCGAGTAGGAGATGTGCTGATTTTACTGGCCATTGGCCTTTGGGCTTTTTCAAAGTCTTGAAACTACGGTATCGTAGCCATGTCCCAAATAGGCCAGTACCCTTACTTTGTTATGTTGGTTGTTATTGCTGCCTGTACAAAGAGTGCACAAATTCCTTTTTCTGCCTGATTGCCTGCGGCAATAGCAGCGCCCACGCCCGTGTCTTCCCTAGTTCACTCTTCAACGCTAGTGACCGCAGGCGTTTATTTGATATTTCGCTTCTACCCTCGCCTTAGTCACGGCCTAGAGGGCCATTGGCTACTGGTGACCGGGGCGGCGACAATGCTGATGGCCGGATTGGCCGCCTTGAAAGAAATAGATATGAAAAAAATTGTAGCCTTGTCAACTTTAAGCCAATTAGGGGTAATAATAACGAGCATGGGAGCAGGCCTCTATACCTTTGCTTACTTTCACATAATTGCCCACGCATACTTTAAGGCCCTGTTATTTATAACTGTGGGCGCTATAATTCACATGTCTTGTGATTACCAAGACCTGCGAAAAACTAGGAGCCTGAGCTTTATGTGCCCACTAACTTTGAGCTTTAATTTCAGGGCAAACTTGAGCTTATGTGGGGGGCCTTTTATAGCCGGATTTTATTCTAAAGACAGGTGTATTGAGGGGTTTATCGGTCAGGATTTTTCATCTTTTCTCTCCGGCGTGTTTTTCGTAGCAACCGCCCTCACAGTTATTTACACTTTTCGTTTTATATATTTAATCTTTAGTTCCTCCTTATGGCGGCCAAGCCTTAGCTGAGCCAATGATAAAGATTTTAATATAAATTTCTCTATGCTTATCTTATTTCCTTTGGCCGTTTTTGGGGGAAGGCTACTATCATGAGCCCTATTGGCCTCTGCCAGCCCAATTCCTTTAAATAGCGTAGAAAAAAATTTAACTCTAAGTGTAATTAGCGCTGGCCTCCTATTAGGCCTATGAATGGCTTCTGGTGCTTCCCGTTTAAGGGGGGGGCTGGGGCTTTTAACTTTTAATATATGGGCCCTCCCTCTGCTCTCATCTCGCCTCCATAGTAACCAGGCTATAGTCCTGGCTAGACAAATTCGTCAAAATAGTGATTTAAAGTACCTCCAAGACTTGATTTGAAGGGCGAATAATGGAACACGCCCAATTTCACTATGATGGGCCCAACCCCTGTCTTCAAGTCATTTATTTTTGACGGGGGCCTTAATAGTTAGACTCTTAATATTAATTTTATTATACTTATGTGTGATAAATTTCTTTACCTGTATTGAGGTCAAATCTCAGACTACACATAATATGAGCACTATAATTATTCTCAAGAAAATTAAAAGCATAAAACCATATCCCGCAGATTCTGGGGTTTTAGCACCAAGGGAAAATTGGCCTATTAAAGACATGTGAGCAAGACATAGGCGTAAGTAGATATAAGTAAACCCCCCTGAGGCCATTACTAGTATTAGCCTTAGAATAAATTGCCCCCTAATAAATAAATCATTAAGTAAATTTATTTTAACAAAAAATCCCACTATGGGCGGCAGCCCCGCCATATTAAGCAACCAGGCCCACAAGCTAATTAGTATTATGATCGACCTACTTGAGCTAAGGGTACGCCCCGCACTATCAATATTAAGCAGTAGGGCCAACTTTGACAAGTAAAAAAACCTTAATGTGTAAGTAATTAAAAAGAAGTAAGCCCCGTAAAGTCCCTGGGCTGCGCATATCCAAGAAATACCTAAAACCGAAGAATAAATTAACACAGGCTTAATTAGGCTTTGAGCTAAGCCCCCTAATAGCGAAACCACTGCCCCCAAGTAAGCAGGGATAGTTAAAAATCTTTTGGCATGTATGAAAATTAGATATAGGGGTAAAATTTTTTGCAAAGTCCTAATTAAAAAAAACCTTTCTCAACTTAATACAGTACTTATCTCGAGTAATCAGAAATGAAAGGGGGCGGCTGCTATTTTTCATATTAAGGCTAGCCCTATAAGTATTGAAGAGCCCCTAAAAAACAAAGGCCTGATTAAGTTACTAAATAAGAAAACCATAGACCCAATTCTTTGAACTAATAAGTATTTTAGCCCCACTCATCCTGAGCTTTGAAACGAAAGGCCTAAAACCCTGACAAATGTTAACAGGTTAAGCTCTAAACAAAACCACGTTACCAAAACACTCGCAGATCTTAATCCTAATACTAAACTTAGAAATCAAAGAAGTAATAAAACTAATACAAGAGCTAGGTTGAGAATATGTGAAGAAATAGTAAACTGTAAATTTATAATTGAGACGCCTCCTTCACAAAATGACTTCCCTTATAAAAACCCACCCGGCCTTGAAAATTGTGAATGGGGCTTTAATTGATTTACCTGCCCCAGCCAGACTAAGGGGTTGATGAAATTTTGGTTCGCTTTTAGGCCTATGCTTAGGAGTTCAATTAGTTAGAGGGATTTTTTTAGCTATGCAATATACGGGGGACACCCTCTTATCTTTTGGCAGGGTCAGGCACTTAAGCCAGGATATTTTAAATGGCTGGCTATTGCGAATAATTCATGCCAATGGTGCTAGATTTTTCTTCTTTTGTCTTTACTTCCATGCAGGTCGAGGGGTTTACTACGGGTCCTACAATTTTCACATAACCTGAAGAGTGGGCGTTGTAATTTTATTGCTCGTAATAGCCGCCGCTTTTCTGGGCTATGTTCTTCCTTGGGGTCAGATATCCTTCTGAGGTACCTCTGTAATTACTAATCTGTTATCTGCTGTGCCTTACGTGGGAAATGATATTGTTATATGACTGTGAGGCGGGTTTGCCGTTGGTAACCCTACCTTGACTCGGTTTTTTGCTTTTCATTTCTTAGTGCCTTTTATTGTTGCCGCGCTTGCCCTATTACACTTGTTATTTTTACATCAAACTGGCTCAAATAGCCCCCTAGGGTCCTCGCTACACTCTGATAAAGTCCCATTTCAACCTTATTTTACTTATAAGGATATTGTGGGGGCATACGTCTTATTCTTTCTATTGATTTCTCTGGTACTAACTAATCCTTGATTGCTTGGTGACCCAGAAAATTTTATCATGTCAAATCCTCTCGTAACCCCAGTCCATATTCAACCTGAGTGGTATTTCTTATTTGCATACGCGATTTTGCGCTCAATCCCTAATAAACTCGGAGGGGTAATTGCCCTGGCCATGGCTATTCTTATCCTGCTGATTATAGCATTTTATCCTAGTATAAGATTTCGCAGGACTTACTTTTATCCCGTCGGACAAATTTACTTTTGAAGACTTGTCGGCAGAGTACTCTTATTAACTTGAATTGGAGCACGGCCAGTTGAAGAGCCCTACGTAGTAACAGGACAATTTTTAACCCTTTTTTATTTTAGCTTTTATTTTATTTCTCCTTTACTCGCAAAAAGCTGAAATTCCTTAGTAGGCTAATTTAGGCAGTAATCCATATTTAACGCTTAAAGTTAATGCACTACTCTGCCATACCTAAACTAGTAGTTTAAATAAAACATTGATCTGTGGCGTCAAAAATTTTATCTAGGGCATTAGTCAACCATGATATCTAATTTGCACTTAGGAGGTGTTTGTGCCTACTCTTATGCCTGAATAAAGGATTGTCGTGATATGACAAATAATGCTTTGCTAGCCTTAAAACGATTATTCGTACTCAATTTCGGCTTGAGCCCAGGTTTTCCTGTTCTTTCAGTATTAGGTACATTTTATTGCAAATAAAAAGATATAAAGAATTATTAAAATTTTATTTATGTGCTTCTCAAGTCTTGTGGCTTTAAAATTACTCTCAGAGAGCAGAGCATTAATTTTAATTAATTTAATCTTACTAATTGTTATTTTAGAAATTAATAATATTCCAATATGCACCTCTCCTCAATATATGAATTTTTTTTTGGACTATATGTCATGGCCATTGTGCGTATTAACCATTATGGTTTCTTCTCTAATACTATTAACCTTAAAATCCCAATTAGTAAATTTAAAGGGGGGCCTCTCTCTCCTCATTTGGCTCATAATAATTATTTTGATTTGAGTGTTTATAGTAAAAAGATTGATAGAGTTTTATTTTGTTTTTGAGCTATCTTTACTGCCTATTTTTTTGATAGTTATGGGCTGGGGCTATCAGCCAGAGCGATTAGAGGCGGGCATGGCCTTAATGCTTTATACTATTTTAGCTTCCTTGCCCCTTTTGCTATTTGTAGTATGATTGTTAATAACAGGGTACGGGACCTTAGCCCCTGAAATGACTCTCACAATAGCCCGAGGACAGCCCTGATTTAGCCAAGAATTTATCCCGGTAATAATTTTAACCGGGTTTTTAGTAAAATTCCCTAGATTTGGGGTGCATCTTTGGTTACCAAAGGCCCATGTCGAGGCACCCGTTGTCGGCTCAATAATCTTGGCCGCCCTCTTATTAAAATTAGGGGGCTACGGGATATGGCGATTATTGGTTTTTTGTGCCCACTCCAAAATCGCACTTATTGCAGCAAGTTCGAGCCTACTGGGAGGGGGCTATATTGGGATTCTTTGCTTACGTCAAATAGATTTAAAAGTATTAATTGCCTATTCATCCGTAAGACACATAAGCCTAGTTATCGGGAGCTTGCTGACAAACACCTTAGTTGGCGCTAAGGCAGCCCTTATAATAATAATTGCCCATGGCCTTTCTTCTTCAGCCATATTTGCCGGAGCAAACTATATTTATGAGTATCTTCATAGGCGAAACTTAGTCCTAGTGTCAGGGCTTTTAAACATTTTACCCTTAATTTCTTTACTGTGATTTTTAGCCTGTATCGCCAATATAGGTGCGCCGCCAACTTTAAACTTAGTTGCCGAAATTTGGAGAGTAGTAGCATTGGCTAGATTTAATAAACTTGCCTTAATAGCTTTTAGTGTGTCCACATTCATGGCCGTAGCCTATAGTCTCCTGGCTTACGCTGCGCCTAACCAAGGACAGGGCCTGTCTTCAATGCCCATCCTAGAAAATGCTTTAACCTTGCCTTTCGCAGTCATGGTATTTCATGGTTATATTTTAATCTTAGGTCTTTATCTCCTCCTATAATTTTTTTATTTTGTGCTATTTTAATTTTAAGAGCCCTCCTAAGCATGGTAGTTTTTACTTTGGCTTTTTTACTCGGGTTGAAGTCGAAAGAAGACAGCGAAAAAAGTAGCCCCTTTGAGTGCGGGTTTTTACCGCAAATAAATTCTCGTAACCCTTTTTCTATGCACTTTTTTCTTATCGCCATTGTTTTTCTAATTTTTGATGTTGAGCTTGTCCTTTTATTCCCTTTTATTTTAGGTAAAGAAACGGCAGTAGTGGGTGCCGAAATATTTTATATGGTTTTAATTCTGCTCACCTTAGGCACCTTTCTAGAGTGGTCCCAAACCATGTTGGATTGAACAAATTTTAAATAAAGCTTTAAGCATCTTGTTGTTAACAAGGAGAAGGGGTACTCCCTATTTAAAGTCAGCTCAAAGCTCTCTGTTATTTTCAAAATAACTAATTAAACTTTATTAGTGACTTCTAATCACTTAAAGGCATCTGTCAAGTTTAAAGGCTAACCTACTTTAGAGAGAAATTCTAATATGTTAAACACCTTTTAAACTAGTGACACATCTTTTAATTGACAATTAAATATTTTTATTAAACTAACTCTTAGGCATAGCAACTTAGATCTCCAAAATCCATATTATCTTTTAACTACAATTAAAGGAATACTCTTCAAGTGGTTATGAGCCACATAGCTTATATAGCTTACTTTAAAAAATATATAATTTAGGACATCTGCTATACCTGTGCGTTAAAGGAGGGAGAGAGTGGCATAGCTCTAGAGCGCTAGCAGTAGATTTTGAACAAATTGCAGGACGATGAGACACTAGGGCTTCTCAGATAATAAATATGAAATATAAAACAGATATGGTGGTAATTATTGAGCCCACCCTTGCAACAATATTCCAAGTCACAAATATGTCAGGATAGTCTGAATAGCGACGAGGCATCCCGGCTAAACCTAAAAAATGCATTGGAAAAAAAGTTAGATTAACCCCAAAAAATATGACAAAAAACTGAACTTTTAATCATTGGCTGTTTATAGTTAGTCCTGTAAAAACTGGAAATCAGTTTACTAGGCCCCCTATTAGGGCAAATACTGCCCCTATCCTCAAGACATAGTGAAAATGTGCCACTACGTAATAAGTGTCATGTAAAACAATATCGATAGATGAGTTAGCTAAAATTACCCCAGTGAGCCCGCCCAAAGTAAATAAAAAGACAAAGCCAAGAGCCCATAATATGGAGGGAGTAAAATTTATCCGCACTCCGTAAAATGTCCCTAGCCACCTAAAGATCTTAATTCCAGTGGGTACGGCAATAATTATAGTCGCCGTTGTAAAATAAGCCCGCGTGTCGGCATCTATGCCCACAGTAAATATATGGTGGGCTCAAACCACAAAGCCTAGCACCCCAATTGCAGCTATGGCATAAATCATCCCTAAAACCCCAAAAGGCTCTTTTTTGCAAGTTTCTTGGCTTACAATGTGAGAAATTAGGCCAAACCCCGGTAAAATTAAAATATAAACTTCCGGATGTCCAAAAAATCAAAATAAATGCTGATAGAGAACTGGATCCCCTCCCCCTGCGACATCATAAAAAGCAGTATTTAAGTTACGATCGGTCAACAATATGGTAATGGCCCCCGCTAAAACAGGCAGAGAGAGCAAAAGCAAAACAGCTGTAATAAATACAGCTCAAGCAAACAGGGGCACATTGTCTAAACCTATACCATAAGCCCGCAAATTCCCTAACGTCCTAATAAAATTTACGGCTCCTAATAGAGAAGAAATCCCAGCTAAATGTAGAGAAAAAATGGCAAAATCCACAGACGCTCCAGCATGTGCTAAATTTCTTCTTAATGGGGGATAAACTGTTCACCCTGTTCCTGCCCCCCTCTCTACTATCCCCCTCAGCAATAAAAGCATCAGCGCTGGCACTAAGAATCAAAATCTTATATTGTTTAACCGAGGAAAAGCCATATCAGGGGCACCTAGCATCAGCGGCACTAATCAGTTGCCAAAACACCCGATTAAAATAGGCATCACCATAAAGAAAATTATAATAAAAGCGTGCGCCGTTACAACTACATTATAGATTTGATCATCCCCAATTAAAGAGCCCGGATTTCCTAGCTCTAACCGAATAATTATTCTTAACGTAGTCCCAATGAGCCCCGCCCAAGCACCAGCAATCAGATATAGTGTTCCAATGTCTTTGTGGTTACAAGATCACAATCATTTCACATACGACAAGTTTATATAAATATGTCAAATTTAATTCGTCATCCATACCACTTAGTAGATGAGTCTCCTTGACCTTTAATTGCATCTTTAGGTGCTTTTTTTCTTACTTCCGGCCTAGTAAAATGATTTCATAGTAATTCCGCATCATTAATAATAATAGGATTAATGATTATTTTAATCACCATGGCCCAATGATGAAAAGATGTCTCCTCTGAGGGTGCCATACAGGGCCTGCACTCTGCTATTGTAGAGCTAGGCCTCCGCTACGGAATAATTTTATTTATTGTTTCCGAAGTCTTATTTTTTACATCATTTTTTTGAGCATTTTTTCACAGAAGTTTAGCCCCCACTATTGAACTGGGCTCTGTATGGCCGCCTTTAGGTGTCAGACCCTTTAACCCTCTCGAAGTCCCACTACTAAACACCATTATTCTGCTCTCGTCTGGTATCAGAGTTACTTGGGCTCACCATGCCCTAATGTCTGGCAGACACGCTAGGGCTTTTAAGGGCCTGCTAATTACAGTTATTTTAGGTTTATATTTTACCGCGCTGCAGGCCCTAGAATATTACGAAGCCTCCTTTAGCTTGGCTGACGGGGCTTTTGGTTCTACGTTTTTTGTCGCTACAGGATTTCATGGATTACACGTAATCGTGGGAACCCTATTTTTACTAGTGTGTTTATTGCGGATAAAGAGAGGGCATTTTAGCCCGAGCCACCACTTTGGCTTTGAGGCCGCTGCCTGATATTGGCATTTTGTAGACGTGGTGTGATTATTTTTATATATGGTGATCTACTGATGGGGAAGTCTTTTTTAAAGTAGTATAATATTACATTTCAATTACGATGAAAAAATGCCAGCCCTTTAGTATTAATAGTTTAACAAGAATTTAAATTTTGTAAATTTAAGGTGCCATCTTAGTTAAATTTTATAATAGTTTTAATTTCTAATAAGAGGACTTTTCATGAAAAAATTACCTAATCTCAGTTCTTAAAATTTTTTAAGACCTAGGGGCAGTAAATCCAGTGCCAGCATCTGCGGTTAGACTGTGGCCTTTGAAATTTTAATTTTTAGTTTCTCATAAAAACCTTAAGTAAAATTTTTTATTTTATGAGATTACTTTGCCCCTAAATCTCAAGAACAGGGATTAGTACCCCTCTACAAACTTCAAATTAACAGGTACTAAAAATTGCTTTAAACCTAAATTAAGTGCATGTGTTTTACTAGTAGGGAAACTTGTGTTAAGATAATCCACAATATAATCTAACTATCTTTCATATACGTGTGGCTGTTCAAAAAATCTTTTAGAAGAAAATTTATAATCAAGTTTCATGTAATTAGCTAGTGTACCATGAGTTGCAAAAATAGAACAAAAAATTAGCAACATAAGGACTTACCAGTAATAAAGAAAAAGAATATTTTTTAAAACAATCTCATATCGTCCGTCACTCTCTTAGGAGATAAGTCGTAGCAAAGTAATTAATGTGAAAACACTAATTTAGCCTTATTATAAAATTTCTCCTTGCCTTACAGCTCTCATTAGTTGTGTTATTTTTCAATACTAATACTCCTGTTATTCTGGCCTTATTTTTGATTTTTTTATCTTTGCTCCAAGGGATATTAGCAATCTTAATATTTTCTAAATGAGTTGGAATTGCATTAATTATAATCTTTGTGGGAGGCATGATAGTGGTTTTTCTTTACGTTACCTCTTTAGCTACTAACACTAAAGTTATTTTTCAGGCACCCTCCACTTACTTGCTCTTTGTAGGAGTCTTTATATTAGCGTTTAACTTTAGCCTGGCCGCCAATCTTGGCACTAATAGTTTGCCTTATCAGCTTTTTAACGACACCGCCCAACCTATTTTGCTCTCGTTAATTATCTACTTGTTACTAACCCTTGTTGCTGCCACTAAAATTACAGAAAGCTTTAAAGGCGCCCTCACCGAACTATTTTAATTTGATTAATCACTTGGCTTGCTTGGGCCACGTACGGGGCCAACCTTCAAATTTTCTTAAGCCTGTTTTGCACTGCCGCCATTTTAGCTGCATTTTGAAAGATTGCCTATAGCTATAACCATGGCCTTCTAATACTTCTAACGCTAGAATTAATCACACTAATCTTGTTTTTAACTTTGATTAATTTTGAGACCAGTATAATTTGATCCGGCCTCATTCTATTTACATTCTTAACCTTAGCTGTCTGTGAGGCTAGCTTGGGGCTTTGCTTGCTTATTCAAGGAGTTCGAAATTCTGGTAACGATGTCATAATATTCTACATTTTTAAGTTAAATAAACTAAAAACCTTCAAAGTTTTCAATGTCCTCAAAATTTTAGCTTAGTATAATATTATATTTAATTTCCAATTAAAAGATCCCTGAGCCCATGATTGGCAGATTAGTGCATTAAATTTAGAATTTAAACAAAGCTTTCTATCAGAGTAGAAATAAAGTTTTTACCTTTAAATAGAGTTGCTCCTACTCTATGCCTCAAATAGCCCCTATAAATTGATTTCTGCTCTTTGGTTTTTTTAACCTAAGTGCTTTAATGCTACTTTCAAAAATTTCCCTAATTAATGAATAACCTGTTTTCGACCTTTGATCCTCAATCGTGGCTTAATAGCCCCCTGAATTGAGTGTCTGGATTCTTATTTATTCTGCTTCTTCCAAGAATCTTTTGATGCTCACATAACCAGGCCTTTACCCTTCTACTCCAATTTATAAAAACTATTTTCAAAGAATTCAGCGCTATCTTGTTGCCTAAAAGCAACCCTGGCTTCTTAGTGATCCCTATTGCCCTTTTAGTTCTAATCGCATCAAATAATGCCCTGGGCCTTATTCCCTACACATTTACCTCCTCCAGACATATAACATTTACAGTGGCCTTAGCCCTTCCTCTCTGGCTGGGCCACATGGTTTATGCCTCTACTAAAACACCAAATTCCATATTAGCCCATTTAGTTCCCTTGGGTACTCCAGTTGCTTTAATGCCTTTCATGGTTCTTATTGAAACTGTTAGAAGAATTATCCGACCCTTAACCTTATCTGTTCGTTTAGCAGCCAATATGATTGCCGGCCACCTCTTACTGGCCCTGATGGCAGGACAAGCAACCACGCTTTCCTTTTCCTTAGTTATACTTCTCATAATTGGCCTTGTGTTACTCTGCTCGCTGGAGTGTGCCGTAAGGCTTATTCAGGCTTATGTTTTTAGAGTGCTCTCTACACTATACGTTAACGAGGTAAATTCCCCGAGGTTAAATTAAATAAATTTTTACCGGCCCCTCTTTCTTTTCAAATTTCTCGCTTTGATGGTGCATCATTATTAAAGAATTAAACCCTTTAAAGCTATTCTCGAATTATTGCAAATTTAAATTAAGCGTTATTCTATAGAAAAATTTTTTTACTTAGTTTAAGCAATGATATGTTAACAAGCAAAACAATCTAGTTGCAACCTCTTAATTTAATTTTCTATAAAGCATTAAAACCTAATTAAGGGGAAAGCTCTTAATTAATTTTTTTCTATTAAAAAACTGTTTATATTAAACTTAACACTTACCATGAAATTAAATTTATTATTAATTGCACAAAAATCAAATCACTATTATCTTTAAATTAATAAAAATTATAAAAAAAAAATTTACATTCAAACTTACAAAAGTTTTAAAAAAACTAATAAACTTATGACTGTTTCCCAAAGACATTTTCTACATCTAGATACTGCCTGCCCAGTGAAATTTAAACGGCCGCTTTGGTGCTAAGGTAGCATAATAATTTGTCAGTTAATTGCTCTCTTGTATGATTGGCTTCACGTGAGTATTTATTTTTAAGCCCCCTTAAAATTAAGAATAAAAAGAAATCTTTTTAATGATTTTTTGGACGAGAAGACCCTAAAATCTTAATAGGTTAAAATCTAAAGAAGAAAAAAATTAGTTGGGATAACAATTTTATGTAATTATACTGCCATCTAAGATTAGAACCTCAGAGAATAAAAGAATAAGATACTTTAGGGATAACAGCACAATTGGGCCTAAAGCTCTTATTCAAAGCTCAGCTTGTGACCTCGATGTTGAATTAAGGAATTATAGGTGTAGAAGCTTAAATAATAAGGTCTGTTCGACCTGTCTCCTTACATGATTTGAGTTCAAATCGACGCAAGTCAGATTGGTTTCTATCCTAAAATCCGTTAATAAATTAAAGTACGAAAGGAAATTTTTTAATTTTAACTTACTTTTAAGTCGTTGCTATTCTTAAAATATTCTTATTATTAATTATAAGGGAAATATGGATTTGAGGACATTTATGGCCCGGTTAAATAGTATATGATAGCTTGGGAAAAAAAAAGAAAAGGATTTTTATTGCAGGTCAATATCAACGTATGACCTCGTGCCTATTTTGACGATTCTAAAGTGTGAGAGAAAAAAAAAAGGGGGGGGGGGTGTTGATGATAACCTGATCTCAGTTAGGCCTTCAAGATGCGGCGTCCCCTGTAATGGAGGAGTTTTTATTTTTCCACGATTTTGCTATGACCATTTTGGCCTTTATTCTAGGCCTAGTTGGCTACATGATAGGGCTCTCCCTTGTGGGCCGAAGGGTGTTCACGGGCCTACTTGAAGGCCAGACCATTGAGGGGCTATGGACCGCGCTCCCTGCCGTTGTGCTTGTGCAGATCGCCATCCCCTCTTTATTGCTGCTCTACTCCTTAGACGAGTCTGCCGAGAGGCAGCTTTCTCTAAAGGCCCTGGGACACCAGTGGTATTGGTCCTATGAGTACTCGGACTTTGGGGTTCGGGAGCAAGCCCTTGAGTTTGACGCCTATATGCTGCCGGCTTCGGAAAGGCAGGGGCCCCGCCTTTTAGAGGTAGACAACCGTACCGTACTCCCCTGAGGGGCAGCTATTCGGGTCCTGATCGGCTCCGCCGATGTCTTACACTCTTGAACGGTGCCCAGCATGGGAGTTAAGGCCGACGCCTGCCCGGGGCGCCTCAACCAGGTTAGCTTTATTAGCCACCGGCCCGGCGTCTACTTTGGCCAGTGCTCGGAGATTTGCGGGGCCAATCATAGCTTTATGCCCATTTGCGTGGAGCTAGTTAGGGGCGGGGACTTCTTGGCCTGACTAGACGCTTCTGCTGATTAATCAGCAGAAGCGTCTAGTCAGGCCAAG
>JAAUYK010037934.1_pt1 | contig 13932 bp, 24 predicted proteins | sample 7278021 | NCBI WGS metagenome assembly JAAUYK01 (sample SAMN14350223, study PRJNA611818) | marine sediment metagenome | isolation source: surface marine sediment (1.8m) | place: French Polynesia: Moorea | collected 2018-08
CCAGCCTTGCAGCCTTTAAATAATCGATGGCTTGCAATGAAATGGGCCACTGCCCACCCAAGGCCTCGGCTACGCATATGTGTTTCCTCGTTTGCTTTGGCTTTCAATGTGCAGGCACGTACGGGCTTTTTGCGCGCGTTCGCGGGGCGCGCAATTCAAGGCAGCCGGAGCCAGGATCGCCGTACGCGGTTAGGTGTTAGACGCGCGCTCTCGCGTAACCGACGGAAGCGGACGCGGACGCGGGTGACGACAAACCATCAGTCGAAGTTTGTCTGTCTAGCGGTGGCCACAAATTAAAGAGACTGACCGCCGCGGTTATGGCGCTGAAGAAGACCGCATTTCACCTGATTTACTACTGCGGTCTGGCGCTAATCATTGTCAGCCCGCTGCCTCCAGAGACGCGAGCGCAGTGTGACGGCGGTGAGTACTATAGTTTGGACTTAACTAGGTCATTGATTATCTCACTTCGGGTACGTATTGGGCAATGCAAATGCTTCTTAATTCAGGCACCAGCTTTCTCCAGACCGAGCATGATTGGATCGGGTCGCAGTCTTGTGCCGACGGCTCCCACGCCGTCGGCATCGAGCTGGAGTGGCACAAGATGTCGCAGGTTAGCAACGCGACGGCGAGGCGCGCCGTCAGCCAAGTCAGGCTGCACTGCAGCGACGCCAATGTGATTAAGAGGTGAAATTGGCGTTAATCGGTCGCGGCTAAGGCTAACTTGGAAAATGCAATTGCATGCATGCAGTGCCAACAAGAGCCACGTTGGGGTTAGCAACGTGACTGAGAAGGCGGGAAACTGCACCAGGGGGATAGAGAGCTGGTCGGGCATTCTATACAGAGATAAGAAACGCGTGATACAGGTAACGTAAACACGTTGAAATTTAGTCAAAAGGTCTACGCATTACTGATACTCAAAGGTCCTATCTCACGTCTTCCTGCCCGTACCCTCGTTTGCAAAGGTACAGGGAAATTGAGTAAAACATGGTTGAAGCCAACTTACACTCATTCTGTGCGAGTAGCCGAACCACGAGTTTGAATTCGTGGCCCCGGCACTTGGCCTCGCCTGCTTCCGCATCCAGTGCGAGGGATCCGCTGACTGGAACGAGTTTTTCACCGACTCGAGTGACATGAAGGAGCACTGTGGCATATCCGCCGAGGAAAACAGAGGACCCAGAAACGACAAATGCATGGGTAGGATGAATCCAATTGCCTGATTATTCGACAAGTGCTACGCCTTAATTGAGTACGTCCAGGCGGCTACGTCGTTTGCGGCATGAGCACGCGGACAATGAAGCAGGTGTACAAAGTGGGCAGCGACCTCCTCGACTACGAGTACGTCTCGGCGATCAACTTCACCTGCTGCAGGGGTGGGATCATAGCTTCTAGAGAGAGAGTATAGTCTGACTTTTGTATCGATAGTACCATCCGTCATGCTCCTGTCCAACGGGAACTTCGACGCCTACTGGCCCGCGATGAAGTCGTGTCCTGACGGAACTCACGCGACGGCGTTGTCAGCGCGCTTCTCCACCGTCGTGGACAGCTTTGGCGGGCTCGCCATGCAGTGCAACGGCGGCGGAGGCAAACACGCCCAAGTGCTCAGGTTCTGAAAAATCGATAATGTCAATATTAAATAATACCGCATACTCTATTCGGTCTCAAGTGCCGCGTTTGAGACTAGCGGCACGTGGGCGGAGCTGAACACGACCTGCTGCGCCGGCGGCTTCAGCAAGTCGAGAGCGGTTGTGTCGAAAGGGGTACGTAAAAAAGACATTAGAGGCAACCACGTGTGTATAACGTACGACTTCGCTATGCAGATCCGGTGCATAGAGTTGTACTGCCAGAGCGACTCCAAATGGCACTGGTTGGCCGGCAACCTGGATGCATGCGCCGCGCACAACAACAGCGCCCACGTGGACGAGTGCCGCGGCGACACTGTCATCTGCGGCGCGAGCGCCGTGCGCAAGGAAAGCGTCTAATGGCGACGGGCCCTAACTCCAAGAAATTTTAAACTTTCGGACAAATTTCATGTTTGCTTGCGGTAAATTGAGTCGCCAATTCCGCCTTTACATGCGCAGAAAGTCATGATCGGCACGACTGTCACCACCCCGCTGGAGAACGTTTTGTTCCGCTGCTGTGCTTCCGACCAGAGCAAGAGCAACTACTCGTGTCCGACGGTGGCCACGTTTCCCGAGGGGGCGACGGCGACGGCGACCTATGGCCAGAAGGACCAATGTCCGGCGGGATCCTACGCGAAGCAAGTCCAGCTGAGAGTGAGCGTGCAGGCAAGTGAAAACGAGCAAATGTATCTGCCATCGACTTGAAGAATAACACCTTCTGGACGTACGCTCGTGTGCAGACGCATATTTTTACATCGGAAGACAGCAGGACTGCAGTCACGGGTCTAAGGTTCGCCTGCTCTGATTCGGGGCAAAAAGAGCTAAAGAGGTTTGCGTAGTCTGTAGAAAAGGATCGGGAATGAGATTTAATTAGACCTCCGTCAGTTCTGAGGCCAATTTCGGCAAATGGTTCAACTTTTCCTGCTGCAAGGACGGATACTCCCAGGCGAGGGGACTGTACCACGAGGGCTCCAGCTCCCTCGTCGGCGCATCATTCTACTGCCGGACGGACTCCAGGTGGTACGGCTACACCCAATCCAACAAGCCGGTGTTGGAGAGCGTGACCAGGTGCCCGGCCGGGACCGCCTTCTGCTCCATGAAGACAAGGCCTCCGGGCGGCAAGGCCGCTCTCGACGGCGCGCAATTCGACTGCTGTCCCACCAGCGGCTCCGCCACCTGCTCTGCCGACGCGGAGGTCTCCGGGTCGGGTGGGACCTGGAACACTTTGCAGACCTGCCCCAGTGGTGCACTCGTAAACAAAATCGAGTTGCACTATGAGTCCTCTGGCTCCGGGCCAATCGGAGGCGTCGTTATGGATTGCGCTGGAAGCTCTACCAGACTCAATAGGTGCGATTCGGAACGAAGAATTTGTACTAGTACGTAACAATTTCGAATACGTGCCTGCAGCGCGCAACTGGGGAGCAACGTCATGAAACTCACGAGCTCTGACAGCGTGAAGAAATTTAGCAGCGTCCGGGCTTATTTCACAACGGTAATCGTGAGTAAGCTAGAAATCGCCTATCGTGCAAATAACGGTTTCCCAGAGCGGCGACATGCGTTTCCTGAACCCGTGCGGCGCGTCCGCCGACCAGTGCACCATCAGCTCGAGCGGCCTGGCGGGCAGGCTCAGCGACGCCCCTGAGTTCAGCATGGCCTTCTGTCCGGCCGGATCATTCGTCTGCGGAATGCAAAACCAGTTAGATTAATTGCCCTATATGCGTTAAACTTCCTTCGATCCCTTACCTACGTACGAATCAGAGTGAACGGCGTCAAGCACACGGGAATCCGACTCCGCTGCTGCCCCTCGCCGACAGCTTGGATCAGTCCGACCCCGGCCCCGGCCCCCGGGGCCAACGTGACAGCGGCGCCTGTGAAAACGCACCCGGCGTCCGTCCTGGTATACGACTCCAAATAGGCGGCGACGGCGCTGCCGGGGCAGGTCTGGCTCCTGCTGGCACGGATTGTCATGATATTTGATATCCAACTGAGCATAAAATTGACGAAGTGCTTTCGCAACGTCGCACCGAGTACCTAGATATATTGAAGGCTGTTTCTCATCGTGCATGGTAAAGATTTGGAGAGCTGGGAGGGTTCTTTACTTGAATGCTCCGGCGCTAACTTAATTAAGTACAAAGCTCTTAACCTTCTTGTTCGAAATAAATTTATTCATATATTTATTGCAATTTGTGTACGCTGCGCTGTATTAAGAGACATCATCCTAGCAGAGTCAAAGCATGTGACTCATTTGCGGATTTTCAGTTCCTCCTTTAGTACTATACTACAAGAGGGCAATTATAACGATAAGATCGCCTTGCGCTGCGCTGCCCGTCCGATATCGAGTGGGCACTCGTAATCGTACTGTAAACCCTTTTAAATCTTTGGTATTCGGAAACAGGCTTACTATTCCTTCGGAGAAAATATATTCGACTAGTCGTATGCCATATTAAAATAGCTATGTTTTTCTTCATTGATTTCAGCGGCATCAACTCGGTAGACTTCATGAGCGCGGTCTCGGAGCAGACGAAGCTGCTCGAATCCGGCCTTCGGGAGATGCGCAGCCAGATGAGCGACCCCGCCCGAGTCAACGAGCTCGGACAGGAGGCCATCGTGCTGTCGGGAGTGTGCGAGAGGGCGGGAGACAGCCTCAAGCACATCAAGAACCTCTACGAGGAGACAAAGTACCTCAAGAACTACCTCGAAAAGGTAACAACAAACTGGATGGCTAAACTACGGAGTCCCTCCTCGAGTTTCCGCCGGCGCTAAAATCCGAGGATGCCCTCCTCAGGACAAGGACATCTCCGGCGACCGCGGAGGCGACCACGTCAGACGCCGGAGAGAGTATCGCTGGCGAGGCGTCGCCCGCGGTGGTCAGTGTGGCCAGGTGCTCCCGCTGCTCTGCGTAGAGCTCCGGGTCGGAGGAGGCCCGCTGCAGCGAAACCTTCTTCCGGTCCAGCTCGTCGACCAGAAGGAGCTTCATGGTCATGGCGGTGTTCAACAGCCTCCAACGGCGGCGGCCGAGAAGAGTCTTCGGCTTCTCCGTCGTGTCTCTGGTCTCGGTGACGGAGGTCGACGAGGTCCACTCTGGGACCATGGGCGGCAGCGGCGCCACGGGACTCAGGATTGGCGGAGTCTCGTCGCCGTCGACATTTCCACCGCAGTTGTCCTCGAGGTCGGTCAGGTGTCCGTCCTCGGAGCTGACCATGACCTTGAACTTGAACGTGGAGGCGCCGCCGCCGTCGGCACTGCTTGCGTACATGGAGCGGATGGGTGGACTCTGTATAACCAGGGCTAATTTAAGTCTGGTCCAAATGCTCCTTGCTTTCATGATCGCTCTCACCTTGAAAGTAACAATTCTGTGGTGCGTTCTGCTGTTCGTCTCCAGCTCGATCTCTGTCTCCCACCACTTGTACATCCTCTTCAAAGCTCTTTTGCGTGCCGTCAGCTTCCGGCTGGGGACAAGAAAGTTGAGGGCACTCTCTTTGGCAGTCTCCAAGACGCCGGGTCTGCTGCTGTGGCTGCCGACTCCGCTTGAGGTGGTTCCGAGGCCCCCGACGTGAGACGGGTTGCTTAGGGTTTGATGAAAGTTGTGCGGAGAGGCAGAAGGAGACTTCAATATGCCTTTCCTGAAAGAGTCGTCGCCTAATCGGTTGAACTTTCCTAACGGATCTCATCTACGCAATTGTCGCTTACAACGGCTTTTTGCTAGCCGACGGCGAAAGGGAGGATTCTGCGGTGACAGCAGAGGTTGTGCTCTGCGACCTGGATGCGCGACGGGAGGATGAGGCTGACGTCGTCGAGCCCAGACCACCGCTGGTCGACGACGAAGAGGAGTATCTCGGACTCGGCGTCGACCTCCGGCTCTCGAGGAGATTGCCGCCACTCTCTAAGGCGCCAACGCAACCCGAGACATTGATCTTCTGGACAGTCGAAATCGAAGTCTGCGTAGAGGAAGAGAGACTCTCCGTGGCCGAGGGGATGCGGAGCAGATTTCCTGTAAAGTAAGGGAAGGCGATATTTCTTTTTGTCCAAGCACGCACTTTTAGCCCGGATTATCTATAAGCATGCGTAGCAAGCGTGTAAGTACGTAAGTAAACTAATCCCTTCAAATCCGCTTCTAAACGGCCTTAATTACCTTTTTCCGTGTCGCCCACGTCGGGCATGTCGTCCGCCCTGCTCGTCCTGAGCGTCATCGGGCTCGGCATTGTCGTCACGACGGTGGGGCCCCTCTTTCCGCCGAGTGGGGACAGGCGGGTGGGGCCGGGATGAGACCGCCGCTCGCATTCGTTCACTGCCGCGGCGGCGACGGCGGACGCGATACTGGCCGGCTGCCTGAGCACGACGTCCACCGACACCTTGGCGGTTGCGGCGCTCCCGCTCGGAATTGACGCTGACGCAGACCCGATGGCGATGACGTCAGAGGGAGGACGGCCTGCGTATATAGCGTACATAAGCATAATTACTAGGTATATTTTTGCGGCGCACCGACGGATGCATCTCAACGCATGTACATACATCCGTGATCGATATTGAGGTCAGGCACTGCACGTACGATTGCCGCAGACGACTCGGATTGGCATATCCTCCAAAGCCTTAATCCGTTGGGTGTGCACATAGTGCATCACGAATTATGGTGCCGGGTTTTTTTTGCGTTTTGCCACTAGAATTTTGTGTAGCCGTTTCAAGCCCTACCCTATGCGGTAGGCATACGAATTACGTGTACTGGCAATGTTAACGAAGACAGGAAACCGAGAGTAAACTGGGTAATTATACCGCTACAATACGTAACATACTGCGTACTAGACGAGCGTGCAATCGAAGTGTCATTCACCTATTACACTGCGTGCGTACTACCTACGTCAGCAAGTGTCATCAGATGACCTGGAATACGTACGTAGACTGGAAACCTCCCTGATATATGGTTCTGACTGATATATGTGTGTAGGATGCGACTTTTGTCGGGTTTGCGTTTGTAACAGTTGTACTAGTACTGTGTATAAAACTGTGTATACTGTATACGTTACGTACGACGTACGCAGAAACGAAAAGCGAACTTACATACTACGTATACGTAGTTAACCTTTGACCTATTTAAAACGTTGAAACTTTATACGTAGACGTTGCGTTACTTACCCACGCATATTCCCATAATGGTCAAGGCTCTGATTTCACCGCGCTCTGGATTTCTGTGCGTCGCTCCTCGCTTCTCGATGGTGACTGAGCTTACGTAGCTGGCATGTGCGTCTACATAGTAGGTCCTCCTTCAGTCCCTCTTCTCGCTTTCCTCTAATTCCTCTGACATGCATTTACGACACCGCCTAGTTATCGGCTAGCTGCCCCAGAGGAAGAGGACATCAAGCATTGTCTGCTTAAGTTTTCACAGCAATAAATGTACGAAATAACCGGCGTACGTAGATGGGACACCTACTCGATTATGGTGTGTCTCGCTTTAATGATACTGAAAATGAATCTAAAACCTTCTGGAAGGGTATAAGCACCAGACCTATTTTTGGCTGGAGACTATTCATATTCACCCACGTAAGGGCCGATTAATTCTGATTCATCTCTCGTGTTTCAGATGGAGGCGAAGGCCCACTACGACGTCGCGACCACGAAGAAGAACGCGAGCAACCCGTCGCTCGTGAGAAAGACCGCCTTCGCGGCGGGCGTCGTCTGTGCTGCCGTCTACGCCTACTCTATGGCGGCGCCGGCGCACTATGACGCGAAGCGCGTCGCCGTCGCCGCCGCGGCGGCCGCGTGGTGGACGAGGGCGGCGGAAATCGCGGCCGCGGCCGTGTCGGCGTCGGGAGCCCCAAGGGCCGCTGCAGCAATCACCTTGGAGGCCGGCTGATTGATTGATAGTCGCATTTATACGCGAAGTTAGGAGGAAAGCGAAATAGATTCCTGAACGTTTAATCCCTGGTCTTCCTAGCTACCATTACTCTAAATTGCACGATATCACGTTAGCTTTGCGTTTTCATTTGTGGCTGAGTAGTATACATTCTCTATGTCGTGGTAGTGCGTTCGCGCGCATTATTAAAGCAAGCTGGAAGTTCGAGGCGTGATGGGCCACTAGAGCGACGGCTGCTCCAAGAGTAGGTCCCACTGGATCTCCATGCTGTAGACCTCCTTGGCCAGCCACTTCTCGTAGTTCCTCTTGAATTCGTCGGTCGGCTCGACCTCCTGGCCGAGCACGGAGCTCAGGCAGTTGTCCACCGGCTCGGAGTCGAAGTCGGGAAGAGTCTGATAAAAGAGTGTCTGCGTTAATACGAAATTCAAGTGTGACATTTAATGTCTGATTGATTACATTTTGCTGTCCGGCAGTCTGGGCGCTGGCGTTGCTGTTGGCCGCCGCTGCCGCCGCTGCGGCGTTCCCCTTGTCGTACCGCCGGTGGTTGAACCTGTCGACGGCGGCGCGGAGGGAACATTCTTCAGCCTGGAAGTCCCACGGCCGAGAGTCGACGTCTGAAAATGCATAAAACGTTGCATTCCAGAGTCGACTTGGGTTTTAAAACTACACTGACCGTTTCCGTATGCCCAATCGTCGTTGAGTCTGTGCCTCACTTTGGAATAGATCGCGGACATGGTCTTCATGTTGGACTTACGCCACTGGCGCCCAAGATACTTAGTCTGCATCTTGAGCAGCTTCAGCACGTAGAGCTGCAACATGGCGTGCTTCACCTTCAATGTGCGCTTCAGGATCGGTGCAGACTTGAACACCACCAGCATCTGGAACGAGGAAATATATGGGATTCAGTGCATTTATTTATGTACGTATACGGAGCATGCATCTCCAAAAGTAGCGCGTACGACTAGTACACTTGGCGGGGCGACGAGGGATGCCTCCGCTCCAATTGTGACAAATTGAGTCAAATGGGAAAATGAGTTGCTAGGCCCACGCCTTCACAATGGGCCACTGGGATGAGCAGCTAGCGGACGAGCGAGACTATAAACGCTGACTTGTGCAGGCTCCATTCACTGCCAAAACGAGGGAAGCGACGGATCGAGCTAGGGCAGAACCGCGGAAGTGAAAATGTCCCGCGGCAGGCGAAAGGTATTTCTGCTCTTCGCGCTCGTCGCTCTCTTCGCGTCGGCGTACGCGCAGGACGACCCTGAAGGGGGTAATAACTGCTCAAATGGCCAAAACATTACACTTTTAAATCGCGAACTATGTAATTTATTAGAGGCAGAAGGAGAGGCAGAAGCCGAGGCTCCGGCGGAAGGCGAGCCGGAAGCTGAGGCCGAAGCCGAAGCCGACGCGGAGGCGGCAGATGGCGAGGCGGCCGCGGAAGAGCCAGCAGCTGAGGGGGAAGGGGGAGGAGAGGCAGCTGAGGTCGTTGCGGACGCAGGCGATGCCGAGGGAGAACCGGACGGTGGCGACGCCGACGGCGAAGGCGATGGAGACGGAGACGGAGACGGAGATGGGGACGGTGATGGCGAGGGAAGTGGGGACGGGGAGGACGAGGAATGCGAGATCGTGGACGGCGAAGAGGGTTCCGGCAGCGGCGAGGGCAGCGACGTGGAGAGCACGCTCGCGCTGAGCAAGTGCAAGAAGAAGGGAGACGGCGAGGAGCTGGGCGGCGCCGACGCGCTGGCCGCTGCCCTCTTTCAGTGTGACATGGACGGCATGGACGAGAAGCTCGCAGGGTGTCTGGACAGCATGGACAGCAGGGTGAAGACGCTAGAGCAGGCAGTACTCTCGGGAGAGGGTACGTATTATATAAGAAGCTTCTCCATCTTCCCTACGATTAAATCATAAATTACTAGGTGGCGGACTCGAGGATCAGATCACGCTGGTTTTAGTCAAGAAGGGCGTGATCGACTGCGACAACGACACGCAGTGCGCGGACGACAGGGCTTGCATGAGGTCCATCAAGCCGGAGGAGGCAGGAAGAATGCTCTGCGAGAGGCCTTGCGACAGGTGATACCTGGGAGAAATTAACTCGAATGTCAAACAATCTAGCTAGATACACTTCAGAACCAATTGCCACGTTCCCTACTCGGAGTGTGTGGCCACGGACCACACGCCGGCCTGCGAGTGCAAAGAGGACTTCCACGGAAACGGGTCAGTCGCCTGCATCCCCAGCGGATTCGACGAGGAAGAAAATGGTTAGAGCTAGGAATCTATAGAAACAAGTCTGGGTAGCTAAAGGTAATTTTCGCAACAACTAGGCAAGAGCTACCGCATGTTCGACGACGCTTACGTCGAGTTTGAGAACGCGACAGAGAAGTGCGAGGGCCTGGGCGCCCGACTGCCTGTTCTCGACTCCATGGAGACGATCAAGGTCATCAAAAAGTACCTGGAGACCTCGAACTTCACAGTCTTTGAGGTAAGGTTAAGTGCAGAAACAACATGTCGAAAGGGTTAACGAGTTACGGCAAACTTTAGCAATGGGACCGCTCCTCGAGGCGCGTGTGGCTGGGTCTCGTGATGAGCGGGCGCGGTTCAGGCCTGGTCTGGGCGGACGGCACCAGAGTCGTCTCCTACCCAGCCTCGTCCAGACTCTTTGTCTGGGAAGCCAGGAGGTTAGATCAGCTATAAAGTTTCATGCGGACAAAAAGAGTCTTCTTTATTAAAGGATGCTGAGTCAGGAGGTGACGTACGCCGACCACAGCCGCAACTACGCCCTTTACATCGACGGCGACATCGCGAAGCTGCCCGGCGGCGGACGCAAGGGCGCCGCCGTCCTCTGCGAGCTGGTTCCGTCCCAGATCCAGGAACCGTACGATCCCTACAGCGACCCGAGGTACAACCGGGGCGGCGCCAGCAGGCCTTACGGAGGATACTAGCTCGAGTTATGTAGTGAGGAAGCGACGATCGAGACGAATTAGCGTGTATGAAGACCAAATTAACTGCCGCAATAATCGCATCTCAGAAACTCTGCCAATTTGAATAAAGTAAGCCCTCTCAACGATTCATATTGTCTTACCATGATTCGCGAGTGCTTCCACTTGGTCAGCTTGTTGAGTACCCGCAGTAGGTTGATGCAGGAGAACATGTTGCGCCAGCAGTAAGGCGACGTGTCCCCGATCTCCAAAGTCTCGGCGGTCAGCTCCGGCTGTTCGCCGATCACGCATGACGGAAAGTCGAGTAGAGCAATGCTGGACATAACAGAACGTTGACTACACGAAACGTTCATACTTAGGTTGTTCATTCTTACTTGTTCTTCGACCCGATGTAGGCCATGATGTTCTGGTTGAAGAACTTGAGAACGAGCGGGATACAGTTGGCGAAGACCAGGTGCTGCGACATGAACTCGAACTGGTAGACGTGGTTGATCTAACGGGACAAGGAAAAGGCCACTGGTTAGATATAAAGCTGACTTTTTACCGATTAAGAGATTACCTTGAAGTGCTTAAGCAGGAGGAGAAGGACGCCGGAGACCGCCTTGACGATGATCTCCTTGTGCCTGTTGACGTCGATGCCGAGCTTCATCGACTGCATCACAGTCATCGGCATCTCCTCCGGGAGCACGTCCGTCATGATGTTGATGCTGTCGGTCTTCGCCTTGGATGTGGGCGCCGCGGCCAGCAGGATCTTTAGGAGGGCGATCATGTACTGCGGCAGCGAGGAGAGCATCGACTGGTAGAGCAGCTCCGACGGCGTTTGAGGAACGGGCTCCTCCGATCGTGATACCGGGTGCTTCGCTATGTCCTCCTCGCGGGAGATCTGCACCTCGGAGAGAGATCTGAAAGATGGCGAAATTTATGAGCAGGCCCATATTATCTCCACGTTTATGAAACTTACCTATAAATATGCTTGCTAAGAACGCGCACGCTCTCGTGTATGGATTCGGGAAGCCCGGCAAGCGTAGTGCGGTCGCCCTCGAGGGTGAAGCCGACGAACTTGGTCCGCGTGTAGTCGAGAAACTGGTCGAGATCCTTCTCTCGCACCTTTGGGGTCCACGGCAGTGTGCGAGGAATTTCTTCTGCACAACAATACAGGTTAATAATTTAATATCTCGTCTACGTAACTCAATTTCTTTAATTACTTCTTTCCACAATAGGCGTTCCCGGCCGAGGACTGTCCCTGTCGAACCCCCCTCCCGAACCCGATCCCTCCGTGGCGTCCACGAAGTCCTCGTCCCCCTCGTCGGGGTCAGCGCACTCGCCCTCCCCGCCGTCGGCCTCCACCTCGAGGTCGAGGTCGTCGCCGTCGAGCGAGCTCTGCTTCGCCATCATGCTCCTCTTGATGCCGGGCCGGTTGTTCCGCCGGTTGTTGGTCGCCTCGAGGATGTCGGCGGCCGAGGCCGGCGGAGACGCGGCGCGCATCTGCTTCGACACTGTCAGCGTGTCCTCCTTGATCTAAGTGCCGGAAAAGGTACGTGTACGTAAAAGAACCGAAGGCAGAACAAGAGTTTAGCTCACCTCCTGCAGCCCCTCCCTCCTCCTGTATTCCGCCTTCAACTGCTTCAGCTTGTCCATGCCGCCCAACGATGCTAGGAGCACCTTCCAGAGGAGCAGCAACACCTTCTTCATGGGAAAGTGGGGCGCCGACCCCGAGCAGAACCGGGTCACCATGCTCAGCAGCCGGATGGCCAGAAGCTCGTCCTCCATGGGAACGTCTGATAAAGTGAAACAGTGGCAAGGATCGCAAGTAATGACTGCAATATAGACTTACTGAGCTCCGCTTTGAATCCCTCTCTGAGACTCTCGTCCTCATGCTGCCTGAGGACCTCTGTCATGATGTAGAGCACGCTGAGAATGACTCGCAGCTCGGTGGAGTCGCTCAGGCTGACGGCCAGCTTGCGCATCGCCATCGAAGCGGCGGACGTATTTCTGAACACAAGAATGTAAAGGTTACTTAATCCATTCCACGAATGCCTAATTAAATACGCCCACTCACTCCATCTCTAGATTAAGGAGCTCGACGAACGTGCCGAAGACGCCGTTCTTGTACAGCAGCAGGACGTTCTCCCTGGCGCCGGCGAGACACTCGGCGTCCGACTGGCACTCGAGCCAGCACCCCTGCGCCACATAGAGGATGGCTCTGGTGGCCTTCAGTCGGTCCGACCTCGAGGAGACCTCGGTCTGGTCGAGCATCCTCTGCACCGCCCTCGTCTTCTCCGCGGCGTCCATCTCACGCCAGCTGCTGTCCCGGCCGAACCCGAAGCCGTCCATGCACTCCTCGAACGCCTTGTGCACCTGGGGAAACTCGGGGTTCTCCGTGTACGAGTAGAACTCCGCGATCTCCGCCTGGAGGTAGTCGGCGTCGGCGTAGTCGAACTCGATGTCGGGCGTCTCCTCGTCGTCAGAGTCGGGCTTCTGGCGGCGGAGGATCTCGCGGAGCTTGGGCAGGCCGCCGGGGCCGCCTCCTCCTCCGCCGCCGCCCCCGGCGCCGTTTCCGTTCCCGTTCATGCTGCTAATTCGGTCACGCACCTCTCGACGTCATACTATCGATGTCCTCCAACATTTGACGTACGATTAACTACCTACGCTTTGACAATTGACATGCACTAAAATTCACTATTATACGCCGCTATATACCGCAAGACGAGTGAGTGACGACAGGCTGTTCACGTTCAGCTGCTTAATTGTGCCGAGCTGGGCTGGAAAGTGGAAACTGGAAAGGAGCTATCTGCTCATACTACATACATGCTCAAAACGACCAATATAGACAGGCTTTCAATTCGTGATGACAGGTGTATGGAATTGGATTTATGGCTGGCCAAAGTCCTTATGAAGAGTCGGCCCAACTCCTTTCTAATTGGATAAAACGAATTATCAAAATGAAATATATTGATTACATCTAGGGCAGCCTGTGGTGCTGTCAAGCCCATACGGAGCCATCGCTATACAGTAAAGACAGCACAGACGTCTACAACGCCATTCTGCATGTTGGGGTGTGGACTTCGCAGTGCGCAATAGTGCATGTCCGTACTAAAATGTTGGAAATGTGTAGAAAACGTGTATTTTACAATAGCGCATCTTATATGCACGGCTAGTGAAGCACATGGGTTGTCTACAAATGGTATTCAGGTATTGTCATATCGCTTGTACGCAAATCTATCACTATAAAGACGTGTGACTTTTTGCCAGTAGGAACAAGGGGCGAGCTCGAGTTGCAGCTTGCAGGCACCATCCAGGCAAGTAAGTTCTACTCTGCAATGGAGAAAAATAACACCGAGTAGGGGTGGGCAAAAGCAAATCATTGGAGAGATTACACGTATATATGCTAAATATCATTTACCTTAGATATGAATGCATATAACTTTTAGACGCCCTAGGTGAGGAGTTATCTTGTATGCTGTTGCTGACCCTACCTGTAACAATTTTTTATCTGTTTTAACTTGTGTTTGTGCATCTCTAGTTTGGC